>ERZ773103.35-NODE-35-length-115716-cov-7.548327_pt1 | contig 115716 bp, 102 predicted proteins | sample MGYA00511118_ERZ773103 | MGnify/ENA primary metagenome ERZ773103 (study PRJEB29015, sample SAMEA2737821) | human gut metagenome | biome: human gut; feature: human-associated habitat; material: faeces | place: China | collected 2012 ... | reverse complement strand
CATATGAACTTGCATGGAGCTGTGTCATCATTGAAGTATTTATGTATATGCTTCACGGATGGCTGGGAGATCCGGTTGTTCCTGGATGGATCACCCCGACCCTGCCATTTACTTTGGCATATTTGAATGGATTTGAAAAAGGACCGGAGCGAATTCAGGCAATGATCGCATTGCAGCTGCTGGTAGCCTTTGTATTTATATTTATGGGAATCACTAAGCTTGCAGATAAATTTGTAAATGGTGTGCCGAATTCTATCAAAGGTGGTATTTTGATCGCAGCACCGATTACAGTATTGCAGGGACAGTTGTCTGACGGAAGTCAGTTGATGACTGCACCGATAGCGACACTTGCAGGTACCTTGTTACTTGCATTTCTGAGTTTTTCACCGTTCTGTGAAAAGAACAGAGATAAATATAAAATACTGGATATTATGGCAAAATATGGTAATTTATTCCCATATCTTGTTGCTATGTTAGCCGGAGTTGCACTTGGAGAATTGTCAAAACCGGTTCTGGAACTTGGAACAGTCATCAGAATTCCTGATTTCAGTAATATCTTCCATACAGTCAGCATTTTTGCAGTCGGATTCCCTCCGATTTCAAAATTCATCAGTGCACTCCCGTTAGCATTGATCTGTTATGTACTGGCATTTGGAGATTTTGTTACGTCTAAGACACTGGTAGCAGAGGCACAGGAGAGCCGAAGTGATGAATATATTGACTTTAACTCAAGTAGATCGAACCTGATCAGTGGTCTGAGAAACCTGATCCTTGCAATATTCGCACCGTTCCCACCACTGGCCGGACCGCTCTGGGTAGGTATGACAGTATCCGTTGCTATGCGTTATAAAGAAGGAAAGAAAGCAATGAAATCTCTGATCGGTGGAATGAGTTCTTTCCGTATGGCAACATTTCTCAGTGTTATTTTGGTGCCAATCGTGTCATTCATGAAGCCGATCATGGGTGTTGGTTCAGCAATCACTCTCTTATTCCAGGCATATGTATGTGCAAGAATCGGTATGGAATATTGTAAGACAAGCACTGATAAGAGTATTGCCGGTGTTATGGCAGCAGTTCTGGCATTCAAGGGTTCAGGCTGGGCATTGGTTGTAGGTTTTGCAATGAACCTGATGTTATCGAACATGGAATTCCAGAAGAGAAAACTGGGATTGGTTGACACAGAGAATGTAGATCAGATTGAAACAAAGGACAATGAGCCTTCATAATATATGACAGCGTAACAGGGAAAACCGGAATGAGTCTGGCTTTCCCTGTTTTTGTTTGCAATGATGAAATGATTGATATGTTAGAGTTCACAGATACTTCATTTGAAAATGTGTATTACCTGTGGTAGAATTATACCATTAATAAAGAATGACGATGTGATGGAGGTTAATAGATAATGGAAGCATATAAACAGGAATTTATTGAATTTATGGTAGAGAGTAATGTATTGAAATTTGGCGAATTTACATTAAAGAGTGGCAGAAAATCTCCGTTCTTTATGAATGCAGGAGCATATGTGACCGGTTCGCAGCTTAAGAGACTGGGTGAGTATTATGCAAAGGCGATTCATGATACTTATGGTGATGATTTTGATGTGCTGTTCGGACCAGCATATAAGGGAATCCCACTTAGTGTAGTGACTGCTATTGCATACAGTGAGCTGTACGGAAAGGAAGTGCGTTACTGCTCAGATAGAAAAGAAGAGAAGGATCATGGTGCAGATAAGGGTAAATTCCTTGGAAGCAGCCTGCAGGATGGTGATCGTGTAATCATGATCGAGGATGTAACCACTTCCGGTAAATCAATGGAAGAGACTGTACCGAAGGTAAAAGGCGCAGCTAATGTCGAGATTGTAGGCCTGATGGTATCTCTGGACCGTATGGAAGTCGGCAAAGGCGGCGTGAAGTGTGCGCTGGATGAAGTGAAGGATCTGTATGGATTTGAGACAAAAGCGATCGTTACGATGAAAGAAGTCGTAGAGCATCTGTATAACAGAGAGTGTCAGGGTAAGGTTGTGATTGATGATACTTTGAAAGCTGCGATTGATGCATATTATGAGCAGTATGGAGCAAAATAGCAGGAGGTGTAAGTATGAACGAAAAGGCATATAAGACAATGGGACTTACGGGAGCAGCGAATATCGCGATCGGTATCGTGGTGATGGTTGTCGGCGTGGCAGCCGGCGTGGTAGCTGTGATCGGAGGAGCAAGACTTCTGAAGAACAGAGAGGGACTGATGTTCTAATATGAGTAGAAATAAAAGGGGAAAGGGCATGCGCCTTCTGGGGAAGGTGCTGTTCGTATTATATATAGGATTTATCATTTATTTCCTCCTGTTTTCAGATCTCTATGGTCGAGCAGGTGTTATGGAGGAATATCGATATAATCTGGTACTGTTCAAGGAAATTAAAAGATTCTGGCAGTACCGTGAACAGCTTGGATGGTATGCGATGTTCACAAATCTTTTTGGAAATGTGATTATTTTTATGCCATTTGGGTTCTTCCTGCCGATGGCGAGTAAATACCGCAGCTTTTTTGCAGCGGTATTTTACAGTTTTACACTGAGCCTGTGCGTGGAGACATTTCAGTTGTTGACGAAGGTGGGAAGTTTTGATGTGGATGACCTGCTTCTGAATACAATCGGCGGAGTGGCAGGATATATTATATTTGTGATTTGTGCAGCAGTAAGGAGGCGGCATGTTAGACTATCTACGAGAAAGCGCAGATGAAAGAGCGATACGAAGAGAACATACGAAGCGCGAAAAGGAACGCAGGAAGAGAAGAATGCACAAATATGGTCAGATAGAACTGAAGCATTCCAGAAGAGGATGCATCTCCTGTATGCTGGCAGTTCTGTCTGCATTTTTTCTGATCAGTATTTTTTCTGTGTCATATCTCAGGCATGGTAATGTGAATATTCTGATCGGCATTGCAGGGCTTCTGGCACTTGTGCTTGCCGTATCCGGACTCAGACGGGGAATCGAAGGCTTCAAAGAACGCAATAAAAATTACATAACCTGCAAGGTCGGAACGGCATGTAATGGAATCCTTTTGCTCATTTATCTTGCAATATTTATAAGGGGGCTATTTTAAATGACAACAGAACGATATGGACTGGCAGCAGAGCGAATCAGACAGATACCGAAGGAAGAGGCAGTCAGCCTTCCTTTCCGGCGGTATTTTCAGAGTGTGTCTGAATTTGTTCTGCTGCTTCTTGATTTAAAGAAAATGATGGAAAACGGAAGCTATGGGAAGCTTTCGGTAGAAGAAAAGAAAGAATGGAACCATAAGCTGTATGCAGATATACTGCCGGAGCAGTATGAAGAGAGTTATGCGAATCCGACATATGCAGTGAAGGAGCTTGGCGAAGATTACGGACAGATCTTAAGCTTCCTGTATGCAGAAGTCCGTGGAGGAATTGCCTGGGTATTTGAAAGAAAAGAAGAATATCTGACGATCCTGATGGAACTTTTTCTGGAGGTCTATAGTTGCTTTGCGGTGGCAGAGGCTGAAGAAGGACGTGAGGTATCGCTTCATGAGCTGAAGGATATCCTGTATTGGTATGCCAGCGATTACTGTGATGTATTTGCGGCAGACCGGATCTGTGACCAGATCGATCCGTCCAGAGATTTTGCGAAGAATATCATTGAAAATGCAGATCTTACGAATGCAGAGTATCTGTATAGCTTTGGAGAATATATTGGTGAGAACCAGATCCGTACAGCAGAGCATCTGGCAGAACTTCCGGAGGAAGTGATCCGTAAGATGGCAGAGGTGTATACCGAAGGTTACCGCATCGGTTTTATTAATACGGGCAAAGATCTGTCTAAGAAATCGGTTGTCAGCATTCGTTACGTGCTGGGATTTGAACGCGTGATCAAGCTTGCGATTGCAAACTTTGCGAAGATGGGACTGAAGCCTGTAATCTATCGCGCGGGCGTCAGCGTCCTGACAAAAGCGAGAAATGGACGCGCCGGATATTATGGAGGTATCCCGAATCCACAGTATGATTATGACCATAAGGATGATATGGGATTATTCTTGAATAAACGATTCATTGAGCGGAAGCTGGAAGTAATGAAGCATACGTATGAGGAACATAAGGAACTGGCAGCGCAGTTTGCCGGACCGGCAGTGATTGAGACCTTTGGCGAGAAACCATTTATCCCGGAAGTTAAGGAAGAAGCAGTAACGCTGAATGAGAAGCAGGAAAAGATCTTCCTGTCTTACACCAGCAAAGCGGGGCAACTCATGAATACCTATATCAAGGGTGAGGAAAGAAGCTTCACGATTGTGGCTTATCCGGTGCCGGAGATTGGCTCGAAGTATGAAGAAATCTTCAACGAGACAATCCGGATCAATACGCTGGATGCGGCATTGTACACGAAGGTACAGCAGACGATCATCGATGCGCTGAATCAGGGAACTTCTGTGCATATTCTCGGACGTGGCAAGAATAAGACAGATCTTACCGTACAGTTGCATACGCTTCAGGATCCGGAGAAGGAGACAATATTTGAAAACTGTGTGGCAGATGTGAATATTCCGGTGGGTGAGGTGTTTACTTCACCACAGCTACAGGGAACGAATGGTAAGCTGCATGTGACACAGGTATATCTGGGTGAATTGCAGTACCTGGATCTGGAAATGGATTTCCTGGATGGTAAGATCGCAGATTACCGTTGCAGTAATTTTGATAATGAAGAAGATGGTAAGAAATATATCGCAGACCATGTACTGCATAATCATGGGACACTTCCGATGGGTGAATTTGCCATTGGCACGAATACGACTGCCTATGTGATGGGAAGAAAATATGGCATCGAGGACAAGCTGCCGATCCTGATCGCGGAGAAGACGGGACCGCATTTTGCAGTAGGCGACACCTGCTATAGCTGGTGTGAGGATGTCAGAGTCTATAATCCGGATGGAAAAGAGATCATTGCAAAGGATAATGAGATATCACTGCTCCGGAAAGAGGATGTGTCGAAAGCATACTTCAACTGCCATACGGATATTACCATTCCGTATGATGAACTGGGAAGTATCCGTGTGCAGACTGCAGATGGAAAAGAACTCTCAATAATAGAAGACGGAAGATTTGTGCTGCCGGGTACAGAGGTGCTGAATGAGCCGCTGGACCAGGAAAATGCATAATAACTGGTCATTAATTCATCTAATAAGTAACTTGGGTAAATGCATTGAATAATTAGTTCTGCTTATGCTATGATATGAGCGTAAATAGGAAAACAGACACATTTTCGGAAGAGAAAGGATGAAAAAGATGCCAAAAGTAGGAATCGTAATGGGCAGTGACTCGGACTTAAAAGTAATGAGCAAAGCCGCTGACATGCTGGATAAACTTGGAATCGAATATGATATGACGATCATATCCGCACATCGTGAGCCGGATGTATTTTTTAAATATGCGGGATCAGCAGAAGAGAAGGGCTATAAAGTAATTATTGCGGGTGCAGGAATGGCAGCACATCTGCCGGGAATGTGTGCAGCAATATTCCCACTTCCGGTAATCGGCGTACCGATGTCCGGCAAGAACCTGGACGGACAGGACGCACTCTATTCTATCGTGCAGATGCCACCTGGAATTCCAGTTGCGACAGTAGCAATCGACGGAGGCATGAACGCAGCAATCCTGGCAGCCAGAATGCTGGCTGTATCTGATCCGGAGCTCCTTGACAGACTGAAAGCATATACAGCAGAGATGAAAGCAACCGTACAGGGTAAGGATGCAAAGCTTCAGAAACTCGGACATAAGGAATATATGGAACAGAAATAGTAACTATTCAGCCCCGCCAGAACACGAAAAGGTGCGGTTCTGCGAATGGACGGGCGGGGCTGATTTATTACTAAAAAATAGATAAAGGAGATTCGAAATGGATTATAAGAACGCGGGCGTAGATATAGAAGCAGGTTACAAATCAGTTGAGCTTATGAAAGAGCATGTAAAGAGAACCATGCGTGCAGAAGTACTGGGCGGTTTAGGTGGATTTTCCGGTGCGTTTTCACTGGCAAAGATCAAAGAGATGGAAGAGCCGGTACTGCTTTCCGGTACAGACGGATGTGGTACAAAGGTAAAGCTTGCATTTCTGATGGACAAGCATGACACGATCGGTATCGATGCAGTGGCAATGTGTGTCAATGATATCGCATGTGCCGGTGGAGAACCATTATTTTTCCTGGATTACATTGCATGTGGCAAGAACTATCCGGAGAAGATCGCAGCGATCGTAAGCGGTGTGGCAGAGGGCTGTGTACAGTCTGAGGCGGCGCTGATCGGCGGCGAGACAGCAGAGCATCCGGGACTGATGCCGGAGGAAGAATATGACCTGGCTGGATTTGCAGTTGGCGTATGTGAGAAGAAAGAACTGATCACAGGCGAGAATCTGAAGGACGGAGATGTGCTGATCGGAATGGCATCTACCGGTGTACATAGCAATGGATTCTCACTGGTCCGCAAGGTATTTGAGATGACAAAAGAGTCTCTGGATACTTATTATGATGAACTCGGTAAGACTCTGGGTGAGGCACTGATCGCGCCGACCAGAATCTATGTAAAAGCACTGAAGAGTGTAAAGAATGCCGGCGTTACGGTAAAGGCATGCAGCCATATTACCGGCGGTGGATTCTATGAGAATATTCCGCGTATGCTGAAGGACGGTGTACGTGCAGTTGTTGAGAAAGACAGCTATCCGATCCCGCCGATCTTTACCCTGATGGCAAAGAAAGGTGATATCACAGAGCAGATGATGTATAACACATTTAATATGGGAATCGGTATGGTAGTTGCAGTTGATCCGGCAGATGTGGACAAGACTATGGAAGCAATCAAGGCAGCCGGAGATCAGCCATATGTGATCGGACATATCGAGGCTGGAGAAAAAGGAGTTACATTATGCTAAGAGTACTGGTGATGGTATCTGGCGGCGGTACGAATCTGCAGGCAATCCTGGATTCCGTACAGTCAGGAGAGATCACAGATACCGAAATCGTAGGTGTGATCAGTAATAACCCAGGGGCGTATGCATTGGAACGCGCTGAGCATGCCGGGGTATCTGCAGCATGTATTTCTCCGAAGAGTTATGCATCCAGAGCAGAATTTAATCAGGCATTATTAACAGCAATTGATGGATATCAGCCGGATCTGATCGTGCTTGCCGGATTTCTGGTAGTGATTCCGCCGGAAATGATTCAGAAGTACAGAAACCGGATCATCAATATCCATCCATCACTGATTCCGTCGTTCTGCGGAACCGGCTTCTATGGGCTGAAGGTGCACGAAGCAGCACTTGCCCGTGGAGTGAAGGTGGTTGGAGCTACGGTGCATTTTGTAGATGAAGGAACGGATACCGGTCCGATCATTTTGCAGAAGGCAGTAGAAGTGCAGAACGGAGACACACCGGAAGTGCTTCAGAGACGGGTAATGGAACAGGCAGAGTGGAAGATCCTTCCGAGAGCAATCGATCTGATCGCCCACGGCAAGGTTAGTGTGACAGGCGGAAAAGCCATTGTGTCAGAGGATTAGATGACACAGAAGGAGTAGATAGAATGAAAGTACTGGTAGTCGGAAGCGGCGGAAGAGAACATGCGATCTGCTATTGCGTCGCTAAGAGTGAAAAGGCAGATAAGATATATTGTGCACCGGGTAATGCGGGCATTTCTGCACTGGCAGAATGTGTGCCGATCGGCGCAATGGAATTTGATAAGCTGGTGGCATTTGCCAAAGAGCAGCAGATTGATCTGGTGATCGTAGGTATGGATGATCCGCTGGTAGGCGGTCTGGTAGATGAGTTGGAGGCAGCAGGCATCCGCACATTCGGACCACGCAAGAATGCAGCGATCCTGGAGGGGTCCAAAGCATTTTCTAAGGATCTGATGAAGAAATACAATATTCCTACTGCAGCGTATGAGAATTTTACCGATCCGGACAAAGCACTCGCATATCTGGAGACAGCGAAGTTCCCGATCGTATTAAAAGCGGATGGACTTGCACTGGGTAAAGGTGTACTGATCTGTCAGAATCTGGAAGAAGCCAAAGAAGGCGTGAAGACGATCATGCTGGATAAGAAATTCGGCACAGCCGGTAATGAGATGGTCATCGAAGAATTTATGACCGGACGTGAAGTATCTGTACTGTCATTTGTAGATGGCAATACGATCAAGACCATGACTTCTGCACAGGATCACAAGCGCGCAGGAGATGGGGATACAGGACTGAACACAGGTGGAATGGGAACATTTTCTCCGAGTCCGTTCTATACAAAAGAAGTAGAAGCATTCTGTGAGAAATATATTTATCAGGCAACTGTAGATGCGATGAAAGCAGAAGGCAGACCATTCAAGGGAGTTATCTTTTTTGGTCTGATGCTGACAGAGGATGGTCCGAAGGTGCTGGAATACAATGCAAGATTCGGAGACCCGGAGGCACAGGTTGTACTTCCGAGAATGAAGAATGATATCATCGAAGTGATGGAAGCATGTATCGATGGAACACTGGATCAGGTAGATCTGCAGTTCGAGGACAATGCGGCTGTCTGTGTGGTACTGGCGAGCGAAGGCTATCCGGTATCTTACGAGAAAGGCATTCCGATCAGCGGACTGGAAGAATTTGACAGGCATGAGGGATATTACTGTTTCCATGCAGGAACCAAATTCGACGGAGATCAGCTTGTGACCAACGGTGGACGCGTGCTTGGCGTGACTGCTAAGGGAAAAGATCTGAAAGAAGCCAGAGCCAATGCCTATGCGGCAACCGAGTGGGTACAGTTTGCCAACAAATATATGCGTCACGATATCGGTAAGGCGATTGATGAAGTATAAAGCTATATTAGAGTTATAAATATTAATAAAAGTAACTGTATGGTTACGGATGATAAAGAGCAGCCTGTGGAGAGCCACAGGCTGTTTGAGTTAGGAGAGTACGTAAGAATGAAGACCAATGATCTGACACAGGGAAGTATCGGGAAAGGATTTGTGCTGTTTGCGATACCGCTATTTCTGGGAAGCCTGTTTCAACAATTGTATAACACGGTAGATATGCTTTTTGTGGGAAATGTGCTTGGCAAGAACGCGGCGGCAGCTGTAGGCGCGAGCAGTATTCTGGTGACCTGTCTGATCAATCTGTTTACCGGAGTGGCTGTAGGAGCCGGGATCGTAATCTCGCAGCTCTTTGGCGCGAAAAAAGAAAAAGATATGAAAGAATCCGTATGGATTGCAGTCCTGGCGGGAGCTGTGGGAGGACTAATCCTTACGGTGATCGGTGTGACCTGTTCCCAAGCAGTATTAGTCAGGCTTCACACGCCAGCTAATATCATTCCGGATGCGGTTCTCTATGTGAGAATTTATTTTCTGGCGGCAATCCCGATGGTGCTTTACAACATGTGTTCCGGTATCCTGCGGGCACAGGGAGATTCCAGGACTCCATTTCATGCACTGGCAGCAGGAGGCGTGCTGAATGTGATTACGGACGCTGTGTTCCTGATATTGCTGGACTGGGGAGTTGCCGGAGTCGCAGTGGCTACGTTATTTTCCCAGAGCATGACAGCAGTATTTCTGTTGATCCATATGCTTCATCATCGCATATTGACTCGTCAGCGTCTGCGGTGGGATCTGCTGGGCAAAATTATCTGTGTGGGAGTTCCGGTAGGGATCCAGTCGATGATCCTCACGCTTTCTAATGTAGTGGTACAATATCATATCAACGGATTTGGGGAAAATGTGATCGCTGCATTTGCAGTATATTTCAAGGCAGAGAACCTGCTGTGCCTGCCAATCATTGCATTCGGTCAGGCGATGGTCACATTTACCGGACAGAATTATGGCGCGGGTAAATATGAGCGCATTCGAAGAGGTATTTTAGTGTGCAATGGAATCGCGGCAGCAGTGCTGGTGGTGTTATCCTGGTCAGCATTAGCAGCAGGTAACTGGATCCTCAGTGCATTCTGTCCGGATCAGCAGGTTGTAGCAGAAGGAATGAGGATCATCAGCGTGACATTTCCGGTGTATTTTGTCTACAGTCTGTTTGAAGTGACCGGAGGTGTGGTGCGTGGAATCGGCAAGTCGGTGCCATCTATGGTCATTGTCATTGTGAACTTATGTGTAATCCGTATTCTCATGCTGGAGATCAGTGACCGGGTATTCCACAGTGTGCAGGCGGTGGCAGCGGTTTATCCTCTGACGTGGCTGATGGCAACATTGTCATTTGTAGGATATTATCTGTATGTCCGGAAACAGATGTTGCAATGAAATAATGCCTGTGCTACTATGGGTATAACAAAATTGTAACAAAGGAAGCGATGAGACGATGATTATTGAAATTGACTTCAATAGTGATGAAGCAATCTACATACAGCTCAGGAATCAGATCATTATGGGAATCGCCACATCTGAGATACAGGAGGGTGAATCTCTTCCATCGGTGCGTCAGCTTGCAGAGACGGTGGGCATTAATATGCACACGGTCAACAAAGCCTATACGGTACTGAAGCAGGAGGGATATATTCAGCTTGACAGAAGGAAGGGAGCTGTGATCTCTCTTGATGTGAATAAGATCGAGGCGGTGGAGAAGATGAGAGCACAGCTTCGAATCCTGTTGGCGAGAGGACTCTGCAAGGATATCAGCAGAGTAGAAGTACACGAGATGGTGGATGAGATCTATGACGAGATGATAGGAGGATAATACAGAATGAATTATACAACACAGGCACAGGAAGTGCTGAAGCTTGCGGCTGAGTCGGCGAAGCTGATGCAGCATCCTTATATCGGCACGGAGCATTTGCTGATCGGGCTCAGCAAGATCTATTCCGGCGTGGCCGGCCAGGTGCTGGATATGAATGGAGTCAAAGAGGAAGACATGCTGAAGATCATGAATGAACTGGTGACTCCGCCGGAAGATATGGAGATATCCGGCAAGCCGATGGAGAGTCCGAGAATGCAGTTTATCTTAGAAGAGGCAGCAGGAGAAGCGCAGCATCTGAAAGCAAAAGAAGTTGGAACCGAGCATTTGCTCCTTGCTGTTTTAAATGATGCTGACTGTGTGGCATCCCGGATCCTGCAGACGTTAAATGTGAATATGCAGAAGCTGTATCAGGATATTATGCTGGCAGTGGGTGCAGATATAAATGAATATATGTCAGATCTTCAGGGTGAGGGAAGAAAGAAAGGTGTGCTGGAGCAGTTTGGTACAGATCTTACGGAACAGGCAGCAGAGGGAAAGTTAGATCCTGTGATTGGGAGAGAACAGGAGATTGGCAGACTGATGCAGATCCTCAGCAGAAGAACCAAGAACAATCCGTGTCTCGTAGGGGAGCCGGGTGTCGGCAAGACCGCAGTAATCGAAGGTCTGGCACAGCGCATTTCCGGCGGACTGGTGCCGGAAGGCATGAAAGAGAAGAAGATATTTACCATGGATCTTGCCAGCATGATCGCCGGTTCCAAGTACCGTGGTGAATTTGAAGAGCGTATGAAGAAGCTGATCCAGGAAGTAAAGGCAGCAGGTAATGTAATTCTGTTTCTGGATGAGGTGCATACCATTATCGGTGCCGGAGGCGCAGAGGGAGCCATGGATGCGTCCAATATCCTGAAGCCATCGCTGGCAAGAAGTGAGATCCAACTGATCGGTGCGACGACCATTGGTGAGTATCGCAAATATATCGAAAAAGACGCAGCGCTGGAACGGAGATTCCAGCCGGTTACGGTGGAGGAACCAACCAAGGAGCAATGCCTGGAGATTCTGGAAGGTTTAAAGAGTCGTTATGAGAATCATCATCATGTGACGGTAGAGCAGGAAGCATTGGAAAGTGCGGTCGCATTATCTGTGAGATATGTGAATGACCGTTTCCTGCCGGATAAGGCAATCGATGTGTTGGATGAGGCATGCTCAAAGGTAAGCCTCTGTGGCTTCAAAGTGCCGGACAGTATCGAAGAACTGGAGCAGGTGATTGATAATCTGAAGGTCCAGAAAGAAGAAGCAATCCGGGAAGGCAATATGACAGAGGCATCGACTCTCCACAAAGAACAGATTGCAGCAGAAAAGAAATTAGATCAGGCGCGTAACCGTTTTCAGAAGAAGAATAAAGACCGTCAGGTTACAGTTACCGAAGAAGATATCGCTGCTGTTGTATCAGAGTGGACGAAGATTCCGGTGCAGAAGCTTGCAGAATCAGAGAGCGAGCGTCTGCGCAAGCTGGAAAAGACACTGCACAAACGCGTGATCGGTCAGGACGAAGCCGTTACAGCAGTTGCAAAGGCAGTAAGACGAGGCAGAGTCGGATTAAAAGATCCAAACAGACCGATCGGATCTTTCCTGTTCCTGGGTCCTACCGGGGTTGGTAAGACAGAGCTGTCAAAAGCGCTGGCGGAGGCATTGTTTGGTGATGAAAATGCCATGATCCGGGTAGATATGTCTGAATACATGGAGAAGCACAGCGTGTCGAAAATGATCGGTTCGCCTCCGGGATACGTGGGCCACGATGATGGCGGACAGTTATCTGAGCAGGTGAGAAGACATCCGTATTCAGTAGTCCTGTTTGATGAGATTGAGAAAGCGCATCCGGATGTATTTAACATTCTGTTACAGGTATTAGATGATGGTCATATTACCGATTCCCAGGGAAGAAAAGTAGATTTTCGCAATACGGTAATCATTATGACCTCCAATGCCGGAGCACAGGCAATCATTGACCCGAAGCGTCTTGGATTCGTGACCAAAGAAGACAAAGGTGCGGACTACAAGCGTATGAAGTCTAACGTGATGAATGAGATCAAGCTGGTATTCCGTCCGGAATTTCTGAACCGAATCGATGAGATCATCGTATTCCATTCACTGGGATCAGATGAGATGAAGAAGATTACAGGACTCATGTGCAAAGAAATAACGAAGCGCGCTAAAGAGCAGCTTAATATCACGTTGACCATCCGTGATTCTGTGAAGAAGCACATCGTAGAGACCGGAACCAACCAGAAATACGGTGCCCGCCCGCTCCGCCGTGCGATCCAGAATCAGTTAGAAGATGCACTCGCAGATGCGATCCTGTCCGGAGAGATTAAATCCGGCGATCATGTAGAAGCGGGACTTCATAAAAAAGAAATAAAATTCTTCGTAAAAGTTGAAGCGTAACGGGGAACGATGTGGTACAATGAGCGTATAGCGACGAACGCACCACAGAGGAAAGAACTCAGACTGCTTGCAGTCATGAGTTCATGACGAATGTGGTATGTGAGTGCAACGGACATCGAGCGGGCTGTGCACGCGAGATGAGCGTTCGGAGCGTTAGAAAGGAAAGCGCGGATAATAATGCTGAACGCGCTAGATGAACAGAAATTCCAGGAGGATAAAACTATGGCAGTAGTAAAAGAACTGTTGAGAGCAGAAAATGACGGAACACTTAGCTTTGGAGATTACACATTGGGATCCAAGACCAAACTGGATGGATTCGAATTTCAGGGCGATATATATAAAGTAAAGACCTTTAACGAGATCACGAAGCTTGAAAAGAACGGCATGTTCGTATACGAATCCGTGCCGGGAACAGCGGTAGAGAACTTCAAAGCATCTGCAGATGAAGTAGTATTCAATGTATCTGCTGATAAAGATATTCAGGTAACACTGGAGCTTGAAGCTGATACAGAGTATGTGATCTACATGGACGATGTCAATATTGGAACCATGAAGACGAACCTGAGTGGTAAGATCAGCGTGAGTGCTGAGATGGATCCGGACAGAACCGTAGAAATCAAGGTTAAAAAGAAATAAGTAAAATATGTAAGAGATTGCGAGGGGCAGCAGATTGCGGCCCCTCGTTGCATCATAGTTGGAGACTTGTGAGTTCAACAGCATAATGTTAACGGGGAGGTAACCGGGTGGCGAAAGCGAAAAAGAGTATATATTTCTGCCAGAACTGCGGACATGAAGAAAGCAAATGGCTTGGGCAGTGTCCGATGTGCAGGGAATGGAATACATTTGTAGAGGAAAAGGTGACGGTATCAAAGGGTACGGCTGCAAAGAATACAGTGCGTGAAGCAGAGGTTGTGACATTATCCAGCGTGTCTACCGATCAGGAAGACCGGATGCAGACGGAGATTGAGGAATTAGACCGTGTATTGGGCGGTGGAGTCGTACCGGGATCACTGGTGTTGGTTGGTGGAGATCCGGGAATCGGGAAGTCAACCTTGCTGTTGCAGGTGTGTAAGCGGTTATCAGATCAGGGACGAAAGGTGCTTTACATTTCCGGTGAGGAGTCATTAAAGCAGATTAAACTGAGAGCGAATCGGATGGGGACATTCAGTGACCATCTGCTGTTGTTGTGTGAGACGAATCTGGAAACAATTCGCCAGGTGATCGAGAGAGAGCATCCGGCGGTGGCAGTGATTGACTCGATTCAGACCATGTACAGTGAGGAAGTGACAGCGGCACCGGGAAGTGTGTCGCAGGTGCGAGAGGCGACTAATACGCTGATGCAGATTGCAAAGGGATTAAATATTACCATATTTATTGTAGGTCATGTGACTAAGGAAGGTACCGTGGCAGGGCCGAGAGTGTTGGAGCATATGGTAGATACCGTGCTGTATTTTGAAGGAGACCGTCATGCGTCATATCGCATTCTGAGAGGCGTGAAGAACCGTTTTGGATCCACCAATGAGATCGGTGTGTTTGAAATGAGGGAGACCGGACTGGAGGAAGTGCCGAATCCGTCGGAATATATGTTGAACGGTCGCCCGGAGGATGCATCCGGATCAGTCGTGGCATGCTCAATGGAAGGAACACGCCCGATCCTGATGGAGATTCAGGCACTGGTGTGTCGGAGTAATTTTGGTATGCCAAGGCGTACAGCAGCAGGTACAGATTATAATAGAGTGAACCTGCTGATGGCAGTGCTGGAAAAGCGAGTGGGACTTCCGCTTTCGAATTACGATGCATATATCAATATTGCGGGCGGTATCCGCATGAATGAGCCTGCGATCGATCTGGGAATTGTCATGGCGATCGTGTCCAGTTACAAGAACCAGTCGATCTCGCCGGGAACGATCGTATTCGGCGAAGTGGGACTGAGCGGCGAAGTGCGTGCGGTGAGTATGCCGGAACAGCGTGTGGCAGAAGCAAGAAAGCTTGGATTTAAAACATGTATTATGCCGCAGGTGTCCAAAGATATGCTGAAAAAGATCGAAGGAATTGAAGTCATTGGTGTAAAATCAGTAAATCAGGCAATGAATCTGATCTAAATTGGAAAGTGGAAAAATAAATCAGTGTGGTAATGCAGGAAATAGCTTACAAATAATGATTGCGTAATTGGAATATCAATTACGCAATTTTTTTGCGCAAGTCGTTAAAAAAATATTTTGCATTGCGAATTTTATTCGGAGTGTCTGAAGCTTTATGTTTGATAGACTAGGTTAAGGATAGCGTGGACTTGTAATTTTGGTTTGCGTTTTTAGAGAGAACAGATTTTATTAAATTGAAGGAAGGTTAGTGTGATGAGTAAGACATTAAAGCTTGCAGATTATCTTGGAAAACCATTTGATTGTTCATGTGGAAGAACACATTCTACTACACTGGAAGGTGTAACAGTTAGCGCAGGAGCTATGAAGGCACTGCCAGAATATGTAGAGAAATACGGATTTAAGAATTTATACATCGCATGTGATGAGATTACATACGGTATTGCGGGAGAGAAAGTAATGAACATCCTGAAAGATGCCGGAATCAAAGCAAAAGCACATGTATTCAAGGGAAAGAGATTTATCCCGGACGAGAAAGCACTGGGAGAACTTATGATTGATGCAGACAGAGATTGTGATCTGGTTGTAGCAGTAGGAACAGGTTCTATCAATGATATGTGCCGTTTCTTCAGCTTCCAGATGGGAGTTCCTTATGCAATCGTTGCAACAGCAGCACCGATGGATGGATTTGCTTCTTCAGGAGCAGCTCTGATCATCAACAGTATGAAGACAACAATCCCGGCTCAGACACCGCTGTTTATTATCGGAGATACAGATATTCTTTGTGGAGCACCTGCAAGAATGGTATCTGCAGGACTTGGAGATCTGCTTGGTAAATTCACATGTCTGAATGACTGGAGAATCTCTAAGGTAGTTAATGATGAGTACTACTGTGATGAAATTGTAAATCTGGTAACGGATTGTATTGAAAATGTATTAGCTGACGCTGATAACGTAGCATCAAGAGATCCGAAGGTAATCGGAGACATTATGGAAGGACTTGTACTTACTGGTGTAGCAATGAGCTTTATCGGTAACTCTCGTCCGGCAGCAGGATGCGAGCATCATATGTGTCATTTCTGGGAGACACTGGAACTTCAGGAAGGCAAGATCCCGGTACTTCACGGTACAAAGGTAGCTGTAGGTACAGTTATGATCCTGAAGATGACAGAGTTCCTGCGTGAGAACAGACCAGACTTCGATGCAGCACGTGAAAAAGCAAAAGCTTACGATCAGGCAGCATGGGAAGCTAAGATCAATGAAGTATACGGTGCATCTGCAAGCTCTATCATTGCACTGGAGCATGAATCTCAGAAGAATGAGGTGAATGGCAGACTGAAACGTATCGATGCAATCGAAGCTCACTGGGATGAGATCGTTAAACTGATGGATGACAACATGCCAACAGCAGCTCGTATGATCGAGATCCTGAAGAGTCTGGATGCTCCATACCTTCCATCACAGATTGGATTCGATGATGACCGTCTGTACAATGCAATGCTTTACGCAAAAGAGACTCGCGCACGTTACACAATGCTGTCTATGATGGCTGACCTTGGTGTGACAGAGGATCTTGCTAAGAAGGTAGTAGCATTCGTAAATGAGGAAGCTTAATTTACTTATTTATAGTATCCTAATATGCGACCGTTCAGAGACAAGCAGATTTACAGGAAAAGGCAAATTGTGCTTGCACAAATGAGACTTTTTCCTGTTAAATCTATTTGGCGGATACGCTACACCTTCAAAGTGCTGTATAGCAATTTGAAGGTTGCTCTGAAGGGAAGCAAAAAAAGACATTGTTTTGTGGATGGATAATCATCCTTAAAACACTGTCTTTTTCTTTATCATAATTTATGCATTTTCAATATTTCTTATAAGCTGGTAATAAGCTTCGTCCAATGTCAGTCCTTGTTTCATCAGACCAAATAATCCGCTGCCGACAATGTAGGATTCCACACCGACCTGCTTTAATTCCGTGAAATGTTTTTCGTTACACTGTCCATCAGCTTCTACGATGTAATGATAGCCTTTTTCTTTTCTTAATTCCTTCAGCTTACGAACGGTATCAAGAGCTTCCGGGACGAAGATACCTCCAGAAAATCCCGGATCGACCATCATGACGGTGATCTTGTCCAGATGTGAAATGTAAGGATAGATCATTTCAATCGGAGCGCCCGGTACCAGGACTACGCCAAGCTTGCGCCCGTGTTTGTGCAGGTAGTGCGCTGTGCGGAATGCTTCATTCATGAGCATTTCCGAATGGAAGGACAGATAAGTGCTTCCGGCTTCGATCATATCATCCAGATAATAGAATGGATCGGTTAACATTACGTGAATATCGAGGGCAGCGTCTGTAATCTTGCGCATGGCCGCGATAAATGGCAGCGTGATGGAAAAATTCTTGAGATACACGCCATCGATAAAGTCTACATGATACATCGATACGTGTTTGTTAAGTGTCTTAATCTGCTCGCCAAGGTTCATAAGATCCATACACATGACGGAGGGACTGATAATGTAATCCATAATGAATCTCCTTATTAATGTCTAGTCGTTGAAGTCATCGGAGTTAAAATCCATAGAAGCTTTTTTCTGTAATTCGATCTCTTTTTTGTCAGAGAATTCTTTGGCTTTTTTCTTACGCTGCTGATTTAGACGTTGTTGTTTGAAAAAGCTGGCATTTAAGATATTTCCGCGAGCGTCTAACTTTAATGAAGTAAGATCGTCTCCGTTAATTCTTGCAACGTGCGGAGAGAGGTTGGCACCTACGTCAGGATCTACGCTCATGGCGAAGGCTTCCTTTCTGGTACGGAAAGTTACTTTGTACTGCATGATCATGCTGGTCTCTTCGCAATTCTCCAGATCACGGATATTCATGCAGATGTCGCGTTTGATACCCGGAATTCCGCATGCAGCGATGACTCGTTGATCGGTAATTACAACGATTCCCGGGAATTTATCACGGCGTGTATAAATATTGGCAATGGCTGCTGCTGCAGGTTTTTCACCTGGAAGCAGCAAAGTCTCAGCATAATTAACAGAGGCTTTATTAATCAAGCCAGCCTTTTTTTTCTGTGTTTGGGCTAATGCCTCTTTTAATGTCATGTAATGACCTCCTGTTTATTTTTGAAAACTTCCGGCTATTGCTTCTTTCAGAAGCGCAATAAAATGTTCATAGCTCGGATCTGGAAGCAGACGTTCCACGAAGTGCTTGTCTGAAAATACTTTGGCCAGATAGTTCCACAACTGAAAAGCCTTGGAACTGTTCTTGCCGACACAGACCAACAAAACCAGATTGACCATATTTTTCTGATCATCCCATACAACTGCCTGCGGCAATTCCGTAACAGCTACAAAAGAGTCAGAAGATACAGCAGTCAATGGATGCGGTACGGCAATACCATTGCCCCAGTAGGTACTACGCATATTTTCACGCTGGAAGACTGCATCTTTGAATTCAGCTCCGTCCAGTTCGAAGTATTCACTGGATTTCTGACACATGTTTTCAACGATTTTTTCACGTTTTTTGCCATCACCGATACTGTACAGATCTTTGTAGAATATTGAGGTAATATCTTCAATGCTCTGGAAACCATCAATTGCAAGCTTCAGGTTTAGATAATCCTGCTGTCCTGGGAAAGGATCCACATAAAAGGCAAGTCCGGCATCGTAATAATGATTGCGTTCCGTTGTGAGAAAAATGTCATAATCATCCATATCTTTATCTTCAATCTGTTCTGGTGTCTTGAATGTAAGCTCTGAAGTAATATCAGAGAACCAGTTCAAAAGTGTCTGCTTCAGTAGGATATTTTCACTTTGGCGCATGGAAGATATTACTAGCACTTTCTTGTTTTCGCCTTCTTGATGCTGGTTTGCAAGAGCTGTGTACAGATGAATTGCAAGGAAAGCAATCTCATCATCCGTCACTTTTTTATGAAATACTTTCTGCAAATGCGAAGCAAAGTAAATACCAAGATCATATCCCTGCGGGAATGTCTGTTTGATATAATCTACCAGATGGTTCTTTAACTGCATGTTGTATTTGATACGTACAATCAGTGACGCAGTATGTAATGACAATGCAATACGAAGATTCAGATTGTCAGTAAGATCAATATTATACTGGTCACGAATTTCTTCTAATGCATCCAGAATCAACTTATCTACATCGGAAGAAATGACATCGGAAGAATTGAAGCTTCCTTGCCCCTTCATATATAAAGCAAAGTAATTAATCTCAGTCTCAGGAATGCGAAGGAAGAATTCTTTACCTATCCGGCTGAAGATTTCTTTGGAAATCGTATACTCCGGCTCCAGATTCTCGGCAATCTCCATATCAGAGGGTTCAATAAAGAACCAGTCCTGCATACGTTCTAATGCGACATACAACTGAATAATCGCATTATTTAATGATGCTTCTGTAATTGGATGCTTGAACGAGACGAATGTTTCTACAAGTATATTTTTTATCTTTTCGATAGAAGAATTACTACCTTGTTCAGATAAAGCAGCAACGGTATTTGTGATAATCAGATTCTGATCCATCAGACAAAGGCGTTTGTTAATTTCGCTTCCATCAATAATTACTTTATTAGAACTGCGTAATAATTCCAGATTATATCTGGCAACTACTTCGGACACGCCTTTCAGGTCATTTAACAAAGTAGAACGAGATACAAATACAGCAGATTCCAGATCATAAAGTGAAATGGCACGATGTTCCTTTAATAACAGATGCAAGATCTGATTGACTCTTCCGTTTGGATAGTTCAATGTTGCAGAACTGAACTGTTGATAATAAGAGTCTTTTAATGCAGAGAAAAGAGAAGAATCCTGAATTAAGATTCTACAGCCTTTTCGCGTAGTAGACTCGAATATTACGCAATTTGTTGATTCGAGCTCAGTTTTGATTTGCCGTATATCATTTTGGATTGTGCGCAGACTACACTGATGTTTACTGGAAAAGTAGGAAGCAGTCATATAAACTTCCGGTTTTTCAAATAATTCTAGTAAAATTTCTAATTGTCGTTGGTTTAATAGCAATATTATACACCTCTCAATAGTTAAACCCAAAGTCAAATAAATGGAATAATACAAACCACAGCTTAATATATAATAATACATATTACAGCTTATCATTAATAATATAAAGAATTATCCGAAGATATTACGAGTATTTGGCGATAACGCGAAAAAAAGTAATAGAGTAATTGCGTAAATCTATAATTAAGTAATTACTCTATTACAGTGTGGTTGTTATGAGTGAAATTGTGGAAACTGTCAGATGCATATCTGAGGGACTTGCAATTATTGTGCGAAATGACTGAAGAGGGCATTTCGCATATTGCGTAATTATGGCGAAATATATTAAGTCCGAGTCTCTTGAGAAAGATGTTATTATTGATAACAGCATAAGCCACGTTGCATATGACGACAAAGATTGTGCGTCATAACAGGTACGCTGGTTCTCTCTAAACCGTAAGCACGAGCTGGCTTGTGATGAGTAAATAGACAGATAGATAGAGAAAGGATGAATTACACAATGGCTGATTCAAAAATTCGTGTAGTACTGGTTTCTCATGGAGAACAGTCAAAAGGAATGTTGAACACGGTACAGATGCTTCTTGGGGAGCAGACAAATATTGCTGCATATTCTTTATATCCAGAGCAGACAATTGATGATCTGACAAAGGTATTAAGAGAGGAAATTGAAAAATACGGAGCGGAAAATATTATTTTCCTGACAGAGTTGAAACATGGCTCTCCGTTCAATGCAGTCGTATCGCTCACAAGAGACTACGACGTTTATCATGTGACTGGAACCAATCTGGCAATGCTGATGACAATCGTGCTGGAACGTGATTTCGAGGGAGCAACCTGTGAGGGACTGTGTGAAGCGGCAATCAACGCAGCTGCAGACAGCTACGTGGATGTTAGAAAAATGTTAATGGATTCTGATGATGACGAGGAGGACGAATAAGATGGCAGAGATGAGAAATGTCGTATTGGCCCGTGTTGATGACCGTCTGATCCACGGAGAAGTGGTAACAGCATGGACACCAACTTTCAAAGCAAACAAAATCATTATTATTGATGATGAAGTTGCAAAGGATACTTTTAATGTACGTGTAGTAAAGGCACTGGCTCCGGCTGGTACAAAAGTAATCGTATACAATGTAGAAAAGGCAGCTGAGAAACTGATGGTTCAGGGTGTGCCTGGAGAGAGACTTCTGCTTTTAGCAAAGACTCCGACTACATACAATCGTCTGATCAAAGCGGGAGTTCCGTTGAAAGAGGTTAACCTCGGAGGAGCTGGTATCCGTGGAGAGAGACAGCCATTCATTAATAACGTAGCATTAAATCCTGAAGAAGTTCTGGCGTGTGAGGAAATGCAGAAAGCTGGCGTTAATGTATATTACCAGCTCGTTCCGGAACAGTCAGTCGTCAAGATTGATGATGCGTTAAAAAAAGCTAAAGATAACTTTGGCTTATAAAAAACTCAATAACTAAAAAGGAGAGATGAAAAATGAGTTTAGGTGTAGCGATTCTTTGTGGAATCATTTATTGGCTCGCTGAAGCAAACCTTCCATTCGTTGGACTTTGGACACTCCAGAGACCACTGGTTTGTGGATTTCTTACAGGATGTTTGCTGGGACAGCCTGTAACAGGTGCGGTTGTAGGTGCAACAATCAACCTGGTATACCTCGGATTTATTTCCGCTGGTGGATCAATGCCTGCAGATATGGCATTGGCAGGTGTACTTGGTGTTGCATACGCAATCACTGGTAACCTTGATGCAGATACAGCTCTTGCAATCGCAGTTCCGATTGGTCTGCTGGGAACAATCGTATGGTATCTGCGTATGACAATTGACTCTGTATTCGTACATATGGGAGATAAATGGGTTGCAGAAGGTAAGTTCAATAACCTGTACCTGTCAAACGTAATCCTGCCACAGATCTTCTCTGCAATTATCTGTGTAACTCCTTGTACACTGGCTGCATACTTTGGTGCTGACTACATTCAGTCATTCATCGATATGTGTGCTGGTAAGCCACTGCAGATCTTCCAGGTAATCGGTGGATTAATGCCTGCACTTGGTATTGCAATCACACTGCAGTACATCTTCAAAGGCGAGGCTCGTATCTTCCTGTTCTTAGGATTTATGATCGCAACAGTTTCTGGAATGACACTGATCGAGCAGGGTATTGTAGGTCTGATCATGGCTATCATCTACATTCAGCTTGCAGGTGGAAAGACAGCAGTAGCTGCTACAGCTGGAGCACCAGCTGATGGAGCATACGACCCGGATTATGATCCGGATGAAGACTAAGAGGAGGTAGAGCGAAATGGCAAAGAAAGAATGGAAACAGAGATTGATTCCTAAGAAAGCCCTGTTTAGAGCCTCCTTAATCTGGGAGACCTGGGTTCAGACATGTTACAACTATGAGCGTATGATGGGTATGGCATGTGCCCACACATTTCTTCCGGTAGTAAAATACTTATACCCGGATAACAAAGAAAAACAGATTGATGTAATGACTCGTGAGATGGAGTTCTTCAACGTACATCCGGAGTTTGGTTCATGTATCCTTGGTCTGGCTATTTCTCTTGAAGAGGAAAAAGCTATGGGCAATGATATTCCGAATGAATTCATTACAAATATCAAGACTTCCCTGATGGGACCTCTTGCTGGTGTTGGTGATACTATTTGGCAGGGAGTTTTGATTCCGATTCTGCTGGCTCTGTGTATTGATATTACACGTTCCGGTGATGGAAACATCTGGGGAGCAATTATTTACGCAGTACTGATGTTCTTCATTACATATATTTTCTCATATCTTAACTTTATGTTTGGATATAATGCCGGTAGTGAGGCTATCATGGACTTCCTAGAAAAAGGAATTCTGAACAAGCTTCTGAAAGCAGCTTCTATCATGGGTTGTATGGTAATGGGTGGTCTGATCGTTAACTATGTAAAAGTTAAATGTGGTATCACGATTTCTACATCAGGATCAGATTTCTCACTGCAGGAGAGCCTGTTTGACGCAGTACTTCCTAACATTCTTCCACTGGCAGCAACCATGGGTATCTATGGTCTGATGCAGAAGAAATGGACATCTATCAAGATTATTCTGTTAATCGTAGTAGTTGGTGTTGTATGTGGATTCTTCAACATTCTGGTTGCTTAATTGTAACAACGGTTTAAAGAATCAAAAGATATGAATCGAGTAGGAGCAATCCTACTCGATTTTTATCGTTATATCATGTATAATATGGTGATACTAGTGGAGTGCAAAGCACAAAACAATCCGAAGGAATTCTATAATACGTATTGATTACAGGACTCAATAGTATAAAATGGGAATTACCTCGTTAGAAATGTCAGGAGAGAATTATGGCTGGAAATTGTGATATCTGTGGAGAGAAACTTGGATTTAGAAAATTCCATTGTCAGGATGGTGTAGTATGTAAGAAGTGCTACGCTGTAGTAAGTAATGGATTTACAGAGACCATTACAAAGAAAACACTTGCTGAACTGAAAAAAACATATAAGGCAAATGCGGTTCCGATTGATCTGGGCGAAGATGGTTTTGTAGTTACCCGTAAAATACAGTCGCTGTTACTGATCGATGAGCAGAATAAGAAGTTTTGTATTTCTGGAAATCCGACAGTTTCAAAAGAATACAGCAGACCGGAAATCTATCATTATGAAGATCTGATGGGATATATGCTGATTTGTGAGCCTGAGCTTACACCGGAAGAACTGGTACATCTGAAAGAAGATAAAAAGACGGTTAAGGTTATCAAAAAGCTGAAAGTACGCATGAAGATCAAAGGCGTAGGTATCAAGGATCTGGTGGTACTTGCCAGTCCGGTAAGATCATCAACATATGCATTCCGTAAGTCTTATCAGGTGGCGATGGATATATTGAAAGAATTGAATGCAATTAAAGAAGCATAAAGAATAAAAATGTGCTGTTATACTTGTGATTGTTTGAAATTATGAGAATAACAGCACATTTTTATTTTAACTATTTTACTGGTACGCGGTCAGCAGAAAGCCATTCCTGAATCATCTGGACACTGACATTCAGAGCCTGAGCTATCTGAGTCAGAGCCATGCCCATATGTTGCAGATTTTTTGCCGTTTCTTTTTGGGTATGCAGGATACCTTGGGCTTCTCCGATCAGGATACCGCGCTTTTCACCTTGAGCTTCACCAATTAAGATTCCTTCATTTCTTTCTTCTACAATCAGTTCATTTAATTTATCACACATAATATCAACTCCTTTTTGCGTTTCTTTTAGTTCTTTTACTCTTCGAGCGAGAATCTTGCTATACATATCTTGTGAATTGGGGCAATGCAGGTCATGCATAAGTCTGCCGAGGGCAGTATCATCCTGGACAGATGAATTAACATAGATGATATGTAGTTGGTCAGGGCAAGACTGCCCGGTTTCTACGAATGTTCGGTTAATGTGACAGATTGGTAGATTGAATCCAAGGGTATCATTTGTCGTAATGAAAATGATATAGGTATCAGGTAGATCGTTAGGAACCTGACCAGTTTCCAATGTGGTGGCATCCACTAAGCTACCGTGATAGCGGGCTCTTTTCAAAGAGGCACCGCTGTCTGCATTCTGAAATTCAATGTTATATTTTCTGCCGGAATTATCTAAGGCTATGCAATCAAGTATGGAAGAACGTCCTTGAAGATTTTTGTAGTCCGCCTGAAGGATCTGGTCTTCTAATTTTAAATTATCCTGGTCCATAATGACCTTTAATATGTATTCTGTACAGGCACTGTCTTTTAGAACGTTGCGCATAAAAATATCGTCCATGATAGTGAGCTCTTTTAGAATACTCAGGTAAATTTCACGCTGTTGTAGTAGCGTGCCGGGCTGCAAGGATGTGGCTGTTGTCATATAGGAAAATACCTCCGTGTATGAGTGGTGAAAGCATTTCCGTTTAGATTAGTATATCATCATAAACGATGCTTTGCAATGTGAGAAAAAGTAAAAATAAAAGATTACGGTACCGGGTGGAAACAATATAGCATACATACGTGAACTAATCAAGAGATTTATGTAGAAAAATAAAAATTACTTATGTGAACTAAGCGGGAGTTTGCTTATAGATGACATCTATTAATAGATGTGAAAAACCTATTATGCACACTCTCTTAAATTTGATATAATTTTTAATAGAAAGAAACAAAAGATTTTAAGTTGTCCTTCCCCCAGCTACTTACACGTATGCGGACACCCAGGTGAAAATCATACATGCTATGAGAATATGGAAAAGGACAATTTTTTTGTGTCTTATTTCGGAGAATAAAAACTGAATAAAGGATGTGCAAGGAGTGGAAATGATGGAAGAACTGATATATGTAGACAGACGAAATTCTAACTGTAATAAGTGGGATGGTCAGACGGCGATGTTTGGCGAGGAAGGACTTCACGCTATGTGGGTTGCTGACATGGATTTTAAGATTCCGCAATGTGTTCAGAAAGCATTACATGATTATGTGGATTTTGGAACAGTTGGCTATTATCGGATTCCAGATGGATATTACGATGCATTTATTAACTGGGAAAAGACACATTTTAATTTTGAAGTAAAGAGAGAATGGCTGCGTTTTGCACCAGGGGTTGTAGCAGCCTTTAACTGGATGCTTCAGATTCTGACAGAACCAGACGATGCAGTGATCGTAATGACTCCGGTGTATTATCCATTTTTACAGGCAGTAACGAATAACGAACGTAAGCTGATCACATCGGAACTGGTTAATGAAGATGGTGAATACACAATTGACTTTGAGGATTTTGAAAAGAAAATAATAGACAACGATGTAAAAGCGTTTATTCTGTGCTCGCCACATAACCCGGTGGCAAGAGTCTGGACGAAGGAAGAACTTACAAGGATGTTTGAAATCTGTCACAGACATCATGTGTACGTCATCTCTGATGAGATTCATCAGGATTTTGTGTTTGGTGACAAAATGCAGACACCGTCTTATCAGGTAACAGAGCATTGGGATGAAATGGTTGCGATCACAGCTCCGTCTAAGACATTTAATCTTGCGGGAGGTCAGAATTCATTCGTGATCATTGCGGATGAAAAACTTCGTGCGAGATGGGATGATTTCGCTAAGAGAATCCGTCTGATGACAGGTAATGCGTTTGGGTTTGTGGCTGCGGAGGCGGCTTACAAAGGCGGTCAGGACTGGCTTGATAAAGTAAAGAAGCAGATTGTCGATAACGATCAGTATTTGAGAGAGCTGTTTAAAGAGAACCTTCCGGAGATTGTGGTAACCCCGCTGGAAGGTACTTATCTGGTATGGATTGATCTGCGGGCATATGTGAAGCCGGAAGAAACGAGAGAGTTTATACAGAAGAAATGTCGTCTGGCGGTAGACTTTGGAGACTGGTTTGGTGGTGAACAGTTTAATGGATTTATCCGCATGAATCATGCCACTTCGAGAGAGAATGTAGAGATTGGTGCGAAGCGTATTATGGATGGAATTTTGAAAGAGAGAAAGGCTTTTATACATGAGTAGTATTAAGATTAACAACTTATCATTTGCATATGAAAGTGGCGGCAAATTAATTTTAAAAGATATTAATACGGAGATTGGAGACGGAGAATTTGTCTGCATTCTGGGACAGTCCGGATGTGGGAAAAGTACACTTCTTCGTCTGTTGGCTGGTCTTGAGACGGCAACAGAGGGCGAGATTTTGAATGATGGTGAGGTGATCGGTAGCCCGAGCCTCAACAAGGGAGTGGTATTCCAGGATTACGGTCTGTTTCCGTGGATGACAGCAGGTGAAAATATCATGCTGGCATTGAAACAGAAGTTCCCGAAAAGGGATAAAAAGGAATTAAAGGAAATTGCTATCAACATGATAAAAGCTGTTGGATTGGATGAAGCAGTATATAAGAAGCTTCCGAAAGAACTGTCTGGTGGTATGAAGCAGAGATGTGCAATCGCACAGGCATTTAGTATTGATCCGCCAATCCTGTTGATGGACGAGCCGTTTGGCGCATTGGATGCGGTAACTCGTGCAAGACTTCAGGATTTGATCCGAGAACTCTGGGCACAGGAAGAAAAGAAGAAAACGGTATTTTTCGTAACACATGATGTGGATGAAGCCCTTCTACTGGCGAACCGTATTCTGGTACTTGGACAGTCACCGAGTCATATTATTTATGATGTTACGATTCCGGAAGAACAGCATCCGACTCGTGACACATTGTTTGAAAATATGGAAATGATGAAGCTGCGGATGACATTGATCAATCAGATCAACAAAGATGTAACGACACATATTTAAAATGGTGATGCGTAAGGATGAGCGGAGCTAATTATGGTATATACAGGGACGCCTGTTATATATAATGCGTTATCCGAAAATGAATGGAGTAGCTGACCATCAGATGGGTAATGTGGTAGGTTTATTTATTTTTTAGAAGGAGAAAGATTATGAAGAAGAGAGTATTAGCAATGGTGTTAGCACTCGGCATGACTTTTGGACTTGCAGGATGTGCTGGCAGTGACAAAGCCGCAGACACAAGCGACAAGAAAGCAGAATCAGCTGACACAGAATCTAAGGATGAACTTACAACTGTAAAATGGAACTATGGTTCAAGTGGTAACGTTCTGGTAACGATCGCAGAGGAAGAAGGATACTTTGAAGACGAAGGAATCAAGATCGAGCCGGTAGAAGCTACACAGAACATGGATGCTATGGCACTTCTTGCGGCTGGCAAGGTAGACGTAGTATCAAATGCAGGTACATCTAACCCACTTCAGCAGATCGCACAGGGTGTAGACCTTACAATCTTCGGCGGACACATGGTAGAAGGTTGTATGCCGGTTATCGCAAAAGCAGGAACAGAGTGGAACGGTATTGAGTCATTCATCGGTGAGTCTGTGGCTGTAAATCCAAGCTACTTTGCATTCACAGGTGCGGTTATGGATCTTGGATATGACAATCCTCTGGATGTAGTAGACTGGAAAGTATATTCAAGCTATGATGATGCTCTTGTTGCTGTACAGAACGGTGAAGTAAAATACGCTCTTATGGGAACACAGAACAACTATGGTATCAAAGAGCTGGTAGACGCTGGCGAGATCGAGATCGTAAGCTACCAGAGCGAGATCATGGAAAACTACTCTTGTTGCCGTATGGTTGGACAGACAGAGTGGGTAAATGATAATCCTGATACAGTAAAGGCTATAATCCGCGCATTACTTCGTGCTCAGTCATGGTATGAGGCTAATAAGGAAGAGGCTGTTTCTCTGCATGCTAAGAAGATCGGTCAGGATGATGACTATGTTGCAGCATACATGCTGGATGACGAGCATTACTTTGTAAACGTTGATCCACTTAAGAACAGCGTTGTACGTGCATGGGGCATTCTTGACAAGACAGGATACCTTGGTGATGACTGCCAGATCAACATTGAAGATCATATTAACACAGATCTTTATGAAGAAGCTCTGTCTGAAGCGAAAGATGCTTACGGCGATGAGGCACCGGACTTCTACGATGCACAGCAGAAATTCTTTGAAGAAAATGACAAATAGTATATTTTAGGAGAGATGGGTAAATGAAAACGATTACAGGCTTTGTAAAAAAGTATTGGATTACAGCGTTGATCTTCGTCGGATTAGTGTTTACATACTACTATGTGGCAGATGTGAAGAAACTGAATCCGTATTTGTTTCCGGCAACGGAAAAGATTGTGACAGCCTTTATGTCGAACAAGCATGAGATGCTGACAAATATGTTTGCGTCATTCAGATTGCTGATCCCATCTGTGATCATTTCTCTGGTGGTAGCAGTTGTGCTTGGTACAATCATGGGAATGAATAAAAAAATTCGTGAAGTGTTGCATCCGGTAATTTATGCATTTAGTGTAATTCCATCGATTTTGTTATCGCCGTTTGTATTGCTGCTGTCACCGAGTTTGTTTTCAGCATCCGTATTTCTGGTTGTATATAATATCGTATGGGCAACATTATTTGCTACAATTACGGGAATCATGACGATCGATAAGCGTTATCTGGATAAAGCAGCTACGCTGGAACTGACAGGGGTAAAGCGCTTTGTGAAGGTAATACTGCCAGCAGCAAGCCCGTCGATTCTGGCTGGATTTGTAAATTCACTGAGAAGTTCATTTGTAATGCTCGTATTCGCTGAGATGTATGGCGGTGGTTCCGGAATGGGTTATTTTGTAAAAAAGAATTCCGAACTTGGAGTATTTGCAAATACCTGGGTTGGATTTGTATTCATGGTAATTGTATTGGTGGTTGTGATGCAGATATTTGAGAAGATAAAAGAACGTCTGCTCAAGTGGACAATCGACTAAAATATTGTGTAGGAATAAGGCGGGTGTCAGTAATGGCATCTGCCTTTGTTGTAGGAAAATGTTTCCTGGTTTGGTATAATTATTATAGTTAATGCAGAAGGCGGTGGGGCTGATGATATCAGATTTTCGTTGTACATTTGATAATGTAATCGGTATTTCTCCGGAGATTACAAAAGATTTGAAGCTGTCCTTTCCGGATGCTTATATGCATGCGGATACTATGGCGAAAATCGCACATGCTATGAAGCAGAAAGAAGGAGCAGCTTTTTGCATGCTTCCGTTCTGCCATACAGTAGAAGCAGAAGCGATAGGGGGCATTGTTAATATGGGAGATGGTAATTTGGGTCCGCGGGCAAAGGAATACTGTTGTACCTCTGCGGCAGAATTACTGGAACTTCCGGAAATTGATTGTTCAAAAGGCCGGATTTATGAGGTGCTTAAAGCGTGTCAGAGACTTCGGGAACAGGGAGAGCATGTGGCATTGATGATCTCCGGACCGTTTACGATATTCAATGTATTGATTGATCCGAAATATGTCTTTAAGGCAATGCGCAAACAGCCGGAACTTATGCGGGATATCTTTCAAAAGATAGAAAGAGAATTACTAACCTATATTAAAATTGCTGTTGAGTATGGTGTGGATATGATCAGCTATGCAGATTCATCGGGTGGGGTGAATATTCTCGGACCGAAGATGGCAGAACAGGTAGTGATGGATTTTACGTATGACTTTTTGAAAAAGGCGATAGAGTTGTTGGATGGAAAAGTAATGCTGTTATTGTGCCCGAAGACTACTCTTGCGCTGATCGGCACAGAAAAAGCCTGTTATGTGGATCATGAATTGCCGGAAGTGATGCATTACGGCGAAACTTGTATATCATTGATCGGACAAGTACCAGTGGCAGGACAAATGTGTATTAAGAATATTGATTATCAATTGGAAAATAAAAAGTTTAGAGAAATCAGGCTTTATTAGGCAGAGGGAGGAAAAGCTTATGAGCACAAAGGAAGAACTGTTGAAACGTCTTTCAGAGGGTGTGTTGGAAATGGAAGAGGATGATGTGGCGGAGGCTGCGCAGGAATATATCGATGCGGGATATCCGGCACTGGATGCTATAAACCAGGGATTGATCGATGGAATGAACCAGGCCAGTGAATTATTTGAGGAAGAGGAATATTTTGTAACAGATCTGCTTCTTTGCTCGGATGCCATGTATGCAGGAATTAATGTGCTCCGTCCATATTTGCCGGAAGAAAAGAATGATGTTAAGCATAAATGTGTGATTGGCGTTGTAGAAGGAGATACTCACGATATTGGTAAGAACCTGGTCAAGATTATGTTGGAAACAGCAGGTTTTGAAATGATCGATCTTGGCAGGGATGTTCCGCTGCAGAAGTTCGTGGATACCGCGAAGGAAAGAGAAGCGGAATTGATCTGCCTGTCTACGCTGATGACAACTACCATGCCTGGAATGGAAGAAATTATTCATCTGCTGGAAAAGGAAGGACTCCGTGACAAAGTCAAAGTTATGATCGGAGGCGGACCGGTTTCACAGAATTATGCGGATAAGATTGGTGCAGATGGATATTCAACGACAGCTGTAGAAGCGGTTAAATTAGCGAAACGTCTGCTGGCAATTGCATAAGAGGGAATAAAAGTGAATCCAAAGAAACGATTAAAAATGAGCCTGAACGGAGAGCGCGTAGATCGTCCGCCGTGTATCTGTCCGGGTGGAATGATGAATATGGTTACGGCAGAATTGATGGAACGGGTGGGAATCTATCTTCCTGAGGCGCATACGGATGCCAGGAAAATGGCGGATCTTGCGAAAGCAGTATATGAGCAGGGCTGTTTCGAAAACTGTGGTGTTCCATTCTGCATGACTATTGAAGCGGAAGAAATGGGAGCGAGGGTGGATCTGGGTTCTCAGATATATGAACCGCATGTGGTAAAATATGCGATTGATTCAGTATCTGATTATGAGAAACTGTCGGGGATCGATCTGACAAAAGGCCGTGCGAAAGTAGTGCTGGATGCAATTGGAATGTTGAAAGAAGAAGTGAAAGATATGCCGATCATCGGTAATCTCACAGGACCGATCAGTACGGCGAGTTCAGTTATTGAACCAGTCGTATTTTATAAAGAACTGCGCAAAAAAAATGCAGAGGCACATGCGTATATGAATTTTGTGACCGAGCAGCTGATTGCATTTGGCAGGGCGCAGGTGGAAGCGGGTGCAGATGTCATTACAATCGCGGATCCAAGCGGTACCGGAGAGATTCTCGGACCACGATTTTTTAAAGAGTTTGCAGTGAGGTATATTAATCAGCTGCTAGACGGGCTGGCGGATCTGCATGTGGAGACGATTGTGCATATCTGCGGACACATGAAGAATGTATACAAAGAAGTAAATGAAGTGCACAGCAATGCATTGAGTTTCGATTCGGCGGTGCCGATGATGGATGCGAGAAAGAATCTGGCTGACCGTGTGCTGATGGGAAATGTCAGTACCTATACGTTAGAGTTTGGCAGTGAAGAAGCAGTCAGGAGACTGGCTGGGAACTGCATAAAATGTGGCTCTGATATTGTGTCACCTGCGTGTGGACTCGGCATGAGTTCTCCGCTTCGCAATATTCAGGCACTGCTTTCAAGTGTGGAGGAATCTGATGGTTAGGATTGTGATTGTAAATGATGGGACGGTCAGAAACTGCGAAGAAGGTGCAAATCTGTTGGCAGAATTACTGCGGGCAGGAGCATTTGTGGATAACCCATGCAATGGAACAGGTATATGTGGAAAATGCAAAGTGCGAATTGTAGATGGAGAGGTGTCGAAAGTATCTGCGACAGAACAGAAATTACTCAGTCAGGAGGAACTGACGCAGGGTATCCGTCTGGCATGTATGACATGTGTTTCCGGTGATATTCAGGTTGAATTGCTGCAAAAAGAACGGAAGCATAAAGTTCTGACAGAAGGATATGTTCCAGAATTTACTCGTGATGAGCATGACAGAGGATATGGTGTTGCAATTGATATCGGAACGACAACAGTTGTTACGTCGCTGGTAGAACTGGCGAGCGGAAGAGAGATTACATCCGCATCTATGATCAATGCGCAGAAGCATTTTGGATTGGATGTGCTGACACGGATCACTTATGAATATGAGCATGCAGAAGAGGGGATTGAACACCTCAGATGTGCAATCGTGGATTCTGTAAATGATATGCTTGCACAGGTGTGCAGGGACGCAGGAATTTCAACAGAAGAGATTCTGGAAATAGATATAGCAGCTAACTGTACCATGATGCATATGTTGTTGGGAACGGATGCCAGAAGTATCGGGCGTTCCCCATATCAGCCAGTGTTTTTAGAAGCGCAGAAGCGCAGTGCCGGTGAGATCGGTCTGCACGCTGGTATGGATAACAGTGCGTTGGTATATTGTCTGCCGCAGGTATCTGCGTTTATCGGTGCGGATATTGTGGCAGGAGCCTATGTATGTGAATTGGAAAAACAGAATGGGAATGTTTTGTTTATTGATATAGGAACAAACGGAGAGATCGTTTTGTCACAGAAGGGCAGATTATTATGTTGTTCCTGTGCGGCAGGACCGGCACTGGAAGGTATGAATATCAGTTGTGGAATGCGGGCGGCAGAAGGTGCTATCGAAGATGTGAAGATCACAGAGCATGGAGTAGAGTTTACCTGTATCGATGGAAAAGAACCGGTGGGTATCTGCGGAAGTGGAATTCTGGCAGTGCTGAAAGAACTGATCCGGACAGGACTTGTCAGAAAAAATGGCGCATTTGTCAAAAAAGAAAATATTCAAGAAGAAGATTACCGTTATCCGATGATACGCATGAACGGGAAAAAGAGAGAATTCCTGATATGCGAGGCACCAGAACTGGTGGTGACACAAGGAGACATCAGACAGGTACAGCTTGCAAAAGGTGCGATTCTGTCAGGCTTTCTGGCGTTGTTAAATAAAGCCGGGATTCGCATGGAAGAACTGGATAAAGTGATGATCGCAGGACAGTTTGGCGCACATCTGCCGGCTGAATCATTAACGGGAACGGGTATTCTGCCAAAAGAAGTGGAGAATAAAATTATCTATGTGGGTAATTCATCCAAGACCGGTGCATATATGACATTACTCTCTGAACAGGTGAAGGAAGAGATGGAAGGGCTCGCTGAACGAATGGAATATATTGAACTTGCGGAGACGGAGAATTATGAGAAGATATTTGCCGAGAGTATGCGGTTTGTATAGACAGAGTAGAACTTGGAATTTAATCCTCACTTCACCCCTTGACAAACATCTGTCTTTCTATTAAAATTACGTTTAATGAAAATATCTGCCGGTAATGATAGTTACAGAAAGCAGAGTTGGTGTTGAAAAGGACTAGTAATCGTGAGGACGTTCCACAGAGAAGAGATTGTTAGCTGAGAGATCTCCGAACCGAGAGACGGTGAACCTGCCTTGGAGCCTCTGTATGAAAGTACAGCGTATGCATTGGCGTTAACGATGTGAAGAGAGAACTGCAATTACATATGCAGTTAATTAGGGTGGTACCGCCGAATATTTCGGTCCCTTAGCGGGGACAGAAGTGTTCGGCGTTTGTTTTTTATATAACAAAAGTCACGAAGGAATCCCCCTCAACAAGCAGTGGAGCAAGGGCTCTGCGAAGAAAGAAAAGGAGAAGAGATATGGCTAAGGAAAAAATGGTAAAGAACATTACTTCGAGAGAAGAGAATTTTGCACAGTGGTACACAGATGTAGTACGCGAAGCAGAGCTTTGTGATTACTCTAGTGTAAAGGGATGTCTGAATTATCTGCCGAACGGATATGCGATCTGGGAGCTGATTCAGTCAGATCTTGACAGAAGATTCAAAGAGACAGGTGTAGAGAATGTATCATTGCCAATGTTGATTCCAGAATCATTATTAGAGAAAGAAGCAGATCATATTGAAGGATTTGCACCGGAAGTAGCATGGGTAACTCACGGTGGAATGGAGAGACTTCAGGAGAGACTTTGTATTCGTCCTACATCAGAGACTCTGTTCTGTGATCTGTGGGCAAGAACTGTAAAGTCTTACAGAGACCTTCCAAAGGTATGGAATCAGTGGAATTCCGTTCTTCGTTGGGAGAAGACTACAAGACCATTCCTTCGTTCCAGAGAGTTCCTGTGGCAGGAAGGACATACCATTCATGCAACATATGAAGAAGCAGAAGAACGTACCATTCAGATGTGGCATGTATACGAAGACTTTTATAAAGAAACTATGGCTATTCCTTATGTGTCAGGAAGAAAAGCAGAGCATGAGAAATTTGCCGGAGCACAGGATACTTATACAGTAGAAGCACTGATGCATGACGGTAAGGCACTGCAGTCTGCTACCAGCCACTTCTTCGGTAACGGATTCCCGGATGCATTTGATATTAAATACGTAGATAAGAATAACCAGCTGCACAGTGTATATGAGACTTCCTGGGGATTATCCACAAGAAGTATCGGAGCACTGATCATGGTACATGGTGATGATGATGGTCTTGTATTACCGCCGCATCTTGCGCCGGTTGAATGTCGTGTGATTCCGATCGCTCAGCACAAGGAAGGCGTGCTTGACAAAGCAAATGAACTGTTTGCTGAACTTAAGAAAGCCGGATACAGAGTGAAGATCGATGATTCTGAGAAGAGTCCGGGATGGAAATTCTCTGAGCAGGAGATGCTTGGTATCCCGACACGTATCGAGATCGGACCGAAGGATATTGAGAATAATCAGGTTGTAGTTGTACGTCGTGATAACCGTGAGAAGATCGTAGTATCTATGGATGAGATCGCAGTGAAATTGCGTGAGATTCTGGAAACTATCCAGAATGATATGTATAACAGAGCGAAAGACTTCCTGGATACTCATATTTACACAGCAACCAGTCTGGATGAGATGAAGGAAGAATTTACTAAGAAACGTGGATTTGTAAAGGCATGCTGGTGTGGAGATCCGGAATGTGAAGGCGAAGTGAAGTATGTAACCGGCGGAGCAGCTACCAGATGTCTGATCGAAGACGAAGAATTTGTATCTGACAAATGTATCTGGTGTGGTAAGCCGGCGAAACACATGGCATACTGGGGCAAATCATACTAAAACGTATTCAAAGATATGTTATGGGAAAAGGGCTGTTTGAAAAAACAGCCTTTTTCTTTTATAATGAAATAAACATGATGAAATGAGAGGAAAAGTTACATGGTTGAAATACAGATTCCTGAAAAAGTAAATAAGATCATTCATACACTTCAGGAACATGGTTATGAAGCGTATGCAGTAGGTGGGTGTGTGAGGGATTCGTTTCTCGGAAGGGAACCAATGGATTGGGATATCACGACATCTGCGATGCCAGAGGAAACAAAGGCATTATTCCCACATACATTTGATACAGGGATCGAGCATGGAACAATTACGGTGCTTCTCGATCACGAAGGCTTTGAAGTGACAACCTATCGTGTGGATGGCAAGTACGAAGACAGCCGTCATCCGAAAGAAGTTATATTTGTCCGCAATCTGCAAGAGGATCTGTTGCGCCGGGATTTTACTATTAATGCGATGGCGTACAATGAAAAAGATGGGCTTGTAGATATCTTTGGCGGTATGGATGATCTGAAAGCAGGCATCATCCGATGTGTAGGCAATGCGCAGGCGAGGTTTTCAGAAGATGCACTTCGTATCTTGCGAGGAATCCGTTTCGCAGCGCAGCTTGGGTTTGAACTGGAAGATGAGACCAGAGAAGGCATGCGGCTGCTGGCACCGACGCTCAGGAAGATCAGTGCAGAACGAATCCAGGTAGAACTGTTGAAGACATTGACTTCGTCAAGACCGGATCTGCTGCGGGAGGCATGGAAGCTTGGCATTACAAAAGAATTTTTGCCGGAATTTGACCTCGCCATGGAGACAACGCAGGAGACTGTTCATCATATGTACACGGTGGGCGAGCATATCCTGCATACACTGCTGGAGGTAAGACCGGATCGGATTTTACGTCTGACGATGCTTCTCCATGATATAGGTAAGCCATATATGAAGACGATGGATGCAGATGGAGTTGCGCATTTTAAGGGACATCCAGAGAAGAGCAGTGAGCTGGCCAATGAGATTCTGCATCGGCTGAAATTCGATAATGATACGATCCGTAAGGTGACGAAGCTGGTGCGTTATCATGATCACAGGATGCCTGTGACTCCTGCACATGTGCGCCGTGCGGTTCATGAGATTGGAGAAGATCTGTTCCCGCTTTATCTTGAGGTGCGCCGTGCGGACGTGGCGGCACAGAGTATGTATCAGCACAAGGAAAAAGTTGCTGATATTGACGGCGTGGAAAAACTCTATCATGAGATTATGGAGAGAAAGGAATGCGTGTCGTTAAAGATGCTGGCAGTGACAGGTAAAGATTTGATCGCTGCCGGAATGAAACCGGGAAAAGAGATTGGTCAGATGCTGGAACATTTTCTGGATCTGGTGCTGGAACATCCGGAACTTAATCAGAAAGAAGAGCTTTTGAAGCGGATAGAGTTATAAGTATAAAGTCATAATAATCCCCCTGCCCTCATACATTGAAAAGAATGGATTGTGAGGTGCGGGGGGATTGTTATGCAGGAATATGAACTGAAAATACTGGATCGCTATGCTTTGAATGTGAAAAGCACCCGGAGAGTCAGGGGTGCATTTTTTTGCGAGGCAGAGGAGGGATTGTTCCTGCTTAAAGAGGCAGGAATATCCGAAAAGCGGGCAGACGCATTATATAAATTAGGGGAAATGTTGATTGCAGCCGGATATCGGGGAATTGATCAGTTGAAGCCGAATGTGGAAGGCGGACTGGTCACCGTCTCAGAAGAAGGTGGACGCTATCTTGTGAAACGGTGGTTCTCAGCCAGGGAATGTGATGCCAGAAGGACCAGAGAACTTATGATGGGAGCAAAGAATCTTGCAAGACTTCATCTTTTAATGCGTGAACCAACAGATGGTGTAACCATGCAGGACGAAAGTCTGAAACAGATATATGAACGTCATAACAGAGAGCTGCGGAAGGTGAGAAGCTTTGTGCGCAGCCGCAGGACGAAGGATGAGTTCGAACTCCGGTTTCTTCAGGAATATGAGGGCTTGTATCAGTGGGCAGAAATTGCTATGGAGGTACTGCTTGAATCCCGATGTGAGGAACTGTATCAAGACAGTCTGCGCGAGAGGGTAATGGTTCACGGAGAATATAATTACCACAATATTCTGATCTGCACAGAAGGAATCGCGACAACGAATTTTGAAAAATTCCGTATTCATGTGCAGATGGAGGATTTTTATTATTTTCTAAGGAAGACGATGGAAAAGCATGAATGGGACGCGAGATTATTTGATCATATGATGAATGCATATAGTGCAATCAGTCCAGTAACTGACCGGGAAATGGAATATCTGAAAGCCCGGTTTATTTATCCGGAAAAATTCTGGAAGATTGCAGGATCATATTACAAATCCAACAAAGCATGGACATCTGTAAAGAATGTAGAAAAGTTCCAGATGTCTGTATCACAAATGAGAGAAAAGGAAAAACTGCTGGAAGAAATATTTGGTTTTCACAGGTAGTGGAAAACCTCGATAAATCCCATAAAATAAGGGATTTCAGACTTTATTTCCTTGACAAGGATATGGAAAACTGTATAATAAGACTAGAGCATAATGATGCCAAGAAACAAGAGGAGGAAATATACATGAATAAAACAGAATTAGTAGCAGCAATCGCAGAGAGAGCTGAGCTGTCAAAAAAAGATTCAGAAAAAGCTTTGAAAGCATTTGTAGATGTAGTAGCAGAAGAATTGAAAAAAGGTGAGAAGATTCAGTTAGTTGGATTTGGTACTTTCGAAGTTTCTGAAAGATCCGCAAGAGAGGGAAGAAATCCTCAGACAGGCGAGACAATGAAGATCAGTGCTTGCAAGGCTCCTAAGTTCAAAGCGGGTAAGGCTCTGAAGGATGCTGTTAACGCTTAATAGTGTTTTGAAGAATGTGTATATGATGGCATCGGGATTTTCCCGGTGCCTTTTTGTGCAATAAGGAAGGAGAACAATATGAGACTGGACAAATTTTTAAAGGTATCCCGGCTGATCAAGAGAAGAACCGTGGCTAATGAAGCCTGTGATGCAGGAAGAGTTTTGGTAAACGGAGCAGTTGCCAAGGCGTCGGCAAAGGTAAAGGCGGGAGATATTATTGAAATTCAATTTGGTACAAAGTCGGTAAAAGCGGAAGTACTTGATATCCGTGATACAACAAAGAAAGAAGAGGCAAAGGAGCTGTTCCGTTATCTGTAAGTCAGCTGTTACTGTCGACGAACGAATAAACAGTAATAAATCTTCACAGCTGCTCATAACCTTATTTACAGGACAACGATAAGACAGAGTGAGAAGGGGAAAGGTTGTGAAGAATATGGAAGAGAAGCAGGTACATGGCCCGCACAAGCTGGTGATCAACAACCGTCAGACAAGTCTGGTGACAGGGGTACTGGATGTATTGTCATTTGATCTGAATGAGGTGCTGCTGGAGACGGAGCAGGGGATGTTGATGGTAAAAGGAATGGATCTGCACGTGAATCGCCTGAATCTGGAAAAAGGCGAAGTAGATCTGTCGGGGAATATTGACAGTGTGGCGTATTCGGAGGCTGGCAGCAGAGGGAAAAATGGAGAGTCTCTGTTTGGTAAGCTGTTCCGTTAGGTGGTCGGGATGCAGGGGCTTGGAACCGAATTAAGAGGTTTGACGACAGCGGTACTCAGTGGGATGACGATGGTATGTGCATATGTATGTATCAGGAATCTGAGGAAGGTATTCCGACATTCCAGAATATTGGTAAATGTAGAAGATGCAGTATATTGGATCTGTGTGGCATGGTATCTGTTTGAACAGATGTATCATGTGAGTAATGGCGTGATCCGGTGGTATTTTGTGGTTGGAATTATCGTGGGAGCTGCTGTATTTTATACAGTAGAAAAAAGGATCCGAAACAGGGTAAACAGATACGTCAAAAAAAGAAAAAGAATTCCCTGAAAACTATTGAAATCGACTATAAAAAAAGATAAGATAAATATAACATTATGATAAGGGGTAATCCGATAGGGGTATCGGAACAGGGTGAGTATATAAATGAATAAGATCAAACAAAAGAGTCAGGCGAGGCGGAAGAAGAACCGGCTTCGCAGACATAAGGCAAGCGTATTGGCAGTCAGCGGAGTATTGCTTTTGCTGGTAGCTGTTGTTACCGTCAGCAGTATATCACTGCGGGCAAAGAATAAGGCATACATTGCGCAGGAACAGGAGCTGCAGGAGCAGATTGACGCAGAGGAAGAAAGATCCAAGGAGATTGACAGCTTAGAAGAGTATGTAGGTACAGACGAGTACATTGAACAGACTGCTAAAGATAAGTTGAATCTTGTGCATGAGAACGAGATCATATTTAAAAAGAAATGATAAAAGAATAAAGAATCAGGCAAAAGAGAATGTGTGAAAGCACATTCTCTTTTTTGGCAGAAAAGGAGAAATGGTATGGAGTATGTGAAGGACCGGGAATTATTTTCCAATCCATACATTATACAGATGGATCGTTTTGCAGAGTCTCTGAAGCATCTGTCAGAGACATTCTTGTATTTGGAGGATTATAAAGGGAGTTTCACGAAAGATGAGATTGAGGAGATGTTCCGGCGAGTGTCGGAGCGTGTCTGTACGAATTGCGAAAAGCGAAACTGGTGTCTGTGTGAGAACCGCATTCAGACCTGCCAGATGGTCTGTGAGATTCTGTGTACGGCAGAAGAGTTTGGCTCGGAACTGAATGTGGAGATAAAACGAAAACTGCAGAAAAAATGTGATCGTGCGCCAAGGTTTCTAAGAGAGACGCTGGAGGTCTTTGGGGATGCCAAACAAAAGCTTCTGTGGAATAACCGGATCGTGCAGAATCGGGAAGGCTGTGCCAGGTCGCTGATCGCATTCGCGGATACAATCAGTCAGGCAGCGCGGGAGCTGGGAGCCGGGATTTATTCGGACGAACGGTTGGAAAAGAAGATTGTCAATCAACTGAAAAAGGTCGGGATACGGGTAATCAGCAGTGTGTTTTATATGACAAAAGCGGGAAAGTGTGAGGTGCATCTTACGCTGAAAGCGGCAAAAGGACACTGTGTGGCTACGAAAGAAATGGCGAAAATAGTCAGCAATTGCGTGGGCAGATCCATGTATCCGGAAGCGAGAGAACAGCCCATTATCTGGGAAGAATACACAACTATTATTCTGCGGGAAGCGGCAAGATATCATACCCTGCAGGGAGTGGCAAAGATCGGAAAAGGCTGCGAGCAGATCTCAGGGGATACATTTCTGATGACGTATCTGCCCGGCGGCAGGGAGAGCGTGATGCTATCGGATGGAATGGGATCCGGGGAAGAAGCCTTCCGGGAGAGTGCTATGGTGGTAGAAATGGCGGAGGAACTGCTGGTGGCAGGATTCCCGGAGAAAATGGCAATTCAGCTTTTGAATACTGCACTGGTTATGGGACGGGAGGAAGTGTATTTCTCGACGGTGGACATGTGTGTGTTTAATCTCTATGAGGGAAGCTGCGAATTCTTAAAGGCGGGGGCATCGACGACATTTATCCGTCATGGTGGAGAGGTGGAGAAGATTACTTCGACTACTCTGCCTGTGGGAGTGATGCAGAATATAGAGATTGACTGCGTGACCAGAAAATTATCGGACGGAGACTTTGTGGTCATGGTCACAGATGGCGTAATGGATGCGCTGCCGGTGGGAGAACAGGAAGCACAGATTGGCAGATATCTGTGCGAACTGAGCAGTCAGAATCCGAAAGAAATGGCGCATCATGTGCTGGAACGAGTGCTGGAGAGTACCGGGGAATTGCCGATAGATGATATGACAGTCATAGTGATCGGAATCTGGGAAATGTAGCGGAATCAGAGGTTATCCTATATTTTTCCATATAAGCATGATAAAATAATGCTGTTATGGAAAGGGAAAGCTATGTATGAGAAGATAAAAGCGTATATACGCAGATATAGCATGATAGAAAGAGAAGATGTGGTAATTGCAGGCGTATCCGGAGGAGCTGACTCGGTATGCCTTCTTCTGCTTCTGGAAAAGCTGAAAAAAGAATGGGACTTTGGACTGGCAGTGGTGCATGTGAATCACTGTCTGCGGGGTAAGGATGCGGATGCAGATGAAATATTTGTACGGAATCTCTGTGAAAAAATGGATATTCCGCTCCTGTGTGTGCGGGAAGATGTAAAAGCCTATGCAGAACAGTATAAACTGTCGGAGGAAGAAGCCGGACGTGAGGTGCGCCGGGCAGCGTATCGTCAGGCAATGGATGCTTATAACGGCACGAAGATCGCACTTGCTCATCATATGGATGATAATGCTGAAACGATGCTCCTGAACCTGGCACGAGGCACTGGCATGAAAGGTATGGCAGGAATCCGACCGGTCAATAGCAACTATATCCGACCGCTTCTTGCCGTGCGCAGAAGTGAGATTGAGGAATATCTCCGGAAACAGCATATAGGATATCAGACAGACAGTACGAATCTGGAGGATGCGTATACCCGCAACCGCATCAGGAATCATGTGATTCCATATCTGGAGAGTCATGTGAACCGGAAAACGGTCGAGCATATGCAGGAATATGCAGAGCAGATGGAACAGGCAGCAGGCTATCTGGACCGTCAGACGGATAAGCTGTGGAATGCATGTGTGAAAGATTCGGATATAGGATATCAGATTGCACTGAAACCATTTCGGGAAGAGGACAAGGCACTGCATCCCTACCTGATTCGTCGGGTGATCGCAGCAGCGGCAGGAAGAGAGAAGGATATTGAGTCGGTTCATGTGAGAAATGTGGCAGAACTCTGCGACAGACAGAGTGGAAGGCGTGTGATGCTCCCATATGGACTGGAAGCCGTGCGGGAATATGATACGATATGGATCCGAAAAAAGAAGTCAGAAATGGAACGATGGGGAAATGGGAAAAATGGAGTAAAAGAATGCGAGGAAAAGTTGTCAGAAGTGCTGCTCTGCAGGCCTGGCAAGGAGGCATTTGACCGTCAGGCGGAGGAAGGCGTGCGCCTGCGGGTATTTACCTGCGAAAAAATCCCGGATGCATTTGAGGAACGACTCTACACGAAATGGTTTGATTATGATATAATACAGAGTAACGTTGTCTTAAGAGGACGCAGATCAGGAGATTATCTGCAGATTGATGCGCAGGGACATACGCAGAAGCTGAAGAACTATCTGATCAATGCTAAGATTCCAAAGGGGCAGCGAGACCAGATACCGCTGATCGCAGCGGGACAGGAGATTCTGTGGATCATAGGATACAGACAGAATCAGAAATACCAGGTGACAGAACATACAAAGAGGATCCTGGAGATTCAAGTAGAAGATTACGGAGGAAAAGAAGATGGCAGAGCATATTAAAGTATTGGTATCTGAAGAAGAGGTAGATAAAAGAATCAGAGAACTTGGCGAGCAGATCAGCAAAGATTATGCAGGGAAAGAAGTGCATATGATCTGTGTGCTGAAGGGCGGAGTATTTTTTATGTGTGAACTGGCAAAGAGAATTACCGTTCCAGTCAGCATGGACTTTATGAGCGTATCAAGCTATGGCGATGATACGAAGTCGAGCGGTGTGGTACGAATTGCAAAGGATCTGGATGAACCGCTGGAAGGCAAAGACGTACTGATTGTAGAGGATATCATTGATTCAGGAAGAACTTTGTCTTACCTGATGAAAGTATTACAGGAGAGAAAGCCGGCGAGCATGCGTCTGTGCACACTGTTGGATAAGCCGGACAGACGTGTCAAGATGGTGGATGTAGACTACACAGGATTTAACATTCCGGACGAATTTGTAGTAGGATATGGTCTGGATTATGCACAGAAATATAGAAATCTTCCGTTTATTGGTGTTGTGGAAGGTGTAGAGTAGGAGGAATATACAGATTTGGAGAATAATAAAAGACGTGGAGCAGGTGGTATCACATTTCTGATGTTGATTGTGATTCTCTTTGGTGCGCTCTGGTTTACCAATCAGATAGAACAGAAGGAGCGGGAACTGAGTTACAGCGAATTCCGTTCTCTGGTGGAAGAGGGCAATGCAGTGGATGTGACGGTCGTGCAGAACCGGGATGTTCCGACCGGACATGTAGAATTGAACAAAAAAGGTGATGATTCCGGTAATGAATGGCAGTTAAATGTAGCAGATGTCAAAGAAATCTGTAATTATCTGGATGAACAGAATGTGGAATATCAGTTGGAAGATGTGCCGGAGGAGAACTGGATGGTGACATCTCTGCTTCCATCGGTCATTATGATTGGTGGTATTCTGCTGTTGTTCTACATGATGAACCGTCAGAATGGAGCCAATAATAAAGCAATGAACTTCGGCAGAAGCAGAGCAAAGCTTCATACAGGCGGAAAAAGTGTGACATTTGAAAATGTTGCAGGACTTCAGGAAGAAAAAGAAGAATTGGAAGAGATCGTAGATTTCTTAAAGAATCCGAAGAAATATATCCAGGTGGGAGCACGTATCCCAAAGGGTGTCCTGTTAGTCGGACCTCCGGGAACCGGTAAGACGCTTCTTGCCAAAGCAGTCGCAGGTGAGGCGGGTGTACCGTTCTTCAGCATTTCCGGATCTGATTTTGTGGAAATGTTTGTCGGTGTCGGTGCTTCACGAGTGAGAGATCTGTTTGAAGAAGCCAAGAAGAATGCACCTTGTATCATTTTCATCGATGAGATTGATGCGGTGGCAAGACGACGTGGTACCGGTATGGGCGGCGGCCATGATGAGCGTGAACAGACACTGAACCAGTTGCTGGTGGAGATGGACGGATTCGGTGTGAACGAAGGTATTATCGTAATGTCTGCGACTAACCGTGTGGATATTCTGGATCCTGCAATTCTGCGTCCGGGAAGATTTGACCGTAAAGTGGGCGTTGGACGTCCGGATGTAAAGGGAAGAGAAGAGATTCTGAAGGTGCATGCCAAGGGCAAGCCGCTTGGTGATGATGTGGATCTGACGCAGATCGCACAGACGACAGCAGGATTTACCGGAGCGGATCTGGAGAATCTGATGAATGAAGCTGCGATTACAGCAGCAAAAGAGAATCGTATGTATATCCGCCAGGCAGATATCCGCCAGGCATTTGTTAAAGTCGGTATTGGAGCGGAGAAGAAGAGTAAAGTAATCTCTGAGAAAGAAAAGAAGATTACTGCATATCATGAAGCAGGGCATGCGATCCTGTTCCACGTGTTGCCGGATGTGGGACCGGTATACAGCGTATCCATTATTCCTACGGGAATGGGTGCGGCCGGCTATACGATGCCGCTGCCGGATCAGGATAATATGTTTGAGACACGGGGCAGTATGCTTCAGGATATTACAGTTGCACTTGGAGGACGTATCGCAGAAGAAGAAATCTTTGGAGACATTACAACTGGCGCATCACAGGATATTAAACAGGCAACCGCAACAGCCAAATCTATGGTGACGAAGTTTGGTATGTCTGAGAAGCTTGGTCTGATCAATTACGATAATGACAGTGATGAAGTATTTATCGGACGTGATCTGGCGCATACTGGCAGAGGCTACGGTGAAGAAGTGGCTGGTGAGATTGACAGAGAGATCCGAAGTATTATCGATACCTGTTATCAGCGTGGACAGTACATTATTCGTAAGTATCATGATGAGCTGGATGCATGTGCGAAGCTTCTTATAGAAAAAGAGAAGATTACAAGAGAAGAATTTGAAGCCCTGTTTGAAGGTGTGGAGATATCAGAAGATTAGAATTGTGTGGCGAGAGATGTTATGAACAGAGATGCATTATTTTGTGACGGAACAGGAAGCTACGTTATTCCCCCGGAGCCAAATAAGGAAGAGACGATAGATCTGCTCTTCCGTACTGCGGCATCGGATGTGGACTGTGTGGAACTGTATACGGACGGCAACTATTATGAAATGAAGAAGACAGATACAGGGTCTGTATTCGACTATTACCGGATCAGCTGGAAGCTCGGAACGGACATGATGAAGTATTCTTTTCGGGTAACTTCTGGAGATGAAGTGGTATATTTTAATCGTTTTGGCGTAACTGATAAGTGGATTGAGATGTATGACTTTCGGATTACTCCGGGATTTACAACGCCGAACTGGGCGAAAGGTGCCGTTATGTATCAGATTTTTACAGACCGATTCTGTAACGGTGATCCGTCCAATGATGTGCTGGATCGGGAATATTCCTATATTCACGAGCCGGTAAGAAAGGTCGATGACTGGAATCATTATCCGGAAGCTATGGATGTACGTAATTTTTATGGAGGTGATCTGCAGGGAGTCTGGGATAAGTTGGACTATCTGCAGGATCTGGGAGTAGAAGTTATTTATTTTAATCCGCTTTTTGTTGCTCCGTCTAATCACAAATATGATATACAGGATTATGATTATATTGATCCGCATTTTGGAGTGATCAGGGAGGACGCGGGTGATGTGCTGGCGGAAGGTGATCTGGATAACAGACACGCAACCCGCTATCAGAGCCGTGTAACCAACTGGGAGAATCTGGAAGCAAGCAATGAATTCTTTGCACAGTTAGTGGCAGAGATTCATTGCAGAGGTATGAAGGTAATTCTGGACGGTGTGTTTAATCATTGTGGTTCTTTTAATAAATGGATGGACAGAGAACAAATCTACGAAGGGAAGGACGGTTATCAGCCGGGCGCTTATGTGTCTGCGGACAGTCCATATCGTACATTCTTTGATTTTCGGGGTGCAGGTTCGGAACAGTGGCCGTATAATGGCAATTATGACGGATGGTGGGGACATGATACACTGCCGAAATTAGACTATGAACATTCCGAAGCTTTGGAAAAGTATATTCTGCATATTGCCAGAAAATGGGTATCCGAGCCGTATAATGTAGATGGCTGGAGACTGGATGTGGCAGCAGACCTGGGACACAGCAATGAATATAACCATGAATTCTGGAAGAAGTTTCGTAAGACAGTAAAGGAAGCGAATCCTGATGCGCTGATTCTTGCGGAGCATTATGGCGATCCGGCAGAATGGCTGGATGGTGAAGAGTGGGATTCGGTTATGAATTATGATGCATTTATGGAGCCGGTGACCTGGTTTCTGACCGGTATGGAGAAGCACAGTGATGAAGAACGTGCTGACCTTAGAGGCAATGGATATGCCTTCTGTCATTCAGTAGCGCACAACATGGCAAGTTATCCGAACTCATCCATGCAGGTGGCTATGAATGAATTGTCCAATCACGATCATTCCAGATTCCTTACCAGAACCAATCATGTGGTGGGACGAATCGGAGCTTTTCGGCCGGAAGATGCTGAGCAGAATGTGAACCCGGCGGTTATGCGGGAAGCAGTTGCGATCCAGATGACCTGGGTGGGGGCGCCAACCGTATATTATGGCGATGAAGCCGGTGTGTGTGGATTTACTGATCCGGATAGCAGAAGAACCTATCCGTGGGGACATGAAGATCAGGAGATGATCGCGTTTCACAGAAACATGATCGCAATCCACCGTAAGTATCCGACACTTCGCACTGGATCGATCAAGCTTTTGCTTGCTGGAGATAATGTGCTGGCGTATGCCAGATTTGATGACCAGGCGCAGATCGTTACAGTGGTGAACAGCAGTGATGAACTGCAACAGGTGTGTATCCCGGTGTGGCAGGCAGAATTGCCGCAGAAAGGCAGTATGCGGAGATTGATCTACAGCTATGAAAATGGGTATACGACAGAACACGAAGAATATCTGATCCAGGATGGAGAAGTCGTTGTGAATCTGGGAGCGTACTCGGTGTTAGTGCTTAAGAATATGGAATACTGATAAAAAAGGCAGCCCATTGGGCTGCCTTTTAAATGTCACTTATTTGGTCAGTACTTCTACACCTTTTTCGGTTACCAGTACCATGTATTCGATCTGTGCGGATAAACCGTCATCCAAGGTGTATACAGTCCAGCCATTGTCTTCATCTACGAAGAACTCTGGTGTACCTTCGTTGATCATCGGCTCGATGGTGAACATCATGCCCGGTACCAGTACCATCTCAGTGCCTTTCTTGGTAACGTAGCTGACGAAAGGCTCTTCGTGGAATTCCAGTCCGATACCATGTCCGCCGATCTCTTCTACTACAGAATAGCCATTCGCCTGTGCATGGGAATTGATTGCATGAGCAATATCTCCCAGGTGACCCCAAGGCTTAGCTGCTTTTAATCCCAATTCTACGCATTCTTTTGTGACACGCATAATCTTCTCGCTGCGTTCGTCAAGATTGCCGATAGCGAACATGCGTGATGCATCAGAATAATAGCCATTTAATATAGTGGAAACATCTACATTGATGATATCGCCATCCTGAAGAATCTCATCTTCGCTTGGAATACCATGGCAGATTACGTTGTTAATAGAAGTGCATACGCTCTTCGGAAATCCTTCATAGTTCAGTGGAGCCGGAATGCCACCGTGCTCGGTTGTAAAGTCATATACTAATTTATCAATCTCGGCAGTTGACATGCCTGCTTTGATGTGTGCTGCTACGTGATCAAGAACAGCAGTGTTCAGATCTGCACTCTTTCTGATCTCAGTAATCTGTTCCGGTGTCTTGAGTAAACTTCTGTCCGGTACAATCTGTCCTTTGGATGCAAGATTCCAAAGCTTAATATCTAATCTATCCATGGATATATCCATCTCCTTTACCATTCTCGCTATCGTTTATTGTAGCACAATTCCGGGGGGTATGCTATAATAGATTTGCTTTTGGCAGACGTTGATAAAATGTTATAAATTAAGGAGTAACTGATTCAGCTCCCCTTTGAAATATGAAAAGCTGGTGCGTCGTGCTTGCAGGTAAGAAGCCGCTTTTCATATTTCAGGGGGACTCGAATAGAGTTCCCAAACACACATGAGCAAAATTAGCTGCGAAGCAGCGAGAAAGCACGAAATTGTGCGGTTTTGCGAATGTGTGCAGGGGAGCAGAACGGTTACAACAGGGAGTTAGATACATGGGTTATACAGCATTATACCGCAAGTTCCGACCGACTGAATTCGAGGATGTGAAGGGACAGGATGCGGTTGTTAAGACATTAAAGAATCAGATCAGGACAGGCAGGATCAGCCATGCATATCTGTTCTGTGGAACAAGAGGTACCGGCAAGACGACGGTTGCCAAGATATTTGCCAAAGCGGTGAACTGTGAACATCCGGTGGACGGAAGTCCGTGCGGAGAATGCGAGATGTGTAAGGCAATCGCAGCAGGCACATCGATGAATGTGATCGAGATCGATGCGGCATCTAATAACGGCGTGGATAATATCCGAGAGATCCGTGAAGAGGTGGCATATCGTCCGACGGAAGGACGATATAAGGTCTATATTATCGATGAGGTGCATATGCTGTCGGCGGGAGCGTTCAATGCGTTGCTGAAGACACTGGAAGAACCGCCGGAGTATGTTATTTTTATACTTGCGACTACAGAGGCACATAAGATTCCGGTTACAATTTTGAGCCGGTGTCAGCGATATGATTTTAAGAGAATTTCGATTGAAACTATCTGTGACAGATTGAACGAACTGATTGAGAAGGAAGGTCTGGATGTAGAAGACAAAGCAGTCCGCTACATTGCCAGAATGGCAGACGGAGGCATGCGTGATGCGCTGAGTCTGCTGGATCAGTGTGTGGCGTTTTATATCGGAGAGCGTCTGACCTATGACCGGGTACTGGAAGTGCTTGGCGCGGTAGATGTGGATGTGTTCAGCCGCATTTTTAAAGAGCTTGTGGTGAGAGATGTAAAAGGCGTGATTGAGACACTGGATGAGCTGATCATGCAGGGGCGGGAGCTGTCGCAGCTTGCGGCTGATTTTACCTGGTATCTGCGTAATCTTCTGTTGTTGAAGAGTTCGGAGAATATGGAAGATGTGCTGGATGTTTCGACAGAAAATCTGGTAAGGATGAAGGAAGAGGCGGAATTAATCGAGATGGATGAATTGATCCGCTATATCCGCATTTTCTCGGATCTGACGAATCAGTTGAAGTTTTCATCGCAAAAGAGAGTGCTGTTGGAAGTAACATTTATCAAGCTGTGCAGACCGCAGATGGAGAGTGGACCAGATGCATTATTATCCAGAATAAGGGCATTGGAAGCAGAAGTGGAAAAAGGACTTTCTGCGCCGCAGACAGAGCGGGTTGTGTACCGGGAAGCAGTGGAAGAGAAGCCGGCCGGACCGAAGCCGGAGCTTCCGAAGGCATTATCCGAAGATATTCGGAATGTGGCAAAGAACTTCCGCAGTATCGCAGATAATGCGTCGATGATGCTGAAGCAGTATCTGAAACAGGCAAGACTCAGCGCAGGTGAGAATGACAGGCTGCTGATCGTGTTGCCGGATGAAGTAAGTGCCGGATTCGTGGCGAAGCCGGAGCACAAGGAAGAGATCATACATCTCATTGAAGAAAAAATCGGCAAGACTATGGAGATAGATGTCCGCCACGTGGAAGAAGGCAGACATTTTGAAGATAGTTTTGTGGATATACAAAAAATGGTTCACATGGATATTACCATTGAAGACTAACAGAGATTAAAGGAGGATACAGACCATGGCAAAACGTGGTGGATTCCCAGGCGGAGCAATGCCTGGAAATATGGCAAATCTTATGAAACAGGCGCAGAAGATGCAGCGCCAGATGGAAGAACAGGCAAAAGAAATGGAAGCGAAAGAGTACACGGCTACAGCCGGAGGCGGTGCAGTAGAGGTGAAGGTATCTGGCAAAAAGCAGCTTCTTTCTGTAAAGCTTGACGAAGAAGTAGTAGATCCGGATGATGTTGAAATGTTAGAAGATCTGATCGTAGCTGCTGTCAATGAAGCGTTGACACAGGTAGATCAGGCTGCAGCAGGAAGTATGTCTAAGCTGACAGGCGGCATGAATATGCCGGGAATGTTCTAATTATGGATTATTATAGTAGTCAGATTTCGAAACTGATCGAAGAACTGTCCAGACTTCCGGGCATTGGTCCGAAGTCTGCGCAGCGTCTGGCATTTCACCTGATCCATATGCCTAAAGAGCAAGTGAAAGAGCTTGCAGATTCTATGGTTGACGCCAGAGAGAATGTAAGATATTGCAGCTGCTGTTACACACTTACGGATCAGGAACTCTGCCCGATCTGTCGCAACAGCAAGCGTGATCATAAGACCATTATGGTAGTAGAGACGACCAGAGATCTGGCGGCTTATGAAAAGACGGGCAAATACGAAGGAGTCTATCATGTGCTTCACGGAGCTATCTCGCCGATGCTCGGTATCGGTCCCGGAGATATTAAGTTGAAGGAATTGATGCAGCGTCTGCAGGGAGATGTGAACGAAGTGATCATTGCGACTAATTCCAGCCTGGAAGGCGAGACAACAGCGATGTATATCAGTAAGCTGATTAAGCCGACCGGGATCAAGGTCAGCAGGATCGCGAGTGGGGTGCCGGTCGGAGGCGATCTGGAGTATATTGATGAAGTGACATTGCTTCGCGCGCTGGAAGGCAGAACAGAACTCTAAGTGAAATAAAACGCAAATGTGTTCTGAACATTTGCATAAAATGTGGCAATTTTGGAACATCTATTGACCGATATTATTTTTGTGGATATAATAAAAATACTTGGGTTACTAAGAAGGAAGCAAACATAATAGGAGGCAATTTTCATGAACAAAGTTGAATTGATGAAGACTGCTAATGAAGTACGCAAAGGCATCATTGAGGCCGTACATAGCGCAAAATCCGGACATCCGGGTGGTTCATTATCAGCAGCAGATATTTACACATATCTGTATTTTGAAGAAATGAATGTAGATCCAAAAGATCCTAAGAAGGCAGACAGAGACCGTTTTGTATTGTCCAAAGGACACACAACTCCAGGTTACTATTCTGTACTGGCACAGAGAGGATATTTTCCGGTAGAAGATCTTAAGACATTCCGTCATGTAGGATCTTACCTGCAGGGACACCCATGTATGCAGCATACTCCAGGTGTAGATATGTCTTCAGGTTCTCTGGGACAGGGAATCTCAGTTGCAGTCGGTATGGCTCTTTCAGCTAAGCTCTCTGGAGAGGACTATCGTGTATACACACTCCTTGGAGATGGAGAGATTCAGGAAGGACAGGTATGGGAGGCATCTATGCTTGCAGCTCATAAGAAACTGGACAACCTGGTAGTGATCGTTGATAATAATAACCTGCAGATCGATGGAGAGATTACAAAGGTTAATTCTCCATATCCGATCGATAAGAAGTTTGAAGCATTCAACTTCCATGTGATTAATGTAGACGGACATGACTTTGATCAGCTTGCTGCTGCATTTAAGGAAGCAAGAGAGACAAAAGGACAGCCGACAGCAATTATCGCCAAGACTGTAAAAGGTAAGGGCGTATCCTTTATGGAGAATCAGGCTAAATGGCATGGCTCAGCTCCGAACGATGAGCAGTATGCTATTGCTATGGAAGATTTGAAGAAAGTAGGTGAAGCGATATGTCAGAAGTAAAGAAGATTGCAACAAGAGAAAGTTACGGTAATGCATTAGCAGAACTTGGTAAAGAGCATGCAGACGTTGTAGTACTGGACGCTGACCTTGCCGGCGCTACTAAGACAGCTGTATTTATGAAAGCTTTCCCGGAGCGTCATATCGACTGTGGTATCGCAGAGGCTAATATGATGGGTGTGGCAGCAGGACTTGCTACTACAGGTAAAGTACCATTTGCAAGTACATTTGCAATGTTCGCAGCAGGACGTGCATTTGAGCAGGTACGTAATTCCATCGGATATCCACACCTGAATGTTAAGATCGGTGCTACACATGCTGGTATTACAGTAGGTGAAGACGGTGCTACACATCAGTGCAATGAGGATATTGCTCTTATGAGAACAATTCCGGGAATGACAGTTATCTGCCCATCAGATGATGTTGAGGCAAGAGCAGCTGTATTTGCAGCATATGAATATGAGGGACCTGTTTACATGAGATTTGGTCGTGCAGCAGTTCCGGTAATCAATGACAAGCCGGATTACAAGTTTGAAATTGGTAAAGGAGTTACCCTCAGAGAAGGTAAAGACGTTACAATCATCGCAACAGGTATCCTGGTAGCTAACTGTCTGGAAGCAGCTGAGAAGCTTGCAGCAGATGGAATTGATGCAGAAGTAATCAACATCCACACAATCAAACCTATCGATGCTGATCTGATCGTTGCATCAGCTCAGAAGACCGGTAAGGTTGTTACAGCAGAAGAACACTCTGTAATCGGTGGACTTGGCGGAGCAGTAGCAGAAGTTCTTGCTGAGAAAGCGCCTACAAAGCAGCTTAGAATCGGAATCAATGATGTATTCGGTGAGTCTGGTCCGGCAGCGGAACTGGTTAAGAAATATGGCTTAGATGCAGACAGCATTTATGAGAAAGTAAAAGCATTCGTATAAGAGATATATGATATGCAGGACAGGCGTCCCGGCAATAGCCGGGACGTTTTTGCTTTACAGGAAATTGCTTTCCTGTAAAGTAAAAACCGCTCCGCGAGGATGCGCACTGCGGCGGATAAGGTAGATGTCGCAAGCGACCGCCGCAGGCGCGAGAATGTGCCAAGGCACATTCTTTGTTCTGCAAAAAGCATATTATAATCCGCAAAATATCAAAATAAATTGATATTTTGCGGATTGCGGAGTATAATATTCGAAGAAAGTAATATACTTATCGATATAAACGTGGGGAGGTGCCCGACATGAAAACCTGTAAAGAGAAAGCAATGGAATGGGGGATTTCAGACCGTTCCGTGAATAACATGTGCAAGACTGGGAAGATACCAGGTGTGATGAAGGAAAAAGGTGTCTGGAAGATACCGGATGATGCAAGCAGACCTGTAGATAAAAGAGTCATTTCAGGAAAGTATATAAAAAGAGAAGTGCAGGGAGAGATAAAGCCGCTTCCTATCGGTATCTCGGATTATGTGCGTGCGCAATCAGAATATTACTATGTTGATAAGACATTGCTGATTAAGGAATTTCTGGATCAGAAGCCGTTAGTGTCATTATTCACACGACCAAGGAGATTTGGCAAGACCCTAAATATGGATATGCTCCGAGTATTTTTTGAGATCTCAGAGGAGAATACAGCGAAATATTTCGTGGATAAAAAGATATGGAGATGTGGTGCGGAATATCGCGCGCATCAGGGAAAGTATCCGGTTATATTTCTTACATTTAAGGATGTGAAGTTTGACACATGGGAAGCAACGCTTGATAAGATCCGTGGTCTCTTGCAGGAAGAATATGGGAGACATCAAGAACTGATCACCAGTGACAGACTTGTGGAATATGAAAAAGAATATTTTCAGAAGATACTTAGTGGAACTGCGGGTGAAGTGGAGCTTACAACGTCCCTGGAAAGATTGTCAAAGATGCTTTGTACTTATTATGACAGAGCACCGATCATTATTATTGATGAATATGACACACTGATTCAGGAGGGGTATTCTAAGGATTTCTATGAAGAGATTATAGGATTCATGCGCAATTTCTTCTCGGGAGCATTTAAGGATAATAAGAATCTTTCGTATGGCTTTCTGACGGGCATCCTTCGGATAGCACAGGAAAGTATTTTCAGCGGCCTTAATAATTTGACGGTTAATTCTGTGATGGACGAGGAATATGATAATTATTTTGGCTTTACTGAAACGGAAGTACAGGCGATGCTGGAATATTATAAAGTGCCTGAGAAGAAAAAGGAACTTCGTGAATGGTATGACGGATATTTATTTGGTAAGGAAGATATCTACAATCCGTGGTCAGTCATTAATTATATTTCCAGAGGATGTATACCGCAGGCATACTGGGTGAACACCGGGAAGAATGAGATTCTGGAAGACGTGTTAAAGATTGCCACAGACGATATAACCGAGAAATTATATTCACTTCTGCAAGGCGAAAAAGTAGTTGCGAGGATTGACCAGAATGTAGTCTACAGATCGATCGCAGAAGATCCGGCTAATATTTACAGCCTGCTGTTAGTAGCTGGATACTTGAAGACACCCAAAAAGGAACTGCAGATGGACGGTTCGTATCTGTGTGAGGTATCAATCCCTAACAGAGAGATCGCAGCAGTCTATAAGACGGAGATTCTGTCACATTTGCTGCAAATCGGAGTGATTACAAGAACCACAGCCAATAAGATCGCGGAAAGTCTTTTTACAAACGATCACAGTAAGCTTCAAAAGGCAATTGGTGAGTACATGGATAAATCCATCAGTTTTTATGATGCCGGGGCAGAAGGATTCTATCACGGTCTGGTATTGGGACTGATCGCATTGATGGATAATCAGTATAAGATAACATCGAACCGGGAATCCGGAGATGGAAGATATGATATCAGTATGTTTCCGAGAGAAGCGAGATATCCGGGAATTATCATGGAACTTAAATGGCAGAAAGACATGGATATAGAATCTTTGGATGTGCTTGCGGATGAAGCATTGGATCAGATTGATGATAGAAGATATGATGCTGATATGAAGAACGATGGAATGAAAGATATATTGAAGTTTGGAATTGCATTTTCAGGGAAAAAAGTAAGTGTAAAGATGAACAGATAAATAAAACGGATGTGTAAAATCAAAGTAGATTTTTGCACATCCGTTTTTTGCATGGTTAATTACCGAAAAACAGATTCATATCTTCTTCTACGGTAGTAATTCCTGCGATTCCAAAGTTCTCAACCAGCACTTTGGTAACATTTAGGCTTAAGAATGCTGGCAGTGTCGGACCGAGATGGATATTCTTGATTCCGAGAGACAACAGCGCCAGCAGCACCAATACAGCTTTCTGTTCATACCAGGCAATATTGTAAATGACCGGAAGCTCATTAATATCATCCAGACCGAACAACTCCTGCAATTTCAGCGCGATGACGGCAATGGAATAAGAGTCGTTACACTGTCCGGCATCCAGTACACGTGGGATACCGTTAATATTGCCGAGATCTAATTTGTTGTAGCGGTATTTGGCGCAGCCGGCGGTCAGGATGACAGTATCGTCCGGGAGTGTTTTGGCAAATTCCGTATAATATTCGCGGCTGTTAAAGCGTCCGTCGCAGCCAGCCATGACAACGAATTTGCGGATGGCACCAGAGCGGACAGCTTCGACAATCTGGTCAGCGAGTGCGAAGACCTGCGCATGGGCGAATCCACCAACGATCGTGCCGCTTTCCAGCTGCTCCGGAGGCGGACATTTCTTTGCATGTTTGATGATTGCTGAGAAATCTTTCTCTTCTCCGATTCCGCCCGGAATGTAATGGCAGCCAGGGTAGCCCACAGGACCAGTGTTGTAGATACGGTCCTGATAACTGGAATTTGGCGGAACGAGACAGTTGGTGGTCATGAGGATCGGACCGCGGAATGCTTCAAATTCTTCTTTTTGTTTCCACCAGGAACCGCCGTAATTGCCATAGAAATGATTGTATTTCTTGAAGGCGGGATAGTAGTTGGCAGGAAGCATTTCGGAGTGGGTATAAATGTCGATGCCACTGCCTTTTGATTGCTCTAAGAGCATTTCCAGATCCCGCAGGTCGTGACCAGATACCAGAATGCCCGGGCGTGTTCCAACATCAATCCGGACGTTGGTAATTTCAGGGTTCCCGTAAGCATCGGTGTTAGCTTTGTCCAGGAGTGCCATTCCCTCGACACCGTGTCTGCCGACTTCCAGAGTCAGATCTACAAGCTCAGGAACAGTCAGTTCATCATCTAAGGTATCGGCTAATGCCCGTTGGATAAATGCATCCAGTTTTTCACTGTCCTGAAGCAGGGCGTTGGCGTGCTTTGTGTAAGCGGATAATCCTTTGAGTCCGTACGTAATCAGAGCCCGAAGCGAGTTGATATCGTCATCATCACTGGATAAGATGCCAGATTCTGCAGCTTTTTCGGTAAAGGTATCGACAGCCCCATACCAGGTCGAAGCGTCCGGAAGATCAGAAGTATCCTTTAACTGACGTAGAAGAAGCTGCGTCTGTTCGAGAGTTTTAATGATGCGATCAGTAATGAAGTCTTCGTCGAAATTGGCATTGGTGATTGTCACAAACAGATTGAATGTAACAAGATGGTTGACATTACCGGAGACTGGCATTCCTTCCTCACGGAGTCTGGTTGTAACTGCGGATAGTCCTTTTGTGACATACACTAAGAGATCCTGCAGATTCGATACGGAAGGCCGTTTGCCGCAGACACCGACGCGTGTACAGCCGGAGCCTCCGGCAGTTTCCTGACATTGATAACAGAACATGTTGTAATCCATAAATGGTTCCTCCTTGAATTGTGTCAATAATATCATAGGTAGTTTCTCCCATTTTTTCAGTTGTTAAACATGGTTTGGAATACAATTTTCAGGGCAATATAAAGTAGTAATATTTGAAGTTCAAGGCGATCTGTAATATACTGGAAATGTTATAAAATTATAGAATGTAAAATGCAGGTAACTGTATGGAACAGTTACGGGACAACAGGAGAATGAGAACGTGAAATATCTGATACCGTATTTGAAAAAATACAAAAAAGAAAGTATACTTGCGCCGCTGTTTAAGATGCTGGAAGCATGCTTTGACCTGATCGTGCCACTGATCGTGGCAGATCTGATCGATGTGGGAATTGCGGGCAGGGATACACATTATATACTGACACATTTCGGATTACTGCTTGTGATGGCACTGCTTGGACTTACCTGTAGCTTTACAGCACAGTATTTTGCAGCAAGAGCAGCAACAGGAACATCCGCAGGATTACGGCATGAACTGTTGGATAAGATCCAGAGTCTCAGCCTCACGGAATTTGATCAGACAGGAGCGGCAACGCTGATCACACGTATGACCAGTGATGTGAATCAGGTGCAGAATGGACTGAATATGACATTACGTCTTTTCATGAGAAGCCCGTTCATTGTATTTGGCGCGATGATCATGGCATTTACGATCAATGCGAAGATGGCATTGCTGTTTGTTGCAGCGATTGTGGTACTGTTTATTATCGTGTTTGGTGTAATGAAGCTGACGGCTCCGTTATATAGACGTACGCAACAAAAGCTGGATAAGATCACCGAGGCGACAAGGGAAGATCTGACAGGTGTACGTGTGATTCGTGCATTTGGAAGAGAAGAGACGCAGATTACGAACTTTGCAGAACGCAACAGTAAGCTGCTGCACGCGCAGATTCATGTGGGAGATATGTCGGCAATCATGAATCCACTGACTTATGTGACAATTAATGCAGTTATCATTGCTGTTCTTTGGTTTGGTTCCGATATGGTAGAGGGGGGTGTGCTCTTTTCCGGAGACATTATTGCACTGATCAACTATATTAATCAGATTCTGGTGGAACTTGTGAAGCTTGCTAATCTGATCGTTATCATCAGCAAGTCACTTGCAAGTATGGGACGTGTCGGTCAGGTATTGGATATGGAAAGTTCAATGACCTTTGATGGAAATGCAAAAGGAACTGAGACAGCAGAGGCAGTTCGGTTTGATCATGTAGATATGCGCTATGCAGGTGCGGGAGCAGACTCTCTGACGGATATTACATTTACGGCAAAGAAAGGACAGACGATCGGAATCATCGGAGGTACGGGAAGTGGTAAATCTTCGCTGGTGCAGTTGATCCTGCGATTTTATGATGCGGCGAAGGGGAATGTCTATTTGAACGGTGAGCCGATCCAGAACTGGAGTCAGGAGGCGTTGCGGGAGAAGGTGGCAATCGTGCCTCAGAAGGCACAGCTGTTTACCGGGACAATCCGAAGTAATCTTCTAATGGGAAAAGCGGATGCTACAGAGGATGAGATGTGGAGAGCATTGGAGATTGCCCAGGCAGCTGAAGTGGTCCGCGGAAAGGCTGGTGGACTGGATGAGCCGGTAGAACAGGGCGGCGCTAATTTCTCCGGCGGACAGAAACAGCGTCTTACCATTGCAAGAGCGTTGATTGCCCAGGCGGATATTCTGATATTAGATGACAGCTCATCGGCGCTGGATTACGCGACCGATGCGGCACTTCGGAAAGCATTAAAAACATTGCCGGAAGAAACAACCGTGTTTATCGTCAGTCAGCGTGCAGGAACGATCGCTCATGCAGATCAGATTCTGGTACTGGATGACGGACAGATGGCAGGTATTGGCACTCACGAAGAACTGCTTGCATCCTGTCAGGTATACCGGGAGATTTATGAAAGTCAGTTTGAAAAGAAAACGGAGGCGAGATCATGAAAGAAAAACGTACATGGAAAAAGATATTATTTCTGATCCGCCCTTATAAGTTATATGTGCTGTGTAGCCTGTTGTGTGCACTGCTCAGCGTAACGGCGAGTCTGCTGATCCCGGTGTTTACGGGGAATGTGATCGATACCTTTGCAGAAGGAGCAGCGGCGCATGGCGACCGTGATCATTATCTGCTCATCCTTGGAGTGGTAGCTGTGATCGCGGCAGCAGCGCAGTATATTATGGCGGCATTTAATAACCGGGTTACGTACCGGGTGTGCCGAGATATGCGTGATAAGGTCAGCAGGAAAATGCATCGTCTGCCACTTGCTTATCTGGATAATCATCCGACCGGAGATCTGGTCAGCCGTATGGTAGCGGATGTGGATACCTTTGCGGACGGTCTGCTGATGGGATTTACCCAGTTATTTTCCGGAGTGATCACGATTGTAGCGATTCTTGGAATTATGCTGTATCTGAATACACTGATTGCACTGACGGTATTGATATTGACGCCGCTGTCTATCCTGGTTGCAAGATTTATTGCTTCCGCAACTCATAAGTTTTTTGAGGCACAGGCGGCAATCCGTGGTGAGCAGACTGCCATGATCAATGAGCTGGTAGAAGGACAGCGCGTAGTCAAAGCATTTGGTCTGGAAGAGGAGAAACTTGCAGAATTCGATGAGGTAAATGATAAATTACAACAGGTGGCGATGAAGGCAACATTCTTTTCCAGTCTGACCAATCCCAGTACCCGTCTGGTGAATAATATCGTGTATGCGGTGATTACATTGATCGGAGCATTTTTTACAGTATCCGGCGGTATTACCATCGGGCAGTTGAGCGTGTTCCTGAATTATGCCAGTCAGTATGCGAAGCCATTTAATGAGATCAGCAGTGTGGTAACAGAGTTGCAGAATGCGATTTCCTGTGCGGAACGTATTTTTGATATTCTGGAAGAGGCAGATCAAGTGTCGGAAAAAGATCCGGCAATCAGCCCGGAGTGTAAAGGTGAGGTGGAACTTGACCACGTAGCATTCCGGTATGTGCCGGACAGACTACTGATCAAAGATCTGAATCTGAAGGTGAATTCTGGTGAGCGTGTGGCGATTGTCGGGCCGACCGGGTGTGGTAAGACAACGATCATCAATCTGCTGATGAGATTCTATGATGTGGATTCCGGTGAGATCCGTGTAGATGGCGCAGATATCCGGGATATGACAAGACATGATCTGAGGGGAAGATATGGGATGGTGCTTCAGGATACCTGGCTCTGCACCGGAACAGTTCGGGAGAATATCGCTTATGGCAAACCAGATGCCACGGAGGAAGAGGTTATAGAGGCAGCGAAGGCAGCTCATGCAGATTCCTTTATCCGTAGACTTCCGAAGGGATATGACACCATGATCACAGGTGGCGGCGGTAATCTGTCAGCCGGACAGAGACAGCTGTTGTGTATTGCGAGAGCCATGCTGTGTCTGCCAATGATGCTGATTCTGGATGAAGCAACATCTTCCATTGATACACGTACGGAAATGAAGATTCAGTCTGCATTTGCAAAAATGATGAAGGGACGTACCAGCTTTATTGTAGCACACAGACTCTCAACGATCCGAGAGGCAGATGTGATTCTGGTTATGAAAGACGGAAGTATTATCGAGCAGGGGAACCACAAAGAACTGCTGGCAGCAGGCGGTTTCTATGCGAATCTGTATAACAGTCAGTTTGTAACTGTTCAGAGCTGAGCAGATTTTCAGGTGCTCTGAACAGTTGTAGATATCAGAGATATTTCGACATCATCAATAGAATAACGACAGAAGAGAAGCGCCTGCGGCAATTGCCGGGGCGCTTTTTCGCATACCGCAGGAGAAAAAGAAGAAACTTTGTGAAAACAGATCTCACCGATTGCTAAAATACGCGCAGATCACGTGCTATGATAGGCGCAAATATTGGGTGAGGTGAGTATAAATGGAGAGACAATTTCCAAAAAATGTAAAACAGATCGGAAATGTCAGTGACAGTCCGCGCATTTACGTGGAAGATTATGTGGAGACATTTCTGAATCAATTGGAAGAACAGGGAAGAGAAGTGACGATAACGGCATTTTTGCTGGGAGAAAAGGTGCAGATTGAGGGAGAAGAATGTATCTTTGTGACCGGTGCCTTGCAGGTGAAGGATAGTATTTTGGAGGAAATAGCTCCAGTGATCACGAAAGAAGAATTGGAAACGGCAAAGGTGGAGAGCCGGGAATATTTCCATGAAATGGACATTATAGGATGGTTTCAGACTGTACCGGACAGACCGCTTGCATTAAGTCGGGAAATGGCAAAAGCGCACGAAAAATTAATGCCGGAAAAGAACAGTTTATTGATCTTGAAAGGACAGGAAGAAGAACTGTATTTTGCCTATAAATTTAAAGAACTGATGGAGATTGGCGGGCATTATATATTTTATGAAAAGAATCCGGACATGCAGAGTTACATGATCCGGGAACGCAGGCAGATTGGCGTGACACCCAGCGAAGTGGTTGAGGATCGAGCTGCAAAGGATTTTCGCAGCACCATAAAAGGGCGGATGGAAGTCAGAGAGCAGAGGCGGGAATCCAGATACGTATATCTGACAAGCGTCCTGTTAGTTGTGATAGTGCTTGCAATCGGTATCTCAACCATGAATAATTATGATAAAATGAATTCCGTGCAGAATTCGATCGAAACGTTGTCTTCGAATATGGGAGCAAACGGATCATCCGGAAAGAATGCGCAGAATAATCAGGATACACAGGAAACGCAGAGCCAGGATGCGCAGCAAGATGAGCAGAGTGATCAGCAGATCGCAGAGCAGACCGGGCAGGGTGACCAGGGAGAGAATGCGGGTGGAACTGATGAAGCATCGCAGGAGACGAATGGAGGAACCACACCGGATCCGTCTACGATTCAGGAGGAACTGCAGGGCTCATCTGAGGATTATTATGTGGTACAGAAGGGAGATACCCTGGATCTGATCAGCAAAAAGCTCTATGGGACAACTTCAGAAACGGATGCAATCTGCAGGATGAATGGATTAAAAGATGGGAATCTGATATTCATCGGACAGAAATTGTTATTGCCATAAAAGTGTGGTATGATAAGGGAGTTCAAGTAGGCAGTAAATGGAATGTTGAATAAAACCGTTACTATAGAGTAAAGGGGATAAAAATGAGACGAAAGAAGAAATCAGATATACATATAGTAGAGAATCATGAGGATGAGACCGATGCACTGATTGATGAAGTGTTGAAGGAGCTCCGGGAAGAAGATGGCGTGCAGGAGGAGATTGACGAACAGGTGCGTAAGCATAGGAAGAGTCAAAAGACAAAGAGGATTATCGCGGCGGTTCTGATCGTCGTCGTAGTTGTAGCAATGGTATTGGTGGTTAATCTGAGAACCTATACGACATCCAGAGTCAGTACGACTTATGAGATCAATGCAGAAGGGAATGTAAGCTATCTGGAATTTGGTAATGGAGTATTGAAATATAGTAAGGATGGTATCGCGCTGGTGAACCGTAAGGGTGATGAAGAGTGGAATCAACCTTATCAGATTAAGAATCCCATTGTAAATACATGGCAAGATGAAGCAGTGGTTGTAGCCGACAAAGGTGGCAATACGATCATGGTTATGGATAAAAAAGGTCTGAAAGGCGAGATGCAGACGGCACTTCCGGTAGAACGGGTATCCGTGTCTTCACAGGGAATTGTCTGTGCAGTACTTACGACCAATGCCTCACCGAAGCTGGTCTGCTATGATGCGGAAGGTAACGTGCTTGTAGAGCTTACCACATCTCTTTCCGGTACGGGATATCCAATGGATGTCAGTCTGTCGGAGGACGGAAAAATGCTTCTGGTATCTTATCTCAGTGTGCAGAAAGGTCAGATTCTGACCAAAGTAGTATATTATAGCTTTGATGGAACCAAGGAGAAGAGTCAGGATTACGAAGTGACATCAGACGAGTATCCCGGAGTTGTGGCTGCATCAGTATATTATATGGATGCGGATACATCAGCAGTAGTGACAGATAACAGTCTGCTCATTTATAAAGGGGCAGAGAAGCCGAAGCTTTCCAAAAATATTACAATAAATAAAAAGATTAAGAGTGCATTTCACAGTGACAAATATATCGGTCTGGTTTTAAAAAATGAGGGAAAAGGCGGATACGAACTGTGCCTGTATAATAAATCGGGCAAGAAGATCCTGTCGGAAGACTTTACCGGTGACTATGCCAATGTGAAGATCAGTGGCAGTCAGGTGTTGATGTACGATGGTAAAAAATGTAGTGTTTATACCCGTAACGGCATTCATAAATATCAGGGTGAAGTGGATGATGTTATTCTGGAGATATTCCCTACATTCGGAGTGAACAAATATATAGTGATGAGTGCAAATGGGATGGAAGTTGTCCGGTTTGTAAAGTAAGGAGAAATATATGGATAACTGGTTAGTGGCCGTTGTGGCAGGAGCTTTTTTGCTTGGTCTGATCATAGGTATTGCAAGAGGGGCGATTAAAATCACAGTATCACTTCTGGCAACAATCGTGACATTTGTGCTGGTCTTCTTTTTGACACCGTATGTGAGTAAAGGAATTACAAAGATGACACCTGCACAGGATGTTCTGGAGACGAAGATAGAGTCTACAATTGCCGGGATGGTCATGGGAGACAGCGAAGAAGGCGGAACGAATAAAGAAGACCAGATTCGGAATGCGCTGAAGGCAGCGGGCGTGGACGAAGACAGATTGAATGAACTTGGCATTACCGTAGAAGATATTGCGAACGGTAGTATCAGCAAGAATGATCTGGCAGAAATGGGAATTTCGCGGAATATTCTGGATGGCATTAATCAGCAGAGTGCAGATAATGGGACTGAGTCACCGGAAAACATCGAAATTCCACGAGATATGCAGATCTCGGCAATCGAGAATGCTGACATACCATCAGTATTTAAGAATCTGCTTCTGACGAACAACAACAGTGAGATCTACGATAAGCTTGGTGTGACAGGATTCGTGAGTTATGTGTCTGCTTATATGGCAAAACTGATCATCAACGTAGCGGCATTTTTGCTGACATTTATAGTTGTTTCGATCATACTTCGGGCGATTATTTTCTCGCTGAATGTGGTGTCGGAGCTTCCGGTAGTCGGTCTGGTGAATCGCCTGGCAGGAGGTGTGCTTGGTATGCTGATGGTACTGATAATCGTGTGGCTGGTATTTCTTGTGATCACAATGTTGTACACAACCGGAATCGGAAAAAGCATGATTGCAATGATTCAGGAAAATGAATTTCTTAAAACGATTTATGAGTATAATCCGGTGCTGAAGCTGGCGACATCCATGAAGCTGTAAAATATGCTATTGAGTATAATGGAGACAAAAACTAATGATCTCTAATGTTCAGATAGTCTGGAAAAGTTTAAGGAATGCTTTGGATTTTCGAAGCATTCTTTTTTTTTGTGCAATAACCAGCTATGCGAGATGACCTTGCAATGGAAAACTGGTCTGGTTAAAAATGTAAAAACTGGATATTCAAAACAGTCCATGTTTGGAGTAACATTCATACTAATCCTATAGGTAAGATGTTGGGGGCGGGTCCCAAGGTCTTTCATCCACTTATGAGCGAGCTCATGTGGATTTAGACCTTTTGACCCTGGCATCATAGGTAAATAACGATAATAAATGATAAAAAGCAGGAGGGCTCTGAAAATGAGTACAGAAAGATATGAATTAAATAAACAGCTGGCGCAGATGTTAAAAGGTGGAGTTATCATGGATGTTACGACACCGGAGCAGGCAAGGATTGCAGAAGAAGCAGGTGCATGTGCGGTCATGGCGCTGGAGAGGATTCCGGCAGATATCCGTGCCGCAGGCGGTGTATCTCGTATGAGTGATCCGAAAATGATCAAAGGGATCCAGGAAGCCGTTTCCATCCCGGTTATGGCCAAATGCAGAATCGGACATTTCGTAGAAGCGCAGATTTTAGAGGCCATCGAGATTGACTACATAGATGAAAGTGAAGTGTTGTCACCGGCGGATAATGTATATCATATTGACAAGCATCAGTTCAAGGTTCCATTTGTATGTGGAGCAAAGGATCTCGGTGAAGCACTCAGAAGAATCAATGAAGGTGCATCCATGATCCGTACTAAAGGAGAACCTGGAACCGGAGATGTGGTTCAGGCAGTGACACATATGAGAAAGATGAATCAGCAGATCGCACAGCTTGTGGCGATGAGAGACGATGAACTGTTTGAGGCAGCTAAGACACTTCAGGTGCCATATGAGTTGGTGGAATATGTACATAGTAATGGAAAACTTCCGGTTGTAAACTTTGCAGCAGGCGGTGTGGCAACTCCGGCTGATGCGGCACTTATGATGCAGCTTGGCGCAGAAGGTGTATTTGTAGGTTCTGGTATCTTTAAGTCCGGTGATCCGAAGAAGCGTGCAGCAGCGATCGTAAAAGCCGTTACGAATTACAAGGATCAGAAGATGCTGGCAGAACTTTCAGAAGATCTTGGAGAAGCAATGGTCGGAATCAATGAACAGGAGATTAAACTGCTGATGGCAGAGAGGGGCAAATAAAGTGAGAGTAGCGATACTTGCAGTACAGGGCGCGTTTATCGAACATCGGAAAAAACTGGAATCACTTGGCGCAGAATGTATTGAGCTTCGGAAAAAAGAAGATCTGGAACAACCATTTGACGGTCTGGTACTTCCGGGAGGTGAGAGTACCGTACAGGGAAAGCTTTTGCGAGAACTTGAGATGTACGATTTCTTAAAAGAAAAGATTGAAAGTGGAATGCCGGTACTGGCAACCTGCGCGGGACTGATTCTTTTGGCAGAACATTTAAGCAATGACGAGCACGTGTACTTTGGTACACTGCCTGTCACTGTGCGGCGAAATGCTTATGGGAGACAACTGGGAAGCTTTCATACAGATGCAGAAGTTAAAGGCATCGGAGAAGTGCCGATGACATTTATCAGAGCACCTTATATTGAGACAGCAGACGAGCAGGTTCAGGTGCTCGCCCATGTAGATGACAGAATCGTGGCAGTGCAGTACGGTGCGCAGATCGGCTTGTCATTTCACCCAGAACTGGATGCGGATAATCGGATTCATGAAAAATTCCTGGAATTGATAGCTGACTGAATCATTGACCGTCCGTTATAAAACACAGTTCGAATATAAAAACAACAATTGTAGAAAAAATTAAAAAAATTTGCAAAAACCCCTTGCATTTTTTCACGCAAGGGGTTATATTAAACGAGTGATATGAATCACGTATTCCTCGATAGCTCAATGGTAGAGCACACGGCTGTTAACCGTGGGGTTGTTGGTTCGAGCCCAACTCGGGGAGTTATAAACCTGTAGAAGCGTAAGTTTTTACAGGTTTTTTGTATATGAAAAGCTCCGGTCAAATGATGCTTACCACGCATTGGAATGTGTGGATGGGCTTATTAAGACCGGAGCTGCAGGTACAAATGTAAATGACGTAGCAGTTGTTCTGATTAAAAGATAAAGAAGAAAAATCGCTGGTCAGTTAAAAGAAATTCACAGCTACATTTTCGATAAAGAATACGACGACACAACAAAGCGCTGCAATCCCCATCATATTCATACCGTGCCAGGCTGCCACTACACCTACAATCAGTGCGAGAATGCCGGCAAGCGGAAGCTGTGGTGCGGTAATAATGGCCGGAAATGTCATAACAGCCAGTGTCGCGTATGGTACATAGTAGAGGAAAGAGCGGAGAAATGGATTCTGTATCTTTCCTCTTATTAGTGTGAGCGGAATTACCCGGATCAACGTAGACACCAGTGCCGCTACGAGTATGTATAAATAAATATTGTGTGTCATGGTCTATGCTTCCTCCTGCGTAATATCAGTATCGGCGGGCTCATTTTCTTTAGGTATAGGGAAGAAGAATGCTGCAAGTCCGGATATGATGATTGTGATTACACTTATTTTCATACTGTCAGATACATTGTTCAGCTGCGGAATCTTCGATACGATATAGCTGATCAGGAATCCTGCAATAACGATACCACCAACAACCTTGTCCTTTTTGGAAGGTGGAATGATGATCGCTAAGAACATGCCATACAGTGCTACACTTAGTGCGCTGACAATAGAAACCGGAAGGATATTACCGGCAACAATTCCAAGCGCGGTTCCAACTGACCATGCCGGCAGAGCAATGAATATAGCTCCGTAGGAATACCAGGGATTCAGATTACCTGCACGTGAAATGGAAATGCCAAAGATTTCGTCTGTTATACCGAAGCCTACCATAAAACGGTGAAGCAAAGGTGTGTTGGCGTTGAATTTTTGACTCAGTGCACAGCTCATTAACAGGTAACGGATATTGGTAATCAGAATGACAAAAGCCATTTCCACATAAGGAGCATTTGCCATGATTACAGTAAATTCTGCGTATTCGCCAGCAGAAGCATGATTAAGAAGACTGGAGAGAAATCCCTGAATCGGACTTAATCCGGCACGTCTGGCAACAATACCAAGTGAAAAAGCTACTGCAAAATATCCAAGAGCAATCGGAATACCATCACGCACACCGTTGAAAAATGCATTTTTATTACGATTCATGATTATGACTCCATTCGATACGTCTTATAGCTGTTTCCATCCAGGTCTTTCCAGGTGAACAGACCGTCTTCCAACATCATGTAGCTGTGTGCACTTCCATTTTTTGGAATGGATACAGAACCAGGATTCAGATAAATGCGTTCGTCAAATTCTTCGGATACAGGTACATGCGTGTGCCCATGGAGCAGAATATCACCTTTTTTCAGCATTGGAGGATTCTCCATATTATAATGATGACCATGGGTGGCAAAGATCATGTGTCCTTTTTCATATAAAATGCAGTAGTCTGCAAGGATTGGAAAATCCAGAACCATCTGGTCAACTTCGGTATCGCAGTTGCCACGCACACAGAGAATTTCTTCTTTGTGTGTATTCAGCAGAAGGATGACGTCCTTTGGGGCGTAACCCTTTGGCAGATCATTGCGCGGACCATGGTAAAGAATGTCTCCAAGAAGAAGGAGTTTATCCGGATTCTCTTCATCATAACGATTAAGAAGCTGTTCCAGATAATAGGCACTTCCGTGAATGTCAGATGCAATCATTATTTTCATTAGTATACCTCTCTTATAAATGACTTATATATGTGACAATGTGAATTGTCGGTATCCTTTAGTATAGTCTTTTACAGCAACAGAATCAAGTGTGCAGATTATGCTCTTGCATTGAAGACTGGTATCAATTAAACTATTACATGGATAAATCGAAAAGGAGAAGAAAAATGGTAAAACTGATTGTTACAGATGTGGATGATACATTAGTGCCGGAAGCGGGAAGTGAGATCAATCCGGAATATTATGATATAATTCGTGAATGTAGAAAAAGAGGCATTATCTTTGGCGTGGCAAGCGGAAGACAGAAGCCTTGTGTAAGGAAGCTGTTTGAACCTGTGTTAGATGAGATTTTTATCCTGGCAGATAATGGTACAGATATCTGGAGCAGTCAATATCAGACATCGATGAAATTACCATATGAGCTATATACAGAATTGATTGATGACATACATGAGCTGGAAGGCTATTCTATTATGGCGTGTAAGCCAGACATTGCTTATTTCGAATATGGTCATGAAAAGTATTTTGAACATATGAAGACGTATCCGTATGTAGGAGAATATACGGATGATATGCGTGGCATAAAAGATATCTGTAAGATATCGGTATGGCGAGAGGAAGGAATTGATCCGGCTGTGGAACGGCGCATGCAGGAAAAATGGTCAGACGTCATGGAAGTATGTATGGCGGGAGAGTGTTTTCTGGACTTTATGGCAAAAGGCTGTAACAAAGGAAAAGCGTTGTCTATTATGCAGGGGCATTATGGTATTGGCAGAGAAGATACAGTAGCATTCGGTAATGCAGATAATGACATTCCGATGCTCCAGAATGCAACGCATAGTTATGCTGTTGCAGCGGCGAGCACAAGATTAAAGGAGACGGCTTCGCAGGTAATCGGAGAAATGAAAGACGATGCGGTATTGAAGAAGCTTCGAGAGATCCTGAACATTGCAGGATAAGAGTAATACAGAAAAGAGTGGTTGATATGAATACAGAGAATGCACAGACAAAAAAGAAATATACGCATGAAGAATTGCATGAGCTGGGAATTGCACACGAGCACAGTCACGAACACTCGCATGATCATCCGCACGATCATGATGGGGAGCATAGCCACGAGCATGGACATGGAGAACATGGACATCATCATGTGCACAGTGAGAAAGAAAAGAAAGCAGTTGTGAACCGTCTTGCCAAAGCTATCGGTCATCTGGAAGCTGTGAAACGTATGGTGGAAAGAGATGCAGATTGCAGTGAGGTCCTTATTCAGCTTGCAGCAGTGCGTTCTGCAATTAATAATACAGGTAAGGTAGTGTTAAAGAACCATATGAATCACTGCATTGTAGAAGCAGTTAAAGAGCATGATATGGAAGCAATCGAGCAGTTAAATAAAGCTATCGATCAATTTATGAAATAGTTTCATATAAAGAGCAGAAAGCTCTGAAAACAGTTATAAGTAGGAAATTGTTTTTAGGGCTTTCTCTGCTCCAATATGATATAAAAGAGATAACGTCGTTGTCTCTTATTTGCTATCAATAAGATTAAAATACAGAAGAACAGAAGAAAAATGTCCGGTTAGATTATTTTGATGTCATATAATTAGAACATATGACATAGATTAAAGGAGGATATGGGAGAATGTCGGATTTAATTACGATACAGAATTTTTGTGACAGAAATACTTCAGAGCCGATGATATGCAGCTTTGAGACAGAGACCATCTCAACTCCGACATCGCCGATTCTGCATTCTATGGCTCGTATATGGTTAATCAATGAAGGGGAAGCAGTAGTCTTGATTAATAATAAAGAATACTGTTTAACAAAAGGCTGCTGTGTAGGCATTTTGCCGTGGCAGATTACAGAAGTGATTGAGGTAAAGAAGCCGATTACGTTCTATCTGGTTGTATATTATTACGATAATGTTAATGAGATTATTAAGACATTTTATAATCCCGGGAGTATAGAGATGTCGATATTGCACAGAATTACAGCACATCCGATGATAGAGCTACATGACAGGGCATATCAGCAGATGCAGATACTGTTTATGCAGTTAGAAGATGAAGTGCATGAGATGTATACAGCAGACGAAGTAGAGGAGAACGAAGAAGACAGAGCATTAAGGAACTTGTTTATTACAAATAAGTTGGTTGAGATTATGCTTGTGCTGATGCGCTATGAGAAAAAAACGAAAAAGAAGTGGGAGACGATTGATGCCAGTGAAATTTTTCTGTATCTGTATTCACATCTTAATGAACGGATAACATTGGAACAGCTTTCACATAAATTCTATATGAGCGAATCCGCAATCGGAACTTATATTAAAAAGACGACGGGATTATCATTCTTTGATCTGATAAATGAGATGAGGATCGGACGAACAATGAATTACCTACTATATACGGATCTTACGCTGGAAGAACTGGCAGAGATACTGGGATTTGTAGACGGTGCACATATCAGCAAAGTATTCAAGGCAAGAACTGGCATGAAGGTCAGCGAATATAGAAAAACCTATCAGAGGATTGGAGATCAGTGTCGTATCAGTGATCGAAAAGTATATTATGAGATTGTGGCATATATTTACAGACATTATGCAGAAGATTTGAAAGGCAGTGATCTGAGCAGAAAATTTGGTGTGACAATGAAGAATCTGAATCGTATTTTGCTGTATCAGGTAGAAATGACCTTTCATGGATATTTGAATTATATCCGGGTAAACAAAGCGTCGGAGTTGCTCCTGACAACGGATAAAACTATTTTAGATATTGCATTGGAAGTTGGATACAATACGGAAAAAACATTGTCCCGTAATTTTATCATGATTCGTCATATCACGCCGGGAAAATTCCATACAAATATGCGTTTTCAAGGGATCGAAAATATTTAACAGACGAAAGAAGCATTTTCTTGAGGTTCAATGTGAAAACGAAATATGATAAGATAAACGGAAGGCAGGAAATTACAAATGAATGTGAAAGATTTACTTGAACAGGTGAAAAATGGAACAATAGAGATAGAGGAAGCGGAGAAGCATTTGCGGAAGCAGCCGTATGAAGAAATGGGCTATGCCAAGCTGGATTCGCACAGGGAGATCCGCTCCGGCTTTCCGGAAGTTGTGTATTGCAGTGGTAAGCCGGATGAATTTCTGGCATCCATTTATCAGAAATTGTATGATGAAAATGGAGAAGTATTCGGAACACGGGCAAGTGAGCATCAGTATGAGATTGTAAAACAGGTGCTTCCGCAGGTCGTGTATGATCCGATTTCTCATATTTTGAAAATCGAAAAAGAAGATAAGGAACATATTGGTAAAATCGCAATCTGCAGTGCAGGTACTGCGGATATCCCGGTAGCAGAAGAGGCAGCTCAGACAGCAGAATTTTTTGGTGCAAATGTAGATCGGATTTACGATGTGGGTGTCAGCGGTGTGCATAGATTATTAGCGCAGCTTGATACCGTTCAGGAGGCGAACTGTGTTGTGGCAGTGGCTGGCATGGAAGGCGCATTGGCAAGCGTAGTTGGCGGACTTGTGAGCAATCCGGTGATCGCAGTGCCGACTTCGGTCGGCTATGGTGCAAGTATGCACGGATTATCGGCGCTTCTTACTATGATCAATTCCTGTGCAAATGGAATTGCTGTGGTAAATATTGATAACGGATATGGAGCCGGATATATGGCAACACAGATCAACCGGCTTGCAGTAAAATAAAGGTTATAGGTGGACAGGATGAATAGACAGTTATATTTGGAATGCTATTCCGGCATCAGCGGTGATATGACGGTTGCAGCACTGCTGGATCTGGGGGCAGACGAGCAGATATTAAGAAAAGCACTTGCAAGCCTTCCGGTGGGAGGCTTTGAGATAGCAGTTACAAGAAAAGTAAAGTCAGGATTAGATGTCTGTGATTTTGATGTGATATTGGATGCGGAACATGAGAACCATGACCATGATATGGAGTATCTGCATGGGCATGATCATCAGCACACACATGACCATGAGCATGTACACGAGGATGGAAGTGTACACACACACGAGCATCACCACCATGACCACAGTCACGAGCATCATCACGATCATGGACATCATCATGAGCACCGAGGGCTTCATGAAATCTTACATATTATTGAGCATGCAGATATGACAGAACGTGCAAAGGAGACTGCTGTCCGTATTTTCCAGATACTTGCGGAAGCGGAATCAAAGGCACACGGCGTACCGGCAGATCAGGTACATTTCCATGAGGTAGGAGCAGTAGATTCTATTGTAGATATTCTTGCAGTGGCAGTATGTCTGGATAATCTGGATATCACGGAAGTGATTGTACCGTTTCTGTGTGAAGGTCAGGGCTCTATTCGCTGTCAGCATGGCATTATTCCAGTACCGGTTCCGGCGGTAGTTAATATCGCACAGGCACATGGACTAACTTTGAAGCCGACAGGTGTGCAGGGAGAACTGGTGACACCGACAGGAGCTGCGATTGTGGCAGCAGTACGTACATCAGACAAGTTACCGCAGACCTGTCGTATTGTAAAGATTGGAATGGGTGCAGGAAAAAGAGAATATGAGGGTACCGGTATATTGAGAGCAATGCTGCTGGAAAGTGGAAGTGCGGAAGCGGCAGATACAATATGGCGTCTCGAGAGCAATCTGGACGATTGCAGTGGAGAAGTCCTTGGCTTTGTGATGGATGAACTTTTTGCTGCAGGTGCAAGGGATGTATATTATACACCTATTTATATGAAAAAGAACCGTCCGGCGGTTCAGATTAATATAATCTGCCGGGAGCAGGATGTTGATAAATTGCAGAATATATTGTTCTGCAACACTACGACAATTGGCGTGCGCAGGTGTCGTATGGAGCGCACAATACTTCCGAGGGAAATCAGACAGATGGATACCCCTTATGGAAAAGTACAGGTAAAGGTATGCCGGATCGGAGAAGAAGTCCGAGCGTATCCGGAATATGACAGTGTGTCAGAACTTTGTAAGACGCATAATATGTCATTTCAGAAGGCATGGCGCATAGTAAGTGCGGCAGCGGATACTGTGGAGAAATAAACTTAAAAAGAACAGGATTCGTATATGGTCACTATGACAGACAATGATGGCAGGAGGATAGGTGACATGACGTATGAAGAGAAGAAACAAAAACTACAGAAACAGATGCTTGTATATGCACAGGGAGATATGTTGGTCGCATTTTCGGGAGGAGTAGATAGTAGTCTGATCCTGAAGCTTGCGGTGCAGGCAGCTGCGAAAACTGGACATCAGGTATATGGTATTATGATGCATACGATGCTCCATCCGATGGGAGAAGTAGAGGATGCGAGGGTAACAGCAGAGCAGATTGGAGCAGAATTCCGGGTGCTTGAGATTGATGAACTGAAAGGTGCGGATATTCTGGATAATCCGGTGGATCGTTGCTATCGCTGTAAGAAATATCTGTTTCGTAATCTGATAGAAGAGGGCGAGAAACTTGGCGTGTCTGTTATGATGGAAGGAACTAATGAGGATGACCTGCATGTATATCGCCCGGGTCTTCGGGCAATTCGTGAACTTGGCATTCACAGTCCATTAGCGGAAGCAGGAATGACGAAAGCAGAGGTCAGGAGGCTGGCAGGAGAGCTTGGCGTATCCGTATCGAATAAGCCGTCTATGCCATGTCTTGCAACCAGATTCCCGTATGGAACACGTATTTCGTATGAGGCTATGAGAAAGGTTGACGAGGGAGAAGCATTTATCAGAAGTCTGGGTTTCTACAATGTGCGTCTGCGCATTCATAATGATGTTGCAAGAATTGAAGTGGATGTGAACGAGATGCCTCATTTGTTGGAGCATTGCGAGCAGATTGTTGCGAAATTAAAAAATCTGGGCTATGATTACATTACAGTGGATCTGGAAGGCTTCCGATCCGGAAGCATGGATCTTCATATAAAGAAATAACTGCAAAGAGGAACGACAGCAAAGGAGGAAATATGATGAACAAATTTGAAATGCCAGAGTACAGACATCCGGATTTTAGTCAGGAAATGTTTGTAAATGCACCAAGTGTAAAGTATGAAGCAGCGGAGAAGGATGGCGTTGCGCCGGAGAATTTTCACAGCACATCCATGTATCCAGAATATTTTAAAATAGACGGAGAGTGGAAGCTCGCAGAAGAAAGTCGTATGGACTCCTGTGTCGTGTATTGCGAGGATGGACATCTGGCAGTTGTAGAGGCACGGAACCTGAAAAAGGGTGACCGTGTAATCACAGGCAGAACAGAACGTTGTGAGGAAGGCATCTATATGCACTGTCATGGTTTTGAAGAGCCGGGAGCAAAGCTTGATGATCAGTTTGTATTCCGTCAGGGAAGAAGCCGTGAGACCTCTTATGCAAGAGATTATGATAAGTTATTTGAATTGTTAAAATATGAAAAGGAGAATGGCGGAAATGTAGTCTGGGTAATGGGACCGGCATTTGCATTTGATGCGGATGCAAGAGCAGCTATGCAGGCATTGATTGAGAATGGATATGCGCAGGGCGTGCTGGCGGGCAATGCACTTGCAACACATGATCTGGAAGGGGCGCTTCTGCATACAGCGCTGGGACAGGACATTTATACGCAGGAGTCACAGCCAAACGGACATTATAATCATCTGGATGTGCTGAATAAGGTAAGAAGAAGCGGATCTATTCCGCAGTTTATTGAGGACTATAAGTTAGATGATGGCATTATCTGTAGCTGCGTTAAGCATAATGTTCCATTCGTGTTGGCAGGATCTATCCGTGATGATGGACCGCTTCCGGAAGTGATCGGCAATGTCTATGATGCTGCGGATGCTATGCGAGGACTGGTGCGTAATGCGACTACGGTGATCTGTATGGCGACCATGCTTCATACTATAGCAACCGGTAATATGACACCGTCATTCCGGATGCTCGAGGACGGCACAATTCGTCCGGTGTATCTGTATACGATCGATATCGATGAATTTGTGGTAAATAAATTACTGGATCGGGGAAGTCTGAGTGCGACTACGATGGTAACAAATGTGCAGGACTTTATTACGCTGGTGGCCAAGGGATTAGGAGTGCAATAGAATCAGCAATAAAAAGGAGATGTAACTCATCTATATGAGGTGCATCTCCTTCTTAATATGTACGTTATTTGTAATAACCTTCCTGTACGAGCACCTGCTCGTCCCAGGCTGCCTGAACCAGGACTTGTTTACTTGCATACCTGCAAGTCGTGTGCAAGCCTGATCATCCACCATTGGCATCCTTGTGTACCTGGAATTCACCGGCCGAACCAAATTCGGCACCGCAGTAATTGCAGACAACTACTTTGACAGTATTATATACAGCGTCATGATGAATGGTCTGATAAACCGGAGGTACCCATACCTTCTGCGGTGGTGGCGCAGGGGCAGGTGTGTTTCCGGAGCTGCCGGAACTTCCGGCATTGTTATTGGATGAAGCAGTATCTGAAGCAGAATTCTCAGAACCTTTTTTCTCTGAGGACTTTTCATTCTTGCCATCGTTATCAGAATCTTTTTGTGCTTCTGCTACTTCTTCCTTGTCTTCTTTATCACTTTCTTCTATATCTTCCTTATCAGCCTCTTCCTTGTCTTCTTTTTTCTTTTCTGTCTTTTTGGTCTTCTTTGTTTGAACTGTGTTAGCATCCTTAGAATCTGAGTCCTGCTGCGTTATGGTATCTTCGACAGGTTCAATGCCATAAGCAGCCCGAATTGACGGAAGAGAAAATCCTGAGATCAGAAAACAGATCAGAGTAATGGCAATTACTATTTTTTCTTTTTGATGTTTGATTGGATAAGAAAACCGATCTTTGAATTTTGTAATAATCTTCATATTATAAATCCTCATACAAATTTGTATAATAATTTGATACCAACAAATGCGCCGCCGAATAATGCAATCATAAATATCCAGCCGGACAGAGATAGGGATGCAGTTGCCATAAAGAAGGCGGCAATGTTACATCCACCGGCAATGCATGCGCCATAGCCCATGAGAGAACCACCGATCACGGACTTGATTACCTGTTGTTTGGAATGGATCTTTCGGAAGTTAAACTGAGAACTGAATAATACAGAAATCAGGGATCCAACTAATAATCCTAAATTACGCAGGTTCGAGCCTGCTGCTACTTCGATAGAAGCCTTGCAATTTAGAAAATCCTTAATAGTGCCAGTGAACAGATTCTTGGTACAGCCCTCAATCCAGTAAAAAGCACCGGATACTGACCATTGAGACTTGAGAAGGATAATGTGTATGACACTTAAAATGCCCAAGCATATTGCTCCCTTCAGATATGCAGTATTTTCATTGGCAGCAGGCTGCGTATCTCTCTTAACTGCTATTATATAGAAAGTCATCAAAATTGCAATATGAATACCGACACCAAGTCCCCAGCCGAATCGTTCCGGGAAGAATATAGAGGGCGATTGCTGAATAAGTGGAGCCCATAGCTGATCATAATGGGTATTACCCAATGTATATCCGAGTACTACGAATATGAATGTAATGAAATGAACAGAATAACCTTCACCCATTCGAATAAACATGCCGGAACAGCAACAACCAGCAAGTTCCATGCCAATACCGAATATAAATGCTCCAAGAACCAGAGGAATACTTACAGCTGCAACGCCCAGAGTGTCGAACATACCACCAGAGAGGTACTTGATTGCCGAGATTCCAAAGGAGGCAATCAGGATAGCAATTAATATAGATCGAAACTGATCGGTAGACTGGGACAGAATCGGATCACTTGCAGCGGATACAAAGCATACATGAGACCGCTGTAATATGATTCCAAATCCTAATCCGAATAACCAGTAGTACATTAGATTGTGGCTGAATGTAAGCAGCAGTAAGCCAGTTGCCGCCGAAAGCGCAAGCAGTAAAAATGCTGTAGACTTCTGAGTTAAAAACTTCATAATAAAATCTCCTGTATCTCTTATATATAGTATATAATTTCACAAATGGAGACAAAATGCAAGCTTTATATCGTGCAATATGCACTATAGATAATATCGATAAATACATGCTATATATAAAAATTACCAATTATCAAAAAAGTGAAATAAATGTTATGCTAAAGATATTAATGGAGTGTCGAGAACAGGAGGTAAATAAAAGTGAAAAAGAAACGACTTATAGCACTTATTCTTTGTCTGTGCATGGTCTTTTCCAGTGCACTGTCTGTATCAGCAGCCGAAATAAGCGGAACAGATGCAGATGCAGAAGTGACTCAGGAAGTTGAGGAGACTGGAGATGACAAACAGTCGGAGGATGTAACAGAAGAAGACAAAATGGAACCGGTCGCAGAACCAGGAACAGTTGATGCAGCTGAAGAGCCGGCTGCTCAGGGAGCAGACGAGATAGATGCTTCTGTATGGAAGGTAGAAGACTTTATATACACTTCTTATGAGAAGCGTCTGTATGGCTGCGATTATTCCAGAGACTTTACAATCAAAGGATCTGCAATCGCAGGATTTTCAGAATCAGGTCTTGCCAAGTTAGAGAAGAACAAAGATCTGGTACTTCCTGCTACAGATGATGAAGGAGATGCGGTAGTAGGTGTAGCACCAAGCGCATTCACAAAAAAGGGACTTACATCTGTTCAGTTCCCTACAGGAATGATGGTAGACTACAATGACACCGTTACGAATGGAAAGGTTACAAAGAGAGGTAACTTTGTAATTGGTGAAAATGCATTTTCAGGCAATGAACTTACTTCCGTTACTCTTCCGGAAGGTGTGATCGCATGTCTGTCTAATTCATTTATGGGCAATAAGATTACAACTGTAAAATTACCAAAGACAATCTGGTGGCTGGAAACACAGTCTTTTGGAAGGAATCTTATCACGACTGTTAATTTCCCGACTACCTGTGATTTCCAGTTAGAAATGCACGGTATGGCATTTGCCAATAACTTAATTACGTCTGTAAGACTGCCGGATTATACAGAAGTTGTTAATAAAGACAGCTTTTTCTGGAATCCGGGGAAAGAACCATTGGCAAATGAGGCACCGGACAAATATAAGTCATACACAGGAGTAGATGGAGAAACACATACCGCAGGTATCGTGTATATGTATGCGGATAATGCAGAGTTTGAGGTAAAAGACAGAATCCATCATGATAAGAAAGAGACAGAATCACAGCACTCATGGGTACAGAGACTGATCATCAATGACGGTTCTGAAGAAACAGAGAACCCGGATCTTCCATGGAATGTCAATGACTTTACCTTTGAAGGCCAGACTGTAACCGGTTTGTCTGAATCAGGTATTGCAAAAAGAGCAACGAATAAAGATCTGGTTATCCCGGATTTTACCAGGGAAGGCATGTATGTGACTGCAATCGCAGATGCAAAAGCTGGTGGCAACGGACTGTTTGCTTCGAAAGAAGAAGGTTTTGACAGTGTTTATATTCCGGTAGGAGTTCAGACAATCGGAAACTTTGCATTTCAGAGTAACGGATTAAAGGATGTGACTTTCCCATCAAAGCTATCATCGATCGGAACAGGAGCATTCCAGACGAATGAACTGACCAGTGTGATCTTACCGGATACTGTAATATCTCTTGGTAATGGAGCATTTGCGACCAATCCTAAGCTTGCACGTATCAATCTGTCAAAAGGGTTGACAGAGATTCCTGCCGCAGCATTTGGATGCTCTGATGCAAAGCATTATATGACCAATCTGAAGAGTATTGTGATTCCAGAAGGAATTACTAAGATTGGTAATAATGCTTTTGCCGGTAACAACTTTGCAGAGATCCATATTCCATCTACAGTAACAGAGATTGGCGGATATGCTTTCTCTACAAAAGAATACCTGACAGATCCATGTACATTGACACTTCCGGAAGGTCTGACGACTATTGGAAGCTATGCATTCAGAAACAAGGTAATTGCGGAAGTGATGCTTCCGACAACAGTAAAGAAACTTAATAAAAATACATTTGAGAAAACACAGTCTGATATAATTACAAAAGTATATGTAACATCGAAGGAACAATACGAAGATAGCAAGAACTTCCCGGAAGGTACCGGACACAAGCTGTATCTGAAAGATGATTCTGTATGGACAGCAGATGATTTTACCTATGGAGAAGAAAGCTTTGGCTTGTGGCCGGCAGATGACTATCACTCAACAAAGAACTTTACTGTTCATGTAGTGACTGGCTTCTCTGATCAAGGCAAGGAGAAGATTAAAGTCAATAAGAATCTGGTGATTCCGGCAAAAGACGCAAATGGCAAAAAAATCCAGGGTATCGGAACCGGTGCGTTTTCAAGAAAGGCTAAAGGGGAAGAGGATTTACAAATAGAGACATTAACTCTTCCGGAGAATGTAAAAGCTTCTTGTGAACCGTCGACGTGGCAGGAGGTTCAGGGACTGACTGAGCGTGGTGACTTCTTTATCGGAGCAAGTGCTTTTATGAGAAATAAGCTGACAACCTTAGATCTCCCAGAAGGTGTGATTTATGTAGGGGGTAATTCTTTTAAATATAATGGGCTTACAGCTGTCAAATTCCCGAAGACGATTATGCAGATTGCAAGCCAGGCATTTGGAAACAATGAAATTACAGTTTTAGATTTCCCTGAGAAAACGGATTATGCATTCCAGGCAGATGCAGGAGCATTTGGTGTCAATAAGATCAAATCGGTTCAGCTTCCTGCTAATACAAGCAAATTAGATAAAAATACATTTGTTAACAAGGATAATGTGGTAGTAGATGTATATATCGATTCAGAAACACTTGGAGCATTTGTAGCTGATGAGACAACTTCTAAGTATCACAGAATCATTAAGAAAGCTATTCCTGAAGAACAGGCACCGTGGGGTGTGAAGGACTTCACTTATGATGAGGCCGGAACAACCATTACTGGTCTTAGCGATTCTGGTAAAGTAAAGATTCAGAAGAACCCGTCATTAATTCTTCCAAAAGAAGGACCAGACGGAAAAGCAATTACGGCATTAGGAGCCGGAGTAAACAACCAGGGTATCTTTGTGGTAAGTGCGGACGATAAAAATTATACTCCTGCAAGTGTAATACTTCCGGATACATTAAAGACAATTGGAAACTTTGCATTTGCACTGAATGGAACTGTGACATATGAGAGCGTAATGGCTTCTATTACATTCCCAGAGGGATTAGAAGAAATTGGAGCAACAGCATTCCAGAATTCTAAGCTGACAGCTGTTTCCATTCCAGATAGTGTAACTACAATGGGAAATGCAACATTTACCGGAAGTCAGGAATTGCAGGCAATTAAACTGTCTGCTAATGTAAAAGATATTCCGGCAAGTGCATTTATGAACGGTGGCACTTCGTTGTCAGAGTTCGGTACTTTAGTAGTTCCAGAAGGCGTTGTTTCTATCGGAAAGAGTGCTTTCGCAGGCAGACATGTCAAAGAAATTGTACTTCCTAGTACATTAGAGACAATTGGGGATCAGGCATTTGAGAATCATCAATTGACCAAACTTACATTACCGGCAAATGTAAAGACAATTGGAAAACGAGCATTCCGAGTATTGCAGGAAGGCCTTAATCATACACTTTCTAGTGTAAACCTGAATGAGGGACTGAAGACAATCGGACAGGAAGCTTTTGTCGGAAGTGTTATTACAGAAGTGGAACTTCCAAGTACTGTGACTTTGTCCCATGCAAATAAATCAGCTGATTTAATCTTTGGAACATCAAAAGCGGCAGCAAGTCCGATCGTTAAAGTAAAAGTGGCTGATAAGACAAAAGCAGAGGAGTGGAATACAACTCTTGCAAATCAAAAATCGCATATTGTAGTATATGATAAGCTTGTTGGTTCAGGCTGGACAGCGGAAGATTTTACATACGATGGAACAACTATCACCGGATGGTCTGAAAGCGGACAGCTTAAGAGACAGACGATCAGAACACTGGCGCTTCCGGATCAGACACCTGACGGACAGGAGATCACTGCAATCGGTGAAGCTGCATTTAAGATTCCGGATGCAGAAGTAGAGATAACCAAATTCGGTGTCAATTCTCCAAATGGTATGACATCTGTTGTACTTCCAGAAAAGGCTACTGTGATTGGTAAAGAAGCTTTCTCTCAGAATGCGTTGGTTAGAGTTGATTTTACAGGTATCACATCGATTGGAGGATCCGCATTCTATGGCAATGATCTGGTAGAGGCAATTCTTCCGGATACAGTAACAGAACTTGGAGACGGAGCATTCTCAGCTAATGATATTACAGAAGTAAGACTGTCAAGCGGAGTAACCGTAATCCCGGCAGGAGCGTTCTCTATGAATATCCGTCTGGATCATGTGACGATTCCGAATACTGTAACAGAGATCGGACAGACTGCATTTGCAGGAGCAAGACTGACATCTCTGGAGATTCCGAATTCTGTAACTAAGATTGGTATGAAAGCATTCCACTTACATCACCTTTCAAGCCTGGTTATTCCTGGAAGTGTAAAAGAGATTGGTGAGTCTGCATTTGAAGGAACTTACAAAGCTACTACATTAAAGACTCTGGTTCTTGAAGAGGGTGTAGAAAGCATTGGTAAGTTTGCATTCAAAGAAGCATTGCTTGAGACAGTTGCATTCCCGAACTCTATTACTACAGTTGGCGCACAGCCTTTCCGTAATAACAAAGGAAAAGACGGAAGCCATGTTGTAGAGGTTACAACGACAAATAAAGAACATAGAAAACTTACAGACGATACTTATGTAATCAACTATACTGGTAAGATCGGCTTGGATGAAGTAGAAGATAAGGTGACAGTAGAATTTGATAAGGCTGATTATACTGGCAAAGAGATCAAACCGACAGTAACGATCGAAGGTCTGAAGGAAGGTACAGATTTTGAAGTATCTTATACAGATAATGTAGAGCTTGGTGTTGGACATGTGATTATCAAAGGTATTGGTAAGTACGAGGGTACACTGAATAAGACATTTAAGATTGTAGCTTCTGATAAGGCTAACGTTGTAGTGAAACCGTCTGCTCCATCTACAAAAGCAGATGACTTCGATAAGGACAGCATCAAGAAGGATGTGCTGACTGCTGAAGAAAAAGCACAGGTTGAGGCTGGAGAAAAGGCTAATGTATATCTGGAAGTTACCAAGTTAGAAGAATCGGCTGTACCGGCAGAGGATATTGTAAAAACCAATGCAAAAGCAGCTGAGATCGAAGGTATCAAGAAGGGATTATATCTGGATATCTCTATGTGGAAAGTAATCGGTGACAGTGAACCTGAGAAAGTTACAGGTGCTGAACTGTCTAAGAAAGTGAAGATATCTGTAGAACTTCCAGAGAATCTGATCGCACCAAAAGGTAAGACAAGAACTTACTATGTAATCCGTGTTCATGACGGAGTCGCAGAGATTCTTCCTACAACACTGAATGGAAAGACCATTACATTTGAGACAGACAGATTCTCTACCTATTCTATCTGGCATACAGAGCAGGATGTAAAGGGAACTGCTGGGGGAACAGGTGATAAGGGTAATGGTGGAGCTGGAACAACAGATGGCAAGAATGATGGTAATAATAAGAAACCGGCAGATGCAAAGAAAGCAGCTAAGACTGGTGAGTATAACCACATTGGACTGCTGTGTCTGCTCCTTGCAATGAGTGTAGTAGTTACAGGCGGAACCGTTGTGTACAAGAGAAGAAAGAACAGATAAGATCAGGAACTCATCTGATAGAATAAGAATAATAAGATAAGAAAAGGGCGTGAATCGTAATTTGATTCACGCCCTTCGAAATTCTTGAATTAAGCTTGTTCAGGATTAAGCCTGTGCTTTATCCGCTTTCTTTTTAAACAGTTCTTTTCCTGATGTGACTACGATATTAACACCAAGGATGATGAGCAGGATTGCAAGGATCAGCTGAAGTCCTTCCACCATGAATACTGCATTTCCTGCGCTGAATGCTTTGACCAGTGCGATAGAACGCTGTACCAGTGCGGTAAATGTTACACACAGCATGATGATGAGCGGCGGGAACAGTGTGCGGTTCTCACGACCTGTAACTTTCAGGAATACACACAGTGTGATCAGAACCAGTGCGCTTAACAGCTGGTTGGCACTGCCGAACAGTGGCCAGATATTGGCATATCCAACCTTTGTAAGGATGAATCCACAAGCCAGTGTAATGATGGTTGAGAAGTATTTGTTGCAGAGAACTTTGCGCCATCCTGCTGCATGTTCCATATCATCAACACTGAAGAGTTCCTGGAAGGACATACGTCCGATACGTGCTACAGAGTCCAGACTTGTCAGTGCCAGTGCGGATACACACATGGTCATGAAGCACTGTGCTGCGAATGCGTGGATACCAAACATTTTCAGGAATCCTGCAACTCCGGCAGAGAAGATCTGGAATGGTGTGCCTACGGCAGCAGTTCCGTCAGCGGAAGCGGCAGCACCTGCAACGCAGAGAGCTACAACAGCCAGCAGACTTTCCAGTACCATGGCACCATAGCCAACCTTTAACATATCTTTTTCATTTGCGATGATCTTAGAAGATGTACCGGAAGATACCAGGCTGTGGAATCCGGATACAGCTCCGCAGGCAACTGTTACGAACAGGATCGGGAACAGATTGCCGAGGGCTTCATTACTGAAGCCTGTGTATGCAGGGAGGTTCATAGATGGATGTGCTACAACGAGACCGAGCACAGCACCGATGATCATACCTGCGAACATGAATGTGGTCATGTAATCTCTTGGTTCCATCAGAAGCCACATTGGAAGTACGGCTGCCAGGAAGATATAAGCAAATGTGATATATGACCAGGTATCTTTGGTAGCAATGATAGGAAGGTTCATACCGATCAGCAGAGCGGCTGCTGTGAATACCAGTCCTACGACTACCTGTTTCCAGCCCTTGAAATTGAATTTCTTCTGGATCAGACCAAATACTACTGCAAATGCGATGAAGAGCAGTGAGATACATCCTGCTGCACCATTTGCATTAGCACTGTCAGCGAGGGATACGACACCATCTGTTTCTACATATGCGTTAAATGTACCGGCAACCATGTCTGCAAATGCTGCGATAACGATCAGTGTGAACAGCCAACAGAAACCGAGGAACAGACGACGTCCGGTCTTGCCGATGTATTTCTCAATCAGAAGTCCCATGGACTTACCTTCATTTTTAACACTTGCGTACAGTGCACCGAAATCGGTAACTGCGCCGAAGAAGATGCCACCTAACAAGATCCAGAGAAGTACTGGAAGCCATCCGAATGCTGCTGCCTGAATGGCACCGGTGACGGGACCGGCTCCGGCGATAGAAGAAAACTGATGTGCAAATACGGTCCATCCGTTGGTCGGTACATAATCTTCGCCATCATTATGTTTGACGGCCGGTGTCTCTGCGGTAGGATCAATACCCCACTTTTTTGCAAGCCAGCGACCGTAAAGTGCATATCCGGCCAGGAGGCATACTGCTGCGATCAATACGATTACTAATGTGTTCATACTCTAATACACTCCTTTACTTGATACTTAATACTATAAGATAATATTTCAACATCAAATCCGATCGATATGAGTGGATATATGGAAAATAAAAAAAGCCTACGTCCTTTATGGAATATCCATAAGAAGACGGAGGCTTAAACCTTCGCGATACCACTTCTCTTGCCGGAATAACCGGCCTCTCTGTCTCATCCTTTGAATGAGCATCCCTGTAACGGTGGATCTCCGACCTGAATTACTTGCGATGTGTAATTTGTGTTGATTCAGGCTGCTTGCAGGTGATAGCTTCTTGTTCCTGTGATGTCTTCTCACACCGACCGAAGACTCTCTGTAAACACAAGTGAACGAAAAGTGTTGTCCTGTTCGTCGCATTTGATTGTTGATAACAGTCATTATAGTCCTGCGTTTTAAGATGTCAAGAGAAGAAAATATTGTTTTTATAAAAGTACATCTTTGGAGGTTCCGTTCAGAACATCCCTTACATGTTGCATGCGTGCGTCCAGAGAAGCACTGATGTTGGCACATTCCAGCATTTCTTCTTCCAGATAATGTGCCTGATCTTCCGGGATATCTTTTTTGTAGCGGAGCTTGTGCTCCAGACTTGCCCAAAAATCCATGGCTATGGTACGGAGTTGTACTTCGACAGTTATCATGCGCTTTCCTTCCTGTAGGAAGATTGGAATGCTGATGATCAGATGCAGGCTTCGGTAGCCGCCCGGCTTTGGATTCTTGATATAGTCTTTCTTCTTAATTAATGTAATATCGTCCTGGCTGAGCAGACAGTCTGCCAGCATATAGATGTCATCCGGGAAAGAACAGATTATGCGGACACCGGCAATGTCGTGGATATACTTTTCAATAGATTCCACAGTAAGTGGGATATCCTTACGACGAACCTTGCGCATCAGACTTTCCATAGATTTGGTGCGGCTTTTGATATCCTCGATTGGATTGCGGTCGTACTCCAGTGAATACTGTTCGTTTAGCACGCGGAATTTGGTCTCTACTTCCATAATGGCACACTTATAATAAGACATCATTTCGTCAAATGGACGTTTGTTCTTCTGTACAAAATTAATAAATTCATCGGACAGCAGACTGTTCCGAAGAATGGAATCTCTTCTTTTTTCGATAATAGTTTCAAAACCTTTCATTATAAAAAGCCCCTTTCTATGCCTATTATAGCGGGTTTGGGAGGGTGAGGCAATAGACAGATGGCGGAGTGTGGATGGATAAAGAGAGGAGTTACAGAAGGTTGACAATATCACGGTCAACCGTTAAAATAGTAGTAAAACTTGGAGGGATATCTATGCTAATAAAAGAAATAATGGATCAGAAAAAACTTACCAAGAGAGAATTGTCTATTCTTAGTGGCGTTCCTTATAGTACAATCAGCGATATTGTCAGCAGCAAGGCAGATATTACAAAAAGCAGTGCAGATACAGTGTACCGATTAGCGGAGGCTCTTGGGGTTACAATGGAAGAACTCCTTGCAGAACATTTGGAAAAAAGATGTGATTTTGAATTATTTAAAAGTAATGTATGCCATAAACTAAAAGAATGTGGCGATGTAGAATATATGATTGAGATACTCGAAGGCGATGAGATAGGCATTTACTATCGTCGTAAATGGTATCCGGAAGCATTTTATCTGTTAGGTCTGCTGGATTATTTGAGCAGAGTGAATGCGATTCCGGTCTGTACAGATTATAATGCGATGCGAATGCAAAAATTAGATAAAGTGATTTATCCGCAGAGTGTACGGATGATGGCGGCGATAAAGAACAGCAAAGAGCCGCTGCGTCAGGCAAGAAAAGAAGCGATACCGGAATTTTTGAATTATAATATAGTGGAGGGCGAAGTGAGAAATGTTGTCTAACCCATCAAAAGATATTGGGAAAAAAGAGTTAGATATATATTTGCGTGAATTGGGAAAAGAATATCGGAAGCTAGCAGGGAAAAAGAGTCCGGCAGAAATCGTGCTGATTGGTGGAGGAGCCATATTAGCGAATTATAATTTTCGTACATCAACTACAGATGTAGATGCTATTATTCATGCAGCATCTGCGATGAAAGAAGCAATTAATCGTGTGGGAGATAAATATTATCTGGCGAATAGATGGTTGAATGAAGATTTTGTCAGAACAGTTTCTTACAGTCCAAAGATAGAAGAGTTTTCGCAGTTTTACAGACAGTATTCTAATGTGCTTCAAGTTAGAACGATTAAAGCAGAATATATTATTGCTATGAAACTGAGAGCGGGAAGAAAGTATAAGAATGATTTCTCAGACATTATTGGCGTACTTATGGAGCATGAAGAGAAAAATGAGCATATATCATATGGAGATATTGACCGTGCGGTAATTAATTTATATGGCTCCTGGAATGCAATAACAGAAGAAGCTAAAACTTTTTTGATGGATGTATTAAGTTGCAAAGATCTGGCAGAAAGATATGCAGAACTGAGAGGATCTGAAGGGGAGATGGGGTTACTTCTTCAGGGATTCGAAGTGGATTATAGTGGAGTGTTAAATCAGTCCAATGTAAATGATATTCTTGATATACTGAGACAGCGGAAAGCTGAACAAAAGATAGCGGAAAAGGGAGAAACTTATGAATCTGATGAATAAGATTCCGCGGGAATTTTATAAATTATTTGCAAGTAAATATATGGATTACTACCAGCAGTTTCTGACAGCAATTTACGAAGAATCCGGCAGGTCATTTTCATTGCTGGGGCTGACAGAGGGCGAGTGCCGTGCTGTGATGAATGAGCGGATCGCGGAGACGACGCTGGACTGGAGCGAGGAGCAGTTTGACGAGGAGGGAGAATTGCTGACACGCTCGAATATGGCATCAATCTGTCTGAAGCATCTCGAGGACTGGGGATGGCTGAAGCGGGATTACGATGAAGCACTGAACAGTTACGTGGTGTCATTTCCGGAATACAGCCAGCAGTTCGTGGAGCTTTTCCAGAGATTGTACAGTGATAATCGTGATAAGGAGCGGGAGAGCGTGTTGGCAGTGTACAGTTATCTTCATACGTACAGTACCGACCGTGAGAAGAATAATGAGATATTGAAAAGCGCATTGTCTACATCACGAGGGCTTCTGCAGATGCTTGCCAATATGCAGGAGAGTATGCGCGGCTATTTTGATGAATTGTCCAGACAGAAAAGTTTTCTCGGAATTCAGGAAGTACTGGTGAAGGAAATCAATAACAGTGACAGTAAGAAGTATGCGATTCTGACGACGACAGACAGCTTTTACCGTTATAAGGAAGCGGTGAAGGAACTGATTGATCAGAACCTGGTGGAAAATGAAGACCGCTATCAGGAGATATTACTCCGCAAGACAGAATACGAGGAGCAGAAGAGAGCAGATATGGATCAGGCAGAAGAAGTGCTGTATGAACTTTCGCCACAGTACCGGAGGCTGGAACGTGCGCTGGAACTGAGCAAAGAAGCAAATGATCTGCTGTATCGTATTGAACGGGAGTTTGATGCGATTGAGCGGAGATACAATATGCTGATCGAGCAGAAGACGGTATTTGCAGGACGAGCAGCAGCGAGAATCCGCTATATCCTGATGGAAGGAGCTGTGGAAGAAGACCGTACGGTGACACTTGTGAATCTGCTGAACCAGAGCGGAAAGCAGGAAGAGATGCTTATGAAACTGGCGGATCGTATAGGACTTACCGAACGATATAAAGTGATGACCGATCGCAGTCTTTACCGCAGACGTGAGAATGAGCGAGATGTATTTGCGCCGCAGGCAGTGGTGGCAGCTGAAACAGAAGAAATGTTGGATTCCTTTGTGCTGAAACCGTTGTATACCAGTCAGGAAATCGCCGAATTTCGGAGAAAGAATCAGGAGGATGGCAGATTTACGGTTACAGAGGAGACGATACAGTCGGTAGAAGACCTGGAAAAATTATTTTTTGTCTGGCAGGAGGCTACCGAAGTGGCAGATACCGATAAGGAGATTACGGTAGGAAAAGAACTGGAAAGTAAAGACGGATATCGGTTCTCAGAACTTACTGTCAGGGAAAAGTAAAAAACGGATAGGAGATTATAAAATGATTGCATATATGGAAGGATTATCTCTCACGGAAGCGGATAATCTAAAGAAAACAATATCAAAATTATTCCGGCAGACTTGCATTGTGCAGATGCGGTATGATCCTGTAACGCTGGTGCCAAGGGATAACCCGGATTATGAGATCTGTGTCCGGCATAAGGGATTTATCGAAGATTATCTGTCCGTGCTTGGATGTGAACTGGTGCATGATCCGCAGGAACACATTTTCAGGTTGAAGGGAGAAGGTGTAGAGGCAGAGAAAATCAGCCTGACGACCACGATTATTATACTGCTTGCAAGGATCATTTATCGTGACAAGATTCTTGGAGAAGGACTGGAAGCAACGGTGACGAACCTGGAAGAGATCCGTACCTATGGAAAGAATACGAATCTGCTGAACCGGAAGCTGACGGTGGCAGAATGGAGGGAAGCACTGTACTTGATGAGTAAGCATCAGATGATCGAGCTCCCGGGAGCGGTAAGAGATGTGGAGGATCAGACACCGATCTATCTGTACAGCACGATTAATCTTTACGTGACTGCTTCGGATATGAATGCATTGATCGAGGAATACAAGGAGGAAGCGGCAAATGAAACAATCGAAGAAGATATTTACCCGGATGGTGATCAATAACTGGGGCGGTATCAGTCATAAAGTGATGGAATTTCATGAGTACGTGAATCTGTTCAGCGGGAAAAGCGGTTCAGGTAAATCTACCGTTATGGATGCTGTGCAGGTTGTATTATATGGAAGTATTGCTGCGACATTTTTGAATAAAGCGGCGGATGACGCGAAGAATAGACGAAGCGTGCTGAGCTACCTCCGGGGTGCGCAGAAGGATGGCACGGCAAACCGTGAGAATATGGACTTCTGTTCCCAGCTTGTGTTAGAGATTCTGGATACGGGAAGTAATGTAACGACCTGTATCGGAGCAGCGTTTGAAGTAGGAAAGAATGATACTGATGTGCGTAGATACCATTTTTTCAGCCATTCCGGCAAGATTCCGGAAGATAATTACCTGACAGAGGATGGAACACCGTATACGATCGGACAGATCAGAAAGCTTGTGGATGAGCGTAAGAATTCGGATGATAACAGAGGGCATGGGGATGTGAACCGTGTATACCCGTCCAGAGAAGCATATCTGAATACACTGTATGATGTGATCTTTGGATATATCGATCCGGGGCGGTTTATGACGATGGAAAAGAGTGCCATTGCGCTGCGGATGACCAATGGTACAGGTCAGTTTATCAAGGATTATATGTTCCCGCGGAGTAAGGAAGATACGGTGTCTACGATCAGTGAACAGCTGGGAGCGTATCGTGAGATCAAGGAGAGGGTAGAAGATCTGGAGCACAGAATTGAGATCCTGTCGGAGATTCGCGCACATAATCTGGAACTTCTGCAGGTGAAGACAGATAAGATTCGCACGGAACAGATTCTGCGTATCTTAGATATCGAGAACTGCCGCGTGCGTCTGGAAGCGAAGAAGCTTGATCTGGAGGGCATCTGTAAACGGATTGAGGCACTGGAGGAGAAGCAGGAAGGACTGGAGCAGCAGAAAAAGATTAAGACGGATGCACTGGTGGAAGTGCGTGCGGAACTTCATGCAAGTGATTACGGTGTGAAGAAGAAAGAACTGGAAGATCTGGAGACGACAATCCAGCTGCTCGCAGGTAATTCCAGACAGTGGCGGGAAATCCGTGCGGGACTTTCTCAGTGGGCAGAAGATGAAGATATCAGCGGTTATATCAGCAATCCAACCCTGCAATGTCTGGAAGATGTGTTGGGCGGAGAAGTGACTTCTTTTAATATGGAGAAGTTGAAAAAAGGCATTCAGGCGGCAATGGAACTGATCGAGGAAGAACTGGCTGATCTGAATGAACGGATCCGAGAGACTGCCAAAGAACTGAAAGAGAAACAGGAGATGGTGGAGGATCTAAAAAATGACCGTAAGCCGTATCGTAAGGAGTTAAAGAGTGCCAGAGCTCAGCTTCAGAGTGAACTGAGCAGCCAGTACGGGCGAACGATCCATGTGGAGATATTTGGCGATCTTTTTGATATTACGGATGAAAAATGGAAGAATGCTATCGAAGGAAGACTTGGAAGGATTAAGCACAGTCTGGTAACGGAGCCGCAGTATGCGCTGGATGCGGCGAGAATCTTCCGCAGGATGAAGCGTAGGGAATATGAAGAGATTGATCTGATCAATACGGCAGCGATTAAGCGCGATGAGCCGAAAGCAGAAGAGGGAACACTCTATGAAGCAGTGCGCAGCGAAGAGGCGTATGTGGATCTGTGTCTGCGCAGATATCTTGGACGCATTTATAAATGTGAGACGGTAGAAGAACTGCATCAGGTGCGTGATGGCGTGACACCGGACTGTTATTCTTATAGTAATTACATATTCAGACATCTCCGGGAAATGGATTATACCCGTTATGCATGTATCGGTACCCGAGTATCCAAGGCGAAGTTAAAAGAGCTGGAAGATGAAGTATTTGATATGCAGAAAGAGCAGATTGAAGATATTCAGATGCGGGATACCCTGAATCAGGCACAGCGATTTGAACGACTCAGCCAGAGTCCGGAGCAGATATTAAGTCTTGCCGGGGCAGCAGATGAGCTGGAGCGTTATCTGGCGAAAAAGGATCAGCTTCAGCAGGAATTAAAAGAACTGGAAGACGGAACCAGAACTGCTGAACTGAATGTCAGACGAGAGACGCTGGAACGTGAAGTGGAAGATCTGGAACGAAAGATCAAGTCTGTGAATGAAGAACGGATCGGACGTGCCGGAGATAAGCGGATCGCTGAGAGTGAGCAGAAGAGTTATGAAGAACGTCTGAGTCTGCTGCAGGAAGGATTTGTGCCAAATCAGGAGCTTCTGGCGCAGGTGAAAGAGGTTCTCATGAACCGCACCGAGCAGGCGTACCGACGGGAAAATACAGAATTACTTGCGAAGCTGTCTGCACAGGAAGAATCAGCCGGCGACCAACGGACTTCTGCAAGAATCCGGTTTAATAATGAATATCCGGCGTATGGATTTACCAGTCTGGAGCATGACAATGATGTGTATGACAAGGTGTTGGATCAGCTTCAGCAGGATTATGAGCCGAAGTTTAAGGCAGAATTCGAGAAGCAGTATCTGCTGGTATATCATTCCTTGCGGGAAAATGTGATTGCGACCATTCACGGGGAGATCAAGGCGGCATACCGTCATCGGAAAGAGATCAACCGGATGCTGTCCCGTATCCGTTTCTCGGACAGTACGTATCAGATCGATATTCTTCCGGCGGATAATGAGAACGGACAGTTCTATGAGATGCTGATGGCGGAAGAACTGGACAGCAAGGTGTTAGATAATGACGGCTTTGACGGACAGTTAAGCTTTGGGGAAGATACATTTTACCAGAAATACGAGAGGCAGATCGAGCGTCTGACGGAGAAATTCATGCCACCGAAGGATGAAGATGGTCAGAAAAGAAGCCTGCACAAGCAGGAGATGGAAAAATATGCCGATTATCGGAATTACCTTACCTTCAGTATGTATGAGCGTGTGGAAGATGAACATGGTAATGTGAAGAAGAATTCGGTAGACGAGATGGCGGGGCGTGATTCCGGCGGTGAGGGACAGAACCCGAAATACGTCGCACTGCTTGCGGGATTTGCAATGCTGTACATGCAGCAGAGCAGCAGAGATCCAAGGATCCGTCTGGTGCTTCTGGATGAGGCATTTTCCAAGATGGATAAGGAGCGAAGCGAAGTGTGCCTGCGCTATGCGAGAGAACTGGAACTGCAGTTAATCGTGTGCGTGCCGGATGAACGTCTGCAGTCACTGATCCGCAATGTGGACAGTGTGTATGGATTCCGCAGACATAGGAATCAGATATCCATGATGCATATCGATAAAGGGCAGTATCTGGAAATGATGGAAGGAAATGCAGGCAAGGAAGACGTGAAAGATGGAAGAAAGCAGACAGGAACTGATACAGCAGCTGATTAAGATCATAGACGGTGATGCATACCGAAAGGGAACCAAGAAAGGTATGTGTCACCCGAAAGTGACGAATCATATGATGAAGGACATCCTGAAACAAGGGATGGAGATTGAGCAGGAGCTGCTGATTTAATAATTTTTGAAATATTTTAAAAAATTTAAAAAAGTACTTGCATTTTAGAAAAGTTCTGCTATAATAATATTTGTCGCTGATGCGAAACACTATTGCGGATTGGTGTAATGGCAGCACAGCAGACTCTGACTCTGTTAGTAGAGGTTCGAGTCCTCTATCCGTAGTTCCTTGGCAGGGGCGCCGGATACTTGAATGAGTATCCGGTTACTTAATTAAAGAATGTATCGGAGTGTGGCTCAGCTTGGTAGAGCGCTACGTTCGGGACGTAGAGGTCGCAAGTTCAAATCTTGTCACTCCGACTATTATGAAAAGTCATAAGACTTGTTAATTCAGGTTTTATGGCTTTTTATTTATGTGAAAGAATATATCAAATAAGATTGTTATGCTGTTTGGCTTTTCGGGAGTGCTAGCACAGTATGTGCAGGTTCCGGCTGTGCTGGTGGCGATGGGGCGAGTCATTTGTTCGTCATTGTTACTTCTGGCAATATCGCTTGTGAAGAAGGACAAGCTGACACTGGAATCAAAAAAGGATTATGCATTGATTATCGGAACCGGTGTGATCATGGCGATTCACTGGTCCAGCTTCTTTCAGGCAATCCAGGTGTCATCGGTAGCGATCGGAACGATCACATTTTCTACATTTCCACTGTTTCTGACGTTTATGGAGCCGGTCGTGTTCAAAGAAAAGCTTCGGGCGAGGAGCGTGATCAGTGCAGTGATTCTGCTGGCTGGCGTGTATATTACGGTGCCGGAATTTTCTGTGGAGAATCAGGTGACCGTGGGAATCCTATGGGGAATGTTGTGTAGCTTTACTTATGCAATTATGACGCTGGGTAACCGCTATTTTTCAAAAAAATATACAGGACGGATCATTTGCCTGTATGAGCAGGGAACAGCGGCGATTGTACTTCTTCCTGCGCTGTGGCTTGTGAAAGTGGAGTGGAGACCGGTTGATATTGCAGGTGTGGCGGCTATTGGCTTCGTATGCACGGCGATTGCATATTCATTATATGTATCTGCACAGAAGGGTGTGCGCGCGCAGACGGCGGGAATTATATCAGGAATGGAAACGGTCTATGGAATCATCTTTGCATTTGTTTTTCTGCGGGAAGTTCCGACTGTGAGAGAATTGATCGGAGGAGCAGTGATCCTTGGCGTGGCATTGTATTCTTCTTTGAAAGCAGATGATTAGGAGGAATTGAGAGCAATTATGAGAGTACGAAAGATAACGATGCCTGTTTACTTTTCTATAGTAATCTTATATCTGGAAATGGTATTTCATATATACGAATTCAGATCATTGTCCGGCGGCTTCTTTTTTATGACGCTGTTTTCGGTAATGGGTGGTGTGCTTATCGGAGCATTGATCGGGAAAATGAGGGAACGCGCAGCATATATTGTGACGATCGTTGTCACGGCGGTGTTGTGTCTGTTTTTCTGCGCTGAGATCGTATACAAATCCGTTTTTCAGAAATTCCTGGCATTATTCAGTATGCTGGGCGTGGCAGGACAGGCATTTGATTTTATGGATGTGATCGGTAAGAACATTCTGCTGACGATCGGCGGTTTGATTCTGTTGTGGCTGCCGATGATCTTTTTGATTATCGGAAAACGGAAGAACGTGATCGTATTTCGACCGTATTCCTGGGAGGAAAGCCTGAAAAGAATCGCATTAGCAGCGGAAATGTATCTGGCAGCGATTCTGATCCTTGGCTGTATGAGCCAGGAACCGTACAGCTTGCATGATATCTATTATCATAACGTGTCTACAGATTTGACAGTGGAACAGTTTGGTGTATTGACGACAAATCGTCTGGATGCCTGGTATCAAGTGGCAGGAAAACCAATGCGGACATTGCAGACGGCAGTGGCAGATGATGCAGATAAGAAAAGTGATAAGAAAGATGCGGATGGAAAAGATAGCGGAATCGATACGTCACAGAATATCATGGATATTGATTTTGATGGAATCCTTGCAGCATCACCGAATGATTCTGTGACACAGCTGACCCAGTATTTTCAGGCACAGAGCGGTACCAATAAGAACGAGTACACAGGCATGTTTGAGGGGTATAACGTGATCTTTATTACAGCAGAAGGATTTAGCAGATATGTGATCGATGAAGAGCGGACTCCGATGCTGTATAAGTTGAAGAACGAGGGATTTGTGTTCAATCATTATTATACGCCGGGGTGGTATGGCAGTACTTCAGATGGCGAGTATGCGAATCTGACAGGATTGTTACCTACAGACGGGATTGTCTCTATGCGTGAAGCGGGTGAGAACGGTAATAATATGTTCTTTACGCTGGGCAGACAGCTGGAGAGAAAAGGATATACGTTAAACGGATTCCATAACAATGATTATACGTATTATGGACGTGATAAGTCACATCCTAATATGGGATACAACTGGTATGGAACAGGTAACTGGTTTCAGCCGGAGAAGACCGAAAGTGGCAAGGATTACTGGCCGCAGTCGGATGTACAGTTGATGCTGCAGAGTATGGATATGTACATGGATCAGGAGCCGTTCCATACATACTATATGACAGTCAGCGGACACATGATGTACGATGTGAACAGCAATCAGATGGCATATAAGAATTACGATCAGGTGGCAGATCTTCCATATTCCGAGACGACAAAAGGATATCTGGCGTGCCAGCTGGAACTGGAAAAAGCACTGGAGACGCTGGTTGGAGAACTGGAAGACCGTGGGCTAGCAGATCATACGGTGATCGTACTCGGTGCGGATCACATACCATATGACGATAAGCCGGTGTGTGATGAACTGGCAGGACATGAACTGGATCCAGGTGTGGAGTGGTATCAAAATGATCTGATCATCTGGTCCGGCAGCATGAAAGAGCCGGTGCAGGTGGATAAATACTGCTACGATGTAGATATACTTCCGACTATTTCCAACCTGCTGGGTCTGGAATATGATTCCCGTCTGATGGTTGGTCAGGATATTTTATCAGACAGTGAGCAGCTTGTATGCTTCCCGAATCGCAGCTTCATTTCCGGGAAATGCATCTACAATGCGGTCAATGGTTTGGTAACGCCGCTGACAGATGAGGAAGTGACGCAGGAATATCTGGATCAGATGTCGGCAGTTGTCTATGATAAATTCAGTGTATCCGAGATGGTATTGTACGAGAATTATTATCAGTATCTGGATGGTCACATTTCTTTCAAAAGCGACGAAAAAAGTAATTGACGTACTGGAAAAAATAGGATAAAATCACATTAAGCGTAAAACAGATTGCGCTCTAAAATTTGATTTGTGATTTAAATTCTATGAAGAGAAAGAGTAGAAGAACGGATATGTTCTACAGAGAGCTGTCGTTGGTGCGAGACAGTGAAGATACCACTTTGAAGATCATCTCTGAGAATGGAGACTGAAGTAAGTGTAAGTTTCCACGGGTGTTTCCCGTTACAGGAATTGCGTATGTTAGTGCGCGAGACAACTTGTTTGTTAGAACAGGGTGGTTGCGGAAGATAGAAGATTAGAAAGATCCGTCCCTAGTTGGGGCGGATCTTATTTTATATCATCGGACCGCATCATCCGGTAAATACACACAGAAAGGATGAAAGAAGATGAGTAACCACACAGAGATCAGATGGCATGGCCGTGGCGGCCAGGGTGCCAAGACTGCTGCGCTTCTGCTGGCAGACGTAGCATTTCAGACCGGTAAATACGTACAGGGCTTTCCGGAGTATGGTCCGGAGCGTATGGGCGCACCGATCACAGCTTATAACCGTATCAGTGATACCGTGATCCGTTCACATTCCAACATTTACGATCCGCAGTATGTAGTCGTTGTTGACGAATCCCTGCTGGAGTCGGTAGATGTGACCAGTGGATTAAAAGAAGATGGAGCGATTCTGGTCAACACAGAACGCAGCAAAGAAGAGATCATTCCGCATCTGAAAGGCTATAAGGGAGATGTGTATGTAATCGATGCCAAGAAGGTATCCATGGCAACGCTTGGTAAATATTTCCCGAATACACCGCTTCTGGCAGCAATCGTAAAAGTAGCAGGAATCATGGATAAAGAGACATTCTTACGTGAGATGCAGGCTTCTTTCCGTCACAAATTTGCCAGCAAGCCGGAGGTAATCGATGGTAACATGAAGGCTCTTGAAATGGCATTTGAGGAGGTACACTAATGGCAACAGATATCAGCAAATTAGGATTAAAAGCAAAATGGCAGGATCTGACCGAAGGTATGGTAATTGCCGGTTCAGGTACTTCCAAAGACTTTATGACAGGAGAATGGACACATGTGAAACCGGAATTTATCGCAGATAAATGTAAGCAGTGTCTGTTATGCGCACCGGTCTGTCCGGACAGCTGCATTCCGATCAAGGATATGAAACGTGGAGAATTTGATTATGATCACTGCAAAGGATGTGGTATTTGCGTAAAGGCATGCCCATTCGGCGCAATTACAATGGAAGGAGTGAAATAAGATGGGAAAAAGAGATCGTTTGTCAGGTAATGAAGCTGTAGCAATCGCGCTTCGTCAGATTAATCCGGATGTATTTCCGGCATTTCCAATCACACCGTCTACGGAGATTCCGCAGTATTTTGCTTCTTTCGTAGCAAATGGACAGGTAGATACAGAATTTATTCCGGTAGAGAGTGAGCACAGTTCTATGAGTGCTGCAATCGGAGCATCCGCAGCAGGAGCAAGAGCACTGACTGCAACATCTTCTTGCGGTATGGCATATATGTGGGAGGAACTTTACATTGCTGCTTCTAACCGTCTGCCGTTAGCATTGGCACTGGTGAACCGCGCATTGTCAGGTCCGATCAACATCAACTGCGATCATTCCGACAGTATGGGTGCAAGAGATTCCGGATGGATCCAGATGTATGCAGAGAACAACCAGGAAGCATACGACAACATGGTTCAGGCGTTCCGCATTTCTGAGCACAGAGATGTACGTCTTCCAATTATGATCTGTCAGGATGGTTTCATCACCAGTCACGCAGTAGAGAATATTGAACTGCTGGAAGATGCTGAGGTCAAAGGATTCGTAGGCGAGTATGAGCCGGAGAATTATCTGCTGAACCCAGAGTGTCCGATGGCTGTCGGTCCTTACTCTGTGACAGACTTCTATATGGAAGCAAAGAGAAATCAGGCAGAAGGCATGAAGCATGTAGAGAAGGTTGTACTGGATGTTGCGAAAGAATTTGCTGAGATGTCCGGAAGAGAATACGGCTTGTTTGAGGCTTACAAGCTGGAAGATGCTGACCGTGCAGTTGTCATGATCGGTTCAGCAGCAGGTACAACAAAGGATGCGATCGATAAGCTGAGAGCGCAGGGAGAGAAAGTCGGACTTCTGAAGATTCGTCTGTACCGTCCGTTCCCGGCAGAGGCAATTGCAGAAGCACTGAAAAATGTCAAAGCAGTCGCTGTTATGGATCGTGCTGAGGGATACACCAACCACGGCGGACCGCTTGGATCTGATGTGATGGCAGCAATGTTCCGTGCAAGAAGCACAGCACTTGCAACTAACATCATTTACGGACTTGGCGGACGTGACGTACGCGTAGAAGATATGGAACAGGTATTTGCAGATCTGCAGACCATGATCGATAACGATGATGCAGGTGAGACCTATCGTTACATGGGTATCAGAGAGTAAGGAGGGACGACAAATGGCTTATAATTTCAAAGAGACAATGAATAAACCGGAACGTCTGGCTCCGGGACACAGAATGTGTGCAGGCTGCGGCGGTACGATCGCAGTTCGTAACGTACTTCGCGGACTTCACGAAGGAGATAAGGCAGTCATCGGTAATGCAACCGGATGTCTGGAAGTATCTACATTTACATACCCATACGTATCATGGGAAGACAGCTATATCCACAATGCATTTGAAAATGCGGGATCTACCATGAGTGGTGTAGAGGGCGCGTACAAGGCACTGAAGAGAAAAGGCAAACTGGACGAGACTTACAAGTTCATCGCATTCGGCGGTGACGGCGGTACTTATGATATCGGTCTGCAGTCTCTGTCAGGTGCAATGGAGAGAAATCACGACATGGTATATGTCTGTTACGATAACGGTGCTTACATGAACACAGGTATCCAGCGCTCATCTGCAACACCAATGTTCGCAGACACTACGACGACACCGGTAGGAAGTGAGAGTAACGGTAAACCGCAGAACAGAAAAGATCTGGCTGCGATCATCGCTGACCACGACATTCCGTATGTAGCGCAGACGACATTTGTTCAGAACTTCAAGGATCTACACATCAAGTCTGAAAAAGCAATCTACACGCCGGGCGCAGCATTCCTGAACATCATGGCACCGTGCCCGCGTGGATGGAGATATAACACACCGGATATCATGGAGATCTGTAAGCTGGGTGTAGAGACTTGCTACTGGCCGCTGTTTGAGGTCGTAGAGGGCAAATGGATCCTGAACTACGAACCGAAGAAGAAGCTTCCGGTAGAAGAATTCCTGAAGAAACAGGGAAGATTCAAACATCTCTTCAAACCAGGCAACGAATACTTGATCGAAGCATTCCAGAAGGAAGTAGACAGAAGATGGGAAGATCTGCTGTACAAATGCTCAAGATAGAGCGCAGATAAGATTAGATAAAATAAATATCAGATAAGCACAGGGAGAGACCGTATGGCCTCTCCCTGTTGTGTGTGGCTTATTAACTCGTTTTTCTATTAATATATCTTGCTTTATATTTTGAATAAATGATGGTCTGATCCTTATACAGACTGTAATATCCGGACAGCGAGTAGCTGATGGATATCGCGATCAGATAGTATGCCACACCGGAGAATCCAAACAATTCAAAAGAAATCAGCATGGCAGTGATCGGACAGTTGGTAACGCCGCAGAACAGAGCAGCCATTCCGGCGGCAGCGGACAGCCCCGGTGACAATCCGAGCAGGCTTCCGGCAACACATCCGAATGTGGCACCGATGCTGAATGCAGGTACGATCTCACCGCCCCGGTACCCGGCACGCATGGTCAGTGCGGTCAGGATCATTTTCCACAGGAAATCAAGCGGTTTTGCTTGACCTTCTTCGATGGCGCGGGTGATCAGATTGCCACCGGCACCCATGTAATCGCTGGTGTTCAAAAGTGCGGTCACTGCGATGATGATGCATGCAGCGGCAAAGACACGCAGGTATGGATTCTTCAGATATTTCTGATAGAACTTGCTGATGTATTTCAACAGAATACAGAACAGGATGCTTAAAAAACTGCATCCGACTGCAACCAGACCAATCTTCAGACCATTTGCAATCGTAAGCTCCGGCACCTTTACTACCAGAAATGTCTCCGGGCTTACTCCCATTCCATCAGCAAACCGTGATGCAATGATAGATGCGATCATGCATGGGAACAATGCAGCATAATACATAACGCCGACACTTGCTACCTCCATGGCAAATACGGCAGCAGCCATCGGGGTGCCGAATACGGCAGCGAACGCAGCGCTCATGCCGCACATGATCATCACATGCTGGTCAAATTCATCCAGCTTCGCAAGCTTGCCAAGCCAGCTTCCAAGGCTTCCGCCAAACTGGATCGAAGCACCCTCGCGTCCGGCAGAACCGCCAGTCAGGTGAGTCAGCAGTGTGGACAGGAAGATCAGTGGAGCTGAGATAAATGGAATCTTATCTTTGGACTTGATCGTGGCGAGCACCTGATTCGTGCCGCCGTCCTCGCTTCCTAACTTCTGATATAAGAACACGATCAGCAGTCCTGCAAACGGCAGCAGGAGAAAAATCCTGATATGCGCGTCACGATAAGCAGTTGCCGCGCCGATACATTTGGCAAAGATACCGCTGGCACCGCCGACGATCAGGCCGGTCAGCACAGCTAACACAAGCCACTTCAAGAAATTCACGATGTTATGGCGGATATGTTCATAATAATATTGAAATAAAACTTCTTTTCTGGACATGATAGAAACCTCTTTTTCCTTTGTACTCTCAAAAACATTCCTATTTATTATACTATTTTTTCTTTAGAATTAACACTATGAAAATGCCCATTTTATCTCAGTCGAGAAGACCCCCATCTTTTCAGGTGGTGAGTAATAGCAAATTTGTAGAAAACATTGACAATATCCTATATATAAGGGTAAAATAATAAAAAACATCCTTAAAATAAGGAGAACGATACAATGAAAAAATATGCAGTGAAGAAAAGTGTAACAGGAGTGGAAATAAAAAAATGTCGTAAGAGGCTCGGTGTGTCTCAGGAGGAATTTGCGGAGCTTGCAAATGTATCGAAGAAGACGGTGGAGCGATGGGAATACAGCGGACAGCCGATAACAGGTCCGATTGTAACACTGATACAGATATTCTTGAATGAACCAGCGTGGGAAGAAAAGCTAATCATACCTGAAAAAGAAATGCCGATCAGAATTTCCTATATGTTCCGTAATGAGTTATGTACGATTATCGATGTGGATGAAGGAAAACGGAGTGTGAACGCACTGAACTATACGAATCATTTTTTGAAAAAAGCATTTGGTGATAACGAGCATCCGACCTATGAAGACTATGAAGAATTTCTGGAATCCAGATGCTTTCCAAGAACAAGAGATAAGATGAAACTCATTCTGAGGGAGTTGGATCTGCCATTTTACGATCCGATGATGATTATAGAAAAGACAGAAGGCAGGATGGCAGAGGATGATTTCTGGATACGGATAGAGAGGTGAGAGTGTGGTAAGATTAAAAAAAGCGGATCTACGGGAACACATCCATCAGTCGTCTAAAGGTAATCAGCTAAAATGGGAGAAGGATGGTATCTGGTATAAGGCAGACTATACAGGGTATGAAGGTCTGGCAGAATACATGGTGTCACAGCTGTTGAGATATTCTACACTTGATGCCAAAGAGTACGTATTGTATGAGACAGAACGGATTGTATATGCGGATCATGAATATTCGGGATGCAGCAGTCAGGATTTTCGAGAGGATAAAGAATGGCAGGTAATTACAGCAGAACGTTTATTCCGAAGAAAATACAATCAGAGTTTATATATCAGTATGTTCCGTATTAGAGAGACGAAGGAACGGCTGAAGTTTATGGTTAATCAGGTAGTCCGCATGACAGGATTATCTGATTTTGGACAATATATGAGTAAACTGATTACTATTGACGCACTGTTTTTGAATGAGGACAGACACACACATAATATAGCGTTCCTTTGGGACGGATATGATGAATACAGATATTGTCCGATATTTGATCAGGGAGCCTCATTGCTTGCTGATACAACCGTGGATTATCTATTGGAAAAGGATGTGATAGACCTGATCGGAACTGTGGAAGCGAAGACATTCAGCAGGTCATTTGAAGAACAGCTTGACATTGCAGAGCAGTTGTATGGAGATACGATACAGTTTCAGTATGGAGAGCATGAGATCAGAGAATTGCTTGGACAGGATCAGGTATATGCAGAGGATGTAAAGAAACGGGTATATACAGTGTTGATGCAGCAAAGAAGGAAATATCAGTATTTATTTAAATAATATATGAGCAGGGTTCTGAATAGTAACTAAAATAATAATAGCTTCCACCTGAGAATTGTCTTCAGACGGAAGCTATTCTTTGTATCATTACAATTTATTTATTTCCACCAAAGATGGCACCCATAAAACGGATGTATGTATATATTACCAATACGACTGCAATGATTGTCTCGATCAGTACGATATTTGCAAGGAACGGCATCGGGTGTCCCATATTGGCAGCGCATGCCATTGTCTGTTTGGTCGCGATCGCGCTGATTACGAATGGGAAGGTGAATGCTGCATAGCTTGGGTAAAATGGCATCTTCAGATATCCGATCGCTTTGATCAGTGCGAAGATGTAGATTACAGTAGCGACAACAAACATTGCCATCAGGAAGTTATAATTCTTAGGCATAACGGACTGTACATAGCCTGCGATACAGAGACTTGTCGGTGCGGCGTAGATACAGATCAGCGGTTTTGCCGGATCCGGAACTTCTTTGAACTTCACATAGCGGTATGTTACCAGTACCAGCAGGATGATCAGAGTCACCAGACCGAACCAGAATGTGGCACTTCCGAGAGACTGTTTCTCATAAGCAGGAGCTGTAACAGATGCCACAACGATACCTACATATACGATGTAGTAGCTTGCGAATACCTTCGGCATTGCTAATTTTGCGATGAATTTAATGGTAAAATAAATGATCAGCACGACATGAAGTGCGATAGCAAATAGCCAGATATAGTAAGCTGCCTGTCCGATAAATGGCTTTACATAGGTGCTTAAGATCATAAGTGCCATTGGGAATGTTCCGGAGACACTTGCCATGATCGGATTGTTCATATCCTCTTTGACAGCTCCCGGGAACATGATCAGTTTCAACAGTACGAGTACCAACAGGAATGCAGCGAATACTCCGCATACATAGCGGATACCTTCGGAATAGCTCTGAAGGAGATTGCCCAGTGCGGCAGTTCCCAGCATAACTCCGCAGAGTGGAATTGATACTTTTTTAATTACATTACTCATAGTTTTTCCTCATTTCTAGTAGATAGTTTGATGCTTTAAAATGTGTGTGCCTAGACAATATCTGAAAGAGCACGGCGCTCGCATGGCTCATCAACCTCATCAAGATTCTTGATATCGCATTCGCGACAAACGATTTCAGCAACCTTCCATGCACATAAGCCGGTGAAGAAGATACACTGTTCTTTGTGTTCGCCCTGTCCCATATTGAATTCTTTAGTGAGCACACGACAGCAGATCGCATTTTTCTTATTGGCTGTTTTAAACCAGTCATGCAGTTCATGCGTCAGTTCCATACATTTTACACTCTTTGGATTGGTTGGACCGTTCTGCTCGGTGCGACCGAAGAACATACCAAGTGCAAGGATACCGCCGTTGAATGCACCACAGACGCAGCCTGATTTACCCGCGCCGACAGCCATACCGGAAGCCATAGCGATTACAGAATCCGGAACATCCAGTTTGAACTCCTGCTTTATTGTGGCCATCAGTGCTTCACAGCAGTAATAGCCATTTTTGAAATTCAGCTCAGCAGCCTGCTGTACGGCTCTCGGACTGATCTCAGTTACTCCAATTTTTACGTTTGATTCTAACATATCAAACCCTCCTTAAATTAAAAATAATATCGAATATATTATACCTTTTTGAAAAATGAGGGTAAAATTGAAAAGTTTTATAAATATTCTGACTTATAGAAAATGTCTATAAATATCCAAAAACGCAGACTTTTCACATCCTGCACAAAGTTTGGTAACGATATTTTTACAGAATAAGCAGGTAAATATTTAAGGCAGGACAGCGAAAATCAGGCTGGACGGAGAGTGTTGAAGCCCGGTATACTGAAATCCTTCCGTAATCTTGTCTTTTTGACATTTTTCGAGTATCTTATTAGGTATAGGAAAGTGAAAAAGGAAGCAGCCAGAGAAATGGCTGTGGAGGGAGAAAAGCATTATGGAAGAAATTACAGAACAAAAGGGATCTGCGGGTGAGCATACACCGAGACCGGGAGGCATTAAGGCACATAAAGCTGCGGCGGAAAGACATGAAGCAGAGGACAGAGATCGTGCAGAGATGAGGCGACGCCGTGCGGCAAGAGAAAGGCGGAGAAGGAAGCGTAAGATCCAGAGAGCAATTCTGATTGCGGCAATGGTGTTGATCCTGCTTCTGGCTGTGCTGCTGGTAAGAGCAGTAGTGAAGAAAGTGACCGGAAGCAGTAAAAAAGAACCGGCAAAGACAACTTCTGTGGAAGTGAAAAAGGAAGATAAGGCGGAATCCAGGGAAGCGACAGCGACCATTAATATCGCAGGTGATATTATTATGCATAAGCCATTTTTGACTTCTTCGGTGTATAAGAATGGAGACGACTATGATTATAATCCGATCTTTCAATATGTAAAGGATTATTATAATGATGCAGACTTTTCTATCTGTACGACAGAGTATGCGCTGACTGGCGGTAATTACAGCGGTTATCCAACGTTCTGTGCGCCGGATGCTATTGCAGATGCGCTGGCAGAGAATGGGATCGATATGTGCCTGCTTGCGAATAATCATATTTATGACGGTGGAGACGAAGGACTTCAACGTACTATGGAAGTATTGGATAAGGATGGCATCATGTATACCGGTGTGCGTAAGAAAGCCGACGATAAGAAGTATGTGGTGAAGGATATCAACGGAATCAAGGTTGGTTTCTTCAATTATGTATTTGAGACTGAAGAAGTGAATGGACAGAAGACAATCAACGGTATCGCAGTGAACGATGAGAGTGCAGATCTGATCAATTCTTTTAAAGAAGCAGATCCGGAGTCTCTATATAGTGATGTAGAGCAGATTTTATCTGATATGAAAGAGGACGGTGTGGAATATACTGTTGCGTGTATGCATTGGGGTGTAGAATACCAGACGGAAGAGAATTCCGATCAGGACGAGATCGCGCAGAAGCTGTGTGATATGGGCGTGGACGCGCTCATCGCCAGTCATCCGCATGTAATTGAACCTGTGGATCTTCTGACCAGCACAGACGGTGACCATGAAATGGTATGCGCATATGCGATTGGCAATCATCTGTCCAATCAGCGTACCGAATACATGGAAGGTCTGACGAATGGCTATTCGGAAGATGGCATGATGGTGAAGCTTACTGTAAAGAGAGATGCCAAAGGCAATATTTCTCTTGATGGCGCAGATTTTATTCCAACCTGGGTATACATGGATCAGAATCCGGATAATGAATATTTTATTCTGCCACTGGATAATCCGGAGAATCTGGAAAAGAATACAGGACTTACGAATCTGACAGATGATGTGACAGCATCTCTGGACAGAACAGATGGGATTGTAGGTAATGGCGTGAAGAAAGTGCAGGATGCACTGCCAATCGCACAGAAGGATCCATCAGTAAAATCAGCAGGTGAAGTGAAGAACAGCAATACAAAAAACGATAAATCAAAAAACGATACAAAATAAAAAGGTCCCCTGCGGAGGAAAGTAAACCTGCGCAGGGGATTGCTTTTAAAAATCTGTCAGAATCTGGTGTGCCATTTGACGTGTGAACGTGGCAGTCCGGTCAGATATATCATAATCCTTGTTAAATTCAACAATATCACATGATATCACAGGAAGACCGGTAAGAAGCTGGTGCATAAGCGTAAACGCTTCTTCCTCCAACAGACCGCCTGGAACCGGAACTGAGACTCCGGGAAGGTGTGCGGGATCCATTACATCAATATCAAAGCTGATATGGACATTCTGCAGATGTGCCAGATATTGAAGTGTTTCATCAATGCAGCGTTGGATACCGAGAGTTGCCATCTGTTGCCACGTATAATAGCGAATATTAAGCTTGTTCAGAAACTCCATCTCCGGCGGGTCAATATCGCGAAGCCCCAGCATGACAATGTTAGATGGTTTGACTTTAGGCTTGTCTGACAAGATTCTGGTCAATGACTGTTCGCCCATACCAATTAGAGCGGCAACGGGCATTCCGTGGATATTACCGGTGACAGTGGTTTTGTCAGTATTGATGTCTGGATGTGCATCGATCCAGATCAGACCAAGATCTTCGCAATATGTTCCGGCAGCAGAGACGCTTCCGATGGCGGAACTGTGATCGCCGGAAATGTAAAGTGGTGATTCACCTTTGCATAATGCATGATATCCAGATTCAGCAATTTGTGAACAGTTTGCAATCACGCTGTTCAGATATTTCAGATTGCTCAGGTTCTCTTCCGGTCTGGTGATTTCCGGAAGTATATGAATATCCAGTTCAGGGCAAAAAGATTGCAGATAATCCAGACTGTTGATCAGTCCCGGAGCACCCACTCCGTAATGCATGGGACAACCAAAAATGTGATTCATAAAGTAACCTCCTATATGATTATATGACATACACACATACATGCATCATATCATGGTTGTGTGCTTCTTTCAATGCTGTAAATGTGGTTGAAATAAATCGTGACACACATATCTTGAAAATGTTGAAAAAGAAGAATAAAACATCAAATTCATTGATTTAATATTTGAAAAATGAAAGCGTTGAAATTAGAACTTGCAAAATAAAAATAGCTGTGCTAAGATTGAATCAAATTTCAGAGAATGCTGAGAACAAGACTCAACTTTCTGGAACCTGACAGGAATAAGGTGTCACCGACTGAGAGCACCTTTTAGGGAATGAGAGATATGGGAACACTTGGGAGCAGACTGGCTGAAAAGTTATGACTTAGTAGGACAGTACGTGTCATGCGCGTTAAGCATAAGAGAGGAATTAAAAGGGAGAAGATTCCCGGAGATTCAAAGCGGGTGGTACCGCGGATTATGTCAGATCCGTCCCGGAATATGAGAGATCATGTTCCGGGACTTCTTTTATTTAAATTCAATCATAAGAGACAGATCCGTCCCGTTCAAAAAAGGAGGACCAATCATGGAATATTTAACAGGAGTAGCCAAGAAAGAGACTTTAGAAATCAGTGAACTGCTTGCCGGAGATCTGGCAGGACAGAAGGTTAAGGTTAACGGAGCCGTTCATACGATCCGTGACATGGGAACCGTAGCATTTGTTGTTCTGAGAAAAAGAGAAGGACTGCTGCAGGGTGTATACGAGGAAGGCACAGCCGGATTTGATCTGAAGGATCTGCGGGAAGCGGATACCATAGAGATCGAAGGAACGTTGGAGAAGAATGAAAAAGCACCGAACGGTATCGAGATCCGCATGGAATCATTGCGAATCCTCAGTGAGCCGGAAGCAGATATGATGCCACTTGCCATTTCCAAATGGAAGCTGAACACCTCACTGGATGCAAAGCTGAACTACAGACCGATCGCACTGCGCAATGTGAGAGAACGGGCAAAGTTCAAATTGCAGGAAGGCATTACAAGAGCATTTCGTGATTTTCTTTATGAACAGGGATTTACGGAGATTCATACACCGAAGATCGGAGCTAAGAGTGCAGAGGGCGGAGCGAACCTGTTTCGTCTGGATTATTTCCACAGACCGGCAGTGCTGCAGCAGAGTCCTCAGCTTTACAAGCAGATGATGGTCGGCGTGTTTGACAGAGTATTTGAGACAGCACCGGTATTCAGGGCAGAAAAACACAACACCAAGCGTCATCTGAATGAGTACACCAGTCTGGATTTCGAGATGGGTTACATCGATGGATTTGAAGATATTATGGCAATGGAAACGGGATTCCTGCAGTACATGATGGCAATGCTCGCTAAGGATTATGAGAAAGAACTGAAGATTTTGAATATTACACTTCCGGATGTCAGCAAGATCCCGGCAGTGAGGTTTGATGAGATCAAACAGAAGGTATCTGAAAAATATGGTCATAAGATGCGGAATCCATTTGATCTGGAACCGGAAGAAGAGCAGCTGATCGGACAGTATGCGCAGGAAGAATGGGGAAGTGATTTCGTATTTGTTACCCACTATCCTTCGAAAAAACGTCCGTTTTACGCAATGGATGATCCGGCAGATACCAGATACACATTAAGCTTCGACCTGTTGTATAAGGGAATGGAGATTACCACAGGTGGTCAGAGAATCCATGATTACAAAGCACTTCGCGAGAAAATCGCAGCACGTGGCATGGAAGAGGAAGGTCTGGAGCATTATCTGGATACATTCAAACACGGTATGCCGCCGCATGGTGGACTGGGTATTGGTCTGGAGCGCCTGACCATGAAGCTGGTGGGAGAGGACAATGTCCGTGAGACTACACTCTTCCCAAGAGATTTAAGCAGACTGGAACCATAGAACAGAGTACGGATAAAGGAGTAGTTATGGCAAATAAGATATCAGATGAGACCATCGAATATGTAGGCATTCTGGCAAAGCTGGAATTGTCTGAAGAAGAGAAGTTAGCAGCCAGATCCGATATGGAACGGATGCTGGATTATATCGATACACTGAATGAGCTGGACACCGAGGGGATTGAGCCGATGTCGCATGTATTTCCGGTAAATAATGTATTCCGGGAAGATGTAGTGACGAATGGAGACGGAAGTAAAGATACTTTGAAGAATGCACCACTTCAGAAGGAACAGTGCTTCAAAGTGCCAAAGACCATTGGATAGACAGAGTCAGGAGGATAAGAGATGAGTATCAGAAGTCTGACAGCAGTTCAGCTGGGTAAGAAAATACAGGCAGGAGAAGTTACCGTCCGTGAAGCAGTGGAAGCGTCTCTTGCACAGATAGACAGTGTGGAATCAGAAGTCCACAGTTACGTGACAATCTGCAGAGAAGAAGCACTGAAACGTGCAGATCAGGTGCAGAAAATGATTGATGCAGGAGAGCTTACGGGACCGCTTGCAGGCGTACCGGTTGCCATTAAGGACAACATGTGTATCGAAGGCGTGCTCACAACCTGCAGTTCTAAGATATTGGGGAATTTCGTGCCGACATTTACGGCAGAAGCGGTAAAACGTCTGGAAGAAGCCGGCGCAGTCATCCTTGGCAAGACCAATATGGATGAATTTGCAATGGGTAGCACAACCGAGACTTCCTATTATGGAGTGACAAAGAATCCGTGGAATACAGCCCATGTGCCGGGCGGATCTTCCGGTGGTTCCTGTGCGGCAGTGGCAGCAGAAGAATGCTTCTGTGCACTGGGATCAGACACGGGTGGTTCTATCCGTCAGCCAAGTGCATTTTGTGGCGTAGTTGGAATGAAACCGACCTATGGTACAGTATCCAGATATGGGTTGATTGCTTATGGTTCTTCTCTGGATCAGATCGGACCGGTGGCAAAGGATGTGACGGACTGCGCAGCAATTCTTGAAACGATTGCAGCACATGATGAAAAAGACAGCACTTCTATAGGAAGAGACAGCTACGATTTCACATCTGCACTTGTAGAAGATGTGAAAGGTATGAAGATCGGTATTCCAAGAGATTATTTCGGTGAAGGACTGGATCCGGAAGTAAAAGAAGCCATCCTGAAAGCGGTAAAGGTACTGGAAGAAAAAGGAGCGGTTGTAGAAGAGTTTGACTTAAGCCTGGTAGAATATGCAATTCCAGCGTACTATGTCATCGCGTCGGCAGAGGCAAGTTCCAACCTGTCCCGTTTTGATGGTGTGAAATACGGATACCGGACAGCAGAGTATGAAGGACTTCACAATATGTATAAGAAATCTCGTTCTGAAGGATTCGGACCTGAGGTGAAACGTCGTATCATGCTTGGATCCTTTGTGCTGAGTTCCGGATATTATGATGCATATTATCTGAAAGCACTTCGTACCAAGGCATTGATCAAGAAAGCGTTTGACCGCGCATTTGAAAAATACGACATGATTATCGGACCAGCTGCACCGACGACCGCACCGGAGCTTGGTAAGAGCTTAAGTGACCCGATGAAAATGTATCTGAGTGATGTATATACTGTATCTGTGAACCTGGCGGGACTGCCGGGTATCAGCATCCCGGTGGGACGTGATTCCAAAGGACTGCCGATCGGTATGCAGATGATCGGTGACTGTTATCAGGAGAAGAAACTTCTCCAGGCAGCATACACATATGAACAGACAGGAAGCTATGCACGGCCGGAGCTGGCAGAAGCAGCTGAGAAAGGGGGCAGATAATCATGGGAAAACAGTATGAAACCGTCATTGGACTGGAAGTCCATGTAGAACTTGCCACTAAGACGAAGATATTCTGCGGATGCAGTACAGCATTCGGGGGTGCACCAAATACACATACCTGTCCGGTATGTACCGGTATGCCGGGGTCTCTTCCGGTATTGAATAAACAGGTAGTAGAATACGCTGCTGCCATCGGTCTTGCAACGAACTGTGAGATTACACAGGTATGCAAATTTGACCGTAAGAACTACTTCTATCCGGATAACCCACAGAACTATCAGATCTCGCAGCTGTATCTTCCAATCGCAAGAAACGGATATGTAGAGATCGAAGTCGGAGAGCAGAAGAAAAAGATTCGTATCCACGAGATGCATATGGAAGAGGATGCAGGTAAGCTGGTGCATGACGAATGGGATGATACCTCTCTGGTAGATTACAACCGAAGCGGTGTGCCACTGGTAGAGATCGTATCTGAGCCGGATATGCGTTCTGCGGATGAAGTCATGGCATATCTGGAAAAGCTTCGTCTGATCATTCAGTATCTGGGCGCATCAGACTGTAAGCTTCAGGAAGGTTCTATGAGAGCTGACGTGAACCTGTCTGTCCGTGAAGTAGGGGCATCTGAATTCGGTACCCGTACAGAGATGAAGAACCTGAACTCTTTTAAAGCGATTGCAAGAGCCATTGACGGAGAGCGTCAGAGACAGATTGATTTAATAGAAGCAGGACGTGCAGTCGTACAGGAGACAAGGCGCTGGGATGACAACAAAGAATCATCGCATGCTATGCGTTCTAAAGAGGATGCACAGGACTATCGCTACTTCCCTGAACCGGATCTGGTGCCAATCGTGATCAGCGATGAATGGATCGCAGAGATCAAAGCCAGACAGCCAGAGTTCCGTACCGAGAAGTTGGAGCGCTACAACAGAGAGTTTGATATTCCACGTTACGATGCAGAGATTATTACCAACTCTAAAAAGATGGCAGACATTTTCGAGGCGACAACAGCAATTTGCGGTAAGCCGAAGAAAGTGGCTAACTGGCTGATGGTAGAGACGTTGAGATTGTTGAAGGAACGCGGACAGGAACCAGAAGACATCTGCTTTGCACCGGAACATCTTGCAAAACTGATTGAACTTACCGAAGCTGGTACAATCAACAGCTCCGTAGCCAAGGAAGTATTTGAGAAAATCTTCGATGAGAACGTAGATCCTGAGAAATACGTAGAAGAAAAAGGTCTGAAGATCGTACAGGATGACGGAGCACTGGAAGAAGTGCTGAAGAAGGTTATCGCAGACAATCCACAGGCCGTGGCTGACTATAAAGGTGGTAAAGAAAAAGCACTGGGAGCTCTGGTTGGACAGACGATGAAGGCAATGAAAGGCAAGGCCAATCCGGGAGCGGTTAATAAGAAGCTTCGTGAGATGTTAGCTTAAGACAGAATGAGACATTAGTATTAACAGTATTATATAGAAAAACAGGCAGGCATTTAGGTGTTTAGAAAAATATCTAAATGCCTGTTGCGTTTTGCGATGAGGTGTGCTATAAACTAATTAGAAATATTTCTAAATAGATTCACGACAGGTAAAGGATGGTGAGTATGGGATTTGGAGAGACATTTAAAGCACTATCAGACCCGGCACGCCGGGACATTCTTTCTTTATTGAGAGAAGGACGGATGTCGGCTGGAGAGATTGGAGCACATTTTGACATGACAGGTGCGACAATTTCCTATCATTTGAAGATCCTTAAGAAAGCAGGACTGGTCTTTGAGACCAGGGAAAAGAATTACATTTATTACACATTGAATACTTCCGTAGTTGAGGAAGTGATGCTCTGGCTGTCAGAGCTGAAAGGGGATGGAACTCATGCTGAAAGCGAATAAAAAGTTTTTTGTTGTAACATGTATTATTACAGTGCTCCCGATATTGGTCGGGTTGCTGTTGTGGAATCAGCTGCCGGATCGGGTAGCGACACATTTTGGTACTGACGGTACACCGAATGGATACAGCAGTAAGTTGGTTGCGGTAATAGGGATTTATCTGTTTTGCCTGGCGGTACATATATTCTGTGCATTGGTGACAAGTGTGGATCCCAAAGGAAAGAATATCAGTCCGAAAGTTTATCGTCTGATACTCTGTATCTGTCCGCTGGTATCTATTTATGTGGGTGCCACTGTTTATGGTAATGCACTTGACTATAAGGGCGTAAACAGTACAGTCTGGATAAATACGTTGATGGCTGTGATACTGATCGTGGTCGGTAATTATCTGCCGAAATGCAGACAGAACTATACGATCGGTATTAAACTGCCATGGACACTGGCAGACGAAGAAAACTGGGATTATACGCACCGGATGGCTGGCAAATGGTGGATACTCGGCGGTGTGCTAACCTTTCTGGCTGGCTTTCAGTCATGGGTAGATCCGGTCTATGTAAGCCTTGCAATTGTTATGATTGTGACACTGATTCCAGGAGTGGCATCGTATCTGTATTTCAGAAAACACAGCTTATAAATAAGATTAGGAGAAATAATATCTACATCTTATCGACGGGTGCTATACTGTATATAGTATGTCAGAATAACAGGTAAGATAAGGAGAAAGTTATGAGTGGTTTTTTCGGAGTAGCATCGAAGGAAGATTGTGTACTGGAACTTTTCTATGGAGTGGATTATCACTCTCATCTGGGAACAAGACGCGGGGGCATGGCAGTTCATGGGGAAGATGGCTTCGACCGTGCAATCCATAATATTGAAAATACACCGTTCCGAACCAAGTTTGACAAAGATGTCGGCAATATGAAAGGCAATATCGGTATTGGCTGTATCTCAGATTATGAACCGCAGCCGCTGCTGTTCAGTTCTAAGATTGGAAGTTTTAGTCTTGCATTTGTCGGTAAAGTTAATAATTATGAGGAATTACTGGAAGACCTGTATAGCAGATCTAAGACACACTTTCAGGAAATGACGAATGGAACGGTCAATGTGACAGAACTGATCGCAGCACTGATCTGTGAGAAGGACAGCTTTGCGGAAGGTATCCGATATGTGCAGGATCTGGTGGATGGATCATTGAGCATGCTGTTGATGACCGAGGAAGGAATCTATGCAGCAAGAGATAAGATGGGACGTACTCCGATTGTTGTAGGACATAAGGAAGGCGCATACTGTCTGTCATTTGAGAGCCATGCATATATTAATCTCGGATTTCAGGATTATAAAGAACTGGGACCTGGCGAGATCGTTTATGTGACTCCGGAGAGTGTGGAGACATTGCTAGAACCTGGAAAGGAAATGAAGATCTGTTCCTTCCTGTGGGTATATTACGGATATCCGACATCTGCTTATGAGGGTGTGAATGTAGAAGAGATGCGTTATCGTTGCGGAAGCATGCTTGCAAAACGTGACGGCGATTCCGTGCATCCGGATATCGTAGCAGGTGTACCGGATTCCGGTATTGCACACGCCATCGGATATGCCAATGAATCTGGCGTTCCGTATGCAAGACCATTCATCAAATATACACCAACCTGGCCGAGATCATTCATGCCGACCAATCAGAGTCAGCGTAACCTGATCGCACGTATGAAGCTGATTCCGGTGAAAGCATTGATTGAAGATAAGAAGCTTCTGCTCATCGATGATTCCATTGTCCGCGGCACACAGCTTCGTGAGACAACCGAATTTCTGTATCGCAGCGGCGCAAAGGAAGTTCATGTGCGTCCGGCCTGCCCACCGATCATGTACGGTTGTAAATATCTGAACTTCTCACGTTCCAGATCAGAGATGGAGCTGATCGCCCGTCAGATGATCCAGAAGAGAGAAGGAGATAACTGTCCGCAGGAAGTACTGGATGAATATGCAGATCCATGCACCTGCAAATATGAGCAGATGATTGAAGATATCCGGAAGCAGCAGAACTTCACCACACTGAGATACCACAGACTGGATGATCTGCTAGCATCTATCGGTATCGAGCCATGTAAAGTATGTACATACTGCTTTAATGGTAAAGAATAAAATGGATGAACCGTGATACGGTAATTGAAAATAATGATTGAAAATGGATGAAGCTTATGCTATAATTTTATTAGGCGATAAGCTGAAACGAATTGAATAGGTTCACAATCGTGAGCAAATGAAATGCCTCGGAGCTGGCACTCCGAGGCATTTCTATTCCGTTTTTTGCTAGGTGGCTTAATCCTAAGGTTAGTCTTTTATTTCTTTCCGTCTAACCATTTGCATATGTAGTATGCAACTACACTTGCCATTACGGAAAGTACAAACGAATAGAATAGATTCACAGTCTCACCTCCTATCTACTGCCTTGTATAGGTGAGACAGTAGATAGAGTATAACATGGTTTAAATAATTAAACAATATGAAAAGAAAAAGAAAAGTATTTTATACAAATAATAAAAATAAAACTTGAAATATGAGATAATATATGCTATATTACAGATAGACAGAGAGTAATCTTGAGGCTGGTTTTATGCTATTTCCCTCTGTCTAGCCATTTGCATATGTAGTATGAGTGAAATGCCTCGGAGTTGCCGCTCCGAGGCATTTCCGTTTTTGTATATAAATCCTAAAATAACTCTAAATTGTGAAATCGGGGAATGTTTTTCTGACGCATCTAATGTTATACTAAATATATCTTTAAATTCCAAATTGCTGATACGGAGGAACTTATGAAAGATTTTGTGAAATTGGACGATGTCCGTAAGATATATCATATGGGTGAAGTTGAGATCGCTGCAGCTGATGGTATTTCTTTTCAGATAGAAAAGGGAGAGTTTGCAGTTGTAGTTGGCCCAAGTGGAGCAGGAAAGACAACGGTACTGAATATTCTTGGCGGAATGGATGTGGCAACATCCGGTCGGGTGCTGGTGGATGGAGTAGATATTGCAAAGTATTCTGGGAAGCAGCTGACAGCATATCGTAGAGATGATATCGGATTTGTATTCCAGTTCTATAACCTGATTCCGAATCTGACTGCGCTGGAAAACGTGGAACTGGCACTCCAGATCTGTAAGGATCCGCTGCCGGCAGAAGAAGTATTGCGGGAAGTAGGGCTTGGTGACAGACTTAAGAATTTTCCGGCACAGCTTTCCGGCGGTGAGCAGCAGAGGGTATCAATTGCAAGAGCGTTGGCAAAGAATCCGAAGCTTCTGCTCTGTGATGAGCCGACAGGAGCCCTGGACTATAATA
>ERZ773103.33-NODE-33-length-117627-cov-5.928954_pt1 | contig 117627 bp, 198 predicted proteins | sample MGYA00511118_ERZ773103 | MGnify/ENA primary metagenome ERZ773103 (study PRJEB29015, sample SAMEA2737821) | human gut metagenome | biome: human gut; feature: human-associated habitat; material: faeces | place: China | collected 2012 ... | reverse complement strand
CAACCTTGCCATTCTTTACATACCACCATCCGTTTTTATTCTGTGCAACAGTGGTTACATCTGCGGCAATGCTGCCATTTCTGTAGTAATACCAGTTACCGTCAGATGCTTTCTGGTCTGCCAGACCGTCTTTTATTCCGTCTGAAATAGTTTTATTCATAATTCCCTCCGCGATAGCTTTAGCAACAGCTTTATAACCAACTTTCATGTACTGGTTATAATCGTCGCGATCATCAACAAAGCAGATTTCAATTAAGATAGCCGGTGCTTTAGTATGGTTAAGGACATACAAATCATTACGAATTTTAATTCCACGACTTGTATTAAAACCAATGGCTTTCATACGATCCAGAATTCTTTGTGCAACAGCACGTTTACCTTTGTTGTCAGCACTGATATGGATTTCCGTACCAGCCTGTTTGCCATCACCATTATAATCATTTCTTCCAGAATTAAGATGTAAAGAAAAGTCGAAATCTACTGTATGTGCATTGCATTTAGCAACAATTTTCTTTAATACATCACTCTGAGAAGTTCCATTATCTTCGGTGCAGTCATATACTGTAACTCCACCCTGTTTTAAATATTTAATAAGCTCGTTCTTTACTAAACGATTTTCTTTGGACTCATCCAATAATCCGACTGCTCCACAAGCAATTCGTCCGGCTGGATTATGTCCAGCATGTACATTCACTCTAATTTTAATCACTTCCTTACTTATAACAAAAAGAGACCCGTATCAAATACGAGTCTCATTACAATTCCCTAACTTATACAATTTACATCCAAAATGCACGAAGAATTCTCATAATATCATTATCTGTCAGTTCCTTGTTGGAATAGTATGAATAACTCTCAGTAAAATCTTCTCCAGATGAACTTCCGTAGAATCCATGACATTTTCCATCAGAATCTTTACAAACATGAAATTTCTTACGTCCATCATTACATTCACAACAATGGCAAGCAATTGGTTCATCAGCAAGTCCAAACAGACGAACATCTTTATCTTCATTTACGCATAAGTCAATTACATCCTGCTGAACAGTACTATCCATATCAATGAATACAACTTCCTGTCGGTATAAATAACCAACATCATCAAGAGGAGTAACAGTAATATAACCTTCTGCAGTTACATACATAATAAATTCATCCTCAATTCTGTCTGGTGCTAAATCAATATAATTAATACTTGTGTAGTCCAGCTGAATTACTTCATCAAGCAGATATTCAATAAGAAATCTGTCGCTTACAATACCTACTGTGTGATCAGCGCATTCCAATTCATCAAAGAACAAATCTTCAATATCAGTACGTTCATTTAAGTCTATGATTACTAAATCCTCATATTTATTTTTAGAATTTTTCACAGATACACCACCTAATTACGCATTTTTAACAGCATCTTTTAATGCTTTGCCTGCCTTAAAGCAAGGTACATACATCTCCGGAACCTGAATCTCTGTACCATCCTGCGGATTACGAGCAATTCTAGCATCACGATGACGCGCTTCAAATGTACCGAAACCTACCAGTGCAATTTTCTCATGTTTAGCCAGAGCCTCTGTAATTGTCTCTACAACTGCATCCAGATAAATTCCTGCGTCTTTTTTTGTGCCGCCAACTTTTGTGCTGATTTCTGTAATAATTTCCTGTTTATTCATATTTTTTGTTCTCCTTTTTCTCAAATAATTTTTCTTTTTTGTTCGAGTTATTAACTCTATTCACATCAAAAAAGAGGGTATCTGCCGCCAAGCGGTCAAATCCCTCATGTATTAATAGGGCGATATTGCCCAATATATAGATAAAGTGTGCGACCAGGATCACGAATTATGAGAATCTGCTTGGGTGTCTGACCGCACACTTTATTTTCTTGTATTTAGTTTTATTCAGTTTCAATAATTCCTAATTCCATCAGATATCCAGCTTCAGCATCTAATACTGTCTGAACAGTATCCTCTGGGATATTATGTTTCTCTGAAATATGTTTAATCATATCTTCATAAGAAATCATTGGAACTTCTTCATACTTTTCTTCCATATTTTTCATTCCTCTAAAGAATAATTTTATATGTTTCATCATATCCATATACTTTATTGATACCATAAATATAGACAGATGGTTTACTTCCTTTAAATAAAGAATCTGAATATGGATCAGATCCGACAAAGGAACTTGCTACCAGAACTTCGCAGTCATAACAATCACCTTCATGATTTGGCAAACGTTCACTAGCATGATAATGCCCCAGTAGAAGATAATCTAACATTTTACCACGTAACATTGAAAAATCTCTAATAGAAGATCCAACATTTTTAATTTGATGACCGTGCATTGCTGTAACATTAAAATTAAAAATATCAACATCGATATACTGTTTACCTTCATCAGCCAAATGTACGTTGATTCGTTCATTGACGTTACATAAATCTTTGATGTAATTACCAATAAGATATTCTAAATCTTCATCCATCAGTTCATTTGCTTTACTACCAAGAGGACGTAACTGTGTATGATTTGCTGCCGGTACGTGGTAATATTCAACTGCTACATATTTAGATAAACAATTTAAAAACTGTGCAATAAGTCTTGAAACTTCAACACATGATTTTACAACAGTAGAATCATTGATTCTTAAATCATTTATCCTTAAAACGCCTTGTAGTGTATCTCCGCCAGACACAATACGTAATTTTTGTACAGATTTTTTCTGAACAAAATCAATCAATCTCGCAGCAAGAACTTCCATACGCCGCTTTGCAATTTCTGGTGAATATTCGTTATTTTCACTTTTAAATACTGCACCATAATGAATATCACTCAACATTACAATGTATTCTTCTTCGTTCGGAATTGGATAATTGATTGGCTCAAATTCTGGAAGTGGAAGAGTAGCAATTACATTGCCAACATATTCGTAAAACATTTCCTGACGTGACTGTGCACGATCAATACGATTACGTTCAATATTAGCTGTTTGAAGTTTAATTCTCTCTTTTCTTAATTCTTCCAGCTTTTTATCAATCTCTTTTTCTTTTGAAAATTCTTCTGGATTGGAATAGATTTGTGATTTTAGATAATCAGATCGAAATTTTCCGCCGAAGATAGTGGAAGACCCTTTCCGAATGGTATCTGGATTACAATTAACATTGTATTTAGTCTTAATTTCAGACCAATCCAAGTCAATATCTCCATCCATTTTCCCATCAATATCTTTTAGAAGTGCATCGTAAGATTCTGGTGCTAAACCATATTTTTTTAATTCTGCATTAAAATCTATGATAACCCACCGCCTTACATATCATCAGACTCTTTTTCGTCTGCTGTCGGCTCAGGAAGTTCTTCCTCATCCTTAATTTTTACATTTAACTCAATTCCGCCACCGTTGAAGACGCTTAGAAGAGTAGCCAGTTTTTTCTCTTCACCATCAACATCAATTACCATACGATCTGTGTCGATGATTCCTGTAATTTTCATTGTTTCAGTAACAGTTCTTTTATGTGTAAAAGCTGCCATTTCCTTTTTTCTCCTTTTAAATCATAATATTTTTCAATAAAATAAGAGAGCAGTACACTCTCCTTAATAGTTCGTTATAAACCGTTATAAACCTAGATAACTTCATCGAGACTTTTGATAATTCCATGAGCCACGCCCATTTCGACTGCTTCTTTAGCAGATAAATACCAGTCATTCTCAAAATTCTCATAAAATGTTTCTTCTGGAATTTCTGTTCTTGATAATACAATTTTTCCTAATTCTTCAATCTGTCTCTGATAATTTAAAATAGCTGCTACAACGTCATTATAATTTCCACTAAAATGTCCAGCTCCCTTGTGTAAAAGGAACTCCGCTGTAGGAAATGTGAAACGTCTATGGCAAGCAAGATAAATAAAACATCCGCTTGATGCAGCCATTCCAACATTAATACCAATTACTTCTGTTTCAGATAAAGAAATAGTGTCAACCAAACAATTATTTACTTCTAAATCTCCACCTGGACTAAAAAATATTACTTTAATAGGTTTTCTCTGATCCTTTGGTATATTTTTCTGTTTGTCCTCAAAATTCCACTGCATAATCATTTTTGCATATTCCAGAGTCATAGTAGTAATCTCATCATCAATCCAAATAATACGATTGTCATAATTCTTATAAAATTGAAGTAATGATGGATCTGGTAGCTGCAAATTTTCTACATTTTGTGGAATTGCAATATCAAGATATGCGGTATCTAATGTTTTCTTATTTTCCCTTTTCTCCATAGGCTAAAAGTCTCCATTTATTCCTAAGATTTCCTGTTTGGGATTATAATTTAATTTTTGTTCCTTTGTTGACAATCACAACACGAGCAGAAGATAAACTTTTCTCTAATTCTTTTTCAAGGTCTTCTTTAAATTCCAAGCGCGCCTGTTTGTCACCATGAATCAGATAAATTTTTTCTGTATTGATAGATTTATAGTAATTTAGTAAATCCTGTCGCTGCATATGAGAAGAATATGAATGTAAATCTACGATTGCACACTTATTCGCATATGGTTTTCCACAAATATTAATTGTTTTCTGATCCTGACAGTTCTTTATTTTCCAGGCTAAAGTATCAACTCCAGCATAACCAATAAAAAGAATACAATCATTCTCATTTGGTAGAATATTTTGTGACCACTTCACCGATCTCCCTGCAGAAATCATCCCGGATGAACTTAAAATAACCTTTGCACTTTTGTCTGCAACTGCGGCTTTACTTTCTTCTGGACTAATGATTCTCCGGAGATTGCTCCAGGATATCATCTCATCAAATTGTTCTTTTGCTTCTCCTTCGAGAATAGAAGAGTAACAATCCAGCAGTCTGTTTGCCAAAGGACTGTCAACTAACACCGGTACTTTAAAATTTTCATCTTTTCCAAATAATTTATATAATTCCCATATAATAAATGGCATACGATCGAGAGAAAACGTCGGGATTAGTACACGATGCTTATTATCAACACAATACTGCTCAATTACAATTTTCATTTTATCTTTATCTAACTGGATATCTTTTTTTGACATAGAACCTTTTCGTCTGCCGTAAGTGCATTCACCAAGTACAACTTGGGCATTTGCTACTGGTTCAAAAGGTTCTACAAAGAATTTTCTATCTTCAATCATTCGATTGCCAAGATCAGACGTAAATAAGATTTTTTTAGTGTGAGAACCACCATTGATATATAATTCCGTCTGACAAGAACATAAAATATGACCTGCTGGTGTATATCTAATTGCTACATTTTCATCCAATGTAACGACTTCACCAACTGGTATTTCTTCTATATGTGATAAAGCCTGTTCAACTTCATATTCTGTATAAAGTGGAGTATAAGATTTATCACCTTTTCTATTTAAAGCCTCAATATCTCTTGTATTAATATAGCAACAATCCAGCCACATTTCTCTAATAATAGAAGTACTGTTTTTCGGAACAATAATTCTTACATCAGTATTTCCGCGAGCAAATAGCATTGGGATTAAAGCAATGTGATCACAATGATTATGTCCTACAATAACCATTTCTATTGACCTAGCTTTTACTTTATTCATAATGGCACAATTTGCTTTATAATTTTCTAATACTGTAGTATTGTCCTGAACCATACCTAGTTCAAATAGGATTGTTCTGCCAAAGAATTCTATTTTTGTACAAGATCCTGTGACTCCTTCAGCATTACCACCAATTACTTCAAGAGATATTTCTTTTTTCTTCTTACTGATGGGTGAAACCACCTTTCATTATGTATTTTTTTTATTTAATTTTCACGCGATCACGAATTTTCTCCAATTTATAAACATTCCACTGGGATTCGCAAAGAAAGTATGTAACTCCTGAGTGCCGACTATGAGTACAACTGATTCCGCCGGAGCCTAGTCTGACACCCATTTTAAGTAACTCATCACGTTCTTTTCTGTTGATAGATAAAATAATAATTCACATCCATTTCTTTAAAATTTCCCGCACGGCGGGAGAGTAATTGGAAAGGCGAGATTTGAACTCACGACCTCCTGATCCCAAATCAGGCGTTCTAACCAAACTGAACTACTTCCCAAAATAAAAAATCCCATGACGAAGCATGAGACTTTTCAAAAATATTAATTAAGCTGACTTTTACAAAAATATAATAAATATATTTTCTTTGATGAGTGATATAAATCTTCACCTTTCGGAACAAAAGTATCCCGTAGCTAAAAAGCTAATAACTGACTCAACAGGACTTGAACCTGTAACCGTCTGATTAACAGTCAGATGCTCTGCCATTGAGCTATGAGTCAAAATAAAGCTCACACAGAAGTGTGATACTTTTAATTAGGCTGAGATTTTTGACCTAACACACTACCATCTACCACGATTGGGCGCGGTTAATCACACAGACAATTAATCTGTAGGTAGCAACAACACGAATTTTGTGAAAATCCGCAAAATCTTACTACGAAGTATTATAATTTTCCTTCCATCACATCGTCCCTTGCGAGGTTCATAGCTTGCAGGCTATTACGGTTGCAACTACTTGTACTAATTCACATAACACCTTGCGAATGTTATATGTGTCCATATTTCATGACAATAAGTTGTTTTTCTCTTCGCAGTCGTACACGCTTTTGCTGAATTAATGCTATAATATCTAATTTTTATATTCTATTAAAAATAATTTGACATTCCTCTGTAGCGTGTATCTTTTAATATAGATGACGAGGTGTACATTCGACCATACGTATCTTTTGGACACGTCCCAATCATCGCCACCTTGCTCGTCTTGCTATCGACTTACTTTATTGTTCTACCCCTTGCTTTCGCATTAAGAGATTTTGCAATAATCATAACAGCACTCATTCTTGCGGAATTCGCACCATTAAAACAGTAATCATCCCTGCATTTCTGCATTCGATACATTTTCCATTACACCTACCAGACCATTATATTAGCAGTAGCCCTCTATAAGAAGGAATGGTATAGATTATCTGTGTTTTCCGTCAAGCTGTATAAATACAGTCGCAGTTCTTTTATACACACAAAAAAGCCACTTTATACACGTCGCCGTGCTTATTTTCGATCATAAGATCACGATCCGAAACCAACCGTTGTTGCATAAGCAACGAAATTGCGGATACAAGAGTCGAACTTGTTATTACATGGGAATGAGCCATGTGTGATCATTCCGTTTCACTCATCCGCAATATTTTCTGAAATTAGCCACAGCACCACAGAATAGTAGTGCCATGACTAACAAAAAGAAAGAGAGAAGGGTATTCTATGAAAATATCTATTTTAATTTTTTACTTGGCTTAAAACTAATATATTTAGCATTGATAACTTCATTCTGAGTATTACCAACGCTTTTAATTTTCTTAAAATAAGTAGAAAATGTTCCAAATCCTTCAATTTTTACTTTAAGATCATCTTTTAGTCCATCACCAATAAGCATTACAAAGGAATTAATAATGAGTTCAATATCTTTTCTCGTATAAACTCCATTATTTTGTTTCCAAATTTGATTTACAATATCAGTTTTTGTTATTTTTATTCACTTCCTTATTCCTTACCTATAGTATCCTTATGGCAAAGTCTAATTATGCCCGTCGCACCGACATAATTAGACTCAAAATTTTGCTGAGGGGGATTTTTTTTGCTAAATCTTTGATTGTAAATGATTATTTCACCATCTTTATCTTCGATTAGATAAGTGTTGATTCTATCATAACGATTAAGAATTTCTGTCAAAACGTCATTTTTATAATTGAACAAAATATAGAAAAGTAGATTCCTAATTTTAGAATTTTCTGTTAGTTCCAACGTTTTAAGTAAACGATACATTGTATGTCTACTCAATTTCATACGATTAATCTCATAGAGAAGTTCTTCTTTTTTATTGACAATGTATGTATGTTTATCTTCGCCAGACAAACATCCATTTTGTGCAATACTTTGATTATATGCATAAGCAGTTTCAGCCATCTTAATAATTTTTGAAACCTGAGATTTTACTACTTTATTTTTATCATAATCTTCTGGCTTAAAAATTTCTGAGAATGGCAAGAAATTACTACCTTTTGATTTTGAAGAACGTCGATTCGAAACACATGTGTGTAATAAATCCATACTGGTATGATACTTTTGATAATCTTTTTTATCTTCATTTTTATAATTTTTAGTATCAGCAATAAACCCTAAAAAGTACGGCATCTTTTTTCGCCCATCTGACATCGTGAGTAGTTTTGAGTATTTATCTCTCATGCGTTTTAACTCAGCCGTCGTATCTACAGGATACTCCTTTTTGGCTTTATCTATTTCAATATTGGACATAACATCTAATTGACACACATCATAATAAATCTCTTTAATGTATTCATATTGCTGTTCTGCGGATTCACCAGATTTTACTACCATATCCCATAATAATGAATTTAATTCCTGAGACAGATTTACAATTTCACCAATCTTGTTATTGCTTGTCTTATCATCTAAGTCTGCAAGATCATCATATGTGTAATGTCTTTTGGATTTTGGTGGATTAATGTTTCTTGTTGGAACTTTAAAATATTTATAATTTTTCTTTGCAGCGTTAATCAGAATTTTGTTATTAGTAATTAACATCGTGTCGCTGTCAAAATCTGATCCGCTTAATCTTTCCAATATATTCTCATTAATACTGTTAATACAAATAATATTTGGTGTTAAATTAAAATATTTATCAAGTAAATCACAAGCAACATTTTTGGTAACTAAGATGTTTCCAATGGTGACGTGTGGAGATCTGCTACCTAAAATATCAATACCATATTCATATCTCGTATTATGAACAGTTCCAACTTTTAAAATAGACGTTCCATCAAACTTGCCAATTGTCTGTAATAACATTTCATATGGATTACCAAACAAAGTAGCATAAGTACCATCAAGAAGGACATGCCCCTTTTTAATATTTTTAATATAAGAACGACATAAATCTTTTTTGAAATCATAATATATTTTTGTCTGATCAAAATTACACGAATAATTCAACAACTTATATACAATTTCATTTTTATCCTTCATCACATTATCTTCGTCAAATTTATTCTCTTCTGAGAATTTTAAATGATAACGCATAACATCTGTATCGGTATTTAGAAGATTAATATAATCTAACCCATCCTTCACAATTTGCTTAACTTCTTGCTCTGAAAGTTGCAATGTGTTAAGCAATTGATAGTGTGCCTGTACCATGCGCCCATTAAAATAATGTGTATCCTTGTCATACTTAACAATACCAAAATAAGGATAAATATTTTTAAACCACGTATTTAAATTACCAAATTTATAAAATTTAATACTTGATGGGGTAGTAATAACCTTAATATCTTTAATATCAGCTGCAATAGTTTCACCTTTTAGCTGAGAAATATCTGTTATTCCGTTGTCTTTAAAGAATTTTTGGATATTTGTGTTGAAACAACAAGATTTAAAGAATTTATTTCGTAATAGAAGCATTCCTTTATCTGAATAATCACCCATTAGTGTCACATCAATTAATGATTGTCCATCCCAGATAGAATTGCAAATTTTCATATTTTTTTCTTCTGTAGTTAGCCAACCATCTTCTCCAAGATCAGTACAAACAGCATCTTCATAAAAAATACTTTCATAATCGTCGACAACTAAGAAATTTTCTGGTTTAATATTAATGATATCTACGATACTACTTGTTGGAAGTGAAATATATGCCTCAAAAGCAGCTATATCTAATGGATCGCCTTCTTTGATATCTAATCCACATTGCTCAGATTTATGCATCGCAGGATATAATCTACTATCAATAAATAAACATTTTCCAACCCTTGATGATCCACTGGAACGTTTGAATCTTTTATAATTAATTCCATTACAAATAAATCCATTTTTATAACACCATTTTCTTAACTGCTTTGCTGACATTATAGTTTTAGGAGTCCCAATCATTTTATATGTATATGTCATTAAATCTTTGTCATATTCACAAGAAAAAAATGATGGCAGAAGAGAAGTATCAATTTTATTATAAAAAGACTCATCGGTTTTGATTGCCACTAAAATCTGTGTGCCATCTTCATCAATGTCTGTGGCGTAGCCATCTTCCAATTCATAATCTCTAAGATTATATCCGTTTCTCACATATGTATTCTTTGCAGTTTTATTAAACTCCTTTACCGCATATTTAAATGTAACATTTATAATCTTAGACGAATATTCTTTGTCTTTAACTGTGAATGATAATGAATCCTTTTTACCATAAATCTTTTTGGCAACATCACGAAGTTCAATTAAATCCAAACTATAATCAAAGCTGTTAATATATTTACTAAAATTATCTGTCCCGTCTTTTTTAGTAAGTTTATATCCATATGCAACATTTTTAATATAATTATTTGATAAATATAAATCTTTACAATCAACTGATGGTATATATAAATTATTTCTCAATTAATGTACCTCCAAAAGTCTATAACCGCATCTTTCCATATTTTTCATTACTTCTTTTAATGAATCCTTCAATGATTCAATAATATATTCTTCATCAGATACTAATTTATATGAAATGTATGCCTTAGAAAAAGTCATATGTTTATGTGGAGTAAATACCGTCTGATCTACTCTAATCTCTACATCTTCAAAACGATCAACAAAAAAACTAGATTTCCATAATTTGTTGCTGGAAGAATTTATTTTTTTTACATAAGTTAAGACCATAGAATATTTATTAATAAACTCTAAAATACTTACCTTACATTCTTCAGATTTTGATAAAAAATCATCTATTGTCGGATTTAATGTTTCAAAAATAACACATTTCCCGCAAACATATACTATAAAATCCATATGCTTTTTACTATCAACAAATTTTATATTAATATTTACATTAATACCTTCATAAGATTTACAATCAGAAACAAAAGTATGATATTCATCGCTACTAAATAAATACTGCAAAAATTCTTCGCATTCTCTTTTGTATAATTCATCTTGGATTGCTTGAGAAAGATTTTGTATGCCAATACAAATATGTTTATCCTGAAATAAAATTTCATTTTTACAATCAGATAATAGTAGAACAGTATATAAATCATTATTCATCTTAATTTTATAACTGTCGCTTTCAAGATCAGCTAATTCATTTTCGTATTCAAGCATCTGATTTTTAATATCCATGCATTTATCAAATACTTTTCTCATTTTTTTGAATTTATTTACATCATCATCTTCTAAAAATGTAAATTCATCAATATTCAATAAATTCTTCTTAAATACAATTTTGGGGAAACAAGATTCACTAAAATTGAATAATTCAGAATATGTAATATGATCGGTTTTCAGATTTATCCTTACGCCAGTTTTATATGTTCGACCCTGAATATGCTCTAAATCAAAATATACATTTTCATCATATGGCAGATTAATTTTTTCTCTAGCTTCAGATATAGCTTTTTGATTTATAATATTCTTAACTTCATCTTTTAAATAAGATACGCAGCGTTTTCTTTTAATAATAGAGTAGCACAAAACCATATCATCGTATTGCATTTTTGACACAGCTTTTAAAATATCTTCTTTTGATTCATTTTCAATAATTTTCTGCCAGAACCAATCTAATTGTGCAATACGAATCTTATAATTGAGAACTTCTTGTCTAGTCAATTTGCATTTCATTTTTGCAATTGTGTTTGCGTACATATCTCTTTTTACATATGACTCAGAATAGCAAATACCATCATGATACAAATATTTAAATCGAGGTATAACAGATGCATCCGTTTTGATCATATACTCTTTAATATTCACTTCTACAACATCATTACCAAGATTACTCCATTTGCAAAAATAATCATCACCCGTTTTTCTATTTGAAAAAAACATTTCGAAATAAATATCCTTACCAGAAGTAGTATGAACCGTCACGTCTGGAATATATTTTCCAAAATCTGTATTATATTGTTTTTCTACTTCAATTGATTGAACCGTGAAAAGATCATCTTCAATATAAAATTGACTTCCTTTTTCAAACAGCCAATTCTTACAAAAAAAATGTAGCTGGCTTTCCTTAGTACATTTTCCTGTTACATGATAATAATGAGATTGCTCCTTTGTGCTATCTAATGCCCTTGGTTTAACAATTCCACCACAACACGGACATAGATAGTTATTATCTTTGTTTGCTTTTTGTACATGAATAAGATTAGCAAATTCATCATCACCATCATAAGCAACGATTAATTGCGGCAAATATTCAAAATTATCCATATAGCACCTCCATGATATAAAATAAAATTTAAAAATTCCTTACATATAAAGTATTCTCTACAAAAATTAACAACTTTAACTCTTCATTTCTTATTCCTCCACAATCTTATACAAACCGTCACCGGCACTGACAATCAATCCATACATATGTAACTCCATACCGTAGAATAAATCACCGATCATGTCGTAATCATCAACCGGTTCCTTTGTTCCAATGAATTCGAATTCTTCACCATCTTTGATAACGCCAATCATTTTATTATCCTGATCGATAGCAAAAATAGCGCACCATCCACAGTCCATTTCACTTAACATTCCACAACAGAATCCAAAAATATCTTCTCTATTTTCCAGGCAAATTTTTGCTTTTTCGCCACATCCACAATTGCAAGTAGGAGTGGAGAGCATATTTAATTCCGGGTCTAATCCAAAATCATCCAGTGTCAAGTTCTCTAAATTCCATTTGAATTTCACAATATTCATAATTGCCTCCGTATTTAATTCTTATTTATCCATATCAGTCTTAACTTTATATCCAAACCAATCTAAAAGCCAGTAAACACTATTAATACATCCAATATGTATATATTCTCCGTTGTCATTTTCAACATATTCTTCCCACGGCATTATCTCCAGACCGCAAGAATTACAAGTTTTATCTGACACTATATCTGGAGCATTTGGGCACCGGCAATCATGTTTCCCACCAATCATTAAGCAGTATTTACACATTATGAAACACCTACACTTTCGTAAGCGAAGCCATCATTCGTGGTGTAATACACATTTCTGATACCCATATCCTTGATAGCAGCCATACATGACGGACACGGACGCGCCATACCATAAGCTTTAGTAGTCCTAGAGCGGAAGATATATAATTTTACTTTTGAGAATTTAATGTCGAAATGACGGATACTGTTGAGACAATTCATCTCAGCATGAAGTTTCGGTAGAAGAGTGTCGTTGTATTCATATGAATCGTTAACAACACAGTAACGATTGTAATATTTCTGCATTGGATGTGTTTTATTTGTATTACATCCAATTCCAATAATATTTCCTTTGTATACGGCTACACAACCGACATGAATTTTTTTAAAATCTGATATACTTGCTATCTGACGGGCTTTCTGAAAGAATTTCTGATCAGTCTTTGTCATTCAGACACTCACTTTCTAGGATCTCATTGCCTTTTGCAAAGCATTCATATGTATATTTGAATCTCTGAATATATTCTGTAAAAAATCCGGATCTGCAAGCATACTCAACAATAGAGCAAATGTTGCTTCTAATATTTTCTTTTGTTCCTGAGATAAGCTGAGTATCAATTTCTTGACTGTCGATTTTGAATTTATCATCAATATCAGAACGTTTTAGCCACATGGATAACCAATATTTATCTTCTTCATCTGCCGGTTTGTATGTACATTCAACTGAATATCCTTTATATCCAATGCTTCGTGGCAGTTTAATTTCCATTGTTGTACCTTTTACTACATATTTCATAATTTTGTTCTCCTAAAATACTTTATATTTATACATTCTCTGTCTATTTGAGATCATAACCATATGTCATTGCTCGTTTTTTCAAATTTTTCTTACATTGTTTATCAAAGTTCCAAGCATTTATGATTTTATCTACAGTACATTCTTGCGGTGAAGATGTGCAAAAATCACCTTCCCAGATACTTCCTCCCCATGTATTTGCATATTTATGGTTTCTTGATACAATTTTTACTGTTTTGTTTGTTGTCTCCAATAGTTAGTTCTCCTTTGATGTTTAATAATTTTTCTGTCATAGCGTTCACTCCTTTATATAGGTGCTGTTGTTATGAGTTACAGTATGGAGTTGTTTGCTCCATATCTTTATATTCTCTTTGTATAATGGTGGATTTTATATCTTTTAAAAATTTACTTGGTTCATTAAATTGTGAATTGTACATAGAAGTAGAAGATAAATATAATTCTTTTTCTGCTCTTGTAATTCCAACATAAAATAATCGCTTTTCATCATAAGTGTCATTACTTTTTTTGTGAGGTAATAATCCATCGTTGCATCCAACAATAAATACAACTGGAAATTCTAAGCCTTTTGCTTTGTGAATAGTAGATAATTGAATTTTTTTATCATTATTTTCTGTGGCAATTTCATTAACTTTATTGATGTTATAAATAAATGCCTGTAGACTAGAGTATTTTTCAGCAATGTTTTCTAATGCATCCATATTTTCAATCTGTTCAGTAGATCCGCCATCATCAGACTGTTTACCCTTAGATACAAATGAATCGATTGGAAGAGTAGAACGTAAATAACGTATCATATCCTTTACAGTATCAAAATGTCTGTCCTGGAGATATGTGATTACTTCATCAATTTCATTGATACCATTTTTAAATCTCCAATTTCTACGATCAATTGTCTGCATTGCGTCATACAAAGAAATATGGTTCTTTTTAGCGTTATTTTGAGTCTCTTCAAAAAACTTCTTGTCCAACCAGCGATTTGGTTTATTATACATATAAGAAAATGATTCATTGTTATTTGTATTTAATGCCAATCTAAGATATGAGAGTAGTAGTTTGATTTCTGGTGATTCTGTAAAGACTGTTCCATTCACTACTTCAAATGGAATATTTTCATCCTGAAATACAGTCTGAATTTTTGCCAACTGAGCATTTGTCCTGGCTAAAACTGCAAAATCTTTATATTTATATTCTCCAAGAGATTTTTTGATTTTGTCTGCAATTGCCGATGCTTCTTCATATTCATCTTCAAAATTTGTATACTCAGGTTTTTTATAAGAATCATTATAAGCAATACTTTCTACATAATACCGGTGTTTAGAATCAGGAATACCTTTTGCTAATGTATTGGCAGTCTCTACAATTTCTTTACTACACCGGTAATTAGTATTCAAATTGATAATTTTTGCATCATAGTAATCATTATCAAAGTTCAAAATGAACTTGCTATTACCACCACGAAATGAATAAATTGCCTGAAGCGGGTCTCCGACAATCATAAGATTATCTGTATTTAATTTTTGAAGTAAAAGTGATTGTGAGATTGATACGTCCTGATACTCATCAGATAGGATATAAGAAAATTTATTTTGATATTTTTGAAGCACACGATAATCATCTAAAATGTCATTTGCCATATTAAGAAAGTCATCAAATTCAATTAATCGGTAATCTTCCTTATGTTTTTCATATTCTCTGTAAATGCGTTGCATTTCTTCGCTTTTATATGGCATATCAGGAATATAGATTAAATCATCCAGATTTTTTACCATATTATTCTTCTGAGTAGCAATAAATCTCATAAGTTCGTTATAGGGCAGCTCATCTTTGCCACATCCACAAATATCCTGCAATAACTTTTCTTTTTCCCATTGAGCAGTCCATACTTTATAGTAATTGAACCCATATGTATCTCTGATAATTTTTAATGCAAGTGAATGGAATGTTTCTACGTTTACATCCAAAACATTTATTTGCAACAGCTTTTCTTCAATACTTTCCTTTGCTTTCTTGCTAAAAGTTACCGCAAGAATGGAAGACGGGCAAATGTTATGATTGTTTACCATGTTACTAATACGCTGGATCAGTGTTGATGTTTTTCCTGATCCGGCTGTTGCAATAACTGCAATGTTACCATCAATCGAGTTGATAGCTTCTAATTGTTGCTTATTAAAGTCCATCGTTTACCTCCGAAATATTTTTTACTTGTGCATCTAATTTATAATTCTCTGTCTTCTTTGGTTTAATTCGTTCTCCGAGATAATCAGTTTTATGATTGATTGTCATATCACACATACCACTAAAGCAGATAGAATAAATCTCGTCGTCTTTACAATAAGAATATTTGCTTGGAATCTTTTTGTACCTCTTTTTAGCATTCTCCACGATCATTGATTCAAATTCACTATTGAAGCTTTCAATCAGTGACTCCATACTTTTAATCTGGAATGCATCGAGAATGAATTTACATTTGTCTAAATCAATATAATATGCCTCATATGTTTTATAGACATTTTTGATACCTCTCTTATATAATTCTCTGCTAAGTATAGACTGGAACCGTTTTGCTTTTTTGCTGTAATATCTGTCACTGGCATTTGTAATATTATTTTCTTCGTCAGCAATCTTGATGCAAGCAGCGTAATAATCCATATCATCCTGCGATGCCTGCTTAGTTGTAAGTGTAACTTCTGTATGTACTTCACCTTTGTGATCCAGATGGACGGTTCCGCTAGATTCCTCAGTAACAATTTTGTAAACATCTCTCCAGATAATTAGACCGGCGGACTTGAGATAGTCTAATGCGTTTGTAATATAGTAGTTGATCATATCATCTGATTTTTCATAAAACTCAGCAATGGCTTTTGTTGGATATTCAAATTCTTCACTGACTGCTTCTTGATTGTATTTCATAAGATTATAATTTTTGTTTACCATTTTAATTTCACGCGCCCATTTACCGACTGTGATATCAACTTTCCTAGATTCATCATGTCCCTTGGTGAGCATAGATAGAATTAGAGGAACAATATATTTGTAGATAGAAGAATTCATTTTATTGAAATTGGCAGGAAGAGGAAATTCATATACTTTTGTAATTTTATATTTTCTATCACTAAGATCTTCAATTTTACAATACCGTTTTAATTTATCAAAGAATTTCTTTTTATACCCTCCTATAAATCTACCATTTTCAGAATAAGATTTTTTCTGGGCTGGTGTTCCAAAATATTTTACTAATTGTTTCTCTGAAATAATTCCAGTTTTGATGTTTTCAAATGTCATACACTTTACCCTCCTAAAGTAAAATCGGAAAAATTGCCCTCAAACCCGCATAAACACTGGGCTGAAGCGCGGTAACCAAACCTTCCCTAATATATATTAATTAGGGAAACTTTGGTTACCGTTTTGCAATCCCGCAAACCCTTGTATTTACTGAGCTTGAGGCATGTTGTTCACAAAAAATTCATAATTAGATAGTTTTGTTCATAGTTTGTTCATAAATTAAAAATTGGAGAAAAATTGTTTATATAAATGGAGCACCATCTTCAGATGGGGCGACATGGCGCGCCGTGTACGGCGTGGCATCCTACAACCTACAACATGAGAAAAGTAGTGAGTGCCCAATAAAGTAGTGGTGTCATTTAATATATTCTCTATAGATGAGTGTGTTTTTAATCTGATTATGTATAAATTAGTTGTCTTACTTTGGTCACCCTTGTCGTATTCTTTTTTCAATGTTCGCCCACACCAAGTGTGGTGTGTGCTCCATTTCAAAAAGACCGTCCCTAGATAGGGACTATACGAACGCCCGTCTTCGACGTGCGTATGCTTACAGAGTATAAAAAAATCTCTCCTCATATATAACTCATTTAAATTACATTCACAGATTAATAAGAGGTTTTTCTTTCTCAAGTGAATAAGTTACCATCTAATTCATTCTAAGCAGGATTTGTTATCATTTCCTTAAAATAAATCCCTAGATAGTATGTTTAGATTCTTGCTCAGTCTGTTTCTTTTGTCAGATTAGAAAACAGTTCATGTAATTTAGACGGGTCAACATATAATCCTGTCTTGTGGTAATCACCATTCTCTTTATAATAGAGTGGTTTAAGATTGATATCTGAGTCTGATTTGTTCTGTTTCTTTCCTGCAGCTTGCCGGAGTGATTTGATAGTTTTTTGTTTTTCTAATCGATACAAATACTCTGCATATTCCCAATTTTTTCTGGATGTATATGTTTCACCGGTACCCTGATCAACAAAATCATATTTGTATGCAAATAATTCATTATTCGGATGTTTGGTTTTAAATTGCTCAATAGCCTCATGTTCATATTTTGCTACGATCGTGTCAGTCTCTATTAGACCTTTTCCTATTCCTTTGTAGATAAAAATGAATACCATATTCTGTGTTGGTATATCTTGTGAGTTAGTGTTTTTGTTTTTCTTCTTTTTGAATATCATTATTCATTGTTTCCTTTACTGGTAGTGTTTACAAATTCTGTAAAATCTAAAATTTGTTTCTTCTTGAATTTTGGCGTATATGAATCCGAATCTGGATTGATACTATATGAAGTAGTGTCAATAATGTCTTCTTCTAAATTTTGTTCGTAATTTTGTTCGTATATTTTTTTGATTAAATCCATCTGCTTTTTAATTCTTATGTTTTCACGTTTTCTTTCTAATTTATTAATTAATGTCAGTATCATTGTAAGTATTTATTACCCCATTCTTTAAATTTTGAATCTAACAAGTGGCTAAAATATAACATATCAATATTTGCTATTTTTAATTGCTTTCTTGCTAACTCTTTAGCTATTTCTTCCTGTGTTATAAGTGGAACATTATTAAATTCACGTTTTGTTCTAGGTGACATAGATCTAATCAAATGTACAGGTTCCCCGTGCACATATTCTGGTTTGTTCATGATTTTCTCCTTCTGGCAGCGTGAGTAATTTATTGCCGTAAAAATATTTTGTCGTATATACTGGTTCCTATATTAGTATTCTCTGTGAATCTGTGTGAAGTTTAAAAGTACCCCCATGTGATGAGGATAATAGGTTATTTGTTTGTGCGATAGCACCGGATGAGAAAGTTCTATTCCAGGAGATGAAGTGGAGATGATTTTAAAAGTGCTATTTAGGGAATTAAAATGAGTTGAGAGAGCAAATTTCAATTTTTATTGCTCAGAGGATAAGTTGGTAGGGTAGGAGATTATGAACTGGATTTACTTTCTGGAATGGTGTTTTTTGTAAAGATGAATAATAAAAAAACAGGAACATATAGCTCCTGTTTTCATTAAATAAATATTTATTTTTTACGAAAAATACGTTTGTAAATGCGTTTTCCGTTAGCGTAACATTGCTTATATTTGCTTCCTTGGATATATAAACCATTAGATAATCCTTTACCTTCTGCTTCATCTGCACCCAAAATTTCAAAATCATCAGGATTATATTTATCAAGGAAGGTAATTGGAACTCCTATTACACCGTTATAGTCATATGGAATATCAATTACTTTATTTACATTAATAGCCAAATAATTATCATAATTTGAATATTCTTTTGGTGTATATTTTTTATTTAAAATTAGTTTTTCATGACGTTTCTCAATTTCTAAATTGGTATACCATCCAATATTGCCAAATTTTTTGATACTGCCGTCTAGTTGAATAAATGATTTTACATTATTATATCCAATCCACACTTTATTATCTTTTAACAGTGGGAAAAATTCCTTATATGTTATTGCATTTTTGTTCCCAATAATAAGAAATTTTTTCTTATGTGCTATTAAGATCGGAACATAATTTTTGAATAAACTGAATGGAGGATTTGTTACTACAATATCACATTCATCAAGTATATCCAGACATTCTTGACTACTAAAATCGCCGTTACCTTTTAATTGTGTTTTTATACCAGTTTCAATATTGTTATCATCACCGCCGGTATATTCCATTTTATATGTTAACATTTCGCGGTGGTAATGAGTGGATATTAATTTTTTAAGTTGAAGTTCTGCAAAATGCTGGTGAAAATATTTCCAAAATGCGGATTTAGTAGGATCATCGCAGTTACAATATACGATTTTATCTCGGAAATGTTCTTTATAATGAACTAACTCTTTATCAATATCTGTAAGTTGTGTATAAAATTCATCATTTTTAGTGTTTTTTGCTTTTTGTAAATTATTATTCGTAGACATAATGCACGTCCTTTCTGTGTTTTATTATAAAAGATAAGTATAAAAATAGCTATAAATACAGTAAATAAAATTATTCAAAATAATCAAAGACTTCATCAAAAATTGATGCTAAGTCCTTTTTATTGTTCTTTATCTGCTTTATAAGCATCTATACGTATAGCTATGTCTAATTCTGGTTGGATAATATTTCCTTTTAGATCTTCTACTGTTGGTCTACTGAATGAAAACTGCTGTGGTATGATTGATAATTTTGCCATAATTTTGTTCTCCTTTATGGTTGTTTTGTAGTTGATGTTTTATTATTTTCTATCTTATATATTCTCTTGCTGGAGTGATGAGTTTTATGATTTGGAATTTGGAGATGAGAGTGAGGATATTGGGATAAATTTTTATGATTTATTTTTATGATTTTTGATCAAAAATGTGGAGTCGTGAAAAAGCCATATTATATAAGGAAGAAGTGGTATTTTGGTTACTAGAAATTAGTGTGGGAGCGTGGAAAATTTTTGTGTGTGAGGGGAGTGAAAAGTAGGAATTTACTGGGGATTTACGATAAAGGGTACGATAAGTGGTTAGGGAAGGGTAATTTTGGTGAAAGGTAGGTGGATACTGGGATTGGGAGATTTGGAGCTTTTTGTGAGGGGGCGGAATGGAAAATTTCAGAAGTGAGTGTACAGGTGAATCAGCTTTAGCGTTTTTGAAAAAATAAAATGATATTTCTAGTTTTAAGTACCCCCTACCGAACGCACGTTCCCTAATAGTAGTACAATACAAGATAGGAACACTTGTTCTGTTTGTCAAGATCTGAAAAATGTTAGTAAAATATAATTTGTGTTTAACTATATAAATTATTGTTAGAAAATACTTTCTGGAAGTGGTATTTTTGTTATATATAGGATAACACAAAAGAATATCGTAAAATTTTGAAAAAATATGTTGACAACATGTTAATAAAATGCTATTATAAGCTCACAACAACAAAACAACATTTTCCAAGCCGACAGGCACACGAAAAAAGTTTAAAAAAGTTGTTGACAACATTGTAACGACATGTTACAATAAATACAACTTAAGAAAACAACATGTTTTCAACAAGTTGATGTACCTTGAATTTAATAATTTTGTGGTTTACCGTTTTCAACGATTTACAGTTTATGACGGTTAAAAAACTTTTAAGTCATAACAATATGAGATTAACCGTGTTCTGGCACTCTTTTGTTATAAAGTTTCTGTAAATTTATGAAAAGGTGGTGAGGCTATCATGGTTTATATTTTTATTGCCATTGTAACGTTTATTGTCGTAAGTACCATTTACGATATTATAAACAAGTTACATAAATAACCCCACCGTGCACGAAATTGTGCTACACTTGCATTTTTATTCTAGCATATTCCGTGCACATTTTCCACAAAAGTTTTAGGAAGTTTTCTCAAAATTTCCCACGGTTGCACTTGGTTTGTGGCGTGCTTTACAAGTTATTGGCTTGTGAGGTATCAACGCCACAAACAGCAACTACAAGTTATTGGCTTGTATTTTTTGCAACAAGTCAGCCGTGAAAAGGGGGAAGAAAATACCATTATGCGTAGTTATCCCGACTCTACGCAACAAGCCTGCAATTTAACCAGTGGGCGATTCAATAGGTTAAATCTGGGTATTTTAGTGGACTGTCTGCTAATAGTCTGCCTTAAAAAATGCTTTTTCAGATGCCGATTTGTTTACATTGGTGAAAAGGGTACTCACGAGTAAATGTGAGTTTAAATTGTCATAAAGGCTGGCAACTGGCGGACAAGTTGTTGGTGTTGTGCGAATAACATAACACTACGCAAGGCATCAAAGTTATGCATTAAGCGAACATCCCTTGCGTCTGGTGAGATTCCCACTTTGAAAAGTTCCGTATCTTTTCAAATAGTGGCTTTTGCGAATCGAATGAGGACAGGAGCAGAAAGTGTATTCTAAAGCTGAGATGCATTCTAGCACAATAAATTAAGAATGATTCATAAAATACAGTTATACATAGTTTGAGGGCTAGAAGTCTATCTAAAACGATTTCTAGCCCTTTATAGTGTGTATAACACTACAGTCAAAATAATAAATAATTTTGCACCTATGCGTAAAATAGGAGAAAAGAGGATAATATGTCTAAAACAACAAATAACACAACAAAAGTTGACTTCTTCCAGTCTGCACGCACTCTGTCTACACGGACTTCTGAGTTCTTCCGTGTAGTTATCAAAAAAGCTGAGTTAAATACCATTTACTCTGCTAAAATCAATGACAATAATAACAGCATCGCATCTATTGATGACATGCTTACCAATGGCACAAACATTAATGTGTCAAAAGAAGATCTGCTCAAAATGCGTGAGAACTATGTCACTCTGAATGATGGTCTCAAGTTAGAATGGGATAAACTGCTCACTGAACAGGCTACATTTAGCTATAACGAACACGACAAAGCGTTCAAAAAAGCTATGAAAAATGCTGAAACTCTTGATGATGTAAAAAATGCTGTGCGTGAGTTCTATAAAGCGTACAAGCTGACAGTAGACAATACCACATTCGAAACAGATGTTCTTGAGTCCATTGGCAAAAAAATCAATACTAAGAAATTAGTAAAATCCAATGGTACAAAAGCTACTGTATACGATGTTGCTAACGCTTTGAAAAATCTGTATGCAGTAGGTTTTGAGTGGATGGTAGAAGCTGGTACTATTAAATCTGCTGACATCCCGACTGTATTGGTCGACAAGTACAGTAAAAAATCAGGCAAGAAAAATAAATAATCTGGACACGAATGCGTGAAAAAAGAAAGGTAGGTTGATGTATAATGGCAGATAGAAGCATGGCAATTAAACATGCTAAAGCTAAAAAAGAAGCTATGAAAGAAGTCATGAATGATCAAAATGACTTCGCCCAGACAACATGGGGTAAAACTAACTCTATGCGCAAATGGATGGCAATGCCGGCATATAACTACAGATATGTAAAACATGCATAGTATTTAGGAGCGGATATAAGGCAAAATATCCGCTCCATTATAGTATTCATGTTTTGACATGTTGACAGCAAGGCAAATGCGTGTTAAAGTAAAAGAAAAATGCGAAAGAAGGGAGATAATATGGCAAAAAAACAATGGAGTACAACCTATGATGAAGAAACGCTAAAAAACTTTCAAGCGACATGTGATGAATACGGTTTAAAGGCAAATACTGTATTGGAAGCATTAATGAAATATTTCACAAATGGAGATTGCAAAATTGTAATTGATAAAAGTGGCATTTCTATAGAAACTAAATAACATGTAATCCAATAGCACCAAACGCAAAATAGGGTGCTATTTTTAAATTTCACAAAGAAAAAACAGAAAAAGGAGAAGAAAAACCATGAAAATCACAGGCAAATACTATGCAGATGATAACTTCACATATTTATTCAAAAACGCAACTATGTACACAATCGCTAGAAATACAGGTGATTGGGGTAGCGTTACAGTTGGCGGACATACAGCGTACGGACAAAAGGTAACTCAGGCGGACTTTGACCGCTGGATTGCAAATGCAGATTCGGAAGGAACTTTCGAACTGGCAGAATAAAACGCAAACCATAGCATCTACAAACAGTAGGTGCTATTTTTATACCCAAAAACAGAATAGTTCTCGCAATAACGCAGAGAATATTCTATAAAAAGAAGGGAGATTATACCTAATGCAAACAATATCATTATTAGATCTATTAGAACAGGAAAGGGAAGCTGTAAGAAAATATAGAGCTTTTGCTGATACAACTGGGATAGAAAATATGCCTAGTATAATGGAATTGTACGGCAGAAAAGCAAATGAGGCAAAAGAAGAAGTTGATAAATGCAGAAAAGAGATCGCAAAATATCTTAAAATGATAAATTCACTGTATTAAACGCAAATCAAACAGAAAGGAAAAATGCGTCATGAAAAAAGAATACTTCACATTTACAACCCGCAACAACGCAAACCAGACATATACAATGCGTCCAGATCACAATAACCGCACTGCAATTTTTACATCTGAAGGCAGACCAATCGCAACAGGTGGACTGCGTTGTATCATCTGGTTATTACGGAATCACCCGGAGATTGTAAGTCTCTGGAACGGAAACCAGCTGGAAGGAACTTTAACTTTTGCCTAAAATTAAGGAGAAAATAGAAAATGATGGATTATAATTTGAAAAAATCACTGGAACAAGGCAAATATAAATCTGCTATTCTAGTAACAAAGGCAGATAAATATATACCTGGTCAATTGTATTGGTGCGGATATTGGCATCAGGCGTATAAAGTCCTTGAATCTCATTATAAAACTGTACAAGGCAAATTACATTTACAAAACGTAACTGTACAGTGGGATGATGGGGTAATTGGAACACATTGTACACAGCTTGATTGCAAGAGAGATTATAAGCTAGAAATATAAAGAGGTGCGTTATAATGACAGATATTTTAACAAAACTATACGTTCAGCTATTACTGGGTGAAATCACACCAGAAGAGTATGACATGGCAAGATGGCAGTTAGCACAGAAGGGAGAACAGAAATAATGAAAAAGAAAATCGCATATACAGTTATCACAGTAGCACTCGTAGTGAGTGCTTTTTTAGTTGGCAAAAACAACGCAAATTGGGCAGATAATTACTGCAAATCCGATCTGGCAATCACAGATTGGAATACAGACGGTAGTGAACTAGCAATGTTTTTGTCTGACGGAACGGAAATCTATGCTTATAAAAGCGAAACGATTTATCCGGCAGAACACAAAAACTATGTAGCTTTTGATGAGATCAAATCCGCAAACGGAAACGAGATCATCACAAAAGATGGAAATGTCTACACAATCGAAGAGAATAAATAAGACAAACGAGAAAGTGAAGGAGGGTAAATATATGAAATATAGACTTGGATGTTATGAAGCAAGTGGGAATATGGAGTGTCTGCGCACTATTGTCGGAGGTAATGAAGAGGCAAAAGAGAAAGCAAGACGTGCGTACAATCTCCTGAAGGAAGTATATAAGTGTACAATCTGGGTTCAGAAATGTGAATATGTCGATCCAGAAGAAGAGTTTAAATAAAAGAAAGCGAGGATAAAATTATGGCAGCTACAACTAAAACAACAACACAGGTAAACGGAAACACAGTAACTCAAAAGAGAACGATTGAGGTGATCAACCCGAATCAACCAGAGAAACGTGCAATCCGTAAGGCAAAGTTACGGAAACAGCACACAGTAGGTAAATTATGTCTGCTGTTTACAATCGGATGTTTCGCACTTGGCAAAACAGTATTACCAGAAGCATCAACACTTGGAGTTCTGTTCTTGCTTCCGGGTGTTATGCTGACATTCAGCAAAAAAGTATGGTAGGGAACTATTGTGTCAACCATCCAGGAGTTGATTGACTTGTTGCTGGATGGTTGGTATAGTACAAAAGCAAATTCCTATGAAGATTTTAAATTATCTGATTGGTTAAGGGGCTTATTTTTTGGAACTGAGAATACGCGATGAAAAATATGAACAGTGGACTGCTGAAAAAGAGAAACGGTTAGATAAGGTGGTAAGAAATGAGTAAGTTTTTCAAGGATACAATGTATAGTCTTATTGAAGCAGTTGAGATTACAAAGGGAAATGTACCATTGACAGAACGCAAAGATGTGGCTGCGCCGACATATTATGTGGCTGAAAAACACACAAGCGAATTGCAACAGTTAATACAGGAACAATTAAAGGATCCTGAATTTAAAAAGATGTGGAACGAAATTCAACCGGAAATGAACGCAATCAGAAGAAATGTTAAAAAGTGTTATAAAAGAGATTTGCGTAGGCAACGCAAACGGAGACGTGAGCGGAAAGAAATTGACAAGCGGTTGAAGTAACGCAAACTAAGCATCTATCAGAAATGATAGGTGCTTTTTTGATACACAAATAAACTAAAAACGAAATAAAAAGAAAAGGTAGGTAGATGAATTATGTGTAAAATCAATGGAAAGAAATTAGCAGAAATTAGAGTAAATGCAGGCGTAACAAAGACAGAGCTGGCAAAGAGAATTGGTGTAACTGGTCAGACAATCAGCAACTATGAGAACGGAACTACTACACCACCAGATGAAAATGTAGACAAGATTTGTGTGATTCTGAAGATCAATAAGGGAGATATTGAAATTCAGGATATTGGATATAGTTTTACAGACCAGCGAAGCAAAGTTGTAAACAATGTTAGACAACGGAAAGGGTTTATCCGGTATATGACACCAGAACAGACAGAAGAATGGATTTCTAAGGAACGCAAATTATCCGTTGAGGAAGAAGAGGCAGAAATTAAAAATGCATTAAAGAGTTCGTTTGGAATTGGAAACAAAAAGTATATTCTGATTTATCCAGAGCTGATTCATATTCCAGAGTGGCAGCGAAATACAGACATGGCAAAAGCAGAAGAGATTTCTCAGAATTTTAACGAGGATAAATTTGATCCAATCAAGGGATATTTAAAGAGCGGCTTTTGTGTAGATGTAGCTGACGGAGCACACAGAGTAGTTGCGTGTGTGAATACAAACAAAGACAAAAAGAAAGAAGATCGAATGAAAGTTCTCGTTGAAATTCTTCCATGTAATGAACATGATGCAGTAATAACATTTCTTGGTCAGCAGTCCGGAAGAAAGCCTATGACGGTAAGTGATACATATAGAGCCGGTATTAAGGCAAACATCCAGGAATATATTGATTTCAAGCATTTATTCGAGGAAGAAAACATCCAGATTACAGTTGAGAAAGAGAGACTTGATAATCCTGTAGGCAAAATCACACCGTCTGCAACTGCATTAAGAATGGTCGAGAGAGATAAAACAATGTTGATTAAAATTATTAATCTGATCAAAACACTTGATTGGTGTGGATCAGAAAAGAATGCATTTGTTATTCGAAACTTTTCTGTATTAAAGAAATTATACGCACAGTTTGGTGAGGATGCAGTAAACGCAAAACTGATGGAGAACTGCAAAGGTGCAGTGTACTTTGAAAGCAAGGTAGCACCAATTAAAAGCAACGCAGAATTATTTGATATGTTATCTGCCGAAATTAATAAGTAATCCACAATCCATTTTTTACATACAAGCTGTGCTATCGGCTATACGGGCAGTCACTAAACGCAAATGCAAACGAAAGGAGAGAGAATACATGAGTAAATGTAATCCAGTACCTTATCATAAGGTGGAAAAAATGTTACGGAAAAATAGTTATGAAAAAATCAGATCAAAAGGTGGTCACGAGATCTGGCGAAAGCTAAACAGACAAATTACTATTCCGGCACATGGTGATGTACAGGGAGTTATTGTGCGGAGAATAGTAAAAGAGAACGAATTAAATGCAAATGCATTATAATAAGGAAAGGACAGGTAAAAGAAATGAGATTAGATTATGAAGTAATTCTTGAAAAAGGAAATTACGCATTGATTAAAAGAGGCAGTGAAAGATTTCAGGAATATTCAATCGTAGCAGGTTTAGTTACAGAACAGGAACGGAAATTTGAAGGTTCTGATTGGGATGGAACAGTTGCAGCATATGATGTAAATGCACGGGGTTTATCTGATGCATTAGATCATTTTAGATATATCACAGAACTTAATTATATTACAAGAGCACGATTTGCAGAACTTGCAACAAAATTTAAAGACAAATTCATTGAAATGTCAGAAGATTACCAGTTGACAAAAGAAGGAATTGAGTATGAGTTGGAAAATCTGGAACTGGATGATTATGAAATGGAATTTTTCGGACTGAATGGAGATGAAGAGTAATGAGAGAAAAATTTGTAGAAGATTTACGGAGCATGACAACAGAAGAACAGTATCACGAGCTTAAAAGATACGGACATATTAAGGCAGATGTATCCGGTTCCGGGTATTCCGGGGAATGGAGAGTAATGGTGTTTCAGTATTGCGGAACAAAATGGATCATGCATTTAGAAAACGGAAACATAATGTGTATACGGGAGGTATAGGGAAATGACAGCTATGGAAATGGATCTAATGACAATGGAAATGAGAAACCGTGGTGCAGAAATTCCGGCAAGATCTGACTTGGATAATTATGCATATTATTTAATGTGCGGAGTGAATGCGATAGGCAGATCTGAATTAGCAGCGCAGTTGGAAAATCTGTATGAAGAAATGGAGAATGTTTGTACAGATGACCTTATGAAACTTGGAACATTTGAGTAAGTTAAAAGCAACATTTCAAAGGAAGGAAAGAAATATAATGGAATATAATGAAGAAACTTTACGGAACTATATTAGAAAATGTTTTGAAGATGCTTTCAAGGCAGAAAATCGTAGTTATGATGAAAAAGTATGGTCTTTTGAATGGGTTCTTATAAAGAATGACAAAAATATATACCAGCTATATCCAATTGCACAATGCAAATATCAACGTGTGCTAAGGCGTGTATATTATAGATTGCAAAGGAATTTATATAAAAATTTCGGAATGCACTATGAGAATACAGATAATATGAGATGTTTGTTTTACGAAGATGGGCAGATTGACTACAATTTTACACAAGCAATGTTTAAAACTAAAAATAAAACCATTTCATTAAGTATTTTAGATGAATATACAAACCCTTATGAAAATGAAAAAAGAGGGGAAGTGATGGTGGTTTATACTTTGGAAAAGCTACTATTTAGTTATTGGAATTTGAATGCAGAATTATACGATATGCTGCCAGAAAATGATGAAAAACGATATCTTCCACATTTTATGTCAAAGGATTGGAATAAATTCAAGGAATTATATAAAAATACATTTGGAGAAGAAATCGGCAGTAGATATGATATTATCTGTAGTTCAGGTTTAAAACGTATGTAGAAATACGTTTCATTTGAAGATGGGAACGATGCAAATGTTAAATGCAACTAATTGGAGAGAGTTAAAGAAACAACTTAGACAGATACAAGGTAAAGCGGTATTCAAACTAGAACGTGTAAATAGCATGAATGATGGGACATTTTACAGAGTGTTACACCAGGTTAAACCACATGAGTTAGTTTTCTTTGATGGAAAGCAACCAGTATATTTACAGGTAGATAAAGAAACAGAAAATAATATAGAATTTATTGAAAATGGTTTCAAAATCGGGAATTGTACTTATACACTAGAGAGAATTATGGAGGTGTAATATGACGAAAGTTCAGAACGCATGGGGAAAGATGAGAATTGCTTATCAAATCAGATATGCTAGGATGTGCAAAAAGGTAAAGGAAAACGAATTCAATACAGATAATCATGGAGCTTTGATGGAAATGAGTTATGTATTGATTGAAGTGTTTGGATTAACAAGTAAACAGGTACAAGAAGTCGAGAAGAATGGTGGTTTGACAGATATAGATATAAAAACAGACTAAATACGTGTTTCATTGGAAGAAAGGAAGGCAAATATGGAAAGATATGATATAGAAGAATTGGTGTTAGGACTCGCTGATATGGTACATGAAAATAGATATTTAAGGAAGGAGAATACCAGATTGAGGGAAGTTGAAAAAGAGTATCATCAATCTATTATAGACAGATGTAGAGAAAGTGAACAGGCAAGTTTAAATATGTTTAAAGCTGCATGTGTCGGAATCGCACAAGGTAAAAATGATATGGAACTTGCAAGGGATTTGGTTGAACATTTATAGCAGACTAAATTCGCATTTCTTTAGAAGATTGGAGGATAGGACATGATTACAAGAGAAATGATTAGAAATGGGTTTGAATCTGGAACTGTTTCAATTGAAGAAGAATATGCAGGATGTATTGGCATTTGCTGTAGAATTGGTGATAACGCATTTTATTTTCACGATTCAGAAGATGATAATTTAACAAAAGAAGAATATTGGGAATCATATACATTAGATATGACAATAGATATGATTTTTAATATTCTGAAAGACGTTGAATCTGCTGAAGAACATGGATTAGATGAAACTGAGTTAGATTATTATATATCTGTATTAGCCGAATGAAACCATAAGATTTAGGAGTTGAGAAATGAATAAAAGAATATCAAAAAAGATATATAAAAGAGCAACAAAAAAATTAAACCAATATATCCAGCTTCATAAGGATAAAAGAACAACATTAGAAGTGGAGCAATCTGAACATATTTTATTGCCGCTTGAAAGAAATGTTTTTCTATCAAAACAGCGTAAATATATGAAGTTACTCAACGAAATTAAAAACGAACTGATTGATGAAGGAAACTGGTAATGAAACTAAGAATTCAAGACAAGGAGTAAAGGCAAATGTTTAAAATTGGTGATTTAGTATATGTATCTAACCAAGATACGAAGTATGAAGAAGAATATGGTGTACGGTATCATAAAAGTTTCTTTGGAACTGTAACAGAAGTTACGGATTATGGAAATGAAATTTGCGTAGAAGTGAAATTTCCTGCAACACCAAATGGTTGCGAAATGGAATGGACTTACTATGCAAATGAATTGTCTCTTGCAAAGGAACTCAAAAATATGACTATTGAAGAGTTGAGTAACAAATTCAACCTTCAGATTTTTGCAGAGTATCTGTAAGGTTTAGCAACTAAACAAAAAAACGCAAAACAAAGGCAGTTAGGAGAATAAATACCTAGCTGCCTATTTTATTACAAGAAAGCGAGGAAATGATTATGAACGAATATTTAGAACAGGCAAAGAACTTCTTAAATAAGGCAAATGCAAAGTGTGAAATTGTGTATGGTGGTATTTCACGGAATAAGAACTGGAAAGAGAAAGAAAAAAGAAATTGGTATGATGTAACAATCACAACGCCAAGAGGCAAAATGACGTTCACATTCTGGGATAGCATTCACAATACAGAAATTTCCACAATGACATTTGAGAAATATGCAAAAAAGAAACTCAAATATAACAGAGTTGAAGATATGTCATATGGTGAAAAGGTAAAAGCAAAAAACGATTTAGTCAGATTAAAGGCAGAGGCTGTACCAAACGAATATGATGTGCTTGCTTGTTTAGAGAAATATGATCCAGGAACTTTTGAAGATTTTTGTTCAGAGTTTGGATATGACGAAGACAGTAAAACGGCAGAGAGAATTTATATTGCAGTTATTAAGGAATATAAAGACTTGACAAGAATTTTCACAGAAGAACAGATGGAAGAATTAAGTGAAATTCAGTAGGAGGTATGATTATGAATTATTTATTCTTATTTAGAGAAAAAGATTCTGATGACAGAGATTGTTGTGCATATATTGATTCAAAGAATCCACGATTTGAATGCAATCATTATTTTGGAAGTGTGAACTTAAACGGAGCTTGTTATAGCGGACATAAATTTCCTGCCTATGAAGATATTGAAACGGTATTAACTAAGGCAGAATACAACGAATTGGTTCAGTTCAACAAAGCAATTAATGATTTAGGATATGGAATTACAAAGGGAGATGAACGCTATAATAAGGGAATTGCATTAGCAAAGGCGGTACAGCATATTTATGATAAGCTCAAATCTGAAGAAGCAAAAGAATTCCAGCAGAAAATCATTGAAAGCGAAATTGAATATATGAAGGACGAATATTCATTGGATGATGCAGATATTGAGAAGATATTTGATGAATATTATTTGGATTACAGAGACAGGGGAATTATTGGCAGTGTGTTCGAAGACAGTTCAGACTTAGGATACGAGGAAGCATGGAGTCTTGGATACATTAAAAATGGAGATTCTATTGCAGATAAATATTTCGATTATAAAAAGTTTGGAGAGGATTTAGTTAATGAGGACGAAAATTATCTTGAACTTGATGACGGACGAGTTGTAAGTCTGAATTATTAGAAGGAGTGAAGAATATGACAATTACATATGATTTAGATTTAAACAGTTTCAATGCATGGAGTGGTGCAGTAGATACACTTGACAGGATACAGAGAGAAGGTAAATGCGAAGAATTAGAAAACATTCTTGAAGATTTATATCCTGATGGAATGACAGAAACGCAGCTTAATGATTTACTTCGGTTCGATTTTGAACAGGTGTATGAATGGCTTGGAATTAGAAGCGAAGAACAGATTAGAAAGGAAATCAAGGCGGCAGAAGATGAACTTGCTGATATGCAAAGCGATTTAGAGGATGAACTTGATGATGAAGATCTGACAACAGAAGAGAGTGCAGAAATCATTGACAGTTATCAGTCAGACATTTACGAAATCAAAGAGAGAATTGCAGACTTGAATGAAGAATTAGAGAATATCTAATCAAAGGAAATAAAGTTGGTAATTGGTCGGTAGAATAGGAGTGTGATTATATGAAAGAAATTGAAGTAAATAACGGATGTAAGATTGTATTAGAGAATAAATCACAAGGTATAGAAATTATTCATTGTGATAGTAATAGAGGCATTGAATATAGTTACAATATTCCTGATGGCGAACTTGTAATGTTGCTGAATTATTACAGAAACTGTAAGAGTGGCAGAGAAAAATCTGATTATATATCAGAAGGTAAAATTAGAAATACGAACAAGGATACCGTTGAATATATATAGTCAAAGGAAATTGTAATTTTAACGCAGAGAATACATAAGGCGGATACAGAAATGTATCTGCCTTATTTGCTAGAAGGGAGAATAGAACAATGATTGCGAATGGAAATTATATGCAAAAAGAAATTGCATACTGCGGAGAAAGTGAACTTGAGGTGATGGATTATTTACCTGTTAGGAAAAATATAGATGAGATTTTCAATCATCTTTTACGGATCGCATCAGATAATACGCATCTTGAAAGTGAATGGGAAGAATATCATAAAAGTGTATATCAGGATAACTATTATGATTCTGTTGATGAGATTGAGTATTTAGTTCAGCATGATGTTGTGACAAATATATGTGTGTTATACGAATTAAAAGAGAAATAATATAAAAATCGAATGAAACATAAAAAGAAAGGTTGGTAGATAATTATGATGAAATTTACAATGGATGCAAAAGAACTGAAAACAATGATGGATAGAGGAATGAGTGTTATCAATAAGAAAACGCCTGCTCAAAGCCTTACGAGATTATATTTTCAGGTAGATGAAAACGGAATTGTTAAAGTTTGGGGAACAGACATGGAACATTATACAGAAATCAGGAGTGATAATGCATATATGACAAGCCCAGGAATTCTTGGAATTGATATTGATGATGTTAAAATTATCTCTAAAATGAACGGAGAAATTACTTTAGAAGACGTAACGACAGAAGATATGAAGGTGGGGAAAATCAATATCAAGTGTGGAAAGAAAACAGTTACGATTCCACGGTATGCAAACACAGACGTTTTCCTTCCGGCAATGGACGAAACAGAGGCAAAAATCATAGGAGTAAAAGAAAATTGGTTGTTGGAAACAATTACAAATCTTGCAAAATTCACAAGTAATCAAGAAACAAATAAGATGATGCAAACGTTTAATTTTAATACAAAAGCTAAACGAATTGAAGCACTTGATGGTTACAGAATTGGAATGAGATCTCTCGAAAGTCAGAAAATCTACAATGTAGCAGATGATGAAAAGGATTATGTGAAACTCCATAATATGTGTGTTCCAGTATTCAAAAAATTGATGGATAAAAAATCAGAAAGCGAAATTATTATTTACCAGGATAAAAAATATATCCGGATTGTCGGAAATGATTTTATATATGTAATCAGAAGAATAGATGGTGAGTATTTCAAAGTAGATCCGATGATTAAGTTTTACGAAGATTTTAAATTTGTTCCAGAAAGAGAAAATATCTTATCCGTAATGAAGTACGATCTGGATTTGATTAAGACAGCCGGTGAAGATAGAAAACCGATAGTATTTCATAGTAAGAACGGAAATTTATGTACTTATGCATATACAAGAAAATACGAAGCGTTTGATGAATTGGAAACAAGCGAGAATAATATGAAAGATGATTTATATATTGGATTTAATCCACGATTTTTAGTAGATGTTTTTGAGATTGTAGATTCTGATAATCCAATTTGTTTAGGAACTAATCCGAAAGCACCGATGATGATTTACGGAAGTGAATATAGTTTCTTGGTACTTCCAATAAATATTGCAGTTGAAGATAAAGCAAATATTAAAAGGAAATTTGAAAGTGAGGCAGCGTAAGCTGCTTCACTTATTAGAAGGGAGCGCTGGTTAATATGACAAGTGAATACAAATATTACAAAAGAGATGGGAAACTGATGAGATTACATATTGAACAGGATGATGAACCATTAAATCCGCGAGTAGATTTTGATTGTAATATAGGAAAAATCGTATGTTGGGGAAATAATTGGGGTTATCTTGGAGACAAACAGAATAAATGGGATGATGCAGAAGATTTCTTTAAAGGGCTTTGCATGAAGCATCTAACAGAAAAACAGATTGAAGCACTTGTAAATAAGCGTATGGGAATTGTTTCGGTCGAATCACCTCCCGTAGAAAAGCCAAATAAAGCGGAGTATGAAAAGGATATTAGAAGTACAGTTCTAAAATATAATGCTATGGCTGAGAAAGCAAAGGAACTTGAATTGTCAGATGAAGCAATTAGATACATAAACATAGCTAAAAATTACAAGAGAAATCGAGAAGATGAATTTGAAAAGAATTTACGACTTTCAAAAGAATACAAAGTAACAAATGACATTGGATGGTTTCAGTATAAAGGAACAAAAGAACAGTGTGAGGATTATATTAATGGAGAGTTAAGAGAAGGATTGCTTGACGGAGATATTTTCTATGCAAGTGCAGGGATGTACAAAGAAGCAATGGAAATGTTAAAAGAATCAGATGTTGTAATTCTTCCAGTATTTGTATTTGAACATAGTGGAATTTCAATAAGCGTATTTGAATTTGGCGATAGATGGGATTCTGGTCAAGCAGGTTGGATTTATACGACAAAAGAAAATGTAAAAGAAACACTTATCAATTGGTATGCAAAGTACAGAGACAAAAATGGAAATTTTGTTGATGTAACGGAAGAAAATTGGAGAGAAGCTGCAATAGAAAATCTTAAAGGTGAGATTAAATTGTATAATATGTATCTTCAGGGCGAAGTATACGGAATTATCACAGAAGAATATGATACAGATCATGATGACTGGGAAGAAAAGGATTCATGCTGGGAATTCTTCAGTGATAAGTGTGGTGATGAACTTATCAAAGATGTCGCTTTAGATTTTGGAATAAGTGAAACGTTATATGATGTTTTGAATGATGCAAGAGTTGCATAACCAATAACCAAATGAAAGAATTATTTTATGGAAATAAGGTAGAAAAAATGATGACGGAGGAAAGATTTGCAGAAACTAATTATAAAATGACATACGAAGAATACAAGAAGTGTTACATCTATTTTGGATTGATAAGAATTGGAAGAAACGTGGTGATTGTGCCAATAATTATAATCTCATTGTTGATATGGAAAATAAAACATATAAGGTATATACGAATGCTTTTTATGGATATTATCATCAAGAAGATATTGAGATTAAAAAGAAATCAGATATTGAAGATTACATAGAGTATTTAAAGAGAAATGGATTCAGAGGAGATGATTAAATGCTTAACATAACAGAAAATGGATATGTTTATACAAGTAAAAATGGAATCAAATATGACTTATTCGAGGGAATAAGTATTGGAATATCACCTAAAAAGACATCAGATATAATCTTTGTAATGATGTCTGATGTTGATTTTAATGTTGAAAATCATATTGTCGGTTGGTTATCTGGTGCTTATATTTTGCCAAACAGACTCGATGAATATGATGCAAGTATAACAGAAATGGTTGATATTTATGAAAAAGAGAACGGAATAGGAGAGTGATTTTATGGTAACAGAAAACGGAATGGTTATGATGACTCTTAGCGAATATCAAAGCTTAAATGCAACAAAAAATAAAATAGAAGAACTTGAAAAGTCAAATGAGATGTTGCGAAAGGCAATGATACATCTGACAGGCAAAGGGAATACAACTGATATTAAAGTCTCTCGTTCAGATTTTGTTAAAATGCATGATATGGCAGTGAACGAAATGTTTGAGACAAATAGTGAAGAGAACGATGTTTATGGACATAATGTTACAGTACATTGGCATGGAATGTATTGTAATTGTTCGGACGGAGCAACACCAAGTAATTTTATAATTCCTGCAATAGTGGATTGTGATAACGAATTAGATTTGGAGGAGTGATGATATATGCATGAATTTATAGTTAGATGGACAGCAAGTGGATATTGTGTAGACTTTTATTATATGATTGTTGCTGAATCGTTAGATAATGCAAAAGAATTATGGGATGAATATGTAAAAACACATGAGGAAATTCAGTATTCGTGGGATAAAGCTGTTAAGGCAGTTAAGTATCATTATGGTGGATATATTTCTTGGAAAGATAATGGAGAAACGAAGAAAGAAAAAGGTTGTTATGGAATGGAAAGTGAGAATATTTCTACCGGCAGTGATCATTTGAGAGATTAATGAGAAAGGATCGTGTTGAATATGAAAAAATATTTAGTTACTTATAGCGAATGTTACAGTGGAAATTATGAAGTAGAAGCAAATAACAAAGAAGAGGCTGAGGAAATTGTAAAGAATGACATTTTTGAAGGCAGAAGAGAAGCACCGAGTAATTGTTATCAGTCCGGTTGTTTTACGGAAGAGATTTCAGAATAGAATTATGAAACAAGAGTTTCTTTAGAAGATTGGAGGAATTATTATGTATTTAAGAAAAATATTAACAGATGGAAATAAGGAATTTTTAGAAAATATGCGTGTTGATTTTGATTATAAGGGAGAACACTACAATGTAAGAATCAAAAGATTATGTGATAACTTCTTTGAATCATACACAGGAACTTGCTTTGATTATAGCGAAATTTGCAACTGCAAGATTGGATATATAACAGGCGAAGAAGTAACTGTAAGCATTAAAACATTATACGAAAGCAATTTTGGTGCTGAATGTGGATGGATTAATACAGAAAATAATGAAAACGGAGATGTTGGTTATTACGATTTGTACACCACAAGCGGTTTAGTATGCATGGATGGGGAAACCTGCAAAATTATTGATGTAAAAGAAGACTGTATTGTATTAAAAAATACAGACGGAGAAAGGGATATGATATTTACATTAACTTATGAAGAGGCTAACATTTGTTGTTTTGAATGTCCTGTTGAATAGAATGAAATGAGGATTTACTGTGAAGAACGGAGGCAATGTCATGAGTAAAAAATATTATCCAATTGAGGATGCAGTAAATAATGTTTCACAAAAATTCAAACTTGGGTTGAAAGATGCGAATAAAATGAACGAAGAGGAATTTAATAATGCGGAGGAATACATATTGAAATATGTAAAATTTGTAAGCCATCCAGATTATGTACAGTTAATACCACAATCGTTAGAAACAGGAGAATATATTTTGTAAGGATGAAAAGATAATTTCTTAAAAAGAGAGAGGTTGTTATTATGAGCAGAAAAACAAAAAATATAGATCACGAACTTTGTGATTATGATGAAGCATATGATCGTGAATCTGCAAGTGATATTGGATGGTGTGGAAAATGCAAAATTCCAGAGTGTCCATATAATAAAGACTTAAATGAAAAGAAACGAATGGGTTGGAAAATTCAATGAAACGATGATTTCAAGATAGGAGGGTATGATATGCAATTTATACCGACAGACGATTATAGAGAAGTTTCTATGTATGCAGGTCTTAATGCTATTCAAATAGGAAACGCAGATAAATTGTATTCTGACGGATTGGATGCAAATGAGTACATCTATTTTGATCCTGTCAAAGGATTTTGCTATGAAGATGGATGTGTTATTGGTGGAACATATGATCAGACACTAAACATACTACATTCCCTTAAATGGTGTTTCCATCATAAATTCTATGTAAAAAAGCATAAATGAAACGTAGATTTCAGGAATGGAGGAAATATTATGGATAAATTAGAACAGGCAATGCAAAGCAAAGATTTTTGGGTTGAACTTGCAGATGCATCATTTGGTAAAGTCGTACTTCATGGCAAAGATACGGACAGTATTGCAGACAATGAGTATTATGAGGTATCAAGCAAGATTAATACGGATGGAGATTTTGCTATTACTTTCTTTAAGACTTATGAGAAAATGAAGAAATGGTTTGATGCCTGGCAGGGTGAAGGATTTTACAATTATCTTGTAGAATTATATGAAAAGCAATTAACCCAATAAATCGGCAATTTCTTCACCGAAAGTATTTCTTTAGAAGATTGGAGGAAAAATAAATGGAAAGAGCAATTATAAAATCGAAAAATGGAAAACAGTATTTCTTTTACGATGACCCAGAATGGGGAGTTGATTATAAGAAATCTGAAGTTGAAGGTGTATTAAATATTGACGAAGAAACCGGTTTTCATAGCTGTGAAAAATCTGGATTGTATGAAAATATGGAAGGGTATATTGATAAAATACAGAATGAAAATGAGTTACCAAATGGAAAATATATTGTAACTTATTTCGCGCTTTGTGATAATGCAAGTGGACTTGAGCAGCTTGTTGATTATGGAATTACAAAGGAACAGATTATTAAGAATGTAAATGCACAGAAATATGTTGAAGGTGCTGATTATTTTTTAATGGAACAGTTGAGAACGATTTCTTAAACGATAACATGAGGTAAAATATTATGACATGGGATGAATTAAATGAAAAATATCCAGAAGCAAGGGATGAAATGAGCGTAGACAGAGAAAGGGATTTTTTAAAAGACTTGTATGACGCTTATGAAGCTGTCGGATTTGTAAACAAATTTTGGACTCCATTTGATTTGAATGATGAAGACAAAAGTTATGTTGGAAAACCATTTAAGGTGGTTGGAAGATGTGAGGAAAGTAAGGAATGGGATTTAGAATCTTTACCTGCTTGGAAAATCGAATTTGAAGATGGACATAAAATGGATGCATATCCAGAAGAAATTTACTTAAAAGACATGATTGCAAATGGATATAAGTCAGAATGAAACGGAAATTTCCTCAGGGGTGATTATATGATGACAGATAAAGAATTGATCAAAGCAAAAGAAATTTTAAAAGAAAATCATATCAATGCTTGTCCTATAGAATTTTGGGAAGGAAAAGATTATTACAAAGTTGCTTATACAACATATGCTGGAAATTTTTATATAAAAGAATTTGGCAAGTAAATGAAAACTTCAAAAGGATGGTGATTCAATGTTCCGTGGTGAAGTATTAGGAGTTATGTATTACTCTTGGGAAACATATAAAAAGGCATGGAATGATGCTGTAAAACAGGGAAAGTTATTTGATAAAAATGGAAGAAAAATTTATAAAACTTTATAAGGAGAACTAATATGATAGATAACAATATTACAGATTTTCAAACAGAAATGGCAAATGTGGATGTAGCTGAAATTTTAAGAGAAATGAAAGAACGACATGACAGAACTGGAGAATGTGGGATTTATGATATCACGTCAGATGGAAAACTTGGAGAGAAATTGCATGATTTATAAACCTGATGAAAAGCACATTTCAAGGAGGGAAAAATCATGGATATTATAAAGAATTGGTTTGAAAATAACGGTTATGAAATCGAAGAATGTGAAACCACACTACAAGCGAAAGCAGATACAATTTTATTCCTGGTTGTTGAACCACACGACGGGACAAATGGAAAATGGATGTTAAGGGTAGCTGCATTGGCATCTTTTGACAGATGGGCGAATTCGACAGCCGTTGAGGAATTCTTTGATACGAAAACAGGACTGTGTAATTATTTGAAAAATAATCAGCTTTACATCTACAAAGATGTATTGAGAAAATTGTCGGAAGAATATGAGGAAATGTACAGAGTTAATTATGAAGATTAATCGGAGGTAGAAATTATGGTATTTTACGGAAAAATTGGATTTCCTAGATTTGGAAAGAGAATTGAACAGGATTTTGATTATGATGTATTTTTTTGCGACATTGATGATGAAGAAACATCTATTACAGATTTAGAAAATGCAGATCATTTCAACAACATAGATACTTGTATTATGTGGGCGGTTTTATGGGCTATGGAAGGGAAATTACATGATGGAATGCATATTGTAATTCAGAGTCCAGAACCGGAAGTCGTAAAAGAATATGTTACATATGATTCTTTGTTGGAAGATTTATGGAAAACACTTACAGATGTACCAATGAATCCTGATACAGAGGATATTGAAGAAGATTGGTTTATCTTTCCAAAGGGAACTAACAGAGAAGAAATTTGGGATTGGTTTGACGAGCAGCATTCAAAAGGAATTGGATGGATAATGGAAAATATTGATGATTGATTGGAGGGTGATTGTATGAATAAATTACAAGCTATGAGAGGTAGAATTGTAGAAATTGCAGAAGAAAACGGGTGGAAAGTTGATGTTGAATCAATTGACGGAGATAATTTTTCTTATGAATTTTCTAAATATAGTCCGGCAGGTCAAGATTTCAGTTTTGAAGCAGAAATGGAAGATAATAATGTATACGCACTATTAAATAACATTAAAGATTATTATGATAATTATGATTGCAGCTATGAGGCTTATTTATGGCTAGACAATACAGGGCATGGAACTAATGGCGTACCATATGATCTAAAAGATGTTTATGAGGATATGGAAGCGTGTGAGGAAATGACTTTTGAATTATGGAAATCGTTAACCGAAGAGGACTGGGAGGGATATTATGAAGATTAAATATTACGAATTAAATTGCGGAGTAAAGGCAACAGAAGAAGAAATCAAAAATGGTGCAGAAAATGGATGTGAAATCAGTAGAGGTCTTGTCGATACAGAATATAGTATAGCAATTAAAGCAGATCATTACCCAACTTTTGAAGAAGCAGAAGAATTTATAAAAGATGATTTAAAAAGATTTGAATATGATGGTGTTTATGGAATTACTCCATTATCAGAAGAGGAATTACATTCGTTTTTCGATACTGAAAACATTGATAAATGGAAAGTATTAAGTAAATGAAAACCGCATTTCAAAGGAGTTTAAAGAATGAAGATTAAAGATTTATTGGGAAATTTTTACGGTAATGATATATGGGTAGAAATCAAAGATGAATATCTTTATCAAAATAGTGCATGGAGAAAAGATATGGCAATCGAGAAGTATGGGTATTGTCCAGTGATTAGTTGGACTGTAAAAGATAACAATATTATTATCAATACACGTTCACAGTTTTAATTAATATAAAAATGGAAAGATATGTAACTGGTATGGTTTATATAAACAAGGATGAGAGAAATGATTACATTAAAAGAATTAGTACAAGAACAAGCATGGAACAATGCGACAGACCTTCAGATAATCAATGCATATTTTGAGTTAAATGACTTAGAAGCTGATGGAATTGATATTATTAGCAAATTAACAAAGTCAAAAATAAACAAAATAAAAAATAAATATGCAGTAGCAGAAACATGGGTGTGTATGTTGCCATCAAAATATCTGTATGAGAATTATAGTTTGGATATAGCTGATCGTTTGCATGGGTTGGAACTAGATTATCTGATGAATGGCTGCGAATTATCTGATAAACAGCTTAAATGGGCAAAAGAGAATGCTTCGAACATTCTGGAGCCAGAAGCATATTTCCAACCTCTAATTAGATACTTAGAAGAAAACGGAATTAAATTCAAAGAACGGAAGTGAGGTCGTTGAGATGACATTACGTGATTTATTAGAAAATGTAACCGTACAAGGTTGTGTCAGAATTCAGAGTTGGGGAAGTGGCTACAAGGCTTCAATCTATTATGATGGAAACGCAGACGATATATGGAAAAAGATTGAAGAATATGGAGATAAAGAATTAACATATATATTCCCCTTAGATGGAAATAGAATTTGTATTGAAGTTGAGGAATAATGAATGCAAGGATTCAAAAGAGAATACATAAGAGACTGGAAATATCCGGTCTCTTATTTTATTGGAAGAAAGTGAGGTTGTTATTATGGTAGATTGCTACGGTAAATGGACTGAAGAACAGGATTATTCAAAATATCCAGAAGAGAAATGGTGTGATTATGATTATATGGCAATATGGATTAGAAAACAGGGTTATGAACCAGAGACATCAATGGAAAATTTGATTTCAAATATCATGTTATCACATGATTGGGACGATAATGTTGTTAAATTCGGGTATTACGCATTAAAAGATGAGCGGAAGTTCCCTGATAATATGATGGTATACATTCCGGATATTGCTGAGTATGTAAGAGATAGTGGTGGTTTAAGCGAATTTGATTACGAATGATAAGAAAGTGAGGTAGACAATTATGTTCAGTACATTAAGAAAAACAATTATAACAAAACAAGGGAAAGGATTGATTGTACCGGTTGAATATCCAGATTGGTATGGATTACCGGAAGTAGGATTTATTTGGCATGGCGCATGGGCAGATCCTGAATTGGAATACAAAGGGAAAGAATTCAATTTATATATTGTAGAAGATACGATGTGGGAAAGATACAATGAGTATTGCGAAGAAAATAACAAAACACCAGACGATGATGATTTCAAAAAATACATGAAAGAAAACAAAGATTACGTATACGAGTTATTAGACTTAGCAATCGAAGGAATGGAAAGTGAGGTAGAGGAATAATGATCAGAACATTTTTTGTATTAGATTTTGATGGCACTTATGATTTTGAGCCAGAAGATGAATATGGTGTAGAGCCGGTTGTATATATGATTCCTAAAGAAAGCGAAACAGCAGTATTCAGATATGCACGGTTGGCAAGCAGGATGTTCCTGGAAGCCGAAGATAATACATTATGCATTGGAGATTATTTTGAGCAGCTACTGAAATCAAATAACATTCCGTTCCAGGTTGTTGGCAATCTGCATATTCCATTTGGAGAACGCCAGTGGGACTATTTGGATAACAGTATTGCAAAGGAGATTGTATAATGGAAATGTTCGGATTTAGAATTATTCATGGTGATGGAGTTGACATGTTTGATACCAGTCGGTGTACGCCATATAGTAGTTTGACACCTGCTCAGATGCAGGAATATATAGAAGCTGACGTACAACTGAATTATATGAAAATTCAGAAACGGAAAGAACAACGTGAAATATCTGAAGGTTCTGTAAATATTAAACAGTTCATAAGAAAGTTATTTGGTGTGTAAATGAGAAGAGAGTGGACAGAACAGGAAGTAAATTACCTGAAAAGCAGATATTTGAAGCAACCGGTAGAAATAACTGCTAAAAAATTAAATCGTACAAAAATGTCAGTAAAAAGAAAAGCAGTTAATATTGGTTTGAAACACTACTGTACAGATTATTTGAGCGCAAGAATGGTTGCGAAGTGCTTTGGAGTAAATACAACAGTTCCGATTAGATGGATTGAAAAGCTTGGACTTCCTGCCAAGAAAGTAGTGTGTGAAACACAAACAAGATATCTGATTGATCCTGAAGATTTTTGGGAATGGGCTGAAGAACACAAAGATAAAATTAATTGGACAAACTTCCAAGAGAATTCTATTGTTCCGCAACCAGAATGGGTACGTGAGCAGAAACTAAATTACAAGACTAGGAACCACAGAAAGAAATTTACTGAACAAGATCGTATACTGATAATGGGGATGTTACGGAAAGGAATGTCATATAGACAAATTGCTGAAGTAATGGAAAGAACCTATGATAGTATAAATCATTATTGCAGGACGATCTATCAGTGATGAAATTCAACATTTTTGTTGTGAAAAACAGAAATAGTTATATTATTGTAAAACAAAGAAGGTAGTATAATGGTATATGAATTAAGAAGAAATACGGTTGCTATTAATAAAAAAGAAGATATTAAACCTGGATGCACGTTAAATATTGACGAACGATTTGCATTAAATATATTAAAGACTTTTGACAAAAAAGAAGATGCATTAGATGCATTAAAAGATTTCAACTCCACGTTTTACGAAAGAGACAGTGATGGAAGATGTTATGTGGTAACTGAATATTATATAGAAGAAAACGAATACGATGATGAAGGAGAATGGATTTCTGGTGGTGATATTTGGAAATTCGCAGATTTTCTTCCTGAAAAAGATTACATTGAAATTTAAAAAGAACAATAAATTAAAACGGAAACGTCCACTTTGGTATAGAGAATACTAAGGTGGGCGTTTTGTTGTACACGAAAGGTGGTATTATAATGAAAAATAAAAAATTCAACAGAAAAGAGCTTCAGCTTATTAGTATTATTAATGAAGCGAAATCATGGGTAAGTTGCAATTGTGAGTTAGAAGTCGACAAAATTGATGATGGATGGTATGCTGGTGAGTATGATCCGAGATATGGATTCCGACAATTCGACTATTATCAATATAAAGAACCTTTGATTACGGCAGATGAAGTAGAGCATTATAATGTAGATATGGTAAAAGTGTTTAATCATTGCGATGTAGCATATTGCGGATAAGAAAGAGAGGTAGATTATAATGAGTAAATTGAGAGTATGGTGGATTCCACAGGTAGGAGTAAGCAAAACATTTTATATTCCGGTTGAGTCACCGGAAGAGGGTAAAAAAGTAATGGATATGTTAGCAGCATACGATATGTTCCAGTTACAGGAGAATCTTAAACCAGATTTTGCAAATACCGGCGGGCTTCAGATGTTTGATGAAGCGGAAAACGAATGGACAAATTGGTATCTGGAAGATGATGAAGAATTTTATGAAGATCTGGATGAATATTGTGATCAGTGCAACCAAGCAAATGAGTTGGAATGGTACAGAGAACAGGTTATGGGGCAAATTGATTACGAAAAAATTCTTATGATGGACAAAACAAAATGGAACTGATGAAAGATGAATTTCAAATGAAAATTTAGCTTATATTGTCTGATAATTAGACTGAAAAAGTATTGAAATTAGACATTATTCGATGTATAATTAAGAAAATAGGTGATATAAATGAAATTTGATTGGAATGTAATGACAGAATTTGATGAAAATGGAGAACATACTACATGGTGTGCTAAATTTGGAGAAAAATTAATTTATATTGAAAAGAACTATAAAGGTAAGTATGGAGTGTCTAATACATTAGATCCGAATATACCATATTTTGTAGAATGTAAAACATTTGTAAGTGCCCGGCGTTGGGTAACAAGATATCAGAATAAATTAGAGAAGTTAACAAGATAAGAAAGTATAAGATAAGAAAGAGAGGACAAATATTATGGCAGGATTATTCTTTTTAGCAGCATTAGCAGCAAGAGGTGGACTTAAAGCGGGAGCAGCAATTCAGAATCAGAGAACAAGAACAAATTATAATACGACATATCCGTTAGGTAATTATACAACTGAGCGTTATTATTGTGATGTGAATGGAAAATCTCGTTTATGTAGCAATAATCATATAATTATCCCAGACGGAGGTAAGTGGTTAGATGTTACTTCTTGCCCTTATAAAGTAGTGTATGATGAATTTGCAGAAAAAGCAAAACATAGTCAGAAAATGCTTGATCAGAGTAAGCCAGAAGAGAAACGTTCTGTGTATTTGGAAGTTAATCCAAGAACATATCCGTTTGGTGCGCCAGCATTTTTTGAAACAAAGACAGGAAAACAAATTGCATTACTTAGATGTGATTGGAGTTATAGTAAACCACGTTATGAACTTGGATATTTTGACGAGAGCCAGCGTGGTGGTATTTATCGTGTAGACAGAGATAAGTATGATTGGGATTCAGTAAAAGAAATTTCCAAAGAATATTATGAAGAATTAGATCGTGATATTCAGAAATTCAAAAAAGAGTCTCCGGATAGCTACTATCTTTCTATGGCTTATAAATTTTATTAATCATCCTATGCGGTTTGCCTTATTTGGCAGACCGTTTTCTTGCAAGTAGGTGGAGAATAATGTAATATGAAATAATAGATTGAAACCAAGTTTTCAAACGGAGGATAAGAGTATGAAATATGGAGATATTGTCGTTTATAATAATCAAATTGGAACGGTAGTAAAAAGTGAAAATGATTTTAAATTCCATCCTTGTAATCGTGGATGCTGTTCATTTAGCCTATTGAATACAATTACAGATAATGATATAAGAGAAGCAACACATGATGAAAAATTGGAGCTAATAGAGAAAGAATTTACATGGGGTAATGTGTTTCAAATTCATTGTATTGGAAAATATCAGATTGTAGAATATATTGATAAAAAGAATAGTAAAAAATATTATCATGGATATATCAATTATCGTGATACAAATAATTCATATTCTTCTTTAGATTCTGCATTAATTGGATGTATCGGATATAAACATGAAGGCGGTAACGGCAAGGCAGCAATGTATTTTGAGAAGATGATTGGTATAGGTAATGAAATCTAGGTTTTAAGAATGGAATGGGAATAAATTATGAAAAACGAAATGTATGCAGTTGCTTATAATGATAAAATCGGAAATGGATTTACGGAAACGGAGCCTTGGATTTTTGACGGCTTTGATGATATAAATCAGAGTAGAATAAAGGCAAATGGATTGATCAGATCAGGGTATAAGAATGTAACAATGTTTAAAATCTGTGGTCAACCGCCAGAATGTATTACATGGTCATATGTAAAGAAACATGAAATTTAAACTTTCAGATGGTTATGAAAGGAGACTATAAAAATGAGTATAGCAGTATGTATAGAAGATTTTGATGGTATTGGATTTACTAAAGAGAATAATAATGTAAATAAAAAAGTCCATATTGAAAAAGGAAAAACAATTACATGGGATAATCAAGGATATCTTTGGTTTCACAATGTATGTTTTGGACATATGGACGCATATCCAGGACGGTATTTTAAATTTTAAACCCGATTAAATTCCTATTTCGTGAGGTAATGTAAATGGAAGCAGAACAATGGAATATTGAATGTTGCAAATGTGGAAAATTTTTGTTTTCCGAACAGAGAATATATCCAGAAGGGCAACCAAGTAAAATAGAGTATATTAACGGATATTATGATGGGGACTACTACTTTAATGAATTTGCTGATGAATTTTATTGTCTTGATTGCGCCAAAAAATATAATAAGTTATTAGATTTTGGAAGAGACGGCAGACAAAGAAATTGTCATGTGAATGCTTATAGAAGTGGTAAGATCCCGATTGGAATAAGGTGATATAAATGAGTAATTTGGTACAAAAAGTGAACTTTCAACTTCCTGGATCTCTTGAGATTGAAATGTATATGTATGGCGAAGCAACTCTGGAAGCTAATCAGGAAATGCAACTGGTGTTGGAGAAATTATATAAATATGAGAAGCAGCCTGGCATAAGAGAGAAGATTAAAGAGTATATTGATGAGCTTAGTGTAGAAATTAAGCGACTTGAAGGAGAGCTTATTGAGATGAGTGGTAGTGACCCTAGTATAGTTTCTGGAACAGAAATTAAACTTGAAACGTTGGTTAATATAAAGAATGATTTGCTCGGAAGATTGGAAGAGGTGATATAAATGGCAAGAATAATGGATAAGCCAAACAAAATCAAGGCAAAATTATTAGTGGTAGTCGAAGCTGAATTTTATGATAATGAATCATCAGAAGAAACATTAAGATATTGTGTTGAACAGGACTTAGAAGATGCAGGATTAAATGTTATTGATGTTTCAGTTATGAATTGACGATTTCTTTTTGTTTTCAATGGAGAATAATGCTATATAAAATAGAATGGAGTGTGATACATATGCAGAGAATTATATTGCAAAGAAAAGATAAAAAACTCATAGATAATATTTTCGAGTATCCTGGAAGTATCTTTAGTGTACACTTTGTAGAATATGAAGATACAGTTTGGTGTAAATCTATTTCAGAAATTTATATGGCATTAGAGCAGTTTAAGAAAAATGGATTTGTGAAGACAGATGAAAATGCAGAATTAGCAGTATAGAAAGTGAAGTAAACATATATGGTGAATGAATATAAAGTAGAAGAAACACAGTTTGGAACAAAGACAACACATCCTGCTTATGGTACAATTTTATTCAATAGAGCTTATGGTGAAAAGAGAGCTTTATTTGGAAGTAGCATTGAACATAGTAATGTAATTACGTTAGAATTACGACATGCCGACATTACAAGAGGTTATAGTTCAGATAGTGTTTTTGGTAACAAACCAATTGTGGAAGTGGAAATGAGCTATTCCCAATTTGCTGAAGCAATCACTTCGTTTGGTCAGGGAACCGGTATCCCGTGTACAATCAGATATACGGAAAAAGACGGAAAAATTCCGCCATGCGATTTCGTAAGTAAAAGAGAACAGTTTACGGATGAATTCAAGGGGAAAATTGAAGATGCAATGAATGAGTCGCAGCAGTTAATCCATGATGCAGCTGATTTATTTTCCCAGAAAAAATCCCTTACGAAAGCAGATAAGGAAGCCGTTATGAATAAACTGAGAAAGCTGAGCATGGATATTGGTTGTAACATGGAATTTGTTGCCAATCAGTTTAATGTCCAGATGGATCGCACTGTTATGGAAGCAAAAGGCGAGATCGAATCATTCTGCCAGAATAAGATTAATGCGATTGCAAGTGCAGCATTGGTAGAACATAGAGATGAAATTTTACAGCTTGAAAATCCTGTAGATATTGAAGATTGAGGTGGTATATATGGGAGCATGGAGTTTTGAGGTACTATCAAATGATAGAGCTTTAGATGTAATGTCTGAACTGGAAGATAGTAAGGATATAAAGGCAGATGTAGAAAAGTTACTTGATGATGGAGATACAGATGAAAAAGTTCTGGCTTGTGAAATAGTTGATATTTCAATCAATGGTATAAATGAAGAAATTCTTGGTAATTTATATGAGTACGAAGAGTTTTTCAAGTCAATTCAAAGTAAACCAATTGCCGAATTGAGATTAAAGGCTTTTGAAACTATTCGATATGTTCAAAAACATGATGGCGGTTGGATAGATGAAGTAAAGGAACAGAGAGCAGATTTGTTAAGAAGGATTGAAAATAGATTAATATCTCAATAAAAATCCAATGAAAGATTGTTTTCATGGAGTGTGTAAAGATGGGAGATAGAAATATTTTACTAACATATATTAAGGATGGCAAACAGGGATTTGATTGGTTTGATGATATTACCGATATGGAGATCAGCATTATTGAACGTGGAATAAAAGAAAGCGAAATTTATGATATAGTCAAAATAAATGATTGTGAAAATATAGATATATCTTCGGTTTGTAAATGTTATATAGGAAAATAATAGAAAAATTGTTTCATTATAAGAGGTTATTATATGAATAAGAAAATAGATTATAGGGATGCAGAATTATGCAGGAATCTTTCATATGATAAATAAGTTATTAAAACGGAGGTTTTATGGAAAAAGGAGATCTGGTAAAATTCGGAACCAATAAAGCAAAAATTATAGGTAAATCAATGAAGGGTGGACAAATACGATATAAAATTCGACAACTAGATGACTGGGGAACTATAGTTAATAACATCCACGAAAGAGAATTGACGAAAATAAAAAGTTGATTGAAACAGACATTTTATATGATCAACATGGATAACCGTTGGTGAGAAATCATTGACGGTTATTTTTAATACAAACATTTGTTTGCTATTTTGGTAGAAATATGGTAGACTCAACATTGTATTGGAAAGAAGGGAAATGTATGAAAATTAGAATCCAGACACAGTTCCAGAAATCAGATGATTTTTCTATTAAAAATATGGATCAGTTTCATATGGTAGAAAATGATAAAAATTATTCTTGTGAAATTGTGTTTACAGATAGAAAATTAGCAGTAAATTATTTTCAAAATCTTATTCAGAATGGATTTCAAACACAGGATCTGTATGATGATTTTAGAAAAATACTTGTAATTCTGGAAGATGCAGCGTGTTTTATTAGTGGCGGATCTGGTGAATATGTTACTGCAAAAGATAAAGAAACGTGGGTGAAAATATGGATAGAATAGAAAATGTTATGAATCTGCCAGTAGATTACGAATTTACTGATCAGGATATTGTGAATGAATATGAGATTATAAAAGATAAAAAGAAAGTTGCTGCTATATATAAAATACCCGTGGCGCAGGTAACAGAAATATTAAAGAAAAATAAATAATAAAATGAGATTAGGAAGCAGATTCAATTCTGCTTCTTTTTTGTTAGGAGAAAGAGAGAATATATGAGATATAAGAATGGAAATCCGAAGAAGTGTTCGAGATTTATCTGTCTGCATTGTTTACAGGAAAATTTTGTAGTAGATGGGTTACAAAGGAGACATCAGAGACCAAATAATCATATTAAAGACATCTGGTGTGCTAATAAAATTTGTTCAGAAAAATACTCTACGACTAAAAACTTGGAAGTCAGATTTTGTGATGACTTTGAAGAAAAAATGATTGTTGCACGTCAGATTAGAAGTAAATATTATCCAGAAGAGAATCCAAATAATAGAAAGGTAGGTTGATAATATGTATAAAGATGAAGTTCAGAAGAGAAATGAAGAAAATTTACAGCGAAGATTTGAACAAGATAATGTTCCACAGTTCATTCAGAAGTATTTTATCAATTTGGAAAGCAAATCAAGTTGTGTAACATATTGGGCTACAATTAAACAATTGTTAAATTGGTCAATTGAAAAGAAACTAATCAATAAAGATAGTATTTCAGAAATTGAACCGGAAGACTTCCTGGAGATTGAGGCTGAAGATGTGACGATGTATTTAAGAGAAAGAGAAATAAATGGTATCGCTCCAACGACGCTTGGAACAGAAAAGAATCGGATTAGTAGTTTCTGGGAATATTTAGTAAGAAGTAGAAAATGTCCAGTTGATTATAATATTGTAAGAAGTGTATCATACAGAGGTGTGTCAACTGGAAATGGATTATTTAAGAAGCTGCCAACCGATTCACAAATGGATTCTATGGAACAGAAATTAGCCAATAGAAAAGATGACTTTTGGCGCATTAGAAACTTAGCAATCTTCTATGTGTTGAAATGGACTGGAATAAGAGAAATTGAGTGTGCCGGATTGGATTTAGGAGACGTTCATCTCGATAATGATATGCCATATATTAGTGTAATTGGAAAAGGGAATTATAGAGAAATTGAAAAGAAGGATGTCTTTTTAACTGATAGTTCAGCAAAGAAATTAAGTGAATGGATTGTGCTTAGAGCGAGTATGGAACCTGATAGCGAAGCTTTGTTTCTGACTAAGAAAGGGAGTCGTGTTACAGAAAGTACTATTAAAGAGTTATTCAAATATAATGGAAATGGAATTACACCACATATGATGAGACATTGGTATGCCACATTTCTAGGAACAACCGGTAATATTGCATTTGCACAGCAACAGTTACGACATACTTCAATGACAACGACAGTTAACAATTACTCAAATGGTGCCGTTGGTATGAAAGAGATGTTAAAAGATCTGTGATATACGAATTATAACAATACGTATTGACAAAACACGTATTAAAAAGTATAATATCAGAAAAAGGAAAGAGGTGTGTTACTGCCGGTTACTCCTAGAGAAATGGAAAAAGAAATTTTGCAAGCAGGATATGTATTCAAAAATCAAATTGGTTCACATCGACAGTATGTGCATCCGGATAAACCTGGTAAAGTTACTATTCCATTTCATTCAAAAGATTTATCAAAAGGTACAGAAAAATCAATACGTAAACAGGCGGGACTTAAATAAAGTTCTCGCCTATTCATATAATATAAGTGAAAGAGAGGTTGTTGCGATATGTTAACTATGTATCCCGCATGTTTTTTTAAAGATGAAAACTCTTATTCTGTAATTTTTCCTGACTTAAATTATTTGGCAACTTGTGGAGACAATCTGGAAGATGCGATGAAAATGGCGATTGATTGTTTAGCTGGATATTTATATACAGGGAAACAAGACGGAGATGACATGCCACAGCCATCAAAGATTGAAGATATAGATATTTCAGAAGTAGCAAAAGAGCTTGAAATTTCTGATGAAAATTCTTTTAAGAATATTGTTTCTGTGGATGTAGAAGAATATGCTAGAAATCATTTCAATAAATCCGTTAAAAAAACATTGACTATTCCACAATGGTTAAACGATCTAGCGATTGAAAATAATATTAATTTTTCAAAAATTTTGCAAGAAGCATTAAAATCAAAATTGAATATAGCACAATAAAAAGAGACGGTACATTAACTTGTGCCGTCTTCTTTATTGATAAGAATATTAAATTGTTTATCAGTACTTTCGAATAAATCATCTGGAGTACAGTTAAGAGCAAGACAAATTTTTTCTAATGTGTCAAATCGGATGCTTGTTGTTTCTTGATTACACATTTTACTAATTGCATTTGCGGCTATACCAGTCGATTTAGACAACCAATATCCTGATTTGTGTTCCTCTTCAAGTATTTCTTTTAATTTAAATTTGAGCATTGGTATATTCTCCTTATATATCTATAGATAGAATATCAAAAAATAATATATTTTACAATAATATATCTTGACATACACTATCTATAGATATATAATGTAAACCATAGAAAGAGAAATAATAAAAAACAAAGGCAATTTACATAATAAGAGGAAGGAGCGAGAGATACATATGGATCTGAAAAGATATGATATTATCACAGCAGAAATTAAATATGAACATGGATCAGTTCAGACAAAGAAACGTCCATATGTGATCGTGAGTAACGCGATTGGAACACGTCATTCAAATATCATTACTGTTATGCCTTTGACTTCAAAAATAAAAAAGACAGATATGCCTGTACATGGTTGTCTGGAAGCTGATGGAGAAAACGGTTTGAATTTGTTTTCTATGGTTTTAGGAGAACAGCCATTTACAATATCAAAAGACGAAGTGATTGGAAAGATTGGTTCAGTTACTTCTCAGTCTGAAAGAAATATGATTAATAAAGTTTGCTTCAATTCATATTTCTACGGAGAGGACATCAATTGGAAGGAGGTACTGGCATAAAATGTATGTTAGCAAAGAGATAGCAAAAAAAATGATTGACGAAGCTCAGGGACTTATATGGATTGATACGATTGATACTGTTACATACGTTCACACGAAACCAGCAAGAATTAATAAAATAGAAAGCAAACGGATTATTCATAATGCTTCAGGTATTAATTATGAAGACAACGATTTCTTTTCACGGATTTCGTTATGTGGGGTGGACGGTGTACCAGAGTCGTTAATTCATAATTTATCATTCCCTCAAGTGAGATTGGAATGATAATGGTGGTATTTTTATGACCCATCAAATATGCATCGAACAGAAAACAGAACATAATAACGAACAGATGTTCGGAAAACTATTGACAAATCAGAACGTTTGTTCTATTATTGTTCTTGTAAACGAGAAACAGCCAGTGCTAGGGACTGGCATCCCTATAATGCACCAGCTGTTCTCAACCAAGGATCATATAACAAAAAAGATTGCTATACGACACTATTATTTTACATATTTTATTCAACATTGTCAATCATTTGGCAATTATTGGTAATTTTATTTTCCATAATATTTTTCATAATTACAGTTCGTAAAGCAATCCAACACAATTAAAACTGAATATTGAAATTTATTTTCTTATTTTTACGAAATAAGTGTGTTTTTTACAGTCAAAAATTTTTTGTCTTTCATACTTGTTTTGGAACATAAATAGGTCTATTAAATTTACCTAAATTCGGCAGAGAATACAGTGGAGAAGAAAGGGAGTGGTAAAAATTGCGGTATATGATCAAAAATAAGAGAAATACATATATCCGTTTGGATGAGAATGGACGGTTCGTATCGTGTTCAGAAAAATTAAAAGGAACTTTTGAGTACAGTAAAGCTTGTAATATTGTACAAGCACTGCCTAAACAACTCAAAAAGATGGGGTTTTACGTCGAAGCAATTCCAGATATTCCAGAGCCAAAACCGAAAGCACAGCCGAAAGTGATTGAGAATACCGGATATGAGCCGTCGGATAATGTAACAAGATGGGTTGGGAAAATCGGTGCTGCTAGAGAAATTCTTCAGGAAGCGATTGACAGAGAACCTGAACTTACAAAAGAGTTAAGTACAGTTGACAAAGAGAGATCTGATATTCTTCATGAGATTGAGTTTACAGAATCGTTCCACATGTATATTGCATGGAAATGGTGTAAACGACTTTGGATCAATGCAAGAAAAAGACGTGATATCAAAAATGAGATGGACATTGTAGAAGATATTATTGAGTCGTTCGATAAAAGAGGGATTTCAAAAGCTGGTGTACAAGCAAATATTAATAAATGTAAACGGCGGAAATACAGATATCGAATCGTTGAAGTAATAGAAGAAGAAGGAAATGAGGTAGGTAGCAATGCGACTGAGTAACTATGAGAATCTGAATCTGGAGCCGTGGCAATTAGATATTTGCAAAGAATATTGTGAAAATGACATGAAATTATTAAAAAAATCTTGTTACAAAATGATCAAACGGAAGAATTTGGATGGAAATGAATTCTATGATGATTTGATTGACGAAGCGATGTTCGTTTTGATTGAATCCGTACTTACATATGACAAAGAGAAGAACAGTAGATTCGAAGGCTATTTTAAATCTAATCTGGCACGAGCGTTTTATGATTGGTCAAGAGATCAAGGAAGAGAATGTAGAACGAATTATTTGTGTAATGAGAATGGAATCATCGAGGTAAAAGATAAGGAATACGGTAAAAAGAGACCAGTTATCTTACCGACGGTAAAATTGGATGCACCGATTAAAACAGACAAAGACGGAAATGAACTTGGAGTTCATGAAGTAGTTGGTGATGGATTTAATTTGGAAGAGTTCGTTTGTAATCAGGACAACGGAGAATACGATAAGTGGCATCCTGAGACATTAGCATTTTTACATAAACTGTCTCCGTTACAACGAGAGATAGCACTGATGCTTGCAAATCGATATGAAAGAGAAGAGATTTGTGAGATTTTACATATTTCAGTTCATACTTATGACAATTCATTTAAACGGATCTGTCGTAATAAAAATATTTATTTGATCAAAAACTTGTAAGAGAAAGGAGTAAGTATCATGAAGTTGATTAGAGACAAAGTTAAAGAAGAGGTTTACATGTGTAAAAAAGTTTGTGACATGGCAGAGAGAGGTGATCTTAGAGCTGATTATGTACTCCAGAGAGAGGCAGATCAATGGGATAAAGCTGACAGAGATAATTTTATTGTTACAGTTCTTTTAAATGAAGACTTTGATGCTATCAAGATTTGTGAAGAACTTACTCCTACTGGTGTTACTCTTTGGATTATTGATGGATTACAGAAATATGGTTATATTTCAGGATTTAAGGCGGGAGCTTTTCGTCTTGGTAAGAATATTGATCCAGAAGAAATTACATATCAGGAAGCAAAAAGGGATGAAAACGGGAAAATCATCAGAGATGAATATGACAATATTGTATATGAAGAGGTTACATTCAATCTGAAGAATAAAGGATATAAGGATCTTCCCGCTAAATTGAAAGAGAATTTTGATGATTGTCCAGTAAAAATTGTAAAACATTTAGATTGCACTCCGGAAGAGATGGCTCGTCATCTCCGTAGATATAATCGAGGAGCAAAGATGAAACCTGCGCAGATTCTTCTTACAAGAATGCTGAATGTCGGAAGACAGATTAAAGAATTATCTACTCATGATTTTTGGTCTGATAGAGCAATGATTAAAGATTCTAATCGTAAGAATGGAAAAGTTAATCAGTTGATGGCGGAAATTGTAATGGGGTTGAACTTCTGGGAAGATTGGACAAGAAATACTACGAAGCTTGGAGAATATCTTAATGAAAACGCAACTGATGAAGTTTTTGAAAATTCCAGAAAGATTCTTGATGATCTTATGGATATCACTACCGTACAGATTGGAGAAAAATTATTTAGTGAAAAAAATATCTTAATTTGGGTAATGTTTTTTGATCAGTGTCTGAAGAATGGCATTCCAAAAGAAGTGTATGGCAAGTTCTTAAACAATTTTGATTCATACAATTCAGTAAAAGTTGAGTTGGATCATGAATACAAAATTGTAAAAGGCAGTGATGAAATGTTTTCAAAAGTTACTTGGAATGAACTTGATGAAAGTAAATCTACCAAGGATCGTGGAATTATTGAAGACAAATTACATATTTTACATACACTTATGAATAAATTTTTAGAAGACAACGGAATTAAAATTGCATCTCAGGACGAAGAGAATATAAATACTGTAGAAGAAGTCGTTGAGACAGTTGAACTTCCGGAAGCTCAGGAAGAAACAGAAACTGAAAACGTTGTAGAGCCAGGAGAGAATACTGTAGTAGAGGATGAATCAGATGCAGATAAAGCAGAGGATGCTGCAGGTATTGATGATCCGAAAGAAAGTATTCCAGAGGATGAACTTGTTGAATTTGTTAAACAAAATACAGAATTGAATGTGGATTCAGAAGATATTGGTCTGTACAAAGATCTAATCGAAGACACCGTTCCGGTTACATCACCATTATATCAGAAGTGTTATAAGGCATTAATTGCAATGATGGCTAAAACATGTGAAATGGATAAAGATGATGAATTCAGTGATTGGGTTCAGAAACATAAAAACGACAACGCAAACTTTAGTAACAGTCAGAGAGTCAATTATTTATATTTTATGAGAGATTTTGACAAATATGTTGCTGCAAGATAATTTACATAATTTCAATATTACTGGCGATTGCCGTTGGTTTGACTATCGGGTTGGATAGCTACGCCAGTGTTCCCGAACATGCTCCCATCTTCCTAAACGGAATCGGTCGTATGCGCGGACGTGAACTTTAGTCACGTTGCCACAATTGCGCATCGGCAATCACCTCCTTTACGCTGTGTTAACAGTAGAAGGTGGTCGAGAATAAAGCAACCGCCATTAATATATATTTTATACCTAAAAAGGCAATTAAGTTAAATAAAAAATGCCATATGCTATGGGGTGAGTCAAATCGACTTATAGCATATGGCAAAGATGTGAATGATTGATCTTATGTGGTTCATCCACTCATGTCGAGACAAGATAAAACTTGTCTTTCATCAGTATACAAGAAATGGAAAATTTAGTCAATATTTTATATTGCATCAGGTAATTTAGCTTGACTGAAGGTAAATAAAGATGAATCAAAAAGAAAGCTTAGAATTTCTTGATAAGTGTCAAGAAAAAGTCAGAAATGCTTCAGACGAAGATATTAAATACTGGAGAAGTGTTTATAAAGAGGATTATAAATCTAATAAACTAAAAGCAATTATAACAACAATCTCAGCAATTGCACTGATTCTGCTAATCATTATATTAACGCCGGTAATCGTTGAGCGAACCACTGCTGCTACAGAAGCGACACAGGAGAAAGTAATCAGGTGGTACATCGAAAATAAAAAAGCACCTTATAAACAGTATTCAACTTATGAAGAATACTTGGCAGATCAGAAACAATCGGATTGAGATTACTAAATCTGTATGAATAAAAAATGAAAATTTGTCGGATTGACCGATAAAAGGAGAGTAAATATGGCTTGGAACGCAGAAAGAAAACGCAGACACTGGTATTGCATTAATGGTTGGAACGCTATCTTGTGGTATGACGAATTTTTATATGATCAGTGGTGGAATTCGCTGACAGATGAAGAACAAGAGAAAATAATGGAGACAGAAATCAGTAAAAGAACGCAAAAAAAATATGAGCTTCAACAGATGTTATCACGTATGGATTTGATATTCAACACTTTTGCTGATAGTGCTTACAGAAATGATTATGTAAAACCATGGATGCGTGATTTATAAAACAACCGATAAATTGAGAATTTCATGAGAGGAGAAAATATGGAACGATTAACGGAAAGACATCATACAATAACAAGTGCAATCAGTACATTAGAAGCAAAAGAAAAAAGATTTGTTGTATACAAGACAGATGATTTGTTTGGACGTGACGCTGGATGTATGACAACTGAGCAAATACAAAAATGTCTTGACAAGCTTGCAGATTATGAGGATCTGGATGAGCGTGGAATGGTGATCCGTGATGGAGATCCAGTAAAATGTTTCGCAAATATCACATTTGATAAAAATGATTTGCAAAAAATGGTGAATGAAAAAGTAGCTGAAATCGAATTAAATATTAACGCAATAAGAGAGCAGACAATTGATGAGTTTGTAAAAATGTTACATAGATATGCGTTCAGCAATGAGTATGGCACACATATTGTATTCACACCGGAACAGTTAGATGAAATGGTTGCACATTGGAAAGCGGGTGAAGAATGAGACATAAAGTAATCATAATTGTTCGGATCGTAATCCTGCTAATCACTATTTGGAGTCTTATTTACATAAGCGGTTGGCAGCTGCTGTTGAAACCATTCTTTCATTTGTATGCAGCATACATGTCAACCTGCATTACAGGAATGATGATATTCCTATTAGTAATTAAAGTTGTCCTGGCAATACCATCAGCAGTTGTATTTGCGTGGAGTGGATATGTTATACAGGAAATTATAGGAATATATGGAGAATAATTATGTTATATATAGTTGGATTTGTAGTTGTAACAATAATTTTGATTATAATTTTTGGATGTGGAGGAATTTGGGCGTGTGTATGGAGATTACTTGCAGCTGCTTTTTTCGGTGCAATAGTTTGGTTACTAATTGGTACTTTTATCAGCCCATGTATTCCACAAGAAAAAAGTATTATGTATGTCAAGGAAACTTACCCGATAAATAATAACGGAGATTATTTCTCTATGTCTGTCAGTAAAGGCAATAACACTATATGTCATTATTGTTCCTACGAAGATGGTGAAATACAAATTGAAAATTTTTGTACAGATAAAAGTATAAAAGTAACACATGGGTCGGATAAAGCAGAACTTGTAGCATATACGTATAGATTTAAGGATAATAAAATCTGGGGGTATATGATTGCATATCCAAAAATGTTAGGTGAGTATGAGTTTAGATTACCATAAAGGAGAAAATCATGAGTAAATCAATCAGTGAAAAGATGGATAATGTAGTAAAAGAATCTATGTTGGAGCAGTTTTTAGGATCTAAAAATATGGAAGATCTTAAAAAGAAAATTGTGAATGTGATTGTAAATCAGATAAAAGATGATTTTGACGGAAGCACCCATTATCTAATTGCTCCAGATGATGTTGCAGATGCAGTTTATAGAGATGCGGTTGAAGAAATTAAAAAGGAAGTTAAACCAATTATTAAAGAGAAAATTTTACAAAAAGCACTAAAAGAGTACGGATTGGAGGATGATTTATGTTAGTAGAAGATCTGATGGCGCAACTTAATAAATGTGATCCGAAAGCGCGTGTACTTATTGAAAATACAGACGTATTTTTAAATGGTTCATATGAAGCATTGTGTGTAAATGCAGATAAAATTAAAAATGAAGTATGGATCGAAGCAAATTACACGCAGTTAGTCTATGGCGAATAACGATGAAATCGAAATTTCAAGAGGAAAATATGAACACAAATGTAAAAGAAGCAATTAACAAGATGGTTGAAAATGCACGTAAAACTGGAACAATTTATTGTCCTGGCGGGCGTGAAGTAACAAGAGGAGAGTGTTATAAATGTAGTCAATGCAAACCATCGTTGTGGAATTTTGTAGATAACTATGAGGTGTGATATGAAAATATTAGATTGGAATTATAAAGACGAAGAAGTACCGAAAAATCTATTCTCTAAACTTACGAATACAGAGCTTGAAAAATGTTATCGTAGTCGCATAAGAATTCTTGCAAAAAGAGAGTATGATTATGAGCCATATAACGATATGATTCATGAGTATGAAAAAGTAATTGAGTCAAGCAATCCACTAAAAGTAGCAAAAGCAATATGTGAAAAAAATATGTTTGATGAGATTGCTCATAGATTTTTCAAAATTACTCGGTTGAGTGGAGAGATGTGTGAATTGTTTGGTATTAACAGAAGAGAATAATATTATGAAGAAAAAGAAAAGATTGTGTGTACACGCACATAGATTGCTACATAAAAATAAAGATTATTTCAGTATAGATTTCAATTTTCTTCCGGTAATCAATTTTTCATACGACAGTGATGATTTAAAAGATGGAACCGGAGCAATGCTTACGTTTGAGTGGTTGTTTTGGCAAATATCTTTTTGGATTCAATATGATTGTAGAGAATATTAATATATAAAGAAAAAAAAGGAGAGTACAACAATGTTAGATGGATTTATGAAATTCAAAATGAAACTTCAAAAACACTTTGATGAGATGCAGAAAAAAGCAGATTATTTGTTTGAAGTCAATCTGGACAAAGATGAGCTTTGGGAGACATACTTAAACAGTTTCCCAGCAGGAACAAATAATTTATATCGAGAGCGAACAGAACATGATTGTTCATGCTGCCGTCATTTTATCAAATCAATTGGTAATGCGGTAATGATTAAAGACAATCAGATACATACAATCTGGGAGTTGAATCTTGGAGATACTACTTATCAGCCAGTATGTGATGCATTAGATGCTTTTGTTAAATCTCATTCGGTTACAGATATTTATATCAGCAAATTTAATAAAATCGGAACAGATTTCAATTTTGAAGAGATTAATGGAAAATCTCATCAGTGGGATCATTTCTTCTTAGAGCTTCCAAGCAAGTTCGTAAATAGAAGTAGTCGTTCTAACGAGGAAGTTAAAGGACAGTTCAGAGATACAAGAAATGTATTTAAGCGTTCTCTCGATGAGATTACTATGGAAGCACTTGATACAATTCTTGAACTTATCAATTCAAATACACTTTATAAGGGTGAAGAGTGGAAAGGCGTACTAACAGAGTTCAAGAAGTATAAGAAGGAATATGATAAGTTGACTTCTGATACTGAAAAGGATTTATATGCTTGGGAGAAGTCAGTAACAGCAGGTATGGCTATCGGTAGAATTAGAAATCATTCTATTGGAACACTTCTTATTAATGTAAGTGAGGATATGGATCTTGACACAGCAGTTAAGAAGTATGAGCAGATTGTCGCTCCAAGCAATTATAAGCGTCCAAAGGCTATTTTTACAAAGAAGATGCTTGAGGATGCAAAGAAGACCATTACAGAACTTGGATATATGGATTCATTACAGAGAAGATTTGCTAATCTGAATGATATTACTGTAAATAATGTACTGTTCTCAAATAAGAGTGCTGCAAGAAGAATGGTTGGTACAGATGATATTTTTGGTCAGATGGAAAAGGATATTGCTGTAAGTCCTAAGAAGTTTTCTAAAGTTGAAGAGATTTCAGCACAGGATTTTATTGATAAGGTACTTCCAACTACAAAGGAGATTGAAGCTTTTGTAGAGAATAAACATGAGAAGAACTTTGTTTCTATGATTGCACCTATTAATCCAGATGCTAAGACAATGTTCAAATGGAACAATGGATTATCATGGGCTTATTCAGGAAACATTACTGATTCTGATATGAAGCAGAATGTAAAAGCTGCTGGCGGTAATGTCGATGGTGTACTCAGATTTTCAATTATGTGGAATGAGGGACAAAATGACAACAGTGACCTTGATGCACATTGCAAAGAACCTGATGGAAACGAGATTTATTTCGGTAATTGTAGAAAACCTAGTATGTCAAGATGTGGCGGTCAGTTAGATATTGATATTACACATCCTATGGAGCAGATGGTAGGAAAACCTTCTGTGGAAAATATTACATGGGTAGATATGTCACGTATGAAGCCAGGTGTTTATAAGTTTTTTGTTAATCAGTATGCAGCGAGAGGAAGTAAAGGATTTAAGGCAGAAATTGAATTCAATGGTGAGATTTTTGCGTTTGAATACAATAGTCCTGTTTCTGGTAATGTTCAGGTGGCAGAAGTTATACTTGACGAGAATGGCAACTTCTCAATTAAGGAAAAGCTGTCTGGAAGTTCATCTATTTCAAGTCGTGAGATTTGGGGTGTAAATACAAATCAGTTTGTTCCTGTATCAGTAATTAGTTATAGCCCAAATTATTTTGATGAACAGAATGGGATTGGTCATAGACATTTATTCTTCTTCTTGAAGGGCTGTATCAATCCAGAGAATCCAAACGGATTTTACAATGAATACTTAGATAATAATTTAGCACAGCATAAAAGATTCTTTGAAGCACTTGGTGCGAAATGCCATGTAGAAGATACCGAGGATCAGCTTTCTGGTCTTGGTTTCTCAATGACAAAAAGAGCAGAATTGATTGTCAAAGTAAAAGGTGCAACAGAACGTATTATGAAGATTAAATTTTAAAAAAAGGAGAATGAAAATCATGAGTGATTTATTTGAAAAAGCGACACGTAACAATTATCAGTTCCCGTACAAAGGTATGATCAATGTGATTGATCTATGGACTCTTCCGGTAACAGGATTAGATTCTGTATTTAAGACATTAAATAAGGAAGCGAAAAAATCAGAAGAAGAGAGTCTTCTTCATACCAGAACAAAAGAGGATGAGGAAATTTCAGAGAAAATCAAGATTGTGAAATACATTGTCGGTGTGAAACTAGCTGAAGCGCGGGAAAGAGAAGAAGCTAAGAAGAATAAAGAAATGAAACAGAGACTTCTTGAGATTAAAGCAAAACGCCAGGACGCTGCGTTAGAAAATATGTCAGATGAAGACCTAGATAAAATGATTGCAGGACTCGGAGAATAATATAACAGGGTTGGTTGGTAATTTTAGGCTGATCAACCCTTATTTTGAAAGGTAAAAATGATAGTAAAAAGAGAAAAATACTATAAAAAATGGGTCAGAAAAAATGAATACGACAGGTTCTGGGTGAAAAAAGGAAGGCAATATAGGAAACGGACTTCATTTTGGCTATTTGGAATCATTCCGATTTATATTAGTAATGAAGTGATAAGCGGTGATTATCAAGTGTAGAACGGCAGTTTCAAAGGAGAAATAAATCATGACAAAAGAAGAGATGAAAGAGTATCTGGTATCAACAGGATTATATGAAAATACAAGATGTGATTTGTATTATCCAGAACGGATGATGGATACGGATAAGACAGTTCCTATTAGTGATCTTGTAGAGAGATTCATTAATGCTGACAAGGAATTCAACGGAGAGCCATGGAATCTCAGACAGATTCTTTCCAACATTGATATAATTATTCCTGTGGAAGATAGAAAGTAGGTGTAGATATGGCAGAAAGCACTAGATTGTGTCCGGTGTGTCACGAAATTATGCAACCGGTTGTATACAGAACAGGAGACAACTATGCTGAATTTGAGCGTAAAATTTATAAGAAAACAGGAAATGGTTTCGTAGTGATCTCTGGTAAGTTATGTATGTGTGATAAATGTGGATGTTTGGCGGTGACGAAATGGTAGTAGCATTAACAGGACATAGACCTGAAAGACTTGGTTTTTCAGAATTAGATTTTGAAACACCTTTTGAATGGAGAAGAATTATTGACTGGTTAAAAGATCAATTATTAATTCTTGATGCGACTGATACATATTGCGGGATGGCAAGCGGTTGTGATATCGCATTTGGAATAGCAACAATGGAGATTAATAATAAAACATGGGTTAAAAAATATTATGACAGAAATAAAATCAGTCTCCATTGCGTATTACCATGTAAAAATTATAATAATCATATTAAATGGCATGAAATTCTAAAATATGGGGCAGACGAATGGATTGAACTTGCTGATGAATTTTATAAAGGTTGTGATAATGTGAGGGATCAGTATATGGTAGACCATTGTGATGTGTTGATTGCAATTTGGGATGGTAAGAAATCTGGTGGCGTATGGTCTACGATTAGAAAAGCACAGAAAGCAGATAAGGCAATCATCTATTGTCCGAAAGAAATTTTGGAGACGAAATGTTAATTTTGTTCGAAAAGGAGAGAACAGTATGAGTTATAGCAGTTTGTTTGGGATTAAAGAAAATTATACAGGAGAAATTATTTGTGATTTTAAAAATTCATGGCTTTTCTCGCCTGTAGTTATGGGGATTCTTCCAGATAAATATATTCCTGAGTTTATTACAACACCATTCGGCTTTAAAAAGAGCATTATATCGAACATGACAGGAGAAGTGTATAAGCGAACGAATCACGAGGTAAATATCTGTAAGAATACGGCAGATAGAATTTGCTGGGAACTTGTAAATCAACAGATATTCTTCACGAAAGACAGGAAACTTGTTTCTGATAGTATTAGAAAATTTGTTAAGCAAAATAAAGATTACGATAAATCGGACGAAGATGGACTATCTCCACTTGAAAGAGAACATATCATCGAAAGATTTAATGAGATTGCAGATAGCATTTTAGAGCTTGACGAAAGCGAGTACCCATTCTTTGTATTTAAAAATACGAGTTGCGATGATGGTGTGGAAAGATGGTTTAATCGATACGATGATAAACAAGACGAATATTTAGAATGTTCTATGAAAGACAATATAGACAATTTCTATGCAGAATTTATAATTATCGAAAATGGAGAAATTGTAAAATTTATTTCAAACAGAGATTTTAAATATTGAATTGGGAAAGGATCAGAAATGAATATTGATGAAACGATAAACGGATGGACTTTTGAGGAAACAATAAAGACTGCTGAAAGTCTTATGGAACTCGAAAAGAACATGTCTAAGTGGGATGTGATAAGACATCTTAGAGATTTTGCGGAAAAATACAGAGAACAGTCAAAAGAGTATCAACAGTTAGAGGAACAGGGCAGACTTTTGAAACTACCTTGTAAGGTGGGAGATAAAATTTTCCTTGATTTTGCAGGATTTGGAAAAGATATAGACAAGTTTACAGTTAAGGACTTCCATTTGGATTGTTTTAAAGATGGAGAAACTATACTGTTTTGCAATTATGAATCAAATGATAGGACTTTATCTGGTCAAATTGATGTAATGGAATTTGGCAAAACGGTATTCCTTACAAAATCCGAAGCAGAAGCAAAACTGAAAGAATTGAGATAAGAAAGGAACTGAAAATATGTTTGTACCCTGTGAATGGTATTATGAATATATCTTAGGCGATAATTGCAATAATCAATGTGAAAAATGTTTTGGAAATAAAGACATAAGAATTTGCACCAAAGATTTTGAATTGAGCAAAGATAATTCTTTGGATAAATTTATAGTCAAAAAAGGCTCATGGTGGATATGCAAGTTTGAAAACGAAGATCATGTTTTACTTTGGGATGGTGGAGACGCTGAATTGATTATAAGCACAGTGCATCCACATTACAAAGATTTTGAAAATTTTAATTACCAAGAAGAATTGAGAGGTGGAGAATATAAAAGTAATATGTAAATGCAAATGGTGTGGGAAATCGTTATTTAAAGATATTAGATTATATAAAACTACTTATAAACATTTACGGTTATATAGAAATGAAAAATCTCGTGTTTTTCCTTTTTGTTGTGAAGAATGTAAAAAAGAATTCATGAAGCAGTATGAAGTAGAAGAGTATAAAGGTAATAAAATATATTGTGTTGATGGTGGATACATGCCATATTTTGATTGCCTATATTATTATAATTCTTTGGAAGAATGCAGAAAAAGAATTGATGAAGCATTAAAAGAAAATGTAGGAGTTTATGTTTAGGAGGTGGAGAATATAAAATTAGAACGTATATATCACAGTATACATACAGACTTCTATCATTGTGATATCACGAGACTTTTGGATCAGGTTTGCAGCAGAAAAGATGAACATTATTTGTCTGTATTTTTCGCATATGAAAAAATGCATATTAGTATTTACTCTTCAGAACGGAAAATCGGAAAAGTTTGGCTTGATGAAAATTGGGTAATAGAAAAAATATATATTAATTATGATCTAATTGGATTTTACAGAGCGGATATTAATGCAGAATTGCAGCAGTTCGTGGGAGAGGTGATTGTGTTTGAGTAATAAATATAGACTTGTTTTAGAAAAATGTATTAACTGTTATAAGTATTTAACAGAGTGTCCTGGTGATTATAAAGTATGTGGCTTCCTTAATGATTGTTTTGTAAGTTCACGGAAACCAATTTACAAGCAATTAGCAAATGTAAATAATATTGTACGTTTCACAGAACAATGAAATGAGTGTTTTTGGAGGGATAAATTAAATGGCGTATGCAGAGAATATTGTAATAGGCACTCCTGTAGCGGAGCCGTCGCAGATGTTCGCTTTAGATGAGGATGATTGGAACAGGGTAGAGGCGGAGAAAACATATTACACAGATGAACGGTTTTTACCAAGAATTTTAGTCGATCTTGGCATCTATCCGTCGATCAGTGAGATTAGAAGAAATAAACCACAGTTGGTGGTCAGCCTTGATGAAGTGGACTTTATTTCTAATTTGAAAGTAAGTAAGAAACGAAAACTGTGGATTTTGATAGGAGAATAATTATGAGTAAGAGATCCGAAATAAGCAGAAGACAATTCTCCAATAAATGTCAGTCGTGGTTTAGCAGAAGATTAGCAACGTGGGCTAATAATCATGGCGGTTGGTCAAAAATGAAGAAAAAGAATCGGAGAATTTTCAAAAAGAAATTCCGCCAGGAAACGAAGAGAGAAATTCAAAGAGAGTTGGAGGATTTGCGATGAGTAAAACAATATCAGTTACAAAGAATCCAAAAAATTGTTCCAGTTGTAAATTTCGTATAGAATTAGGGGAAGGATTGAATTCTTGTTGCGAATTTGCGGGTGATGTATACAATCCGTCATTATATAGGATGATTAAAACAGAATTTGGATATTATTTACAGAAGCCAGATTGGTGTCCGTTGACAAAATTACTGGAGATACAAAAAGATATAGAAGATTTCTTCAATGGTGATGATAAAGTATGGAATGAATTGTCTAAAATTTATGGAAAAGATAGAAGTAATCTTTCATCTGGCGAGTGAGGGTGTTAGTATGGCAGAGAATATAAGAAGTAATAGTGCAACGGGTAATGAGAATAAAGGGATTTTATCAGGTTTAATTGATAAATATTCGAATAAAACGGACGAATTGGATACCCAAATAGATCGGTTAACAAAGGTGCATTTTGAATGGGATAAGGCATCTGAAGATAGTTTATTCGATGAAATTGTAAAATTATCAGATGAAAACATTGGAAACGAAGCAATGATTTTTTCTGTAAAGAAATGTTCTACCATGGAAGAATATTTTAATTATCTCAGGGAAATAAGAGATTTATTGGCAGCAGGATATCCAGTCGAAAAAGTATTTGAGATGATTGGGAAAATTGATAGTAAGACTGTTTTTGATATTGTGAAATGAAAGGATGTGAAAACATGGGATGTCCAGATATTTATTATGAAAGATTTGTTCGTGAGGCAGATCGATTGATTACATATAGTTGGAATACAGATAAAGTCACACCGTTAGAAGAGATGGAGCAGAAAATTTTAGGATATAAGCATAATTCTGATTTTTATTTTAATTGTGGAATCGCCGCCGCACATGTACTTGATAATGTACAGGAAGAAGGTGGAGATGCGTTTAATGCTGCACTTGGTGGATTAAGTGAATTTGAAAGTCTGATTGGAAATGATGATGAAGATTTTTGTGAAGTATATGACAAACAGATTGCAAAGCCTGTAGAAGATAAGAAAGTAATTAAGGATTTAAATGGTAATCCATACACCATGGAAGGGACATGTCCTACATGCGGGGCTTATCTTACAATGCATGGTTCATATTACTGTAGTTGGTGTGGACAATATTTAGATTGGGGTGTAAAAGAAACAGATGTTGGAGACGAAGGAGAAGAGAATGAAATTGAAGGAAACGATTGAATTATTAAGAAGTCTACAAAATCCAAAGGAAGATTATGCCGGTATGGTTGGTGCTCCTGCATGGGCTTATGGTATGAGATATGTATTTCCAGAGCCAGAGGATTATGTCATTGAGGAAGCTATTGAAACATTGGAGAAAATGGACAAATATAGATGGCATGATTTGAGAGAGAACCCGGATGATTTACCGGAAATAGATCATGCATATGGGCATACTTTTTCTGATGATGTATTGGTTATTACAGAAGAATATGAGAATCCAGTTGTTGCCTACATAAATCTTACATTAAAAGTTTGGTTTAATCCAATCGACGAAGAGTATCTTGAACAGGATTTTGGAAAGGTAATTGCATGGAAATATATTGAGCCGTTTGAAAAATCTGTTTCAACAGAGGAGAATATATAAATGGAACAAGAACTAGAATATGAATTCCAGTGTTTCCTTGAAGATATGAAACACGGTGAAACATTTGGAAGATATTTTGAGGAAGATGTTTATGAAGATGATTATAGCAATAATCAGATTGATGAGTTTATGGGCAAGTTGGAAGAAAAAATCAGACAGTGGCTACATGAAAATAAACCAGGAAAATATCTTGTAACAAGTGGTTGGTGTGTATGGGTAATGACTGAAGAGGAGGCACAGAAAAGAAACATGTGGAACTTAGATGGATTATTAGTTGAGTAGGTGAAGAATGAACTATTATATCAGTGATTTGCATTTGTTCCATAAAAACGTAACGAAAGCGGGTAGTAATTTTGATTTCCGCCCGTTTAATAATTTGGAGCAGATGCATGAGACAGTGAAAAAGAACTGGAATAATACAATTACAAATGCTGATCATGTTTATATCCTTGGTGATTTATCCTGGAAAGAAAATGAAGATGCGATTGTTTTCGTAAGTACATTGCGAGGGAATAAGCATTTAATTCTTGGTAATCATGATCGATGCAAAGATCAGCGATATAGACAGCTATTTACAGAGATTGTCGATTATAAAGAAATCATGGATCGAGTTAACGGCAAGGAATATCATTTAGTATTATCTCATTTTCCAATTATGTTCTGGAATCACCAACATCAGTTACGAAGAGACGGTGATAAACAGACAGTCTGGGCGATTCAGTTATACGGTCATGTTCATAATTCTTATGAGCAAACAATTTTTCAAGATTATATTTCAAAACTGAATAACGTTTATAACATTAAATGTTCTGCTTACAATGTGGGGTGTATGATGCCGTATATGGATTATACGCCGAGGACGTTGGCGGAGATTATGAAGGCTGATAAAATCATGCTTTCAACAGAGGAGAAATAATGGAGATAATTAGACATTCATATCATAAAAAGTTCAATGTTGAATTTTTGCATGTCGTGGCAGATATACATTTTGACCGCCCAGATCTATTTTGTGGTCGTACATGGATGTCACTTACAGCATGGAAAGAAAAAGAAAATGCCTGGGGTGATACAGAGTATACAATTCAAATCGCCATTCATGACAAGGATGATTACGACATTGGTTTTGTATATTATCCTGCATCAGAACAGTTTGCAGATGTATTGCATGAGTTGATTAATTGGATGAATGATTTAGAGCATGGTGTTATTTGTCATGATGATTTTGTAGATACATACAATACGTCTTTCTTTCCAGATTATTTGGGATGTAAAAGAAAATCATATTAATTCTTATGGGCGGTTCGCTCAAAATTTCATAAATGTTATAGAGAATAGTTGAATAGAGGTGAAAAACAGATGAAGTCAACGATATATATTCCGAAGAAAATAAATGTCGGATATCGAGAACGCGAAGATACATATACCGGAAAACTGGCTTATGTAATTTATTGGGATGAAAAAGGTGTATTACGAAAAGAGAAATCTTGGAATGGATGGAGAGACGAAGGCATTCCAAATGATGAATTTGAAAATATTCCAACAGAAGGTTTCGTGTTAAATAAACATGCCGGTGGAGTTGAAAATTCTTGGGGTTGGAATACAAGAAAATCATATTGCCGCATATACGATCCGCGTGGTTTTGAATTTGAAATTACAATCGAAAACTTACTTTATATACTGGAGAATACTTCATGTATCAAAGGAAAAGGTGTTGAAGGTGAGCTTATTTACGGGTGGGATGGCAATAATTTAGTGCTTATTCCTGTAGAATCACCGGATTACAAAGAGATGGTTTCATATAGCAATACAGTAGAAGAAAATAAAATGTTTTCTGCAAAAGATATGGTTATTGGAGGAACTTATCTTACAAAGAATAATGAACATTGGGTTTATATGGGGCGATTTGATGCATATAGTAACTACAATTATGAACCACAAGGCAAACATTATTGGTTTTATGATGGTAGTTACTTTTTACATCAAAAATCTTTTCCTAAAAATAAGATTATTGATTGCCTAAATGATAAGTGTAGTGATAATTATGCTGATTTATTTTATAAAATGGAAGGAGATTTTGAGTATTCACCATATGATAAAACGAAAGATAAAATTGCTTCATACACAATTGATGAATTTAGAGAAAGTTTTAATTATTGGGGTGATGGATTTTTTATAAGTAAATATTTAGGAGAATATAAGGAATATAAGGTACATAAAAGTAAGACAGGTTCTGGATATGTTATATATGAAAGAATAAGAAGATGGAGCTATAAATTTTGCAATATTTTCCCATTTGAAACAAATGAATATGGAGAAAAGGAAATGATTCCAGTTTCGCTGGATGAGATTTTTGAAAAAATGAAACCAAAATATGTTCAAATGTATTTGCAAAATGGCAGAGAATATGGCGAGAAAGGATGGTTGAAAGATGAGTAAGAATGATGACAGAATTTTAGAATTAAAAAAGCAGATTGAAGAGAAGAAAACTACACTTAGGGAGAAAAATACAAAGTTTTCTCCGGAGACAAATTGTATCCTTATACTGGATGGAACAACTTACAATCTGAATGTATTAAATGAAGAGTCTTTAACTTTTCTAAAAATTAAACTGTACACATACAAAATGGCAGTAATTGATATGAAGATTACTGATTTCAAAATTTCTGGATACAGTCTTGATAATTGGATTGGTGATATCAATAAGAAATTAGAGATTCATGAAGTAAAACAGAAACAGACTGAATTAAAAGCAATGGAAGCAAAATTAGATAAGCTGTTATCTGAGGATAAGAAAACAGAGCTAGAATTGGATGACATTGCTGCATTATTAAAAATGTAAGGAAGGAATATTAGATGAAAAAATTTAGAGTAACACAGGATGCCGAGTATGTGATGGGTTATCTGAGATATGGTCACAGAGAAGGTATTATTGAAGCAGAGTCAGAAGAGGATGTTTTAAATAAGTTGAAAAATGAGGGATATACGGATTATCTTGATTTTGAGTTGGATGATTATTCGCTAGAAGATGCAAGTTATGATGGTATGGAATTTAAAATTGAAGAGGTGAATGAGTAACTATGTCAGAGAATTATAACTTAGATGCATATTATAAAGGTATGGATCGATTTATTGATGAATTTGCAAAGAAAGCAAATTTAGACCCAATTTCTGCACGTATTTGTGCGGTACAGACACTCAGAGCTATTGGAGCACTGAAAGAGAATACAGACATGAAGAACAAATAGTCGGCTGAAATTTGTTTTTCATTGGGTGGAAAATATTAATCTATTAGCATATCAATATCGATCTAAATAATTCGAATTAAATTTCATTTTTATTCTGGCAACTGCAGTGCCAGTAATTTTCACATTTTTAAAAATCAATAAGAAAGGAATTTGGTGAACCCGGGATAAAGAGATTGCGCAATCCCCATAAATAAAGGGATTTGAAAGAAAGACTTGAAAATGAAAATTCATTAGGAAAGAAATGGGAACTGGTAAATTTTTGTGAATTTGATAAATATGCCACAGCGTCATATTGTGCGATTCACAATGTAGATAAGAGCTTAAATCTTGGTGATATTACAAAAGTAGATGAATCTCGATTACCGCATTTTACAATGATGTGTGGAGGTTCACCGTGCCAGGATTTCAGTGTAGCTGGTAAACAAAAGGGTTCTGTATGGACGTGCAAAGATTGCGGTGAAATATATAATCCGTTGACAGTTCATTGGTCAGAACGAGATAAATGTCCTTGCTGCGGAAGTAATAATATTGAGAAAACAAGATCATCATTGCTTGTAGAATATTTGAGAATAATCAGATCGAATAAACCAAGCTTCGGTATGTATGAGAACGTCAAAAATATTGTAGGAAAACAATTCAAAGATACAACTTTTAAATTATTCACAAATGAATTAGAGGAGTATGGTTATAACGTATATTGGAAAGTGCTCAATGCCAAAAATTATGGGATCCCTCAAAATCGTGAACGTGTTTACCTGATTTTTATTAAAAAAGATCTTGACAATGGTCAGTTTAAATTTCCAGAGCCATTTGATAATGGAATTAGATTAAAAGATATTTTGGAAGATGCAGTCGATGAGAAATTTTATGTATCAGAAGAAAAGACACAGAAGTTTTTAAAAACTTTATATATTAATAAATCGGATGAAGGTGAGAATTCTCCTAAATTTGTAGGAAATATAAACAGACCAGACTTTGGGACTGGTTATGCAGGTGGTGTGTGGGACACAAATAATATTTCACCAACATTAACAACTATGCAAGGTGGTGGCAGACAACCACATATTATTACATCGTTAGTTTCAAATAAAGGGGAAAAATTTGAAAAAGAAACTGATGTTGCGAATACATTGCTTGCAAGAGATTATAAAGGATTTGGAAACCAAGCAATGAATGCAGTTATTGAAAGTTCGAATGGTAAGATTGCAATCCGCCAAGCTACTAAAAAAGGATATATTGAGTGTGAAATCGGTGGTGTTGCAGATTTATCTTATCCTGAATCTAAGACAAGAAGAGGAAGAGTTCAAGAGGGTGGAAATATTTGTCCTACATTGACAGCGACAGAAACTTCTGTATGTAAAATTGAATCTCCTATTAGAATCAGAAAACTTACACCGAGAGAGTGCTTTAGACTTATGGGATTTTCTGATGAAGCTTTTAATGCAGCTGAGAAAGTATGTAGTAACAGTCAGTTGTACAAACAAGCCGGGAACTCAATTGTTGTTGATGTGCTTTATTACATATTAGTTGAGTTATATAAGGCAATGCCTTATTTATTCACCGATTTACGACTTGGTAGTTTCTTCTCAGGCATTGGTGCTTTTGAGGCTAGTTTAGACAGATTGTATGAAAGTATTAATTGCGGAGAATTTGCCCCCCCCATATCTTAAATAAATACGGACATGGAAATAATGATATTACTAATATATGTATTGATGATATAAATACTGGTTTTTGTGATGTGAAATTCTTAAATGGTTATGCTCCAACTCTTAGAGCACAAAGAAGTGGATTAAAAGTTTTTGTAAAAGAGAATAAATAAGTAATGTGTTGTACATGAGAAAAGAGGAAACAAATGAGTAAACAAACAGAAGATTATATTTCACTCAAACCGATTGCTGACAGATTTCGTGAAGCAGCAAAATCAATTTCTGATGAGGAACTGAGAGAGATTGTCAAAGACGGTTTACGAAGTAAAGTACGAGAAGAACTGGATTGCATGGAGCTTCCGCTAGAAGAAATCGTTGAATCGTGGTTTGAAGATGAAAAAAATGTTGCGTGGATTCTTAATAGTTTGAAAGAGTCCCTAGAGAATAGATTATATGGAGGAAGGAGCCGGTGGTGTTAATGGCTGATACGATTAAATTCTGGCTGAATGGTTGTGACATTGCTTTTCTAGCGGAAGCACCGGAAGACATTACATTAAAACAGTTGCTCAAACAGTGTGACAAAATCAAACCAAACTGGTGTGCATGTGGGGTTAAAAGTCCAGACGAAGATGAAGAAAAGTGGGAACCAGAAATTATTATTGGTTATGACTCAATTGAGAAAGCTGATGAAAGTGTAGAGTGTCAGATCGTTGAGTACTGATGAAACGAATATTTCAAAAAGTCAGTAGAGAATATAGATATGTAATCAATTAACATATAAAAATAAAAAGGAGAGCACGAATGAATGGATTAAGTAGTAAAGAAGTTCTTAAAAGCAGGGAACTTCATGGAAGTAACAAACTTCCTGAACCAAAGTTGAACAAGTGGTACAATTTTGCCAAAGAAGCGTTGACTGAGAAAATCACAATGATTCTTATTGCAATTGCAGTGTTGCAGTTGTTCCTTGGAATCTTTGGTGTAATGGATTTATCAGATCCGATTATGATTCTTGTCGTATTAGCAATCGTAACATGTATTGCTGTAAAGACTGGACTGGGAGTTCAAAAGTCAGCAGCAGAATTGAGAGCGAAAACATCCGTTAGGTATTGTGATGTGATCCGAGATGGTAAAGTCCAGACAATCAACAAAGATGAATTAGTGGTTGGTGATGTTGTTTGTGTAGGAATGGGACAAGAAATCTTTGCAGATGGTTATCTTATTGAAGGTAAGATTTCTGTTAATAATGCTGCTATCAACGGAGAAACAAAAGAGTGTAAGAAAGTGCCGTATGATTCAGTAAATGAATTAGAAATGGAAGAATATGATCGGGTATTAAGAATAAAGACAATTAAAAAAATTCCAAAACCTGAGATGAAATTTGGAAGCAAAGATCCTGTAAGTACGAATGATTATACAAATCCATATAGTTTATTTGCAGGCACGACAGTTATGTCTGGCGAAGGAAAGATGATTGTTGCAAATGTTGGTGTTAATACAGTTAACGGTAATACACTTGTTAAAATGCAGACTCTTGAAGCACCAAAGACAGCACTTGATATTGCACTTGACAATTTAAGTGATTTTATTTCTAAGTGGGGAACAATTGCAGCTGTTATTACATTTGTAGTATTAACAGCTTCTGGAATTGTACAGACTGGTTTTGGAGAATATTTTGGTGGCGGAATTTTTGATATTATTCAGAAAATTGCGCAAAACTTCTCAGTTGCGTTGACAATTATTGTAGCCGCTGTACCGGAAGGTCTTCCGCTAATCGTAAAACTTGTAACAAAACAGAATGTAAAGACAATGGAAAAGTTCAATATTCTGGCAAAGAATCCTGGCAAAATTCCAGAGTTAGCATATGTAGATATTATCTGCACAGATAAAACAGGTACATTAACCACTGGTGTGATGACACCAAAGAAAATTATTGATGGATTTGGAAATGAAGTGAAAAGTGACTCAGTTCTTTGGAGCAATATTGAAGGCAATATTTGTTTAAACAACAGTGCAACATTTGATTCAGAGAATAATATTACAGGCGGAAATTCAATTGATAGAGCCGTACTTAGTCTTGTAAGTTTTAAAAGATATGCACAAACTCAAGAAGCTTTCACGATTAAAACAAAGCAGGTATTTAATAGTAGTAATAAATATTCAGCTATTACATTGGAACAAGGAATTACATATTATAAGGGCGCACCAGAAAAACTGATCGAACATTGTACTAAAGCGATGAACTCAGATGGTAAAGTTGTAGAAAATAGTGACTACAGTATATTGAATGATGCGATTACAGTAATGACAAAGAAATCTATGAGATGTATCGCTTTAGCTATGGCTTACGGTGATTTAGTGGAGAATGAATTACCAAATGATATGACGTTTCTTGGAATCATCGGAGTTGTAGATCCTATTAGAGAAGAAGTACCAGATGCAGTAAAAACAGCACATGAAGCTGGTATTCAGGTTATCGAAATCACAGGAGATTGTATTGAGACAGCCGTTTCAGTTGCTACAGAATGTGGAATTTATAAAGATGGAGATTTAGCACTTACAAATGATGAATTTGAAGCAATGTCAGATGATGAAGTAAAAAGCATTATACCACGACTGAGAGTTATTTCCAGATGTTCACCTAATACAAAATTAAGACTTGTGACATTAGCACAGGATATTGGAAAATCAGTTGCTATGACTGGCGATGGAGTAAATGATTCACCGGCACTAAAAAGAGCAGATGTTGGATTTGGAATGCAGGGTGGTTCAGATGTAGCAAAAGAAGCTTCTGATATTGTACTGACAGACGACAACTTTGCAAGTGTTGTAAAAGCAGTAGAGCTTGGACGAACATTTATGCATAATATCATGATGTTTCTTGAGTTCCAGTTACCAATTAATATTTCACTTCTTATTCTTAGTGTTATTTATCCAATGATCGCAACAGGTGCGTTGCTTGCATCTGTTCAGATTCTGATTGTAAACATTATTATGGATTCACTTAATTCATTATCATTTGGCGGAGAACCACCAAAAGAAGAATATATGACAGAAAAGCCTATTAAAAAGGGTTCTAGTTTATTTATCAGAGGAGCAAAGAAACGTATTGCGATTAGTATGGTAGCTTTTATTGTACTTTATGGAATTATTACATTCAGTCCGGTAGCAAATATGTTTGTAACTGAAACAGAAGCTATGACAGCAAGATTTGCTCTGTTATGTTTTATGGCTGTATTTAATGGATTTAATATTCGCACAGAGCATATGAATCTGTTTCATGGTATTGGAAAGAATAAACTGTTCTCAGTAATTGCAATTGGAATTTTTGCAATGACTATTATTCTTTGCAACTTCGCAGAGAATCTTGTAAAATTGACTGCTTTAGATTTTAGACATTGGGCAGTGATTGTAATTTTAGCATTTATGGTTATTCCAGTCGATCTTGTAAGAAAGGTTGTAAATAATAAAAAAGTTGGAGGTAAAAAGAATGTCAATTAGTTTAGTAAAGGGTCAGAAAATTGACCTTACAAAAGGTAATGCTGGGTTAAACAAAGTTGTATTTGGTCTTGGATGGGACACAAACAGATACGATGGTAATGCAGATTTTGATCTGGATGTGTCAGCATTCTTCACAGATGATTCAGGAAAAGTAACAGGAGAACAGGATTTTGTATTCTATGGTCAGCCACAGCATCCGAGTGGCGCATTAATCTATTCTGGCGATAACAGAACTGGAGAAGGAGTCGGTGACGATGAGACAATGGTTGTAGAATTAAATAAAATTCCGTCCAATATTACAAAAATTAGCTTTTCCGCAACAATTTATGATGCAGAGAATCGTTTACAGAATTTTGGAATGGTCGACAATTCTTATATTAGAGCATATAACGCTGATACAAATGAGGAACTTTTCAAATATGAATTAAACGAGGATTTTTCATTAGAAACAGGTGTCATTGCTGGTGAATTATATCGTAAGAATGGTGAGTGGAAATTCAATGCCGTAGGTTCTGGATATAATGGTGGTTTAGCTGCTATTGGTAGAAATTTTGGACTTGATTTATAAGAAAAGGAGAATATACATATGTCAGTAAATTTAGTAAAAGGACAGAAAATTAATTTATCTAAGGAAGTAACAGGCGGTCTTACAAAAATTATGGCAGGGCTTGGATGGGATGCTGTTAAAAAAGGATTCTTTGGTTCCAAACCGGATATTGATTGCGATGCATCTGCAATTATTTTAGGTAAAGACGGTGAATATCGCACATGTGTTTACTATGGTGACAGATCCGCAGAATGTAAATGTGTATATCACCACGGAGATAATCTTACTGGTGACGGAGATGGAGATGATGAACAGATTACAGTTGATCTTGCCAACATCACAGATAAGGTTGAGAAAATTGTATTTGTTGTAAATATCTACAACTGTGTTTCAAGAAAACAGGATTTTGGTCTGGTTAAAAACGCATATATCAGACTTGTCGATGAATCCACTGGCAAAGAAATCTGTAAATACAACCTTTCAGATGATTATGCCGGTAAAACAGCAATGGTATTTGCTGAGGTTTATAAGAAAGATGGAGAATGGAAGTTTAATGCAATCGGGCAGGGAACAAATGACTCAAGCATCAGCGAACTTATCCACAGATATAAATAATGTAATAAAATACTGGGAGATTTATCCAGATAAATTCCTAGAAGAATTTTTTGGAATTAAACTACTCCCGTATCAAAAGATATTATTAAAAGCAATGATAAAGGAGAAGAAATATGTCAGTTTCATTAAGTAAGGGACAGAGAGTAGACTTAACAAAAGGCAGACCGTCACTAAAAAATATTCTTATTGGTTTGGGATGGGATATTAACCATTATGATGGAGAAGCGGATTTTGATCTTGACGCTTCTGTATTTATGACAAAAGAGAATGGTAAAGTAGGAAAAGATGAGGATTTTATCTTCTATGGTAATCTTGAGCACAGTTCCAAGAGCGTAAAACATATGGGAGACAATCGTACAGGTGAAGGAGAGGGCGATGATGAAGTTATCAAAATTAGTCTTGATAAGATCCCATCAGGATATGAGACTCTTGCTGTAACGGTAACTATTTATGATGCTGAAACCAGGCTCCAGAATTTTGGTATGGTTGGAAACGCATATATTCACGTTGTTGATGAAGAAACAGGAGAAGAACTTATCCGTTTTGATTTAAGTGAGGATTATTCTACTGAGACAGCTTTAGTCGTGGCAGAAATTTACAAACACAACAGCGAATGGAAGTTCAAAGCGGTAGGTAGTGGTTATAATGGCGGATTAAAAGCACTTTGCAATCAGTACGGAATTGACGCAGAGTAGGAGGAATTTATGACAAATTTTATGTTTATTGTGATTGTGGCGATTATTTTAATTGCAGCAGTTCTGTTCTTTACTCCATTTGGGAAACAGCTTCGTGTAAAACTTCGTGGCAGAACAGATGAAGTAATGCGTCAAGATGCGCAAACTCCAGAAGGGGCAAGAGATTATTATAATGCTGCAATCAGAGAAAAAGAAGATTTCTATAACAAAGCTTCTATTACATATGCTGATATTTCTGGAAAACGTGATACAGCAGAAAAAGATATGTATCAAGCAAACAAAGATATTATGCGTGTTACACAGCAGATTAATGCTTGTCTTGATGAGAATAAGGAAAATGAAGCAATGCAGTATGCGATGAAGAAATCTACTTTGGAGAATAAGATTAATGTGTTAAAAGATGCCATTGAAGAAATGAAAGTAGCACAGGCTCATCAGAAAGAAATTCGTGATCAGGCAGCAGAAGATTTGCAGAAATTAAAAGAGGAAAAAGAACAGGTACTTTTTCAGATGGAAGCAGATAGTCAGATTATTGAACTTCATCAGAGCATGGACAATCTCAACACAAACAATGAGAGCGACAGAATGCTTGAAAGAGTCCGTGAGGGAGCTAGAAAAACTAGAGAACGTGCCGAAGGAAGTAGAATTGCATATGATTCTAGTGCACAGGCTAATGAAAGAAGACTTGCTAATTCTGAGAGAGAACGTAATGCTCGTCAGATTCTTGATGACATGAAGAGACAGAGAGGTAATAAGTGATGATCGTATTAAATATCGGAATCTTCCTAATTTGTTTTGGTGCGTGTTTTGGAGCAGGTTTTGTCGTAGGAAAGTTAAAAAAGAATAAATAATTTCAGGGTTGGCTGGTGTCACAGCCAGTCAGCTCATTTCCAAAAAATAAAAGGAGAATAAACAAATATGAAGAAAAAAGAATTAGTCGAAGCAGTGAGTGATTGTTCTATTTCTGTTAAAAATCTTGAGGAAAAATTAAACGATGTCTTGCTGAAATATGCGCAAATGTCTAAAAATTACAGTGAACTTTTGGAATACATAAAAAACACTGATGGTATTATCAAATCATTAATCACACAGAATTTTGTAGATAATCCTTCTTATGCAGCAGTTGTACTTATTCCATACAGAGGTAAGCCAACATTTGTTAAAGATGGGAAAGTAGTCGCAGAAGATGCTTCAGAAGTAACAATGACATGGGATGCATATGAGCATTCTGTAAGATTTAGCACGGAGAATATCTAAATGTTTGGATTAGTAACGAAGAAAAAATATGAGAATATGAAGAAACTGTATGAAGATACAATTCGATATTATAAGGAAGATAAACGTCTTTGGGGTTCGACATTAAAAGATGTGATTAAATGTCTGAATCAGTATAAGAAAGTGAATCCGAATACGGTAATTATTGTAGAGCAACCGAGCGACGGTGGAAACATTAAGATTGGCGATGCATTAATATACGAAGGAGTGAATCACGAATTAGTAATTAATGCCAAATAGAGGTGGAATTATGTCATTAGATAAAGCTATAAAACACAAGAAAGAGCGGAGAAAACCGTATTATGGAGCAAAAGCAATTTCCTGTAGTTGCAGGAACAATGGAAGTTGTGATTGGTGTAAAGAGAATAGGTTATATAGAAGCATGATTCAACAGGACGTTATGGACTCAAAGTTGGACGAGTATGAGAAAGGAGAGATGGAAGATGAAGTTACTGATTGTGATCGACATGCAAAATGATTTTGTGACTGGTTGCTTAGGAACATCTGAAGCCAGAGCAATTGTCCCGAATGTTAAAAAGAAGATTGAAGAATGGGATGGAGAACTTCTTTTTACAAGAGATACGCACAACGAAAATTATTTAAACACGCCTGAAGGTAAGAAGTTGCCGATTCCGCATTGTATTGAAAATACTGATGGATGGAAAATTGTTGATGGCTTAGAACAACCAAATTGTAGATATATTGATAAAAATACCTTTGGATGGAGACATTGGAGAGAGCTTTGTAATCAGTTTGAAGAAATTCACATTGTAGGACTTGTATCAAATATCTGTGTAGTAACAAATGCACTGATTCTTAAAACAATTTATCCATTCGCGGAGATTATTGTAGACGCAAGTTGTTGTGCTGGAACTACACCACAGGCTCACAGAGCAGCGATGGAAGTTATGAAGAGTTGTCAGATTACAGTGATTGGAGAATAAGATGGATAAATATTTGAGTGTAATTACAAATTTTGGCTGTCATTATAAATGTCCTTACTGTATTGTAACAAACAATAATCTACAGATCCCAAAAAGTACAATTGACGGGTTGGATTGTTTGAAAGATGCGTTAAAAGAAAATAACTGCAATATTATCTCTCTTTCTGGAGGTGGGGATCCACTTCATGAATATGAAAAACATATTGATTGGTATCGAAAATTTTTCAGTATAGTACATAGATGTAATGTTTATATCAATAATAAAGAACGTCAAGTTCCGGTAGAAATGCACACAAGCTATATGACAGATGAAACACTTTTTCCATTTTATGATTGTTATCGTGTTGTATATCATGCGAATAGTTATGAGCAACTTTTCCATATTAAAAGAACTGGTAGAGAGATTGTCAGAGTTGTATTTGTTGTAACTGAAAATTATACCATTAATGACATTATGGATATTGCATTGTTTGTAAAAAATAGTTCTGATATTGATGAGTTAAGTTTCCGTCAGATGATTGACAATAATTACGAAGAACAACATTATTTGGAAGATTACCTTCGTCTGGGACATCAGAAATTATGGTGGTATATCGAACAGTGTGATTACAATCTGTATTATTGTGAGAATAAAGTATATACAGAGTATAAAAGAATTGGAGAGGAAGAATATAGCTTATGATTAGTGTAAATGAACTAGAAGTAAAAGTTGAGCATTATCCTGATGGAACACCACGAATTAATCTGGATGTTGATGATATTCCAGATTTTACAGACGGATCAACATCGTATATACATATCAGATGGAAATATGAAAATGACGCAGAGTTGATGTATCTGACTATGATTAAAAAACATCTGGATGCGAATTTAGCAGATGTTACATACTTATTGACAATGGATTATATTCCAAATGGACGAATGGACAGAACAAAAAGAGATTGTGAAGTATTCACACTTAAGTATTTTTGCGATGTAATCAATTCACTTAATTTTTCACGAGTATTCATTCTGGATGCTCATAGCAACGTATCTGTAGCACTTCTTAATAATTGTATCAATAAATCTGCTAAGAATTTTATCCAGAAAGCAATTGACGAAATTAGAAACGAGAATGGAACTATGGTAGAAGTACCATTTGTGGCAGATGAAACTGAGATTTCAAATACGAGTGGAGAGAATGGAATAGTAGAGCCTTCAGAGCCGATTAAGGAGCTTGTTTTCGATGATAGTAGATTAGTGCTGTATTTTCCAGATTATAGTGCTGCAAAACGTTATTCTGACATGTTTCCTCAGTTTAGATACTGTTATGGAGAGAAGAAACGTGATTGGGAGACTGGTAAAATTCTTGGAATTGATATTAGAACAAATGGTATTGATCTGGAAAACAAGATTGTATTGGTACTTGACGATCTTATTAGTTACGGTGGTTCAATACACTACGGTGTGCAGGAACTGATGAATTATAAACTAGAGAAAGTTTACGCTTATGCAACTCATTGTGAGAACTCTGTACTTGATAAGGAGAAAGGAACTTTGATCAAAGACCTGGAGAATAATACAGTAGAGAGACTGTTTACAACAGATAGTTTGTTCACAGGTAAACATGAAAAGATCAAAGTGATGGAGGTATATTGATGAGAAATATTTCTTTTATGCTGCTGTCTGACACTTACAAAAATACAAATCCGGATGCATTACCGGACGGACTCACAAAACTGACTTCTTATATTACTCCGAGAAAGTCTATGTTTAAAAATCTGAATGAAGTTGTATTCTTTGGACTTCAGGCATTTATTAAGGAATACATGATTGAACTGGCAAATGATACATTCTTTAAAAGACCGAAAGAGGAAGTAATTGCTGAGTATAAGAAATACCTGGATAACCAGATTGGTTCACAGAGTTATGACCTTGGACGTATTGAGAAATTATGGGAATTACAGTATCTGCCGGTGGAGATCAAAGCCTTGCCGGAAGGATCTGTGGTTAATATGGGAATCCCGTGTATCGAAATGACAAATACTCATCCGGATTTTGCATGGGTGGTGCAATGGTTGGAGTGCGGAATCCAGTCATTCACTTTTGGAACATGCAACTGGGCGACCGTGGGATATAAATACAGAACACTGGCAAATGAGTTTTATGAGAAAACAACAGACGGTGCGAATCCTGCGATGGCAATGGCAGATTTTGGTTTTCGTGGACTTGGTATTGAGAATGGTATTCATGCAAGTTCTTCATGGTTGCTGTCGTTCGATAAAACATCTACCATTCCTGCAACACAGTACGTTGACATAATGTATAACGCTGACTGTGCAAAAAATCATATTGGAATTGGTGCAGTTAGCCTGGAACATGCGACAGTGTGTAGTAATTTAGCTGTATGCGAAACAGAGGAGAATTTATTAAAAAGACTGTTGACTGATACATATAAAAATACTTCTTTCAGTTATGTATCTGATACATTTGATTACTGGAAACTGATTGATGAGACTCTACCGAAGTTAAGAAAAGAGATTGAGGAACACAATGGTAAATTCCTTGTACGTCCTGATAGTGGAGATATTGTTGAGATTTCTGTGAAAACTGTACAGAAGTTATATGAGATTTTTGGTGGAAGTATTAACTCAAAAGGATATAAAGAGCTAAATCCGAAAATTGGTATTATTTACGGTGATGGATGCCAGTACAGCAAGATCAAAGAAATCTGGACTGAACTTGAAAAATTAGGATTTGCAGCAGATACAATTTTGTTTGGTGTTGGAGCATTCTCATTTTCTGCAATGTGCACACCAGAGGACGGTATGGTTTGTTTGACAAGAGATACTTTTGGATTTGCTATGAAGAGTACCTACTGCGTTGTTGATGGTAAGGAATATACAATTCAAAAGAATCCAAAAACAGACAGAAATAATCTAAAGAAATCGCATAAAGGTCTGTGTTGTATTACAAAAGATAATGGCAAATTTGTATGTCATGATGGTTATACAGAAGATACTATTCCGGAAGAGAATGAACTGAAGCTTGTTTTCAAAAACGGAGAATTAGTAAAAGAACAGACGTTCACCGAAATCAGAGAAAGATTAAATGGTGGTGTGAATGATTAAGATTATTGATGGCGATTTATTTACAACAGATGCGAAGTTTATTTGTCATCAGGTTAATTGTCAGAAGCGTATGGGTTCAGGAGTTGCTTTACAAGTTAGAGAAAAATTTCCTCATGTGTACAGAGAATACTGTAAAGTAGCTTCTCCTGAGATGCTTGGACAAGTACAGATTATTCCAATTAAAGAAAAGTATCTTGGATATGATTGTGGAAGTTTGTTAGTCCCATACAAAGAGCAGTGGATTTGTAACATGTTTGCACAGGACAATTACGGCTATGACGGAAAGTTATATACGGATTTAGATGCTCTTGAGAAGTGTTTCAAGCATATGAATGGAAGAATATGCGAGAGGAACAATAATTGTGGAGCAACAGTTGCAATACCTTGGAAGATTGGATGTTGTAGAGGCGGTGCTAATTGGGATGAAGTATATCAGATGATTAAAGAGATTTTCAAATATCAGAATGTGGAATTATGGAGGTTAGATAATGGCTGAGTTTGATGCAGTAAAAGTGAAGAATGAGTTAGTCGAGTGGATACGGAATTGGTTTGAAATCAATGGAAAAGGTTGCAATGCTGTAGTTGGGGTGTCCGGTGGGAAGGATTCTTCTGTCGTAGCAGCACTTTGTTGTGAGGCATTGGGAAAGGATAGAGTAATTGGCGTTCTGATGCCACAAGGTACCCAGAGTGATATTAGTTATTCCTATGATTTGGTGAAGCATCTAGGAGTCAAACATCTTGTATGCAACATCGGTCAGTCTGTAATTGACATTATGAACAGTGTGAAATACAGTAACAAATCTTTTGATGATTTTGATATCTCTAATCAGGCTAAAGTTAATTCGCCTGCAAGAGTAAGAATGACCACCCTGTTTTGTGTAGCACAGTCATTAAATGGACGAGTTTCCTGCAACTGCAATCTCAGTGAGGATTGGGTTGGTTTTTCAAGTTTCGGAGGAGATGCGTTTGGATCATTCGCACCATTAGCGAAATTAACAGTCACCGAAGTTAAATCTATTGGACGGGTGCTTGGATTACCGGGAAAACTTATCGAGAAAACTCCAACAGACGGGCTGTGTGGGCAGACAGATGAGATGGCGTTAGGGTTCTCTTACGCTGTGCTGGATAAGTATATTCGCACAGGAGAAATTGATGATCTCGAGATTAAGAAGAGAATTGATTATATGCACGAGAAAAATTTATTCAAAGTACAACCAATGCCTCATTTTGAGTATAAGGCGTAATTAATTCAATGCGGTGATGGAATAGGTAAACATAAGTAAGGTGAGTGAGTAGCGAGAAATGTAGTAACATACGATAGAATAGCGCCCGGCTGTTAACTGGGAGCACGGTGGTTCTTCATCCTTGCCCGCCGAAGATCTGTACATAACGTATCTGTGTGGTGCAAATCCACACCCGCATTTTTATCAAATTGCAAAGGAGAATATAGAAGTATGCAGTATTGTGGCAATGCAATCGGTCAGAAGTTTTTAGATAATCTGGTTAGAGAAATAACAGATTGGAACGAAGTAAATAAATCCAATCCAAATACATATAAAGCACCTGTACCTCTTTATGTAGCAGCTCTATGGAATCAGTTTAAATTTCATAGTGAGAAATATGCAGGATTTTTTGATGATGTAAAAGACGAAAATCACTACCAGATTGTTTCAAATGAATATGGTGACATTTACAGCGTTATCTTATGGGAGAAAAATGACGCAGGTAAGTGGTATTTGGACGAAAATTGTAAAAATTATCACTATGAATTCCATTTTTCATACGATGAGAGATATTGGGGTTATTGTGAATGTCAGCCTGGAGATGACGACTATGATGAGGATCGTCAATGTTGTGGACATGGTTGTGACTGGGATGCACCAGCGGTAACAGTATACAAGTGCTATGACGTAGATGATGGTGTATGGAATGGCGATGAGCATGACTATTGGGACTTCGAAGATGCTTTTTACAAAGATGATTTGGAATTGAAGGCGCGTATTGAAGAAGAAGCAAAGCGACAGAGAATAAATGATTTAGAGAAGCAGATTGCTTCTTATCAGAATGATCTGGACATGTTAAAGAAAGAGATGAACGACAATGAAAGTGTATAAGGATAAACAATTTCTTGTTTTTGATTTCGAAAATGGGAAGACCGTGAAATATGATTTTGCAACCAATACAGCTATTGGGATAAGGGGTAAACCTGTTAAAAATTTACAAAGTCAGCTGAACAGGATATATCTTGATCAACTTTTTGAATGCTGTGTCGATCAACAATATGCAAAATTTTTACGATACATTGCAAAAACTTATCCATACGACATATGTAATATTGGAACTATATTAAGCAAAGTTCCAAGATATTCAAAAGCGGAACAATATTTTTCAGCTGGGGTTGAACATTTTGATCGCAATGTAATGATAAGTTATAAAGTTACAGAATTGCCAAAGCCAATAGTAAAAATGGCACGAGAAGATGATATTTGGCTAGATTTGGGAACAATTGAGTTTTACAAACAAAATCCGAATATACATAATGTGGCGTTACATTTGGATTATATTAGTCTTACTAAAAAACAGATTTATGATGTTTGGGCTGCGCATAAAGATAGTTGGCGCGAAAACGATAAACAGTATTTAAATATGTTAATAAATGAATTTGGGTACAATGCCAAGGATCTGTATCTATATATTGACCGTCTTGTTACATATGAAGCGTTTGATAACACTAGAAATCTGATTGGAGAGATATATGATTATGCAAATATGATGAATCAAATTAGTTCAAAGTTTGATAAATATCCGCGTCATTTCTTAACCACACATCAAATTGCATCTCGTAATTATACACGTCTTAGAAAAGAATTCTCAGAAGAATTATTCCATAAAAGAATTAATACAAAATATGAAGTTTCTTACGGAGAATATATATTTATATATCCGAAGTCAACTCAGGATATTAAAGATGAGGCAGTTCAGCAATCAAATTGCGTTGCTTCATATATTGATCGGGTGATTGATGGTAAGTGTGATATTTTGTTTTTACGGAAGAAGGACAATCCTGAAGAAAGTTTAGTGACGATTGAGGTTGTAAATGGAAAAATTGTTCAGGCGAGAAGACGATTTAATGATTTGGCAACCGAAGAAGACCAGAAAGCAATAGATTATTTCAATAAAAAATTTTCAAAAGTAAAGGAGAAAGCAGCATGATTAAAGGCGATAAGATTAAATTGGTAAAACCAATGGGTGCATTTACAAATGTGGGAGAAATCTGTGAGGTAGTTGATGTGCAGAATGGCGGAGTGATTTCTTTCAAATTTGGCGGTGGTAAACATTTAGGATGTATGTCTTATGACGAGTTCGAAAGATATTTTGAGCTTGTGTCGGTGGAGAATAAAGTAGAGAAAAAGAAACATGAATGGAGTGAATGGAAAGATATCCTTCCACCTTCAGGTTTTTATGACCCAACTACCGATAAACATGTCAATGTGAATCTTGAATGGCGAACTGATAATGAGAAACGTGTACAGGTCAGAGTGAAAGACGATCCTCAACTTAGATCGCGCTCAAGTTGTTACAAAGATGATAAATTTTCTATCAATAATGGATATGACCTTGCAAAATATCGTGTGTATATAAAATGGCTATCAAAAGTGGTAGATGAATATGCAAAATCTCTGTAGAGAATTACATAGCATAGAGCTAATATACACTTTGTTCAGAACACGTTTACAGAGTAAATTTAGATTATAAAAAGTGAGGTAAAAGATTGTGAAGGTTGAAATTATTAAACAGAATTTGGGCGATGAATGTTCATATAAATATAAGCCTATGAGCTTCTGTTGTGAAAAATTAGCAAGAAATCCAGTAATTGAATTAGTAGCTGATCGATATGACGTTACAGAAAATTATATTTCAGAACCACAATTTTGCATTGCAAACTATGAAGAGTGGACTGAATGGGAAGAAGAATTTCATAGAGATGATTATTATCCAATTAAATTTTGTCCGTTCTGTGGTGAAAAAATCGAAACAGAAATTATTAGAGAAGAAGATGTCTCTGATGAGTACGCACGATTGGAACGTGAACGAGATATTCTTTGTAAATGTGCTTGTGTTACTGACAGTAAATCAAAAGAAGAAAATCTCAGAAGAAAAGTTCGGGAGTTGGAAAATAAATTGGATTATTATAACGAACTGAGAAAATACAATGAAGAGGTGCAAATATGAAAATTACAGGAAATGATATTGCAGAATTGTTCGACAGAGTTAAAGCACTTGAGAAAAAGTTGGGTGTAACGCATATTCCGAAAGGATTAAAAATCGGAGATGAATTTAAACTTGCAGACATAAATTGGAAAATCATTGACATTACGGATGATGGATTCATGTGCATTGGTGATTCATTGGGTAATAAGATTTTTGACAACAATTCAAACAACTGGAACAAAAGTAGTTTGAGAACTTATCTCAATGGCGAACTTTATGAAAAGATTTCCAAAGAAATTGGTAAAGAGAATATCATTTCTTTCCAAAGAGATTTGTTATCACTAGATGGACAGGAAGAATACGGGGAATCAGAAGATTTTGTATCTCTTTTAACGGTCGATGAATACCGGAAGTACAGAAAAAACATTCCGAATATTTCTAAATGGTGGTGGCTCATTACCCCATTTAGCACATCTTGTAACGATTGTGAGATATATTATACCGTTGTTTCCCCGTCTGGCTGCATCTACTACAGCTTTTGTTACGACTTCATCGGTGTTCGCCCGGTTTGTATCTTTTCTTCTTCAATCTTTGAATCAGAGATTAAATAGATGGCAGAATCAGACTTAAGTAGGTAAGGTGGTGAACGATATAAAAGTTATTAAAAATAATTTTGAAAAAGAAGAAGAGAAAACTAAAACAGTAACAACATTTTGTGATAAATGTGATTCTGAATTAGAAGTATCTGAGGAAGATACATATATCGGATGGCTTGGTGCAAGATTTACAACGTGTCCTTGTTGTGGTTCAGAAACTATGGTTGATGAAATGGACGGCATTACTTTGACAAAGGATAATCTGGAATACCCGAAACATTTCATGCATGAAAGCAAATATCATGGCTGCAAAGAAGTGTCTACTAACTTTATTCTTGGAGAAATAAAAAGAGCAATTGAATACTTTAGAGATAATAAAGACGAGTATGTCGTTAAATTTGGAGCCGGTGATAGCAGTATTCATGTATATAGATATTCTGGAGATGAAGAATATCATGTGGTAGTTACAAGAGATTGGTACGAAACATATATTCCATTTGAAATGGAGGATTATGAATGAGATATTATGTCTGAAATTTTATTTTGTTTAATCATTTAATTACATCTAAAAAATTCTTGCAAAAATCCAAAATATACATAACAAAAGATGGGAGAAGTAATGGAGAATACATTAAATATACAGATTACAGTTAATGATGAACAAATGACTTCTTTAATAAAGGAGCATTTGGAAGAGTTATCAGATGAAAAGCTTCAAGAAATTTTTGGAAATGCCTTGGCAGAATTTATGAAATCAAATTGTGGGCAGCAATTGTTTTATAAAAAAGTTTGCTATAGCAGTGATCCTAAACCTACAGATTTATTAATTAAGATGGTAGACAATGCGATTTCTAAAGATTTATTAAAACCGGCAGTCAATAAATTTGTGAATACAATTAAATGTCAATATCCAGAATTAATTAAATCAGCAATTGTTGATACATTTACAAATTTGTTTTTCACAGAGTTGAAATCAGCGGATCTGAAGAATGCAATATATCAAATGATTAAACCGGTTAATATCTAATTAAATTTTGTTTTCATCGGGGAGGGAGAATACATAAATGTGTAAATATTGCGATCAGCATTCGAACGATTGTTGCATTTACTCTGATCCATTGACTAAAGAGTGGTATGAAGACATCGAGACATTTGAATGGGATGATTATGATGACGGATTTGTACACCAGAAGAATTACATCAATTATTGTCCGTATTGTGGGAGGAAGCTTGAATAAGTGGGGAATGAAGAAGTATGAGATTAAAACTACTTTACGTAAAAGATAAAAATGGCAATGAGAAAACTGAGTTTATGGATGAGTTAAAAGCCGATCATCCAGAACTTGTTGGAACATGGAATTTTAAATTCTTTGCTAGAAATTTTGGAAACTTTATTCTGGCATGGGATGACAAATCAAACAAGATGCTTAAGACATCGTTAGTAACTGATCTCAAAGAGACAGAGAATAAAGTATATGTAGAAACACAAAACTCAATGTATGAGTTTGAAAAATTATAAAGAAAGTTGAGGACTAAGTTATGACAAATGAAGCAAAATTAGCATTAATTAAGGACAGACTGGCGAAATTGCAGGTGTCTCCGAAGAATATTAAATGTTATGGAGTTGTAAGAAAACTTAGAAGACAAATCAGCAGAATGGAGCGATAGTATGAATTTTGGTGAAGCTTTAGAAGCAATGAAGCGTGGAAAAAAGGTTGCAAGAAAGGCGTGGCACGATTATGAGTATTTGTATATTGAAGACAACGTACTCAAGCATTTCAATAGTTTTCTTAGTGAAAATGAAAAATTTGCAGAAGCAGTTATGTCATCTCGTAGTCTGTTATCTAACGATTGGTACGTTAAAACCGAAATGCCAAAAATAGGCGATATTGTGCAGTTAAAAGAAATGGGTAAAGGCATCATTACAAGATGTAGAGTCGACGGAAAATACACTGTATTGATTGGAGATGGCAATTTCATTGTATGTGATATTTTCAATTTTGGTCTTACTGGCGAGAATCATCTGGAGCTTGTAGATGATATTAGAGATTTTTTACATTAATGATGGAGGATAAAAAAGTATGGATTTTAGCAAAGCATTAAAAATGATGAAAAATGGTACGAAAATCTGTCGGTTTGATTGGGATATTGATGAGTATTTATTTCTCAATGATAATGGTGTAATTGAGTATCACAGTAGATTCATAACCAGTTCTGAATCAGATATTGTAGACGCTGAAGATGTAATAGCAATGGACTGGGAAATATATGGTGATTTAACGGGACGAGTTTTTAAAGCATACAACGGAAATCATGGAATTATTACTGGGTGTACAGATACAGGTTATAGTATTTTACTTTCGTATGGAGAGATTACATATTATCATTTTAACGAAGGTTACGTTACAAACTGGGAATGTACAGCAATTAAGGAAGCTTTGGAACAGTTAAAGTCTATTGAAGAGAGGGAGAATAAGTAGTTGTGAAAATAGTATTATTAATCTTAATTCTCATGATATTCTGCCATATCATAGCTGATTATAATTTACAAGGTTGGCTTGCTTCTGCAAAACAGAAAGAATGGTGGGAGAAAAATGCTCCAGATAATATGTATAAAAACGATTACAAAATGGCGTTATTTATGCACAGCTTTGCATGGTCGTTCATGGTAATGGTGCCAGCTGCGATATACGCATTATGTATGAAGGAATTTTTTTGTGTTCACTTTGTATGGTTCATTTTGAATATTGGAATACATTATTTTGTAGATGATCAAAAAGCAAATAAGAAAGAAATTAATCTTGTAGAAGATCAATTATGGCATTTGTTGCAAATTGCACTTACCTGGGCAGGATGTGTAATTCCAATTTTATTTTAGAAGTGATGGAGAATAAAAAAGTATGAAAATTATTTTGATTGCAATCCTAATTTTGTTACTAATTAATACAATTCGGAATCTTCCTAAGAATCTTTCAAAGAAGGAGATTGAGAAACGAATTGCTAAAAACAGACAAGTTTTTGCTGAAAAAGATGAACCTGAAAGAAGTACGTTATATTTAGCAACACTTTTTATTGGTTGGGTTTTTTACATAGTTCTTGGAATTATCTATGCAAAACTCGGAATGAGATTTGCAGACAATAATTTTGCACTTATTCTGTCAATTATTGAAGTAGTGATTTGTATTATCAATATTTTCAACTATAGTTCATATGCTACGAAATTAGAAAAAGATGAAGAGTTCTCAGTTAATAGATTTAGAACATTACTTTTCTCTATGGTAGATATTGTATATTATCCGACAATGATCTGGTTGTTGATTCAAAGTTTTTAGCAGAGTAATTGAGAATATATAAATATAAACTTACACTCGTTATTAAGTGGTGGGTTGGAACGAGTCATCCTTATAATAAGGAAGAAACAACTACCACAAATATGCGCCCAAGGTGATGCGGTACGTTGCACCTGTCTTATACACAGCGATTCCCAGTCCGACTCTGGGTGGGCGTATTAGCATCGAGAGTATGCAACCTTTGTTTAATTAAATACGAGAGAATATTGTCATCTGAGATAATCCTAGGACTTGGATGTAAAATTTAAATTAGACCTGCAAGAAAGTATCGTATGAAGTTAATCAATTGGGAGTTGTGCATAGCTCCGCTCTCGATGCAATCTTAGGGCTATCGCCAAGCGGTTAAGGCTCCACACTTTGAATGTGGTATTCGTAGGTTCAAATCCTACTAGCCCCGTTAATCAAGTAAATATTTTGACAACTGAATATCATTACAGCAGTAAATCTTTTCTTTCGCTTCATTTTTTTTCTGGTTTCGCACATTATCGCTGTTGTGATGATATTCAATAAGGATCGTTAGCTCAGAGAGTAGAGCACTCAATTTGTAAACGAGAAGCCCTGGGTTCGAGTCCCAGACGATCCATTTCTAATAATTCAGAAAGGAGCAAATGAAATTTATGTTTGAAGTGGAAACAAAAAGAACTACATATTCATGTGAATATACCAATAATAATAGTTATTGGCATAGTGAATGTAGAACGTGTAGATATAAAGTCTACAATGTTAGAGATGATGGTAATGGATATCCACAGTTTCTGATTTTTGAGGGCGGTCAGTGGAGATATAAGAGCGCAAAATATTTTGCACCGGTAGAGGAGAATAAACATGAAGAGTATTAAATTATCAGAAATTGTAATTAGTTCATCTTTCGCTGAGTCAGTTCCATCCGAACAAAAAGTCCAGAAATACAAAAGTCGCTTTGCAAAGACGGGCAAGCAGAGTAAGTACTTGGTTTTGGATAATGAAAATGTTCTGGTTGATGGTTATATTCAGTATCTGATTCTTAAAGAGAATAATGTAGAAGAAGCTAAATATGTCAGATGTAGCAAGTTCTGTAGTAAGAAGAAATCGACTTATAGAACAAAGACCACTACATATGTGTATGGCACTCATCCGAATAGCAAATGTACAAAAGAGTTTGTGTGGCGAGTTCCTGAAAGTTGGTGTGGTTTTGCAGAGAATATTAAAGCAGGAGATACAATTTATTGTAAGACAAAGTTTGGTGTATCGCCTGTTGTTGTAAACAGAATTGAAGTAAGTGATTTGTGTCCTGTAGATATTCCTGTGAGAAAAGTGGCGAACCAGATTATTAAACACTGTGAGGTGACAAGATGACAATTGATGAGATTAAAGCAGCATTAAAAACGAAAGAGTATGATTTCTTGAGAAATAATGAGCATTTGGGAAAAAATATTATTTTACTTGGTCTTGGTGGTTCTCATGCATATGGAACAGAAAAACCTGATGGCAGTTCAGATATTGACCTTCGTGGATTTGCATTTAATGCAGCAGATGAGATTTTAACAAATATGGATATTGATTGGCAGGTTACAGGTGAAGAAAATTCCGGTATAGATGCATGTATTTATTCGTTCATGAAAATGATGAAGTTGCTTTCAGAATGCAATCCTAATTGCGTGGAAATTCTTGGATTGAGACCAGAACATTATTTATATGTTTCTCCTGTAGGTCAGGAATTGCTTGATAATAAAGATATGTTCTTATCGAAACTTGTTATTCCTAAATTCTTAGGATATTCTAGTCAGCAGCTTTACAGACTTAAACAGCTTGCTGCTGATGGGTTTGACCAATCTGAACTTGAGAAACACATTCTGCATCAGTTGGAACGTATGAGTAAGCATTTCATGAAAGATTATACAGAGTTCAATGGATATTTAAACCTGTATATTGATAAAAGTAAACAAGAAGATATGGATACTGAAATTTACATGGATGTAAATATTGCGCATTATCCACTTCGTGATTACTGCAAAATCTGGAATACATGGCAGAATACTGTAAAAGCATATAAAAAGATTGGCAAACGGAACAACCATGCAAACAAACATGAGAAAATGGGTAAGCACTCTATGCAGTTAATTCGTTTGCTTGATACCTGTGCAGATATTCTTGAAAAGCATGAGTTTATCACATATAGAGAAGCGGAGCGGAATGAATATATCGCTATTCGTAATGGTAAATATCTTACAGAAGATGGAAAAATCAAGAACGAATTTTTTGAACTTGTAGAATCAAAAGAGGCATATCTTGATGAGCTTTCAAAGAAAACTACATTACCTGAATACCCGGATTATAAGCGAATTAATGAATTTGTAATGTCTGTGAATGAGCGAGTTGTGAAAGGAGAAATCTAATGGAAGTTTCAACTAAATTAAAAGAACGATTCTGTAAAGATTGTAATATCCCATTAAGATTGTATCAGGAACCATATTTTATGGATCGATTGAAACTTTACGACAAGTTTTATGGCACTATGGACAAATGGGATACTTTTACTTCTGAGTTGGCGGGATATCATTGTGAGCAGGATTATCTTGAAGAATACAATCATGTAAAAGATCAAGCAATTAAATATATTAAATCATCTTGGGCTTATAAGATGTTCAATGAGGAAGACATGAACAACTTCAAAGTTACACATGAAGGATTGCCAGCAAAAGACATTTTTAAATCAACAAATGATGGAAAAACATTCATTTCTATTGACATGAAGAAAGCAAACTTTTCCGCATTGAAATATTATGGAGAAACAATTGGATACAGTATGTTTGGTTATCCTGGAACAGTTCATATGTGGGAAGATTTTCTTTGTAAGTTCACTTCCAACGATCACATTCTTAATAGTAAATATATCAGACAAGTGATTCTTGGTAATTGTAATCCGAGAAAGCAGGTTGCTTATGAGAAATGGATTATGGATCAGGTGCTGAGTAGTTTAGAGAATAATTTTATGATGGGACTTCTTGAACTGGTTGTATTTTTCTCTAATGCTGAAATTGTGTTTGATGTGACGGGGTTTAAAGAAAAGTCGATGGATGTCATAGGGTCATTTTCGGGGAAAATCAGATATTTTTTAAAAGAAAATTTTTCTGTTCCATTCAGAGTTGAATTATTTACGCTTCATAAAATTAACGGAACAGATGGATATTTCAAAGAAATCTATACTTATTCTACTCATGATGGTTTTGCTAAAGAAAAGGAATATGAGTTTAAATGTCTGGATAATTACATGCTTCCATTTGTATTGAGAAAATTCCAGTGTGAAGAAATTACAGAGAATGACAAAGTATTCTATCATGAAGGATTACTTTCTAAATTCATTGAAGTACCGAAGATTGAGGTGAATCTTGATGAGTAAAGATATTAGAATTGAACTTCCGGAAGCTGTAAAAGAAATTTTCAAAGTAATCGGAGAATACGGAAGTACGGCATATATTGTAGGCGGCAGTGTAAGGGACAGTATTATGGGTAGACCAGTGCATGATTGGGATATTTGTACGCCAGTTACAATAAATGAAATTTTTTCACTTTTTGAAACCAAAGGATACAAAGTAATTCCTACCGGAATTCAGCATGGTACGGTTACAGTAATGATTGACGGCGCGGGGTATGAAATCACGACGTACAGAAGAGACGGAGAATACTCAGATGGGAGACATCCTGATTCTGTTGAGTTTACAAGTGACCTTATTGAAGATTTAAGTAGACGTGATTTCACTATTAATGCTATGGCATATAACGAAAAAGATGGATTAATTGATCCGTTTAATGGAATGCAAGACATTGAAGATCATTTTATTCGATGTGTTGGTGTTGCAAAAGATCGTTTTACTGAGGATGCCTTGCGAATTTTACGTGCAATGAGATTTGCTTCTCAGTTAGAATTTGTAATTGATGCCGAGGCAGGTTATGAAATAAGACGTTTATACAAAAGTTTGGAGAATGTATCTATTGAGAGAATTAATAGTGAGTTTTGTAAAATGATTGTTGCGCCAGATTTTTGTATTCAGATGGTTTTGTATGATGGTGTACTTGCTCAGTTTATTCCGGAGATTAAAGATATGTTCGGATTTGAGCAGAATAATCCATACCATATTAATAACGTATGGAATCATACAGTTCATGCAATTCAATATTGTGATACAGATGACTTGATCACATGTCTGGCAGTATTCTTTCATGATATCGGTAAACCACACTGCTATACAGAAGATGAGAATGGTGTTGGACATTTCAAAGGTCATGGAAAAGTAAGCGCAGATATGACAGACAAGATTATGAAACGACTTCGTTTTGACAATGATACCAGAGAAAAAGTTGTGCAGCTTGTATATTATCACGATGCTACATTCGAGGTTGGAGAAAAATATATCAAACGTTGGTTAAATCGTATTGGAGAAGAACAATTCAGACGATTATTAGAGCTTCGTAAAGCTGATGTCTCAGCACAGAATCCAGAATATAAAGAAGAAAGACTTGGTAAAATTCAAAAAATTGAAGAACTTCTGGAGAATATATTAAGTGAAGAACAGTGCTTTTCGTTAAAGGACTTAGCAGTAAATGGCAATGATGTTATGAAATATATGGGATGTTCTGGGAAAATGGTTGGATATTGGTTAAATCATTTACTTAATATGGTTATCAACGGAGAAATTGAGAATGATCCGTATGAACTTATCTCATACATGGAACATGCAAATATATAAATTTGGAAGGAGAATATAAAAATATGAAATGTTTTTATCATGTGGATTTTGATGGAAAATGCTCTGCTTTCTGGGTGCATCAGTTAGCACCTAAATTAGATGATTATGATGAAGAATATATTATGATTAATTATGGAATGGATTTTCCATTTGATAAAATCAAAAAAGACGAACAGGTATTCATCGTTGACTATTCTATTATGCCAGAAGAGATGGAAGAGTTACTAAAAATCACAAACAATGTCACTTGGATTGATCATCATATCAGTGCAATTAAACGATATGACGGATTTCCACATCAGATTCCTGGTCTTAGATATGATGGTATTGCCGGTTGTATGCTGACATATTGTTACTTCAAACATATGCTTGTACATATCACAGAAGAGAATAGCTTAGTATGCGTACCGTTCAAGGAAGATATGTGCTATGATGCACCGATGTTTACAAAATATGTTGCAGATTATGATGTTTGGAAATTTAAATACGGAGAAGAAACAAAAGCGTTTGAAATTGGATTAACACTAGAAGATACAGATCCGACTGGTGCTGATAACATTTGGGATAAGCTATATAGTAATGAGATCGGTACAGTAGATATCATTGCGAATGGCAAAAATCTTCTTAAATATCGTGATAATTGGTCAAAAGAGTATTGTGAGTCAGTTGGATTTGAAACAGAATTCGAAGGATATAAATGTTTCGCAATTAATATGGCAATGGCTGGAAGTGATAATTTTACATCTGTTGATCAGGATAAATATGATATGTTCATTGGATTTTCATTCAACGGTAAGCGATGGACTTACGGCTTACGTTCCACAAAAGTAAATTGTTCTGAGATTGCAATGAAATATGGCGGTGGTGGACATCCTGGAGCAGCCGGTTTTAGTTCAGACGACTTGTTATTAAAAAGTGTAGAAGAGTAAGGAGAATACAGATATATGGCATACGATTTCGAGAATATGTTTGATAATTACTTAAATGCATATAAAAATACATCTGATTATAAAGATACCAGCATGTTAGAAATCGCTTTCAGAAAAGAAGAATTTGAGGAGAATTTAGACAAAATGTGGTCTATTTATTCATCTGGATGTATTCAGCAAATTGTTGAATATAATAAAGGTGTTAATCAAATTAAACATGTTGGGTTTAAAGTATATAGAAATTCATCAGGAAAACACAAAATTGTTATACCAAAGGGAGAATAAAGTAGTATGAAGAAGAAAATTATTGCACTTGCAGCAATTGCAGGACTTACTATTGGAATGTGTGGATGTACAGGTTCATTTGAGAGAGCAGTAGTAGATGCCAAGAGCAATCTGAATGGTGGACTTAACAGAACAGTTACAGTATACACAGCTGATGGTGATGTAATTGCTACATACCAAGGAAAGATAGATATTGATACAAACGATGGTGGTTATGTGAAGTTTGATTACGATGGAAAACGTTACATGTATTACAACTGTTTCGTTGAAAGCATCGCAGACATTAATTAAAAAATTCACTGTCATAGACAGAGAATATATAAATAAGACGATCACAGCAATTTTATAAAATATTAAAGATAATACTGGCAAACAAATATGATATCGTCTTGAAAACATTAGATTCCAACAGCAAATATTCAGAAATAATTTATTAATAGAGAATACATAAATATGGAATCTAGTAAAGATGAGACACTAACAGCAAATATTAAAATATTATAATACGGATGATAATAAAGTGTCTCGATTACATTGTAGGGTAGCGAAGTGGTTAAACGCATCAGAAGAAAAATGTGATTAGGAATAATCACTAACAGCAAAATCAGACTCTAAATCTGACACCGATGGTTTCAAAGGTTCGAATCCTTTCCCTACAATTCACACTGGATAGTTTAAGATAAGGAAACAGATTTAGTCTAGTGGCAAAGGTCAAATACAAGCAGAGAATATATAAATAGATTGGAGGTGATAAGTGAATGTTAAAAGCTTATAAATACAGAATTTATCCAAATAAACGACAAGAAATACAGATCCAGAAAACTTTTGGATGTTGCAGATTTGTATACAATCAATGTTTAAGTCTTAAAATCAGTAAATATAAAGACGAAAATATTTCTATGAGTAAGTTTGATTTAAATAATTATTGTAACAGAGAACTTAAAAAACAATATGAATGGTTAAGAGAAGTTGATAAATGGTCTTTGACAAATTCTATTTATAATATGGATTTAGCATATCAAAAGTTTTTTAAAGAACATGCTGGTTATCCAAAGTTTAAGAGTAAAAGAAGTCATAAGGAATCTTACAAAACAAATTTTAATAATAATAACATTAAAATTTCTTTTGAAAACAATAAAATTCAATTGCCTAAGCTTAAGTGGATTAAAGCTAAAATCCATAGAGAATTTATAGGAAAAATAAAATCAGCAACAATTTCACAAGTTCCATCTGGTAAATATTTTGTATCTATATTAGTGGAAACAGAACATTTTCCTATGAAATCAACTGGCACTGCTATCGGCATTGATTTAGGAATTAAAGATTTGCTTATCACTTCTGATGGAGAAAAAATTGACAACATTCGTACCACGCAAAAATATGAAAAGAAGCTTGCAAAAGAACAACGTAAATTATCTCATAAAGTAAAAGGTAGTAACAATTGGAACAAACAGAGAATTAAAGTAGCAAGAATACATGAGAAAATTCATAATACCAGAATTGATAATCTACATAAAATCTCTCACAAACTTATTAACGAAAACCAAGTAATAGTGAGTGAGGATTTAGCAGTATCAAATATGGTAAAGACTAATAATCTTGCAAAATCAATATCTGATTGTGGTTGGTATGAATTAACAAGGCAATTAACATATAAAGCTGAATGGAATAATCGTCAATACATAAAAGTTGACAGATATTTTGCCTCAAGTCAAACATGCAGTTGCTGTGGTTATCAAAATAAACAGACAAAAGATTTGTCAGTTAGAGAATGGGTATGCTCTCAATGTGGAACTGTTCACGATCGAGATGTGAATGCTGCGAAGAATATCTTAAATGAAGGTTTAAGATTATTAAACGCAGCTTAGAGAATAATATAGTACGGCAGGAACGGTCGGAATTTACGCTTGTGGAGTTAGTAGGTCACGAGGACGATGAAGCAAGAAGTCACGAATATTTAGATTTATGGCAGTTCACCAAACTTTTAATTTGCGAATAAAATGCCGTCTAGGATCTCCTTTCTGTGGAAAACGTATTGTTACAAATAACATGAGTTTCTTCCTTATTATAATAGGAAGGAATTCATACGGAGATGTATCTCAGTTGGTAGAGCGATGGAAATATTATGTGTGTTTTGTATAAGACATCAACAGCAAATATTAATCAAGGGCAGCCATTTGTCGGGAGTTCGAATCTCTCCATCTCCATTAAGACACAAAACAGCAACATTAAACAATTTGACTGAAAATCAAATGCCAAGTGGCTAAGTGTCTTGTATATAGGCGGGTACAGCAAACTTATTGGAGAAGACTTTTAATTTACTAACCAAAACCGTCTAGCTCCTTTCTTTGTGGAAAGTAAGTTAATAAGTTGCAAGCTGAGTATTCTTGTATTGCCGTATGAGAATACTCACATGACAGGATAGCTCAACAGGTAGAGCAGTGATGAACATATCTTGGTAAAGATATTTACAGCAACCATTAATGCCATATAGGGACACTTGTTACAGGTTCGAGTCCTGTTCCTGTCGTTAAAGATAGTTACAGCAAATATTTAATTCAAGCAGAGAATATTCACATATAGCTATCTTGTAAATGATTCTTTAGACGGCTACAGCAATTTTTTGGTATAGACTGTTAATCTATTTTCCATGCCGTCTAGGAATCAAAGTTACTACTAATTTTGATTCAAAAGGAGAAAAAGAATTATGTTTATGAAAAATTTAAAAGAAACACTGAATGATGACTTCAATTATTCAGTTACTGAGAATGGTGCTCTTGGTTATAGAACATCCGGTAAAGAACTTCTTGATTTAAACTTCTCAGTGTCTTCTATGAGGAACATGAGCGAAGAAAAAATCGTTGAAAAGTTCGTAAAAGCGTTCTATGAGGACAAAATTTTGGCGATGAAATGGTTATTTTATTGCCGTGATTGCAGAGAGGGAATTGGCGAGAGAAGACTGTTTAGAGCTTGTATGAAGTATCTTGCAGAAAATCATCAGGATATTGCCAAGGAAGTAATTAAACTGGTTCCTGAATATGGACGTTGGGATGATTTATGGTGTTTATTAGACACTGATTTAAAAGATGATGTGTGTGAAGTAGTAGTACATCAGCTCTTAGAAGATGGTGTAAATATGAAACAGAGTAAACCAATTTCGCTTCTTGCTAAATGGATGCCGAGTGCCAACGCATCATCCAAAGAAACAAAACGATTAGCACATATCATCATGGATAACATCATTTTCACAGACAGACAATATAGAAAAATGTTATCCGAGCTCCGTGCGTACCTGAATGTGGTTGAAGTCAAAATGTCTGCAAAACAGTGGGATAAAATTGATTATGCAGCTGTTCCGTCAAGAGCAAATCTAATTTACAACAATGCTTTCTTACGAAATGATGAGGAAAGACGTAGAGAATACTTGAATAAGTTAGAAAAAGGCGAAACAAAAATCAATGCCGGTGTTTTATTCCCGCATGATATTGTACATAAGTATGGCTCAAGTAGATGGAACTTGTCACCTGTTGATGATCCGACACTTGAACAGCTTTGGAAAGCATTGCCTGATTATGTTAGCGGAGCAGGAAATACAATTTGTGTAGCTGATGGATCAGGAAGTATGACTTCAAGAATTGGTGGTACGAATGTCACAGCTCTTAGTGTGGCAAATGCATTAGCCATTTACTTTGCAGAGAGAAGTTCTGGACAGTTCAAAGATACATATATTACGTTTAGTAGTCGCCCACAGATTGTTGATTTTAGCAATGCCAATTCATTGCGTGAGAAAATTGAGATTGCGATGAATCATTGTGAGATGACAAATACAAATATTGAAGCAACATTTGATCTGATTCTCCAGACAGCGATTAGGAATGAGATGACTCAGGATGATATGCCACAGAATGTACTGGTACTTTCAGATTTAGAATTTGATCGTATGACTTCTGGGCGTACTGATAAGAGATTATTCGAAGAACTGGCTGATAGATATGAAGCTCATGGATATAAACTTCCAAGATTAGTATTCTGGAATATTATGAGTCGCACTGGCACAATTCCGGTAAAAGAGAATGAAGCTGGTGTAGCACTTGTAAGTGGTTTCAGTCCTGCAATTGTGAAAATGGTATTGAGTAACAGCACAGATCCATTTGAGTGTTTACTGGAGCAGTTAAATTCTGAAAGATACACACCAGTTGAGAATGCAGTAAAAGATTTGGTGGCGTAGAGAATATATAAATATAGATACAACACAGCAATTATTAATTTCCAAGCATCGAAAGAAAAATGTATCTAGGATAAGAAAGACACATGCAGCAAATTATTTTATATGCATTTATTAATATTCAACTATTTCAGGTGTCTTGTAAAATGAGGTAAAAGTAGCAGAAAAGCTGAGATGCTGAAAATGCAAAGGTGAAGGCTTGTGGTAAAATGCCAGTCAACTAATGGACGTATTACCTGAAACTCTTCGGAGAATATAATGGCAAGGAACATACCTCGCTCCTACAGGTAATGCTGAGGAAGAAGAATGTCCGATTGGAGTGTGGAAATGAACGCACTCCAAAAACGAAGGAGAATCTATTAATGGAAGACGTAATGGTAAAATGTAAACAAAACACTAACAATTGCAAAAGCAGAAGAGTTTCATGAATATAGAAAATGGGCTAATGAGTTACCTGCACTGCATTTTGACAAAGAATGGGATGTGAAAATTATTCCGCCGTTTGCAGGAGCAATCATTAGATTTTGGATTAATTACAATGGCAAGCATGTATCTGTATACTTCGATGGTTATTCGGAACTTGGGTGGATGTGCGATGAGAATGACAAACCAATACCTTATTTTGAGTATTATGATGACAACGAGACTTACAGATATCTGTTAGATGAATCAGATAAAATGATGGATGACATCAGAAATTTTCTTAATAATTAATTCACTTGGCAATTCAGCCAATAACTCCAAACTTATAAAACTAAATAGAGAATAAAAATATGGGTGGCACAGCATACCCTTGGGTTTGTGTACTCAAAAATCACTGTTTCTTATAAATCTTTTACATAGATTTTACTTCTATGCCCCGCTCAATTCGAGCGTTAATCATACAAAAATCTAAAAAGAATAGGAGAAATGTAGGAAATGAAAGAAATTACATTAGCAGACACAGTAGAAATGATGTGTAGTTCTGATTATAAGGAACGTTTTAAAGCAGAATATTTGCAGCTTGCGACTAGATTTTATGGTTTACAGAAAATGCTAAAGAAATGGGATGAAGGATCCCTTGAATTTTGTCCAACTTGCCCGCGTAGCACATATAACATGCAGGTAAAAGCAATGTCAGATTATATTGCAGTACTTGAGGCAAGAGCTGTTATGGAAAATATTGATTTACTGAATTAAAAGTAAATTTCAACAGGTTGGCAAATTTTAGTTAGTTAAAAAATTTTACATATACAAGGAGGGCATTTCATGAATTTTGAAATGACAGGAAAACTTAGTATCTCGAAAGAGAGCGACAAATTTAAGCCGTATGAGGAGAAAACCTATCCATCTGGCTGGAAAAGAAAAACATTACTTTTTAATGCAACATGCGGTGATAATCGTCACATGCTTTCTGTTCAGGCAGGAGCTTTCTCGGATGGTCATGGTGATATTTACAGTTTTACTAAATCAACTGTAGATGAAAATGGCAACAGAGTAAAAGGTCAGTCAATCCAGATTCCATTTAAGGATAGACTTACATCTCCGAAAATTGCAGAGATTGCAGAATTCAAAAAATTCATTGTTGATCTTGAGAAACCAAATAGAAGATTTGAACTGCAGAAATTAGCAGATAAAATCCATGAAGGTGGAGAAGTAACTGATGAAGAACTTGCAAAAGTTGAACTTACATCAAAAGATGAAATTACAGATGCTCTTGAGAAAAGCAAAAAGAAACGACATGAGTTTATTTCTGAATGGGATTTCGTAGATTTCATCAAAAAAGTTATTGAAAGCGACAAATACAAAGACTCATTATTCTGCATTAAAGGTAATGGAGAATATTCTTACTCTGATAAAAATCAGAGATTCTATGAATCATACGTGCCAACACGTATCTATCTTGCAGCACCAAATGCTGAACAATCTTCCACTGCTACATTAAATATCATCTTCAATCATGAAAGTCTTGACGATATGAGTGCAGATGAGAAGCACAAATATTATGTCAATGGGTACATGATGCAGTACGACAACAACCGCAAAGAGAATCTTCCTGTTCCTGTAACGATTGCTATTCCAATCGGAGATGATGAGAAGTCTCAGAAATGGGCGGAGCGTGTAAAACATAAATTCATGTTCGAGGATGATGACGAGTCATTTAAAGAGTATGGAGTAATTGTCAACATGCTTAGTGGCGCACAGCGGGTGGAAATCACAGAGGACATGCTTACTGATGAGCAGAAAGAGGACATTGAGTTCGGACTTATTACTCTTGATGACATTAGAAAAGACCTTGGCGGAAGTGCTTACGGTGATCGAATTCGTGAATATCAGTTTGTTAAACCAGCGAGAGGGTTTATGAAAGGCAGAGAAGACACGGTTTACAAAGAAGAGGACATGATTGTTAAACCACTTGTTTCTGATGATGAGACGGCAGAAGATGTCGACCTGTTTGATGAAGAAGTAGTTGAAGATGATGACGAGCTGTAAGAAAGAGGGCTATATGCCCTCTAACTACTTAGAAAATTTACATAGATAGGAGAATATAAATATATGGCATTTGGCAAAAGAAGTAAAATTAGTGACAACTTATATGATTATTCCATTATGATCTGTGGAGAATCTGGAATTGGTAAAACAACTGTATTGAGTGAACTCTGCGAAAAAGAGTTTGGAGGGGATGGATATCTTCTTTTAAATACAGGAGATGAAGAAGGTGTTTCCGCAATTGATGGAGTTACATATGAGGATGTTCCGACATACAAAAAGTTTGATGAGGTCGTAAAAGATATCATTAAAAATAAGAAAACAGATTATGCAAACTTAAAAGTTGTGATTTTAGATACTCTGGATCAGTTGATTGAGATTACTGAGAAAATAGCAATTGATAATTGGAACCGTGAGAATATGGGAAATAAAAACTTCAAACCAGCAAAAACACTTAATTCTGTAGAGGGTGGTTTCGGAGCTGGATATGATGTTGTTTTCAATATGATTTATGATAAAGTAAGAGCACTTGGAAAAGTTGGTGTAAAAGTATGGTACACATGCCATTCAAAAACAAAAGACATTGTTGATCCTGTTACAAGTGCAGCGTATACAACACTTACTTCCAACATGGCTCAGAGATATTTCAATGATTTCAAAACAAAAGTACATGTAGTTGGTGTTGCTTGTCTGGATCGTTCAATCGAAGTAGAAGGTACTGGTCGCACAAATATCATCAATCACAAAGAAATTACCGTAAATAAAGTAAAAGATGAGAAGAGAAAAATCGTATTCAGAGACGATTCCTATTCTGTAGATTCCAAGTCAAGATTCAGCGGAATTGTAAATGAGATTCCACTTGATTCTGACGCTCTTATTAAAGCATTAAAAGATGCAATCAAAAATTCTAAAAAATCTGGAACAACATCTGCCAAAAAAACATCCCCAGTAAAAACAGAAGTAGAACAGCCGGGAACAGAAGAAATACCATTTGAAGAGGATATTGATGACGGTATCGATGTAATTGATTCCGTTGAAGAGTCAGCGTATCCGGAAAATCTGGATGAGGTAATCCGGACGATGTTCAAAGAGTGTACTGATGCCGCACTCAAAGCCCAGGTAAAAGAGGTTATTGCTGAGTATGGCAAACTCAAAGACGTAGATGAAGACGGATTAAGAAAAATTTATGACATGATGAACTAGGAGACAAGCTATGCCAAGAATGGTCAAATGCCGTAAGTGCGGAGAAAAAATTGATCAGAAGTTAGCATTCAAAGTGGTAGTGGGCGACAAAAACGCCTACTATTGCAATGAAGAAGAATATAATTCTGTGATCAAAGAGCGACAGGATCGAGAACGAGTATATGATTTAATCAACCAAATTTTTGGCTATACACTAACAAATACTGCATTATATAAAGAAGTTAGTGCTATAGCAAAATGTTATCCATATGAGTCTATCGGTGATTATCTCACTGATAATTTTGATTATCTGTATGAAGTCATGCACCGTGATTTTGAAAAAGAATACGGTCAAATCAGATATTTTTCCACAATTCTTAATAATAACATGAGAGATTTTGTAAATGACCATACGCCAGAGCCTGTAATCACGCATCAGGTTGAGGGCGATATTGTGAATATGAAATTCAAAAGAAATAAAAAACGTCGCGCACTGGACGACTTAATGTAAGGGAGTGATAAACATCGGGGAATTTTTAACAGGTGTAAAAGAAAAATATCCTGCTATTCTTCTGAAAGGAAGATTGGAAGCTGAGGGTAATGTTGTTAGCTGTTTTTTCAAAGATATGTTGCTATTAGACGATACAACTTTCGAATCTGACGATTTTATCACTTCAGATGGTCGTTTTTATTATGGTTTAGTATCGAATTTGCGAAAAAAAGGGTTCTATTCTCTGGATGAAATCACTATTTTATCGAACCTCTCTTCTGAGGCTTTGGAGCGTTATGAAGCCAATGGTGGATGGGAAACAATTCAACATCAGATTGACATTATTAATGTACAGAATTTTGATACTTATATAGATATTCTATACAGAGAGAATATTATCCTGAAACTACATGACGATGGGTTCAACCTTTCGCAGAAAATTGATTTTAACGGCAAAGAAATTATCCCGATTAAATTGTTTCGTAAAATGACAGCAGAAGAAGTGACAGATTGGTACGAGGCAAGGATTAGTTCATATGGCACAGGATACTCCAGCAAAATTCTTGAGGAAGAGGAGATTGATTTTGATGATGAATTTATTGAATCTTGCGAAGAAGGAGAAGAGAATGGTGTTCCGTTTGACATTGCTGGATATGATAAAAATGGTGAAGAGATAAATTGTTTCCCATTTCTATCCAGACAAGTAATGGGTTTACTTGAAGGAACATTTACTATGGTGGGTGGCTTTTCGAGCGTAGGAAAAAGTACATATTATATCACCATTTTAATGGCATTGCTGTTTTATGAACGAAAAATTCTGATCATATCGAATGAAGAGTCTATAAAGAAATTCAAAGTGAAATTCATGATTTGGCTCCTGGCAAAACGCAATAGATACTTTAAATTAACCAAAAAAAAATTATCCACTGGCGATATTGATCCAGAATCAAGAGCGCAGCTTACTGATGTTCAGAAATTTTGGAGAGAGAATTACAAAGGTAAGGTTAAATTTATTTCTATTAATGATGCAAATATGGGAGTTATTAAGAAAAAAATTCGTGAAAATGTATTGAGGCATGGATATGATACCGTCTTATATGACACATTTAAAATTCAAGAGGGTGATTTTTCTAACTCTCGTCAGGACTTAGCTTTAGTAAGAGATAGCCGAGAACTTGATAAACTTGCCAAAAAATATAATTTAATCATGTTGGCTTCTGTTCAGTTAGCTGAGTATATGAAAGGTAAGCTATTTTTAGATGCAAGTTGTTTGAGCAATGCTAAACAGATTAAAGAAATTTTGGAAAATCTATTCTTAATGCGCACGGTGTATGATGAAGAACTCGACGAAAAAAGTAAATATTACTGCCATCCATTTAGATTGAAAAAAGTAAATGGCAAATGGATTGAAGAGGAGTATAAACCAGATAGATCTGCTGTATGGCGAGCTTTGTTCGTGGAAAAATGCCGCTCAGGATCAAACTCAAGCGACACGGGAGTTGGATATTTAATTAAATATTCAGGTGATCATTGTATTTTTCGGGAAGTGGCGCAGGCGAGATTTAAACATGGAGAAATAAAATAAATTAGTTTTGGAGTGAAGTATGCTTGAAGAAATTAAAAAAGAGCTTATAGAACATCCAGAAAAACTACGGAACGTACTGGAACATTTCGGCTACTGCAATATTGTGGTACGACCGAAATATATCCAGTTTGGAAGAGATGCTGAATCTTCTAAGAAGTCAATCGTAATCAAATTAGAGGGTAACAAGTATCTATATGTGAATGATTATCCGAGAAATATCAATCAGGATATATTTTCGTACATTATTTCACAACGACATGTTGAGTTTAAAGATGTACTTAACGTTATAAAAAAAGAACTTTGTATCTCTGATTATTATGAGTACTTTAACAAACGTGGGATTTTTGGCGGATTTTATGAGCATGTTCGCAAGAAAAGTGTATGTAAAGAAAAAATATATGATGAATCGGTTCTTGACCAATATCAACATATTTGTAATTTAAGATTTCTTCAAGATAATATTTCGCTTGGAGCGCAGAAAAAATTTGAGATTGGTTATGATATTGAGGCACAAGGAATCACAATCCCAATAAGAAATCCGTATGGACAACTCATGGGTGTAAAGGAACGATTCAATTATGAAGTTCCTGATGGAGAAATGAAGTATTTTTACGCAGAACCATGTCAGATGAGTTTGACACTCTACGGATATTATCAAAACTATGAGTATCTTACCGGTGGAGTAATATTAATCTTTGAGGCGGAGAAATCCGTTCTTCAGTGTTATTCATACGGAATAAGAAATTGTGTTGCACTTGGATCAGGAACAGTTAGTTCAAAACAGGTACAGCTTTTATTGGAACTTAACCCACATAGAGTAATTTTTATGCATGATGTTGGTTACAAATATGAATATATAGAACGTAATATCAGAATGGTACAAGCATATTCGCGGTTTGCTGAAATTGAAATTGGATATTGGGATTTCTTTGATAAGGATTATCCTAATAAGTCGTCACCATCTGATTTAGGTAAAGAACGATTATATTACATTTTGGAAAATGAAATAAAAATGATTGGGGATGGTAGAGACGAAGAAGAATTATAATATTTTAAATGATTGCCGTGGGATGTACGAAGAGGAGATCATTGATACTTTATTGGAAAGTAGAGGTATTGATGATCCAGACTCTTTTTTACATCCTACGGAAGAATATATGCTACCGCTCGACAGTATGACGTACATAGGCGTGGCGGCAGAACGTGTTGATCAAGCAATTAAAAATGATGAATGGGTAGGCGTGTTGTGGGATACGGATTTGGATGGCGTATCGTCCGGCACTATTATTACACGATATTTGCAAAATTTCCTTACAACGAAAATGAATACATATATTGATTATGGTAAGAAGCATGGTTTAAAAGGTCAGGACTTGAAAAAGTTTGAAATGTTAGACCTGCTAATCATTGTAGATAGTTTGGATAATAGTGTCGAACAATATAAAAAGTTAGCGGAAGCTGGTGTAGATATTATCATTTTAGATCACCATGCAATTAAACCAGAAATTCCATATGATGATTATGCTATTTTAGTATCTTCCCAGCGTGATTACGATAATCCGGCATTATCAGGTGCAGGTGTTACGTGGAAATTTTGTAAATACCTAGACAAGAGATATAGTATGTCATATGCTGATGAACTGATGGACTTGGCAGCATGTGGACTTGTGGCGGATATGGTTGATATGACCGTGATGGAAAATAGATATATTGTATATAAAGGATTGCAAAAGATTTATAATCCAGCAGTTAAAAAAATTGTTGGTAGTTTCCCATTCAACAGCACGGCGATTTCTTTCAGTATTGCGCCGTTGGTTAATGCGGCAAACCGAATTGGTAAAAATGAAGATGCTATGTCTGCTTTTATGGCAGATGAAAACAAAGAAGTCCTGAAATATGTGAAAGTATTAAAATCATGCAAGGAGCAACAGAATGAAGAAGTTGAACGATTACTTCCTGATGTAATTGCTCAGTGTGATTTACAGTCAGATAAAAAAATGGTATATGCGTTTATTGATACAAAATTTGGCATCGCAGGACTTTTAGCAAACAAACTTCTTGAGAAATATCAAAAACCAATTCTTGTTTTAAAAAATGTTGGAGACACATATTCCGGTTCTATGAGAGCTGTTGGCGTAGATGACTTCAGAAAAATATGTAATGACAGTGGATTGGCACAAGCTGATGGTCATGAACTTGCGTCAGGTATCAAAATCGAAAAATCTAATTTTGATGATTTCATTTTTTATATCGAGGATAATCTTCCAGAATTATCAACAGAAACAACAATTACAGTAGATGCACAAATTGATGTATCTGATATTACCAGAAAATTAATTGACGGCGTAAAAGAGCTGGATTTTGTATCTGGTACAGGATTTAAACAATTTCGATTTTTTGTTGATGGGATTGATGAATACGAAATAGGTCAAATGAGCGATTATAAGCACTTAGTGGTAAAACCAAACGATTTTTTACAGTTTATTAAGTGGAATTTTAATGAATCATTTGACTATATGGAAGATCATTCAATGATGGGAGATGAATTGGAAGCTGTGGTGACGCTCGATTCTGGTTGGTTAGGTAGAAAATTTGTGTTAAAAGCAGTTTGTGATTCTATTGAGGAGGTTGATTGATATAGAATATTTAGACTTAGTAGAAAACCTATTACCGAAACTTAAGTTTAAATTTCCTTATTCAGCAGAGGATTTTGCGAAAAATTTATATCTTGAGAATTATCATTGTCATAAAGATTTTAGCAATACATCAACACCGGATTGTGCGGAATCAATTGAAAATTATGCTAATAGAATTCATGAATTTGGAACAAAGTGCTTATATTCAGGAGAACATGGTTCTCAAGGGAATCAATTTAAAGTATACAAAGTTGCAGAAAAAGAACACCTAAAATACATTCATTCCACAGAAGCATATTGGGTAAAAGACAGAAAAGAAAAAGATCGAGCTAATTGTCATATGATAATTGTTGCAAAAAATGCTCAAGGAAGAGAAGATATTAATTACGCTCTTTCAATGGCGAATATTAACGGATACTATTATAAACCAAGAATAGATTTAGATTTATTGTTCAATATCCCAAAAGATAATGTAATAGTAACTTCTGCCTGTTTAGCCGGATGGAATTATGAAGATGCCGAAAATATTTGGTTAAAAGTTCACGAATATTTTGGAGATAATTTCTTTTTAGAAGTACAGTACCACAACACAGATTCCCAAAAGGCATTGAATAAAAAGATTTTGAGCATAGCAAAAGAAAATAATATTCAAATTATTTGTGGTCTTGATAGTCATTATATAAAACAAGAAAATTCAATAAAACGTGATCAGATTTTGAAATATAAAAATATTAATTATCCTGATGAACAGGGATGGTATCTCGATTATCCCGATACTCAAACCGTAATTGAAAGATTTTTGAAACAAGGAGTTCTTTCTATTGAAGAAATTTTTATGGCAATTATGAACACAAATGTTTTTGTGTCGGAATGTGAAGAAATTGTTTTTGATAGAAAATTTAAAATTCCAAGTGTACATAAAGAAAAAACATATAAAGAAAAGTGTAAGATTTATAAGGATATTTTAAATAAAGCATATTCTAAAGAAAAAGAAAAATCAAAAGAAAAAGCGGATGGTATTAGGTATGAAGCAAAACAGGTTATGGATTCTGGTGTCGTTGATTACTTTTTAACAAGTAAAGCTATTGTGGATGATGCAGTAGAAAACGAAGGTGGAATATTGACTACAACATCAAGAGGAAGTGCTGCTTCATATATCACAAATAAACTTCTAGGACTTACAACTGTTGATCGATTTAATGCAGATATTCCTATTTATCCAGAACGGTTTTTGACAAAAGAGCGTGTTCTTGCAGGACAAATGCCTGATATAGATTTAAATGTTGCTACACAGGAACCATTTGTGAAGGCAGCTCGAAAATTATTAGGAGAACATGGTTGTTATCCATTGATGGCAATTGAAAAACTAAAAGAAAAGGCTGCATGGCAACTATATGCTGGAGTAAATGATGTTAGTCCTGAAGATGCTAATAAAATTTCAAAATATCTTGATGATTATAACAAAGCATTAAAGTATGCAGATGATGAAGAAAAAGAGAATATTCATGTAGAAGATTTTATCCCAGAAGGATACGCTAAATTATTTAAACAAAGCAATGAATATCAAGGAATTACTATTAATTTAAAAGTTCATGCTTGCGGTCACTTTATTTTTGATGGAGATATTAGGAGAGAAGTTGGATTAATCAGTGCCGTTTCAGAATCAACAGGCAAAAGAACTATTTGTGCTGCTATTGAGGGTGGATATCTGGATGAATTTGGATATGTAAAAGAAGACTTTCTTATTGTAGATAGTGTATATCTTACATATAAATTTTTTCATAGTATTGGAATGGAAGTTCCATCGTTTGAAAAGTTACGAGAAATGATTGATGGCGATAAAGAAACTTGGGATATCTATGCAAATGGAATTACATGCTGTGTAAATCAATGTGAGAAAGAAGCTACAACTAATCGTGTAAAAAAATATAAACCACAAAATTTAGCAGAGTTAAGTAGTTTTATTGCAGCTATTAGACCAGGATTTTCTTCTCTATTGAATACATTCTTAAATCGTGAACCTTATACAACAGGAGAAAAGAAAATTGATGCGTTATTATCTGACACTGCACATTTTATGATCTATCAGGAATCTATTATGAAAGTTCTTTCATTCTTGCAATTTCAAATGTCTGAAACATATGGAGTAATCAAAAATATCTCTAAAAAGAAATACAGAGATCATCCGGAGATGCTTGAAGAATTATTAAATAAGCTGACAATTGGTTGGAAGAAAGAAATTGGAGCACTGAATAATTTCAATAATGTTTGGAATGTAATAGAGGCTTCTGGCTCGTATGCCTTCAATGCTCCACATGCTTGGTCGATGTCGGGGGACTCTGCATATCAGGCATGGTTTAAAGCACATCATACAAAAAAATTCTACGAAGTAGCAATCAACCATTATCAAGAAAAAAATAAAAAAGATAAAATAGATGCATTGGTAAAAGAAGCTATTAATTTTTGGGGTTATAAATTAGGAGATTATGAATTTGGCGCAGATAATAGAAAAGTAACAATTAATGAAGATAATAAAACAATATATCCTAATTTATCAAGTGTAAAAGGCTTTGGAGAAGGAGTTGTAGGTGCTCTTTATGAATTGGGGCAATTTGAATATCAATCATTTACAGATGTTTTGTCTGCACTTATTTCGAATTCCATTAACAAGACAATTATAAATAAGTTGATTAGGCTCAATTATTTCAAAAAATATGGAAATGTAAATACTCTTCTTGAAACAATGAAATATTATGACTTATTAAATGGAAGAAAACAGATCTCAAAAGATAAAGCAAGAGAATACAATATCCCGTTTGATATATTAAAAGAATATGGGAATGAAACAGAAAAACAATTTAATAAATTAGATTCTGCAAAACTTATTCTTACATTAATCCAGATGATACCTTATAGAAAGTTGTCATTAAAAGAGATGTTAGACAATCAACAACAAATTCTTGGTATTATTAATATTTTTGATCCGACAGTTAGCAAGCGTTTTTATTATGTGTCAAATATCGATGAAAGAAAAACCATTGTAAATATTTCCTTATATGAAATCTATAGTGGTAAAACTCGCCAGGTCAAAATGTGGACAAGTCAGTTTTCAAAACAACGATTCGAAGAAGGATCGATTCTTTGGATTTTTTCACTTGAAAAGAAGAATAAAAGAGAACCTACTGGTGAAATAAATCCAGATACAGGCAAAAAAATATACGAGGATGTTCCAGGAAAATTTGAATTTTGGCTGAAAAAATTCATGATAAAAGATGAAATTGAGGAAGAAGAGGATGTTTAGTAATTACAAATATACAGATAAGGAGATGGATGAGTTAATCTCGTCCATCGTAATCCTTATTGATACACGCGAACAGAAGTGTCAGCACATACTTGACTACTTCGACCGTAAAAATATCAAGTATAAAAAGAAAGCACTCAGTTATGGTGATTATAGCTTCATGATTGAAGAGAATAATAAATTATCAATACCAAGAGATTTATATTTTGATAAAAGAATTGTTGTTGAGAGGAAAGGAAGTCTGGAAGAAATTAGTGGGAACCTCACAAATGGACGAGACAGATTTGAAAAAGAGTTATGTCTTGCGCCAGAGGATAAAGTATTACTCATAGAAAATGGATCATATGAGGATATTGCAACTGGTAATTATGATACGCAATATAATAAAAAATCATTTTGGGCTTCAATCCATTCTATGTGGTTTAAATATAATATTCCAGTATTTTTCATGCCAGATAATAAATATTCTGGATTATTCATCAGAGGATACTTCGAATATTATCTTAAAAATCTTTTCAAGTAGAGGAGAATAAATAAATGAGTAACAAAATGACAATAGATCAGGCAATCAGAATTCTCGATCCAGCCACCTCAAAGGCTGAGATCGAGAAAATCAGAGCTTCAATCATTACTGACAATGACGAAGATAGATACTATGCCACAATTGCCAAAGTAGATGAGGCATGTATGGTGGCGTGTGAAATTATGAGAAAGTGGAAAGAAGAAAAAATCGAGAAAATAAACAAAGCTCTATCGAAGCCATGTACAATATGTCTAATTTTTCGCTCAAGGCAATATAATGACGATGGAGAAACGGTTAAGACATATTTGACTCCAGAGGGCGTTAACCCATATCCATGTACTTGCGGTTCTAATTGTTTTCACTATGAAGTTGAATACGACTTCAAACATGGCAAACCACAGAAAAAAATGTATGGCGTATGTAATAGTTGTCAAAAAGATATTTATGAAATCCCATCTGAAAAAATTGATGAAATTTTAAAAACCGGGGTCTGGAAACCGTTTCCAATAGAGTAATTGAGGTGAGGAACATGATTTTACATTTTCCATTTGATTCATACGAGCTATATGTACAGGATCATTCATTAGGTGATATTCCTCCAGAAGTTTATAAGGAAATTTGTGGAGAAAAGGCAGTACCAACAGACGAAGAAGTTGATAGTTACTTTGAATAGTACATAAAATTATTCTTTCAACTGGGAGGTGAAAACGATGATATTTATCATATTAATGGCAATTTTTATGTTGTTGGTATTCTTTAATAATGATGATGGTATACGAAAAAAATATAAGAATGGCTGGTATAATTGTAAACATTTCGATGAATGCAGTTTTAAAAAAGATGTGGTATATGGTTTTATTCTTAGTACGATAATAACTTTTCTTGTTTCTGGAATTTTTACACTCGTTGTAATCTGTCTACCAGTTTTCCCAACATATGATTATTCTTATAAATTCAACATTAATTCAATAAAAGACAACCTTGTAACTGAAGGACATATGTATTACAGAAGCGGACATATTAACGGAGAATTAAGTTATTTCTTTTCAAGAACAATGGATAAAGGTGAGATTATTGGTCATGTGCCATCTAATAGTTCCTATATTAATTATAACGATGATGTACATCCAAATATAGAGGTACATCAAGAAAAAATAGATTGGGAGAAAGCTACCGGATGGAAAGTATTTGATCCATGGTTGTGTTTGTTCGAGAAAAGTAAAAATTTTGAATATTCTCAAGAAAAAGAATATATCATCACAGTCCCGTCAGATACATTAACAGAAGAAGGCAACTACGAAATAGACATGGAATAGGAGAGAATATATAAATATGAAAACAGTTACAAAAGTATCAATTGAACTAACAAGAGAAGAGTACGACGCAATTATCAACGCACAAGATATTTTATCAGATATTGCCAACTTATTAGATGCGGAAGGTGCTTTAGAATCTTATGCTTTAAAAATTTATTTTGATACCATAGATCGCAATATAACAAATATTTTGAATATTATTGAGGAAGGAATTGAGAGAAAAGATGGCGAACAAGAAAGATAGATTACTTTTAGAGAGTGAAGTAATTGCAGCTGTGGATAAGCATACGAATAATTATAACCGGCTAGACAATGATATTACTTGTATTCTGGAAGAAGTGAAAGAAGAGGCTACTATTATAACTATAAAACCTGAAGATTATAAACATAGAGATGGTTCTGATGATGATTTATTTTTTATTCCACCAACTTCAGAAGTAAAGAAAGAAGAGAATAGATTCAAAACTATTAGAAAAGTTCTTGACAGATATGACAAAGATATCAGCCCAAATATTTTGAGGGCGTTGCCATATGCCATATATAAGGATTTTGGTTCTGATGGTATTGAAGAAATGATGTTTTGGTTAAAATTTTTTGAAAATAATTTTTATTCTGGATCTAATTTTCAAGAGTTACTACAGAAACAAATTGAAGAAGAATTAGGAGAATAAAGAATAATGAATATCGGACTGATCTTTGCCGGAGGTTCCGGAGTGAGGATGAATACAAAAGGTCTGCCAAAGCAGTTCCTTGAGATGAACGGAAAAGCAATCATCATTCATACGATTGAGCATTTTGAAAAATGCAAAGCGATTGATGCAATCGTGATTGTATGTCTGAAAGACTATATTGAATATCTGGAAGATCTTCTGGACCGGGATCGTATCACAAAGGTAAAGAAAATTGTGCCGGGCGGTTCCTGCGGTCAGGAATCCATCTATCATGGACTTTGTGCAGCAGAAGAAATTTCAGAGAATGAAGATGACATCATTCTGATCCATGATGGAGTACGTCCCCTGATATCCGGAAAATTAATCCATGACAATATCAATATGGTAAAAGAAAAGGGAAATGCGATCACGGTAACACCGGCAACAGAGACGATCATTCAGGTTGGCGGTGAACAGGAGATTACGAATATCATCGACCGCAAAAGCTGTTATACAGCAAAAGCACCGCAGAGTTTTTACCTGAAAGATATTCTTGATGTGCATCGTCAGGCGATAAAAGAAAATAAAACTGACAGGATTGATTCTGCAAGTCTGATGAAAGAATTTGGACATACTCTTCACACACTTGAAGGCCCGACCGAAAATATCAAGATTACAAATCCATCTGATTTTTATATTTTCCGTGCCATTTTGGAAGCAAAGGAAAACTCACAGATCTTTGGATTATAGACTATGGGAGACAGAAATATGCCAGGTATTAAAATCAGTATAATTGTTCCGGTATATAATTCGGAGAAATATTTGCCGGAAACGGCACAGAGCATTTTAAAACAGTCTTTTTCGGATTTTGAATTAATCCTTGTGGATGATGGATCAAAAGATGGAAGCGGAAAAATATGCGATCAGCTTGCAGCGAAAGATACCAGAATAAAAGTTATCCATAAGACAAACGGCGGGATCTGTTCTGCACGAAATGCAGGATTAAAAGAAGCGGCCGGAGAATACATTGCATTTTGTGATAATGATGACATTTATCTGCCGGGACTTTTAGAAGATAATTATGCACTTGCAAAAAAATATGATGCAGATGTGGTGCGTTATTCCAGAAGTTATCGCACGGTCAAAGACGGAAAAGTGATCGCAGAAGAAAAGACCTCTTTTAAAGCAGGTGTATACAGCAGTTCACAGTTTG
>ERZ773103.32-NODE-32-length-119054-cov-12.316246_pt1 | contig 119054 bp, 115 predicted proteins | sample MGYA00511118_ERZ773103 | MGnify/ENA primary metagenome ERZ773103 (study PRJEB29015, sample SAMEA2737821) | human gut metagenome | biome: human gut; feature: human-associated habitat; material: faeces | place: China | collected 2012 ... | reverse complement strand
TATCCAAAAGTTTTCCATCAAAGTAAATCTTTCCTGCAGTTGGTTTCATCATACCGGTCAGCATTTTCAATGTGGTAGATTTACCAGCGCCATTCGGTCCAAGCAGTCCATAAATCTGTCCCTTTTCGATATTAAGTGAAACATTATTTACCGCTTTCTGTTTTCTAAAATATTTACATAGATTTTGTGTCTGTAACATCATTTCCATCTTTACTATCCTTCCTTCTATATTTCATTTCTTACTGAAATATAACCTAACAGAAAAAAATAAAGATTTGATGAAGATTTATTCCCGTATGGAATAAACCATCAATTGAATATCATTATCAGAGTCGAGGGTGCGGACATTTTCTGTAATTCATTTTTCTTGATACTTAAGACATCGGTTAATGCCTTGGAACAAAATATATACATAGCCAATCTACTCCTTACATTTCCATAGTGCCATTGGATGATTCTTCACTCTTTCAACTATCTCCACGTCTTCAAAAAGCAACTCCGGCATGTATTTTTTCTCTTCGAATCTATCAAGATATTCCTTCTCTTTAGTAGTCAACACCATGAGATCCGATATGTAATTCTTCGCAATCTTCTTTCTCTCATCCAATTGGAAATTATCTTTCTTATTAAGCACTGGAAATAAATCTCTTCTGATTTTGTTGAAATCAAGTGTGTCAATAGCTGAGGTGTCAAATGATTTATTAAGCGTATCTGCTGAAATCGCCATATAAAATAAAAAGCATTTTCTAAACAAATCACGCTGTTCTTCAAAGAGACCCTCAGACAACATATTGCACCAATCATACAAATCCCTGGCCGCAGCTCTTGTAATAAGAGCATTGCCTTTAGCTGCAAATATTTCCATAGGATTCACCATACGTATCTTCATTCTATCATCAAAAGTCTCAGGTAGAATACTACTATATACTGGTTCAAAGATATGCGCCCTCAAGGAATAATTGAGTTCTATCTTAATCATATCCCTATTACCACCAGCGTTCTGATAATTGTAGTGAAATGCATCCAAGCTATGGCTAAATCTTGATGCTTCCGATAACTGATACCCTTCTGATTCCATGTATTCCTTAATTATGTCCGTTATCTTTGCACGGCATTCAAGCATATCCTCTCTCGTATCATTAGGAGTATAATCCATATCGATATCTACTGATAATCGAGGAAGGTTAAATACTGTTAAATTAATTGCTGTTCCGCCCTTCAAGAGTAAATGCTCTCTTAAGAACTTGTCCTCATTCAGAAATTTTAATATTTCCTTCAATCGAAGCACCTTTTCAAAAGTATCCCTCACAAAACCACTTTCTGTGGCCATTCGTCCAAGTTCTGCTCTATTATATTGTGGCATCTTCTATCACCCCATTTTTCATATTGTAAATATTCTCTGGTATCACAAGCTTCCATTCATCAACATATCGTCCACCCGACATGTCCTTCGTCAGGTAACGCTTACTCTTTCCAATCTGACTCTTACATGTATCAAAGAATTCATCTGAAAGCCCCATCTTTTCCTTATGCTCAGAAAGAAGAAATCCCATCTTTTGGTATAAGAACTGATTCGATAATAGGTCTAAATATTTCAAGACTCTTTTCTCCTGCATTCGCTTCATACTTCCAATATCCTGTATCACTTCTTCTATTCCAGCTATTTTATCCATATCCTTTACGCAGTCTACCAAAGTTCGTTCCCGATTTGTGATACGTATTTCACCGCTTAGTGCAGGCGTTTCCACGCCTTCCATATCCTTTGACGCCACATATCGATACGTATATCCATCAAATTCAAACTCTCGAAAGCTGGTTTCTGATGCAACATAGACATCGTAATATACCTGATCAGTTATCCCATAATATTCCATAGCGGTATGGTGAGACACATAAGAGGTTGGCGTAATCTTGCTTGCTATCTGAAATCGATTAGCAACCGGTGCCCCTGTCTCTCCACTGATGCAGGTATACATATTGTTACGGATTTTCGCCACCATTCCCTCCTTCATCAATCGCTTGATTGCAGAGCGAGCGCTGTCCATATTGTCATAATATTTATTTACATCTTCCACAGTAAATACTGGAGTTTTCAATAGTTCAAAATACAAATTCAAAATCAACACCTCCATGTTTTATAAATCAACTTGGGTTATATGTAAACTAATTTGTCACTTTTATAAACCTAATATAATACCAGTTTCCAGCAAAGTCAAGTTTAATTTTATTTCAAAATGGTTTGTACAGTTCTTTATTTGTCACATTTTTAAACTTTTTATATTCCGCACCTTAGTAGTATTCTTTCCAAGGCAATTAATTACATACTCCACATGAGAATAATTAAGCTTCAGGAATTTGCTTTTCACAAGATTTTTGCCACTAAACAAAAAGAAAATTTTCATATCGGTACTCGTATTAAAGCATTAACCTTTAAAGATGGTGAAAAAAGTGAAGCAGTACGTTTATTTTCGTTGCTGCAATAAATAAGCTCCAAATTCTATTTAAAGAATATCTTACTAATGCCACTGATAAACTTCCAGAATTATCTATAATGTTACCTGTTAAAGATGACGGAACAATTGATTATGATTATATGGAAATACGTCTTCCTGTAGATTCAAATGATAACATCGACTACACATATATTACAGCATTCATAAAAGCACAAGAAAAATTATCAATTAATAATGTTATTGATTGGAAAGATAAAATAATAAATACATCAAAGAAATGTATATAAAAAATAGGACTTCCTCATTTTTATATCGGAAAGTCCTATTTCTTTAGCGTGTTCTCTTATTCTAATATAATTTTGCACCTGCCGGAATATGATTGTCTACCATAACAAGATGAAGTTCTTCATCTTCTGAATCCTTAAGGTTATTTACTGCTGAAAGTAACATACCACATGATTCTATTCCCATCATTTTTCTTGGTGGGAGATTTGTGATTGCAATCAATGTCTTTCCAACTAATTCTTCCGGTTCATAATATGCATGAATACCAGAAAGGATTGTTCTATCTACGCCTGTGCCATCATCAAGTGTAAACTGTAAAAGTTTTTTGCTCTTTGGTACTGCAACACACTCTTTAACCTTAACTGCTCTAAAGTCTGACTTGCTAAATGTTTCAAAATCAACTTCTTCTTCAAATAAAGGTTCAATCTTTACATTTGAAAAATCAATCTTTTCTTCAACAGTCGCATTCTGGTCGCAATTTTCTACTTCATCACTCTTAGCTTCCTTATTTTCCTTAACAGGGCTGTCTAAGCTTTTCATTGTTGGGACGTCGTCTGGCAATTATTCACAGAGCTTCATATTAAACTATACTAATATAAAATTATATAAATAGACTATTCGTAATCCTTCATTATTAATTAATATTCTATCTATTTTGTTGTCAAATTGATGTCAATCGGAAAATTTGATGTCAAATTCCCAATTATACTTCTTAAAAAACATCTAATTTCACAGATAAATTTTCAAAAGACTCTTTCTTCTTTTCATCTGTAGCTTCCGCATATATATCCATTGTTGTTTCAATGTTTCTATGTCCCATAATAGACTGAATAACTTTCAGATTAGTTTCCTGTTCACATAGCCTTGTTGCAAATGTGTGTCTAAGAATGTGACATGAAAAATATGGTAATATTAACGGATTCCTTTTTTCTCTTGCTGCAGTGATTTCTTCTTCATTATTATAATTAGTTACAATTCTTTTTATTGCTGAATTCACTGCTTGTTGATTCAGAATATTTCCGAATCTGTTTTGAAAAACAAAACCACTTACGCCATCTATAACAGTCTCATTAAATCCATTCTCTTGTTGATCCTCTTCTTCTAATTTTAGAGCATCATACACAACATCAAGCATTGGAATTGTTCTAATACCTGCCTCTGTTTTTGGAGTAGTCAGCGTTGACACACATTTATTCTTTTCTGCCGACTTATAATTTGCAATACTATGATTAATAGTAATCATTTTATTTTCAAAATCCAAGTCATCCCATCTTAATGCAATAGCTTCCCCAATTCTACATCCTGTACCTAGCAAAAATGTGAATAATGGCCACCAGTGATAATACACCGGACTATTTGCAATATAATTCATAAATGCTCTTTGCTGTTCAATTGTCAGTGCATGCCGAATACCTCTGTTTTTACCAGATTTTCTATTTACCTCTTTCATTGCGCCTGTAGCAGGATTCTTTCTTATTATGTCATCCCTTACCGCCAACTCAAAAGTTGGATGCAAAAGACAATGAATTGAATCCAAAGTTCCAAGGGCAATATTCTTATCTTTCAATAAGTATAGATAATATTGCACTACATCTGAATATTTAATGTCTGCGATTTTCTTTTTACCAAAATCTTTTCTCACGAAATGGTTATAAGTATATATATATCCGCTCCTTGTAGAATCCTTTAGATGCTGTTTCAAGGAAATGTACCTATCAAATACAAAATTGATTGAAGCATTTCCTGCTGTGTACACATCTAAGCCATCTAACTGAGCCTTTAATAGTTCTTGTTCCTTTTTCCTAAGAGATACAAGGTCATTAGCATAAATGTATTTTCGCTGTCCCAATGGATTAGTGTACGTATAAACATAACGACCATCTTTTCTATAAACCTCACCTGATTTAAGTGTTCTACCTCTAGGATCTTTTCTATTTGCCATAAGTTCCTCCTTAATAAGAAAGAGCTCATACTATTTATCTCTTGATAATATTTCCTCAAGACCTTTCGTTGCGACTTTTGTCATAGACTCATTATGTTTTTCGGTATACTGCAATAACCTTTGATACATCTCATCTGAAATGCGAATACTAAGAACCTTGTCTTTAGTTTTCTCTAACTTAGGTCTTCCTTTATTTGCCATATTGCATACCTCCATGCGTTTATTATATATTTTGTATGACAAAAAATCAACTATTAAATAGTACAAACTCTTTAATGTTCTATATTAACTTTTTTATTTCTAAAATTCTCTAAATGTTTCTAAAAATTTTTCAAATACTTCGCAATTGACTAAAGCCATTCCATCTATCTTATACACAGCTCCAGCTTCCTTTGCCAACGCTTGAAACTTTGTCATCCCTATACTATATAGGTCTGAACCTTCTTTATATCTAACAAATTTTTTTGCCATTGCTTTTCCTCTAACTGAAACCTTGCCTGCTTCTGTCATCTATATCGCCTCCTTCATTCTTACCATCGTCTCCACCATGTCTGCATAAAGAACTAAACATTGTTCCCGCTCATCAAATGATAGCTTACTCAAATTATCTTCAAGTCTGTCTTTCGTTCCGTGCTTGATTCCAAGTATAGTATTAGCATCCGTATCATATGCTTCAATAAATTTGTAAAGCATATTTACTGTTAGATTTCTGCACCCTCTCTCTAATTGTCTAATATGTGACTCACTACAATCCACCATATCTCCTGCTTCACCGGGAGATATATTTAGTTTTGTTCTTATTTCTTTTAGTTTGTCTCCAACTGCTAATTTATTGTATTTCATTTTTACCTCAATTCTGTTAGTTATGTTTTCTAGCATCTGTTTATTTTGTTGAAATACATTACTAGTAATGTTTGTTATAAATGAACACTTACATTTTCATAAGTTAGCACGCCTGCATCTCTAATGACTGTTTACCACAACAGAGGAAACGCCTTAATTTCCATCTCATTAGTGACTTCTTTTGATCTGACCGTCGTCAGTATAAGTTTGAATTGCTACGATGACTACATCACCGATTACGGCATAAGCAAATCTAGCCATTACTGGCAGAAGTTTTTTCTTATTATCTGTAAGTCTGTGTCATTGGGTTGGTAATCAATGACTATGTAATTATTCTATGTTAAATAAGAAGATATTCGTACACACGAAATTGTGGAATTTAATAATAATCCCCACAAATTTTAGTGGGTAATTCTAAATTCAATAAAAAAAGAGCCAATTTGCACTGGCCCTAATTTTAAGACAGATTGTTTTATAATTCCTTTATTGAAAAATATAAAATCATATCACAACCTATTATTCTTATTTTATCTAATTTTAAAATGCTTACTGGAACGTTGAATTTGGTAAATTTTCGAGACTTGGATATCTTATATAACACTGCATCCATTATTTCATCCCTGTGTTGTTTAATAAATTCTATCGAATATGTGCCTTTAAAAACCTCAACACTAACAAAATCAAATGTTTTTTCATTAGGATTATCTATGTCTCTTGAAACTATAATACCTGATTCTCTAATGAACATATATTTAAGTGCTGGATATTCTTCTTTCTGCTTCTTTTCCTTTTCGACTCTCTCTCTATTCTTTGCGTATGTTTGCCTGTTTGAATGTCTTTTATACAATACCATATATATTAAGTCCATCGGATTTTCCTCTTCCCTAATCATTCTTGCATTATATGCGGTATAACATGTAGGATTTTTATATTCCACAAAATCATAAATTGCATCTGCAAATTCATCTTCGTATTCCATTTTACGAGCCTCTTTTTTATATTCATCTCTAATAAATATATCGTCACCTTCTCTTCCAATATATTTACTTAAAACTGTTAAAGCCTCATTCAGTTCATCTTCTGTTACATTCTTACAATACTCTTTATATTTTTTTGAATACTTATCTACTACTCCCTTTGTTGTCAAAACTATCACTCCTTGTATTTATATTGTATACTTAAATACTTTTCATCTTTATAATCTCTTTCACTTCTTTAAAAGTAAAGAGCCACTTTTTGTGACTCTTTACACTAACACCATAATACCATTATGTATTTTATTTTAATACTAATTGTATATAAAAATTTTCAATAGGCAAGTCTTATCTTCATTATTCTTTCAACTATTTCATAAATAGCTTTATTGGTCTTCATGTCGTTCTGTTCAAGCAATCGCATAATCTGTACATCATAATAATTGTCGTTAGTATTACCAATTAAATAATCTGCTGACTTTTGATATATTATACACATCTTTTTTAACACTTCTGATGGTACAGGTGCTCCATGTTCATATCTTGCAAGTGTATTAATATGAATATCTAGCTTCTCTGCAGCTTTTTCCTGCGTTAATTTGCTTTCCTCTCGACTTTCTTGAAGCCTATTACCTACTTTGTCACTGTCGTAATAATCCTTTCTAACCGGGTCTGACCCGGATTTCATAATGTCTATCTTCAAATGTGTTGTCTCCTTTTGTTATAATACAAATTTAATGTTTTAAGTTTGTACTCACAAAGGATGGGAAACTTTTCCTTGTAAGTGATTGCTAATTAACTACGCCTGTTTAGCAACACATAGTAACTAGTTAATTTGCTGATCTTTTACCTTGGTTAATTTCCGTCTAACACTCCTATTTCAATACTGTTATCGCTCTAGGGCATGTTGGATATCTTCTTATATATCCTAACTTTTCAAGTGCCTTTAAATGTCCAGCTATAGAAGATGTAGAAGTAAAACCTGTTTTTTCGCACAACTCTCTTACGGTTGGTGCAAAACCAAATTCTTTAATAAAGTCTATGATGCATTCATAGGTCTTTAACTGTCTGTCTGTTAACTGACTTGTATAAGCCATCCTGGTTCACCTCCTAATATTAAGTTTCTCTGATACTACTGTTTAATTTTCTTTTACAAATTGCAAACAAATCTATGTATGCAATTCTTTGCTTCATACTTATTTCCAGATCAAAGTACAATCGAATATGTGTTCGATTTCTTTAAGCATTGTAATTATATTACTTTTAAACTGATATGTAAATACCCAAATTTGCAAATATACATTCATATGCTTTATATGCTAAAACGCTGATGTCATCTTAAACACCAGCGTAAAAAACAATACATAATACATTATTCTAGATTTCTTTTGGCTTTACTCTTTCACATTTCCATATATTGCTCATCACAACGACTAATTCATATAATATAGCCTGTTCAGCAATCTTAGGATTTGGATCTTTAGCAATTGGAGATACTGCCACTCTTTTTTCTAAGGCTCTCTGTATTTCATGTTCGTATATAGGATCTGCAATGAATGTTACACCTGACTGTACCTCTCGTACTTCTACATTTATGAGTTTCATTCCTGCTACAAAAATAGTTTGTTCTATATAATCTAGAGCATCATACACATTCTTGTCTATAAATATAGCATCCGCCATAGGTGCCAGTTGCATTATTAGTCTGGTATATCCCACATCATCTAAACTATTTGTTGGAACTATGCCCCAAAATTCACATCCACTTTCACTTTCGCAAACTTCAAATCCCTGCTCCTTGGCAATTATACACATTTCAGCAAACTCCTCATATGTTTTTTCTTCTAGCTCATCATATGTAATCACAATAGCTGCTTTTTTCCCCTTATTTGGAAATAATTCACGTTTATTCTTTTCATTTTCTCTGATTGTTCTTTCTTTTACGTTTTCAAATACTTTATTTATCTGCATATTCTTTTCCTCCTTATCTAAAGGGTGTTTCCACACCATCTAATGCTTTGTCCACCTGCATAAATTCTTCATTCATTTTTTCATATACTTTTTCTTTTTCACTTAAAATTGCATTGTACAACTCAGTTCTGAATTCCTTTGTTATCGGGAAACAAACATCTTCATATTTTTTCCCTTCATCTCCTCTGTTCACTAACTGAGACGGCATTGCTACAAACGAACCCTTTTCACTTGTCATAACCTTAACGTTATTTATGACAAAGCACTTGTTTAAATAAACCCTGCCAATTGCTTCTATATTTGTGCCTGACATTGTATTGAGTGAAATTCCAATTTGCATTTTGTCATCCTGCCCCTTCACTTCATGCTCGTTAATACCTTCTTTGAAATTCTTCAGAATATTTCCATATAACTCATCTCTGAATTCTTTTGTCGTTGGATTGCAATATTCCTTGTATACTGGCTTTCCTTTATCATCAACAGACTTACTTTTGTAACTTGGCATTGACACAAACAGTTCACCATTCTTATTTTCTCTTACAGTAATTCCTGTAACTACAAAACATTTATTAAATGTTACTGATGCATACGCTTTTGTACTCCTTTCTTGATTTTTGGTTTTAAAAATTCTTATACTATAATTCATTTGCATTTCTCTCCTTCCAATTAATTTATTCCAATTATTTCTTCTAAAAATTTTCTTTCTTCCCTGTCTAACTCAATGTCGAAATGTCCCCGTTTTTTACTTGAACTAAGCGCTGCTTTGTTACAAATCTTTTTAGCAATGCGACTTAACACGCACATTTCTTTCATTGATTTTAGTATTACCTTTATCTGCATTGCTTCATCTTCATTTCGCTCTTTGTCATAATTTTTCAGTTTCTTTGAATAACATTTTGCAAACTCATCATATTCATCCTGACCAATGCGCCTAGTAACAACTGTTTTCCCAGAACGTTCCCACTCATGCTGTAATGCTTGAAACAAATATCCTATTTCACGAGCTGACTCCTTATCATTTACATGTCTCATCCTGAATCTCCTTTCGTATTTTATTTTTCTTATTGTAGGTGCAAAAGAAAAACGCCCTATCAAATACTCCATTGACTACAATGGAATATTGATAAGGCGTTATTAAATTATTACTTAGTGTTTTCTAAGTGATGTTATAATTTTATCAGTTATAAATTGTTATGTCGAAAACTAGTATGGTCTTTATTTTGTTATTTTTGAGTCTAGCGTGGTCTTTTTTGAAAGACTTTATTGCACTGCTATTACATTTTTTATGGATATGTTGATAATAAAGTTTAATAAATATGTAATACCCAGAAATAAAACATATTACATATAGAATGATTATGTGAAAAATTGGGACTCAAATAATTTATGCTGTATCTGTTCTCGTTTCAAGTAATAGTTTATCTGCTGAAATATCATTAAATTAAAAATTAAACATCACTAAAATATGCACCTGGAGAAATATCTCTGGGATTAAAATGCGATTACGAAAGTGCTTGTTTTTCACTGCCGAAAATTGTATGTTTTTGCTTGCCTGTTTACAATAATCCACTCTCCTAAAATTTAACATACATTAATTACTAATCACGCCCATATATATCCCTTGTATAAACTTTTTCATATACATCATCAAGTATTTTATCATATCGGTTTGCAACTATTATGTCTGATAACTCCTTAAATAATTTAATATTATTAATCACTTCAATTTTCGAGAACTCATCCTCAACTTGCGATATTTTAGGCTCATATATAATAACTTTACACCTATTCAACAATAGTTCATTAATAATATCAATAATAGCACTGTTCCTAAAATTATCAGATGAACTTTTTGACACAAGCCTAAAAATACCAATGCAACTTTGTTCATCATTATCAGCATACGTTTGATTACACTTTTTCATAATTATATTAGCAATATATTTTTTTCGTATTCTGTTAGAATTATTTATTTCACTAATAGTATTAATTGGAATATCTGTACTGTTTGATATTAATTGCTCAGTGTCCTTTGGCAAACAGTATCCACCATATCCAAATGATGGATTATTATAATAATTTCCTATTCTTTGGTCTAAACAGACACCATATATTATTTTTGCCGTATTAAGCCTATTATTTTCTGCAAACATATCAAGCTCATTAAAAAACGAAACTCTTAATGCCAAATATGCATTAGAAAATAATTTTATTGCCTCCGCCTCTTTCGATGTCACAAATAGAACCTCTAATTTTTCTTTTTTAATACACTTTAAATAAATAGAATGAAACCTATTAACTGATTGAGTTAGAGATATATCATTTCTATCAAATCCATATATTACCCTGTTTGGATATAAATTATCTAAAAAGGCTTGCGTTTCGCGAATAAACTCTGGCATATACAAAATTTTTTCTTCATTACATACACGGGAAATTTCCTGGAGACCACCAACCGGGAGAGTAGAGCGTATTATTATTAACGAGTTTTTATTTACCTTTCTTATTTCACTTACTACTTTAAATATATCATTTAAATTAAACTGCCCAAGTTCTTCCTCATAGTTTGTTGGTAACGCAATAATAATGTAATCCGCTTCTTGACATGCAATATTCATATTTGTTGTCGCAACTAACGAATCCTTTACCTTTTTTAATTCCTCTGATAAGTGTGGTTCTTCTATGGGAGAGATATGATTATTTATCATTTTCACTTTTTTTTCGTCTATTTCAAGTCCCCATATGCTATACCATTCTGCCAATAATATAGCTAATGGTAATCCCACATAACCCATTCCTACTACAGTTATTTTTTTTGTACATTCCTTTTTTCTTTCAATTTTGTCCACTTAAGTTCTCTCCTACTGTTAAATTATCATAGCAATTATTTATCATCGAGGCTCCAATAACAGTCTACTTATTCATTTACAATTACTTAATTATTGCCTGATAATTCGAATAAGTTACAATCACAAGTAATTCTATTATTTTGAATCACCATCACTCTGTATTCTGAAAAAATCTTATATCTTTTCCTAGAAATTGATGTAAATAAGTATACTACTTTCTCAAAAGATAAAAACTGTTATGGAAGCTGTTTCTAAAATAAAAAAACACTGAAATCCCTAGCTATAACTACAATCTTTTTGACTGTTTCATTGATAAATGTTCACCAAACTATGTTATCAATCCATTACATACAGCTCTGTGCAAAAAAACGTTTAAAGCTTAAACACGCAAAACGGATAAATCTAATTACTATCCCTTCCATGTTACTACTTAGTAATACTATTGATAGTATTTTGCTTGTGTAGTAAACATTTTATAATAAATCCCTGCTTGATTGCCCATTAATTCATCATGATTTCCATCTTCAACGATAGTCTTGTTTGCAAAAACCAAAATTCTATCACAAAACTTACACGATGATAAACGATGTGAAATATAAATTGTAGTTTTTTTTCCCACTAATTCATTTATTTGTCTATATATATTGTATTCAGCAATTGGATCAAGTGCAGATGTCGGCTCATCTAAAATAAACAAAGGTGCATTCTTGTAAAGAGCTCTAACAATTGCTATCTTCTGTTCTTCTCCACCAGATAGGTCAATTCCATTCCCATCAAAATACTTATATAAATTCGTGTCATATTGATTTTTTTCCTTTAATATTCTATCTTCTATTCCAACTTTTTTAGAAAGCGTTTTCAGATCTTCGTAGTCACACTTATCGTCTAATACTATATTATCCTTTACAGAGAAAGCAAATAATTTATAATCTTGAAACACTACTGCTAATAATTTAGTATACTCATCGAAACTATATTGGTTTATATTCTTTCCATTTATTAATATTTCTCCTTCTGTCAATTCATATAGTCTACACAATATTTTTATAAATGTTGTTTTGCCTGATCCATTTTCACCAACAATGGCAATATGTTCACCTGATGATATCTTAAGATTAATATTTGATAATATCATCTCATCACTTCTTGGGTATTTAAAGCTAACATTCTTGAATTCTATTGTAATATTGTCATCAACGGCATCTACTTTATCTCCACCCTCATTAGGCGCTACTTTTAGAAAGGATACTACTTCTGACAATATCTTTGTATTCTTTTTCATATCATAATATACTTCAATAATCACTTCAAAAGACTCACTAAACTGTAAGACTGCATTTATCAAACTCGTAAATTGTCCTAAAGTAATTCTCTTTACAGCAGTCTCTGTTGCTAAAATTGTATATGTTGCTCCAATAAATACATTATTAATGATTTGATATTGCCTTCTTTTTCTCCACATTTTTTTAAATCTATTCTGGCTAATATCAATCAACTCATTTGCAACTTTTTTCTGTCCTTCTAGTAACATTATTCCAGCATCATATATTCTGACATCTTTTCCATATTGATATGTGGTTACTTTATTTATAAAATAATCTAAGCGCCTTTCCTTTTTAGAAATAGTTTTAAAGAACTCAAAATTAATTTCTGAAACCTTAGAATTGATAATAGAAGTTATTATTAAATTAATAAACACTAAAATGATTAGCACTATCGAACATTGGAGTATTAAATATATTACTCCAATTATAATTATGAAGTTTGCTATCAACTCAAATATAATATTTGACACACCCAAAAAACCGATTTGGGTATATCCACTTATTACCTTTTTCATTGTATCAAGCATATCTGGATTTTCTGTATCTTCATACTTTATTTTCATACACATATCGTCAATGTTCATTATTATTTCTCTATCGATTTTATCATTACATACATTCTTTTTATCTGTAGTGTATTTGTATGCAGCTCTGCATATTATATCTCCAGCCACCATAATACAAGTATATAGTATGATGTTATAAATATTTCTTTCATCAGACGCCATGTTATCAATCAGCACCTTCATCCCAACAATTGTTACAAAAGGTTGTGTGCAAAAAGTTATAAAGCCAAGAAAATAATATAAAAAAAATAGTTTTTCTACTCTCCAAGCAATTTTTGAAAAAAAAATCATTACACTTATTGACTTATTTATTTCTTCTATTAAACATTTCAATTTATTAATAATTAGCACTTTCATTCTCCTAATACTTCTATAATAATTATTCGTATGTGTCCTGATAATATATAGATTGCATATTATACATTTCGTTATAAAGTTTATTATTAGCTAAAAGCTCAGAGTGGGTTCCCATTTCAGCAATCGTACCATTTGCGAACATTACAATTTGATCACAAAAACGAGTACTAGAAAGTCTATGTGAAATATATATTGCTGTTTTGTTCTCTATCATTTTATCGAACTGTCTATACATTGTATCTTCTGCTATTGCATCAAGTGCTGCTGTTGGTTCATCAAAAATTAAAACATTAGCATCTTTATATAAAGCTCTTGCCAATGCTAATTTTTGTTTTTCACCGCCTGATAAGTCAACTGCCTTATTATTAAAAATTTTTAATAATTCTGTTTGTATGCCGTTGTCTAACCTATTAATTTTTTTAGTTAATCCACTCCTATTGAGGGTATCAAAAACTTTTGTATCATTAGTATATTCTAATCCCTTCATGGATACATTTTGTTTTATTGACATTGCAAAACACTCCATATCCTGAAATACTGGTGCAAAAATTTTATAATACGACTTTATTTCAAATTTTCTAATGTCAATACCATTTAATAATATTCTGCCTCCTGTTGGTTCATATAATCTCATTAGCAATTTAATAAAAGTAGTCTTTCCTGCTCCATTATTACCAACCACAGCTAATTTTTTATTGGCATCTATCGTTAAATTTATATTTTTCAAGACCCATTTTTCTTGTCTTGGATATTTAAAAGATACATTTTCAAATACGAATTCATATTTATCGAAATTAATATTATCTATTATATCAACGCCACTCTTTGTTTGCTCCTCTAGTTCAACAAAGCTTCTATAGTCATCTATTTCTAGACTTGCTCTCTTAGTATCAGCAATGACATCAAAACACTGTACAACATTATTAGAAAATGCCATTAATATTCCTAAATATAATGAAAAGTTACCAATTGTCATGCCTCGACAAATCACATTATAAATAAGCCAACCATATAAAATACCATTCTGAATCAATACACATATATTCATTATCAATGAGCATTTTATCCATCTATTAAACATTTCCTTTGTAATGTTATGTGCATCTAAATTTACTTCTCTATTCTTTAAATTGATAATATCTCTCATTTTGTATAACCTAATATCTTTTGCAAATTCAAAATCATTAGTTATATTATTCAAATATGTAATCTTTCTCCATCTAGAAGGCATAATGTCCGTAAATTTTTCTTTATTGATTCTCTTTGTATATTCCAAAATTCTATATTGACTATAACAGGATATACCAATAAACACTATTATTATTGGATTTATCACAGCTACAGTACTTACAGTCACAATTATTGTCAAAATATTTTTTACAAAACAAGCAATATTATTGTACACTGCCCCAAATCCGTCATAATCCCCTTCTGTAGCATATCTCGCTCTGTCCATTAAATTCAGAATAGCGGGATCCTCTAAATTCTCATAATTTAAACAATGTACTTTCTTAACTCTATCTTCATTTAAACACATTTTCAGATTTACAAACAAAGCTCTTTTCTTCTCTTTTGCCCAATCTTGTAATAATCCAACAATGATAACAGCAATTGTCAGACCAATCATTATTATTACAATATCACGTACCTCTGCACCATTTTGCAACATATCAATAATGACTTTGGGTAAAAAAGCCAACACCAACGGAGTTAGCCCCCAACATAGTCCATGTAATACCACGAAAATCAAATATTCCCTTTTATGATTCAGAGAATATTTTATACAAAAAAATAAATTGCTAATTGTATTATAATGTCTTACTAATTTTCCGTTCATTTTCTATATATGACTCCTCAATCTTATTTAATATCTCTTTTAAAATAATAGCTTCAAGAAGAGATGCCTTTTTCATATATATTGCAAAACTATCTATACACTTCAAATTCTCTGTAATAATAAATTTTTCTAATAAATTTAGCGAAATACGAACATATGTAACAATTTTCTTATATCCTGAAATTATTGCATCGCAGTTCTTTATATAGCCATTTTCTTCTAAATATCTAATTCTATATATCATTCCTTTCTTGTTTTCTTCCAACTTTTTAAGTGACAAAATTGGCTGTTTGTATTTTAGCAAAAACGACATATTCTCTTCCTTCAATATTTCATATAGTTTGCCAAAGAATACCTTGTATATTCCAACTCCTCTATATTTGCATTGCCATCTTATATCTTCCTCTGCATATGTTTGTTCACCTATTACACCTGTTTCACATGAATTTAGCATCAAATTTATTGAGTTATATACTCTATTAATACGTACTCTTCTATCATTGCCATGATTAACAGATAATATTGTGAATGGATAATGTAAGCTTGATAAAATAATGCTACTTTTTATATCCTTATAAAAGTAATCTCTTCCTAATTCAAAAGCCTTTATTACTTTGTCTATAGAATATTCCTCTACTATCCAAAATGGGGCTTTATCGATTTTTACAACACACTTATACTTTTCTTCCTCAGTATCATATCCTATAATTAATAGTTCATGATACCATCCTTCTGATCTTAAATATTCCATATCAACATATAGCATTGGATATCCGTCTAAATCTATTGCATTTTCAATAATTTCTTTTACATCTTCGCCATATTTGCATTCTTTATAAGAAATAACTTCATCATAATTTGGTGATGCCCAATCTTGACTATTAGGTTCATAATAAAAGCTTACGAAATCATCATATATCTCGTACTGAATAAAATTCTCAATATACCACGGAATATTACCCTCATCTTGTAATGCCAACTCTACTCTATAGTAGTTCCAACATTCTGTAATAATATATTTGTTATTATTGAATTCTAATTCTTTTTTCATCCTAATCTCCGTTCCATCGCCTATCAATTGACGACTCAAATAATAATGAAAGCGTTTCACAACTCCAGTATTGTCTATAGATGCTATGTAGCAAAACATAGGAAAAAGTTGCAAGTACTTTCTTCGTTTTAAATAGCATACTAATCAGTATAGGTTCTCCCTTTTCAAGTGCAAATAAGTGTACTTATAAATCCGTCACTAAGAATTGTTTAAATACCTTCGCTGTATCATGGCAGTCAATGGCATCACGATAATGATTGTTATAATGTCTGTATAGAATCCACAAGTAAATACCGTGTTCCTATCTTTAATCTTTTTGAATATGAAATCTTCGTTGTTATCACTATTCTCAGTTTGATTAAAGCTATAAAAGGAATCAACGAAAATACAGAAGATTCTAAAAGAATTGGAGTTTTTTTGCTCTAATTTTCTACAAAATATATTAACAGAAGAAACAACACTTTTTTTACAGTATATCGCTTTACACTATTTCCTCTATCTCCAATGAAACAAACCAACTTTTACTGTTTCCATTTTCAACTTCTGTCACTTTTTTACCAATACCAATCATCAATAAGTTTTTTCCAATATCTGAAAAGTCAATAGCAATTCTATATCCATTTTCATTGGAAATACAGTTTATTAATTCTTCTTCCTTTTCAAAATCAAATGGTCCTAGCATTAATTTATTATCTACAATTGTTACACTAGTTTTATACACAATAGGTATATTATTAGCATTCAACCTACTTATTGTTACAACTTGAGTTGTATTATTTAACTCAAGCCTCTCTATTACGTTATTATTCATTTTTCTCCCTGCTCTATATAGTATGGAAACATGCAACTTTTACTTATTTATCAAGTTATCGATACATTCAACAATTGAATCAATTGTTGCCATTTTATCAAATGACAAATAGTAATCAGGAATTTCAACTTCAAAAGCCTTTTCTAATTCTACTATTGTTGAAATAAATGCAAACGAATCAACGCCATATACTTCTAAGGGCCTATCATATTCAATTGTAGTAATTTTGTTATCATTTATGGTTGAATCTTCTAGTACTTTAATTATTATTTCTTCTACTTTTTTTCTATTGTCCATTTTGTACCTCTACTTTCTCTTTTTTATTTTTTTATTTATCAATAATGTTAATAATGACTATTTCTTATTTAATATTTTTTTACCGCTTTCTGTATATTGTAATTCATCTACAATATATATTTTTTGAGGGATTTTATAATGCTCTACTTTTGTTTTACAATAACTTATCAACTCATCCTCATTAATAATATTTTCTTCTTTTAGTACTATATAAGCAACTATGTATTCTCCAATTTTACTTTTTTCTTTTTGAACGTTTACTTCTTTTACAAATATATTTCCCATTAATACATTTTCAACTTCTATCGTTGATACTTTTAATCCATGTATATTAACAATATTATCTTGTCTGCCAATTACATAAACTTCATTATCACTTATATAGCCATAATCATTTAATTTAATTGCCTCTCCAAATTCATGCAATATCTGATTATTGTCTTTAAAAGCATACGCATTAAAACTTGATTTAATAGATAATCTACAATTCTTTTGATTATTCACCCAAATCTCTTCATCATCTGTATTTATAGATACTCCTTCAACAATGTTACCTACATAATCTTTCTTTACTATTGAATTATTAATGGCTACCACACCTGTTTCTGTTGATCCATAGAAATTAATAACCTTTAAATCAGAGGATTGAACCTTTAGAGATAATCTTGCTCCTCCAGAAATACACTTTCCAACACCATTTATTACCTCTTCATCCTCGCATAAATAGTTATAATAGAAAGGTGTTGTAATCAAAAAATCAATTTTCGTATCCGATATCATCCTTTTTATTTTGTTAGGTGAACTAACCGAAAGCATATACTTTACTTTAGCCCTTGAAAGTACAGCTGCAATGCATGCAACAGATTGTGCGAAAACATGAACGCATGGTGCAACGCATAATATTGTACTATTTTCAGTCATTCCTATTGCCTTAAGAATTGCTTGTCCTTCAGCAATTACAGCATCTTCTGATTTGTAAATAGCTTTCGGTTTTCCTGTCGTTCCACTAGTATAATATATAAATGTTTTTACCGAGCTATCTTGACATTTAATTGAATCAAAAAAGTGCAAAAAAAGATTATTTTTTTCAAAAACCATACTTTCTCTTTTTTTTCTATTACTAAAATTTAATTCTTGGTCTGTAATGATGACATTACAATTTGACTCATTATTTTCAATATAATCTTTTGGAACACTGGAATTAAAAAATTCAATTTGACATTTATAACTGTCAAGCGAGAGGACAATAGGCATAATTATCATATTATTACTTGTTAATATTCCAATTTTATTTCCATCTTCTATGCCTTTGTCATTCCAAAAATTTACCCATTTTTCAAAAAAAAGTCTGTCTAATTTACTGTAATATACAAATTCATCACATATAATATTTCCATCAGACACATCATTTATGCAGTTTAACACCTTTTGAAACGCCATATTCCCTCCCTTATATAATTGTTAATTAATTACTCATTTAACTCAGCATCCAAGAGGTAATTATAAATTACCCCATCACATTTATCATAATCAAATTTCTCATCTATATTGAATTTATGATAAAACGCATTCTCTATTCCCCAGAAATCAGGTACTACTTCTTCGTCTTGTATTTTTTTTTCATCCATTATTCCATAACCCTTTTTGAACTGAATATTCACGATATTGTTACAATCCTTCTTACATTCATATGTATCTTTTTCAAGTGCTCTCATTAACGGACATGTTCTTCCAATTGTAGCCAACTCATTTTTATAATGTATAAAGGCTTTAATGCCGTACATTTTAAGCTTTTTTAAGGCCTCAATATTGCCTTTAACAGGGCTTAGCTCAACTCCTTTTATATTATATATATTAAAGAGTTCAAGCTTCTGCAAATGCAATATGTTTGGTTTAATAATACTATTTTTTACTTCTTCTTGCTCGCTTTCAACAATTAATCTATACCAAGGAGTATCCTCAATTGTTCTTATTAATGTTCGCCCCAAAATTATTTCACTGATTAATCCCTCTGTTTTACTTATTCTATAAAGCAAACCATAATCATTTACAACGATTGACTCCACATTAAAGACTTTTATAAATTCTTTTATCTTATCTAATACTCTATCCATATGTTTCAGTGGTACTCTTGGTGTTATTATTCTAAAAGAATACCGTCTATCTACTTTATCCTTATTTCCTATAAACTTATCTATTTTTGTATAGAAACTATGTACACACCCTTCAGATCCAATACCTAAAATATAATCATTGCAATCGTAATTTTTTATCTCTTCTATTGAGATATTTCTTATTTCATTGGTCAATGTTCTCTCCTTTCCTTTATTTCGTTTAATAAATATACTTTTATAACTCTCACCATAAAAGGAACTCTATTTCCCAATATATGAACGTGTTATTCTGTTGTTTCTATATTTACACTTATTCGATGAACACCATGAACGTTCCCACCATGGATAAATGTTTTCATTCACTAACTTATGATATTCTTCTTCATCAACTGTATTCGAAAAGTCAATTGCTTTTCTAAATAAACTGGTGATTTCCTTAATCATTTTTGAATTTCTATCTCTTCCAGCAATTTTTATTACATCAACACCCATTTTATTCAGCCTATAAATACTGCACAATGCACAGCCTAATTCAGCGTCCAAATATGGTACTACCTTATCTCCTATTTCATCCGAATACACATGATATAATCCTTTGCAAGGTATTCCTATCTTTTTACCTTTTTCTGTATTTTTTTCACCCATATCATGTATCATATTACACGCACCATTAAAAAATGAGCAGCCCATATAACCAAACACTTCTATTTCAACTTCTTTTAAATTGCATAATGCTTCTATTTCATCAATGGTTGACTGATATGTCATTACTACTCTGTTTGCACCAAGCTCTTTTAAGAACAATGCCTGTTCTATATTCATAGTGTCAAAATACGAACTAGCATGAAGATTTACTGGTAAATCCATCTTTCCTAACTGATACAGTAATCCTACATCTCCGACAATTATATTATCAGCCCCAAACTTAATTCCCTTTTCTATTTGATTTAAATATTCCTTTTCTATTTTTGAATCTTTTGCTAACGAGTCTGAAAATAATGGTGTATTTGCTGCCAAACTAACTTCTACTTCTTTTGCATGAGCAAGTTCAACTATTTTTTCGAAACTATTCTCATCTGGATTAAATTTTCCAAATTGACCTCGCCCTGAAAATGAATAATTCTTATAATATTCGCTCATTAATCCAACATAAATTTCATCTGCTCCTTCATCAATCTGCATTTGAGCTGATTCAAGTGAATTAACTGGTGATAATAACTTCATATTCTCTCCTTATATTATTTATACCTTTTATCATTTTTTCCTATAACATCTTGGCATTCAATTTTTATTTCCAAAATTCTATATGCTGCTTATATTTCTCAGAGTAATCTATATCCTTGTCCAAAATTACTTCCATATAGCTTGTTTCAAACGTTACATCTACAAAATATAAAGCAAACCAAAACACTTCTTCCATTTTATGCTTCATTATAATTTCTTTCAAAATAGAGAGATTCCATTTATCTGCATAATGCTTTAAGTACAAATGAATATCACACAGATTATGTAAATTAAAATCGACTTCTCCATCTTCTGTTGTCTCCCTATAAAAGTGATATATCAATTGAACCAACGTATAGTATTCATCCAACGAATAATACTTTATTCCTTCGTAATTCTCTCTTAATTTTCTCGTTTCTAACATATCTTTTGTGCTTATTGGATTTTGTTTTTTGTCTTTTCCTCCTAAATAGACTTCAAAATTGATATCTACAATAAGCGGTCCATATATCATTCCATCGTCCGAAAAATTTATTTTTTTCACTAAATTATATATTTGATGACTCCCCATTTTTATTCGAATCTGATTATATCTTGATACTTTATCAACGTTTTCACTTGCAAGGCTATAATCTCCTGCTACAAATCCATCCTCAATAAATACTTTTTCTGCTTCAGTTAAATTTTCCTCACTAACAAAAAGATCTAAATCATTAAATTCGCGAATATTTTCGTCATATTCAAAGTATAATTTATCATTAGTATCGAACCCTTTAATTAATGCATAAGGAATATTTCTTTCATTTAATTTTACTGTTGCATCCTTGATTAGTTTTTTGTAATTCTTCATTTTTATTTTTGAATATTCCCAATTTGATATTAATGCCTTTATCACATAATTTGGTATGTACTCAAGCAGTCTATTATTTTTTACAATAAAAAAAAATATATTTACAATCTTATGTTTAAATATCCCTTGTAAAACAACACTCCAATCCAGATTTTTCTCTTTTAAAATGCTTTCTATTTTTTCAATATCGTTATCATTAAGATCTAATTTAGCAACAACTTTAAGCATCTCAATTTCCTTTTGCATAATCATTTAGCTCCTTTATCTACTTAGTTTTCCCTTTTAATTTTCCAACGAACCAATTCTATTATCTATTGTCACATTTTCTTTACTATGATAACTCTCTTTAAATCAAATATAGACATGCTATCTAATAAACCTACTGTTAATTCATACTTTTTATCACTTTATTTATTAAACATGTTGTCGATGAGCCTTGAATCATTGGAACATATTTTATTTCCTTAACGTACTGCTTTTCAGGAATATCTTTTTCTCTATATTCTTCACCTTTAACATATACATCCGGCTCGATTTCTTTTATCATCTTCACAGCCGTATCGTCATCAAAATATAAAACCATATCTATCATTTCAAGAAAAGCCAATGTTTTCATTCTCTCTTTTAAAGAATTAATAGGTCTATTTTCTCCTTTAATTCGCCGAATAGAATCATCCGAATTTAATGCTACTATTAATTTTGTTCCCCATTCTTTGGCACAGTGAAAAGATTTAATATGTCCCAAATGTATCAAATCATAACAACCATTTGTAAACACAACTTTTTCCTTTTTGTTTTTCCATATCTTTACAATTTTTTTCGCTGTTTCGGTGTCAATAATCTTCTTTTCACAATTTTCTTTAATACTTTGGCTATAAAATTCATCAATTACTTGACTAATGTTTAAGGAATATGTCAACTTATTCGAAATCGCAATTCCGCCTGCAATGTTTGCCAATTTAATAACTGTTTCAATTTTAATATTACTATCGTATAACAACGATATTATCGAAATAACAGTGTCTCCTGCACCTGATACATTTACAGGATATTTTGGTACTGTGTGAATAGTTATTCTTTCATCTCCCTTAATATATTCTATGCCTTTTTCTCCATGAGTAACAAAAAACTCTTTTCCTTTCATTTTATGTTTGTCGTTATTAATATCTTTTAAATAACTATTCATTTCATGGCTATTCAATACAATTACCGGCAACTTTTCTATATTAAATGATTCCATTTTTCTAGAAGTAAAAATAATCGTCTTATCATTTACATAATCAGCGATAAAGTCAATTATCTCTTGATTAATCACTCCATATTGGTAATCTGCCAAAATAATAATTTCTGGTTTTTCCTCATTAACATAATTGCATATATCAATTAAATTACATTCACAATATTCATTATAGTCAATCCTTGATATCTGTTGGTTGTCGATATAAATTCTCTGTTTTACGATACTTTTATTCATATAAAGAGGATATAATTTTACTTTTTTTTCTTCAAAAAGTCTCTTTATTTCATTCCCATATTCGTCCTGTCCGCATCCTCCAATCATACTAACATTATGAGATATTCCAGCTATGTTTCCAGCTATGTTCGCAGCTCCACCTAAACATTTTTCTATTTTCTCTTTTTCAATAATTGGTATTTTTACGCCTGTAGAAACACCATTTATTTTTCCATATAAATATTCGTCAAGAAAAATGTCACCAACAACCATTATTCTTTTATTTTTTATTTCATATAATAAATCAAATAATTTCACTAACTCTTTATTCACAACTTTTTTCCTCTTTGCTATATACTTTAATTACTTTTGTAAATCTAGAATACTTTTTTATATCTTCCTCTAATATCAGGTTAAATTTATTTTTTTCTTCTATTTCAAATTTGTTTGTCAATATAATAGCCTCTTCAATTCTATTTATGTTCTGTTTTTCTTTTCTTACTCGCTCAACCTCGACTCCGTATTCCTTTATACTATCTAAAACTTTGAGTACAGTTCTTGTATTTTCCATAGTAGCCATATCGTAATCCGCATCTTTTGTTTTTAATTTTTCATTCTTATCATATTCTATTGGGAAAAAACGTAATACACCTTCTGGTTTTAATGCTAATAGTGCTTTTAATATGTACTTGTATATCATCTCTTTGCTTGGTGAATACAAAGGTAATGAATACAATGCCCAGATTTCATCAAATTCGTCTTTATAGTCACAATCTGCCACAAAATCTGCTTTGATATTCCTTATTCTGTCGCCCTCACTATCTTGTGGGGGATCAAAATCCACATTTACAATATTCATTTTTGTTTTTTTAGCAAAATATTCTTGTATTGTAGAATTACCACCACCAACCAGCAATATTTTTTTTTCATTACTATTAATTGACAAAAAATCTTCTGTTGATATACATAATTTGTCTAAATATTCATTTAAATCTCGATTTCTTTTTTGATTGAATAAATATAAATTCATATTACCATTTTCTCCAATTTATGAATCATTCTCTGTTGCTTATCTCTGCTTTGTTCTGACCAGTATATTTTGTTAACTAACTTTATAAGTAATAACTCATCTACTCTTTCTCTATTGACAATAATTCCAGATAAATGTTCATATTCACGAACGACATCAAAAAAAAACTGTTCTTCATTATCAATCAAAATATTCACAAATTCGTATTCTCTTTCTCCCATTCCTGAATTACACCAATCATATACACCTTTTAATTTACCATTCATCTCTAACAGTACATTATCTTTTATAAAATCTGCATGAAGAAATACTCTATTTTTTTCTACTGTGTTAACGGCTTGACAATATTTATCACATATTTTATACAATTGCTTATTCCCATAATAAACTGCAAGTTTCTTTTCAACTTCTCCTATTAATAAATTATCATCTTTTGGAATGTTTCTAATACCTACATCATCACAAACATTATGAATCTCATACAAAAACTGAGCAACAGACTTTATGTATTTTTCTTTTTGTTTCATCTCCATTGAATCATTTCTTATATAACCACATATTTTTTTGTGAATTGCATATGTATATTTCTCATTTTCTACAAGAGAAACACTTGGCACCTGTACGCTAGTATATTTACTAATTATTGGGCATATAAAGCTTTCAAATTTGTAATCCTCAATATTTTGCTTTGGAAATCTAACCACATATTCATCTACAAAGAATACTATTGAGCTCCAACCAGAACCACAATATACTATCTCTCTACCCTTATATTTTTTTTCAAGAAATTTTTTCAATATATCAATATTATTTTCTAACATCTTCTATCCTACAATAAACGACTTCAGTTCTAATGATTCTATCGGTGCAAACTTCTTTTTATATCTGTTTAGTCCTTCAGATTCAGATCCTCCCATATTTACCTTTTTAATTCCTTTTTTCTGAAGTTTACGACACATTTGAACAATATTGTATTCAGCCAATCCTGGTCTATCTCTTTTAGCTGTCATAGCAAAAGCATTTGCAACTTTATTTCTTTCTTCCCATATACAAAAAGCTGACGGAATACCCTCATAGTCAATTATCTGTCCACATATATTCAATTCTGAATGCTTCATAAGTTTCAATAGAGTTTCTATTGGAGATACTAAATCTTCTTTCATATATGTGTCATACGGAAAATCTGAAACCCATTCTATTGATAATAACTTTATAATGTCGTAATGCTCACTAATATCTACATCATAACATTCACATTTTTCTGTGTTCAAATTGTTCACTCTTTGTCTAATTTGTTGAAATCCTTTACCTTTTAACCGAACGACTTCATTAACTCCTAATATATGTACTGGATATTTCCAATCTAAAAGTTCTTCTTCAACACCTTTTCCATTTTTTAGAAGTTGTGAATCTTTTGGGATTCTTGCAAGCCTCACTTCTGTTTGAGTATTTCTTTCTTTTATTTTTTTTGCCACCTCAATTTCTTCATCATAAGGACTTAATCCATATTCCTTGCTAGCACAAGGAAAAACTAGAATACTATTATCTTTATTGGGGTGTTTTAATGCAATAACATGATTATTAAAGATCTTTCCACCCTTTCTACCTGTCATAAGATAATATACTGGAGATGCTAAATAACTGTCTACATTATCACTGTCTTTTAAAATCTGAACTAAATTACCCATTGAAATATCGTAAGAATTCATTGTATACCTCTTTTATTTAAATAAATATTCGTAAAGTATTTCCTCGTTTAAAATCCATTCTTTAGGAAACATTTCATCAATCAGTTTTTTAATATCTTTATAAGTAAAACTATTTAAATATCCTATGTTCTCAAAAACCTGTTCGCTAATATATTCTTTTCCCCTAATCATAAAGTGCTCGTCAAGTTTTCCCAATTCTGGTTGTAATAACATGATTTCATTTAAACAATTATCTGGAACATTCAACTGAACATTAAAGTGTTCATTGACATTAATTTTTCCACCATTAATCCGTAACAACTCTCCAAGGTTACTATAATTCGGCTGATAAATATGCCACCTATAACCATTAAGTTTTTCGTCAATCGCAAATCTAATAGTTCTCTCCATATTTTCCATAGAATCTTTTGGGAATCCCAACATAAAGCATCCTTGAACTTTCATATCATTATTCTTTAATATGTCTAAACCCAATCTAGTCTGATAGCTTACGATTTCTTTATTATGTAACTTTAACATGCTACTATCTAGCGTCTCTATTCCTATAATTAATGCTTCACAACCAGCTTCTTTCATACGTTTTACCTTATCAGGATTCTTTATGATTTCACTAATTCTAGCATATGCAGCAAACTTAACATTCTTTGCACCTATATTAGTCATAATATCATCAAAATTTTGATAACTCATCAACACGGAATCTTCAATTACAATTTTTTCTCCATAAGATATCGATTTTGTAAAATCATCTAAAGTGCATAAGTTGGACTTTGGAGAATAAATCTTTCCCTCAAAGCAGAAATCGCATGAATACGGACATCCAACATTATATTGTACAGATTTATAAAATGGATATTTATTCATATCCCATATATCCCATGACGGAACCACTGATTTAGGCCACGGTTTCTCGCATAAAAAATTCATCGTGCCATAATACTCGTTGCCTATTATTAGTTCATCTATAAACGTTCTACAAATGTCTTCTTTTGATAATTTATAAACAATGCTATATAAATTAATTAATGCTCCACCAACAATAATCATTATATTTTTTTCTTTTTTTATAGCTTCACAAATTTTTCTTATTCTTGGGAATATTGGATATGGTTTTAATTCATTACCTGTTCCTGATGTGATATAAACACAGTCAACATCACTTGCTTCCTTCTTTATTTCATTTATAAAATTCTGTTCCTTATCTAAGAAATAATCATATTTTTTTCCTTCGCAGCTAGGCTCAACAAAGTCAATAACACTAATTTCATATCCACACTGCATTAATCCACTAGCAAGCTTGCTTAGTGGAACATTTGGAGGAATAGTACCTGGATTATATATCGGATCTATTAATAATATCTTTTTCATTTTTATTTCTCCTCTGTAAATACAATTAACAATCCAAGAAATGCTTCTTTCATTTTGGGTAAAACTCTATCAAACCAAATGTCTTTATCAGATAAACCTTTCTGTTCACCTTCTGAATTATAAATTTCATCTGATAAAACTGATATAGAAGCCACTGGAACTTTTCTATCAACACCAAATGCAAACAGTGCCGAAGATTCCATATCTGTTGATATAGCGCCATCACTTTTTCTTAAATCAACTGCTTCATCATTTTCTTTCCATCTGCCATCCGTAGACCAAATTATACCATTATTTACAACGTGACTTCTACTTCTTAATACTTCAGATATTATTTGAGTAAATTCAATATCTGCAAGAGCAGGAGATTCTTTTTGAATATAAAATTTACTTGTTCCTTCATCTTTTATAGCAGCATATGGAATAACATAATCTCCAAGTCTTACATTTTCTGTTAGTGCTCCTGTAGTACCAACTCTTACTACTTTTTTTACACCACTATAAATATATCTTTCTGCTAAATCTACAACCATAGATGCGCCCTGCGATACAGCAAATACAATTCTGCATCCTTTATATTCTAAATAGTACCAATCGTAATCCAAATGATACGAAGAAATTATTTCGTAGTCATAATTCAATTCAAGTATAGTTTCCAAAACTGGCTTACTCTCAAGAATAATGCCGTAATCAGCAATATTATCAAATCCTATCCCTTTTTGTACAAAATCATGTTTTTTCATTTTATTTTTCCTCCGTATTTATAGTAACATCATTACCATATGTAAAAGTTATTTTCTCTTCCGAATGCCCAAAAGGTGCATCTATTAATATTGGGAAATCATATCCTTCACATACACTCAATATCATTTCTTTTATATCTTGAACACAATCATAATATTCTTTTTCTATGCAATTGGTTAATTTTCCAACAATCATACCAGATACTCTAGAAAAAAGACCTGAAAGTCTCAATGATTGTAACATCATATTTATTCTGTTTGGTTCCTCATCTACTGCTTCCCATAATAATACTATTTTTTTATCTTTCGGGAAATAATCGGTATTTACCAAATTTGAAATTGCATTAATCCAACCACCAATTGCAACTCCTTGTCCATATCCTTCTTTGAGCACTTTACACTTGGATATGTCCATACACCATTTATTATTGCTATAATTTTCCCAAAATTTTCTTATATTCTCTTCTTTGACAAACGATTCTCTCTCTCCAAAACCATTAATAATATCTATTCCATGAATAGCTTTATTTCCTGTTTTCGCAAAAATGGCTAATAATATGTGCGTTATGTCACTGAATCCGCATATTGTTTTTTGATTTTGCTTTATTAGATTATAATCTAAATACTCAAGCACTTCTAACGCTCTACAACCACCATCAGATGCAATTATCAAATCAACTTCTGGGTTTGCATACATTTCATTTATGTCTGCTGCTCGCTGTTTTGCAGTACCAGTAGTATTATCCAGTCTTTTTTCAACTGTTTTACCCAAAACAACTTTTATATTTTGCTCTTTAAAGTATTTCATCGCTTCATTATAGTTGTCATACTTCTCTATAAAAAAACTAGGTGCAACAACCCCAACACATTTTATGTTATTGTTCATTATCACTTTCTTATTTTGTTCTCCCCTCAAAAAAATTTTGCATAAACTTTTTAATCAATTGCATAACTTCACCCTTGTTCTTCATATCAGTATTTTCAATTCGATTTTGATATTCTATTAATTGTCCTCTTTCAGCACTAAATAAATCGTTATGCAATTCTTCCCATTTATTATTTTCAATTATAAATGTATTAATTTCTGTGAACGCATTTACAAGACATCTTCCAACCATTTCTATATTGCTAGAAATAGATGTATCCCTATTTTTTCTATAATATACCCCAATAATATCACAAACTGATATTCTTGTAGCCAGTACTAATGCACTCCAAGAAAAGAAAAGATCATTAATTGCTACTTGAGATTTAAATTTTATATTATTGCTTTGTATAAATTTAGCTCTGTATATTTTGTTCCACACCGCAATATTTGTAAATTCAAATCTTTTTTGTTTTATATCTAAAAGAGCAACTTGACTTTGATCTATGTTTTCATATCCGAATTCTTCACTCTCAAGACTTTTAGTTACGTTATCAAACAATTTATATTTATAAACAACTATATCTGATTCATTGTTGTCTATATGTTCAACCAATTTTTTAACCAGATTACAATTAACAAAATCATCACTATCTAGGAACAATAAGTAATCTCCTTTTGCAACATCTATCCCCATATTTCTCGAATCACCTGCATTTGTGTGATTCTTTTCTATTTTGATAATTCTATCATCACGCTTCATATAACTGTCTATTATTTTAGGCGAAGAATCTGTAGATCCATCATCAACACATATCACCTCAATATTTTTATAAGTTTGTCCTATTATACTGTCCAAACATTCACCTAAAAATTCTTGAGTATTATATATTGGCACTATTACGGAAACCTTACACTTCATCATCTTATTTCCCCAAATCTTCTTATGTAATCTTCAATACCACTTACCTTTTTGCTAGGTACAAACATTCTTTCTACTTCTACATTTCTATTTCTATTATTTATTTGTACTTCTACAGCATTAATTACATCTTTAACATCAATATTTCTAATACACGAGTAGTCATTATGGCATGTACTTAAATATGGAAATTGCACATTATCACCACATAGTGTACAACATTTTCTTTTAGGAATTACATTTATGTTACATATATAGTTCTCTAATGCAATTGGTTCTGCACGTGAAAAAGCAATGACTGATTTACATTCAACTGCTCGTGCCATATGCATTAATCCTCCAATACCTCCAACATACAAATCTGAATTATATAATATGCTAGCAGTACCTCTTAATCCACCCTTACCTCTTTTGTCCAACACTCCCGATATTACCGGATCAGAGGGACTCCCAACTTGTACAAATCCATATTTATCGTTAAGTTCATTTACTATTTGTTGTGCCATTTCATACGGTATCGCTTTGTATCGTTGATTTCCAGCACTCACAATCGCTATCTGCGCCTTTTCAAAAAATCTGCCATTTTGCTTTTCTTTTTCTGTAAGATAAAACTCTGGAGATATTTGAATTTCTGATTCAACACCTAATTTACTACATACATTAGCTAAAATATGATATTTTCCCCATATGGGACGAATCTTATCATTTTCATTAATAAAATCCGTTGCGCTAATAAAGATTGGCTGAATTCCATTTTTAATCAACTCATCATAAACTTTCTTGTCAAAAATATCCTCACAAAAATCATCCAATATTTCTATATAGTCGCAATTCTCTAATAATTCTTTATAATATGTTCCTACTAGAATTCTCTTTTTTTCCTTCTCATATATGTATTTCAATCCACTCATCAACAAAATAGTATCGCCTATGCAGTCAAAAGTGAAATACACTTTATCATATCCTAATTCTTTAGCTTTATTAATATTCATACTCTATTACACCTACTTGCATATTGTTCTGACTTCGTGACACACTATTTTCATATTATTCATTCTTGCAGACTCAATTAGTTTGTTTGCATCATCAAATTCATCAGTATCTATTAAACATACTTCTCCATACGTTTCTAATATTGTTGCTAACGTTGTTGACATATACCAGTCAAACTGAATAAATATATCATGGATAAAACATATATATTCTGAAAAATGATGTATGTCATCTTCTGCCAAGAAAAAGCGATATTTTTTATCAGAATTCTCATATGGAATAGTAGCATGTATCATAGTATACATACTTATATTTAACGTATGCACTGCAAGCTTCTCCTGGATATTTACATCTTCAATTACATTTTTCATTTCATGTTTTTTCTCTATATCATTTGAAAACTCATCGTAAATAGCTCTAATCTGATTTTCATATTCTTCTTTATCAATAGGGGCATGTATGCAATTTCTTATGATCCCAGTTGCATATATTGTTCTTACAGTCTTCTTTATCCTATACACAATGTCAATTGCATTATCACCACAAATTTCTATTATAGTTGTCTCTTCGTCACACATTATCAAAAAAGTATTCAACAATATTTGATCTTTGCTTTGTCTCGGCCATAATCTCTTAATGTGTTCTTCAGATAATTTCTTTTGATAACTTTTTTCGATTATCAAGCCTTTTTTTCTGAGTTCTTCACACACGTAATTATATACATCACGTGTGTTATATCTATTGGGTTTAAATAATAAAAAAGTCTTTTCTTTCATATTGTTTTTTTACTCACCTAAATAATCATTTTTTGTATGTAGTCATCATTTTTTACTAGTTCCAATTCTTCAGTATGCGAAAAGGTTTTTTGCAAAAAAAAACCCCTTGCTAATTTGCAATGGGCTGTTCATAAAGTATATTTTCCATCCCCCTTTTGCTTTTAAAATATTATCATCAAATATGACTTATGTCAATAAATTTATTATAGATAGATATTTTATATGATAAATATAAAATTTGTTCGTCCAATATATACAACTGTCAAACTCCCGCATATATAATTTGACATTTCATTGTTTAAGAGTTATAATTATTAATTGCTTATATAAATATAAAAAATATAAAATTGTTTTCTTAATATCGAATATATTTCATTTAAAAGGAGTTAGATAAATGACCAATATGATAAGTGTTGCAAAAACACAAATACAAAGTTTATTACTTGATTCATTAAAAAAAATTGATACAGAAAATTTGATAGAAGATTACTCTTCTTTTTCAATTCCAGTTGAAATCCCTAAAGATACTAATAATGGAGATTTTTCATCTTCTTTAGCTTTAGTGTGTTCTAAACTTTTTAAAACTTCACCTTATGTAATAGCTAAAAAACTAGTATCTTCATTATCTTTAGATTCTAGTTATTTTTCTTCAGTTACAATAGCAGGTCCAGGATTTATCAATTTTACGTTGGCTTCAAATTGGTATTCTGATTCCTTAACTTTAATTCAAACTACTGGTGAAAAATATGGTATGAATACTGATGGAGTTGGGAAAAAAGTAATGGTTGAATTTGTATCAGCAAATCCTACTGGTCCAATGCATATTGGTAATGCTCGTGGTGGTGTTTTAGGAGATACACTTTCAAACATATTATCTTTCAACGGATATGACTCATACAAAGAATTCTATATGAATGATGCCGGAAACCAAGTACATAAATTCGCAATATCTATAAACGCTAGATATTATCAGTTAATTCTTGGCGAATCTAATTATGAATTTCCTAAAGAATGTTATCAAGGTGATGACATCCGCGAATTAGCCAGCAACTTATATCACAAATATGGTGATAGTTTAATATCTATGGATGAAGACGAAAGATTAGCACTTATGGCTTCTTATGGATTAGGTGTGAATATTCCTAAGATTAAAGAAGATCTTTTACGATATAGAATTGATTATGATAATTGGTTTTTTGAATCTTCTTTATATGAATCAGGCTATATTGACGATACAATAAACCGTTTGATAGATAGTGGATATACCTATACTAAAGACGGTGCATTATGGCTAAAAACTGCCGAACTTTTACGTAAGAAATATTGTAAGGCAGGAAAAACCGAAGAACAAATAGAGCGCTTAAACCTAAAGGACGATGTATTAAAACGTTCTAATGGATTTTACACTTATTTTGCTGCTGACATTGCATATCATCGCAATAAATTCGAAAAACGTAAGTTTGATAAGGTAATTAACGTTTGGGGTGCTGACCACGCTGGACATGTTGCACGTTTACAGGTTGCTCTAGATGTATTAGGTCTCGACGGTTCAAACCGTTTAATAATAGTTTTAATGCAATTGGTTAACTTATTAAAAGATGGTAAGCCATTTAGAATGTCAAAGCGATCTGGCAAAGCACTTTCATTATGCGATTTATTAGATGAAATCAGTGTAGATGCTGCTCGCTACTTTTTCAATTGCAGATCAGCAAGCAGTACCTTAGATTTTGATTTAGATTTAGCAATTCGAACTGATTCTGAAAATCCAGTATATTATATTCAGTATGCTTATGCCAGAATTTATTCACTTTTTTCAACTTTATTACAAGAGAATGAAGCTCTTTCATCTTTTTCTAGTGCAAATTTATCATTGCTCACTTCAGAAACAGAAAAAGAACTTATTAAATTATTAGCAAAATATCCTGATGAGATTAAGCTCTCTGCGCTTGAGTATGATCCAAGTTATATAAACAAATATCTTTTATCTTTAGCGGGAGCATTTCATAGATTTTATACAACAAATAGAATAAAGGGAACACCTTTAGACATTCAGTTAGCTCGTTTATTGCTTGTTGACTCTACTAGAATAGTTCTTAAGAGTGGTATGAATATTTTAGGTATTACAACTCCAATAAAAATGTAATGACTAACAAAAAATACTCTTTTTATTTCAAAATCTATACTTAGAGAAATAGAATCAGAACCACGCTAAAAGACGTGGTTTGCTTTGAGGCTATAAGCCTCTGTTACTGGCCAGCTCCTCAAGGCGCTGGCTTTCACTTTGTTCAAACCACAATACCTTTGACTCGTTGCAGCCCTTAAAAGTGCGTTTGTATTACCTGCTTCGTATTCTTTTACACTTAATTTATCCTGCATAATATCGTGTTTCTCATGCTCTTGAATATAATTTTTAATTGTTGCTTCTTTTAATACTACCGTGCTAACACATTATCCTTCTGACCCAAAGTGTCTGTTTACAAACTTATACTTTAAGTTTGCATGTTTATCAAATATCATAAGTGCACTTTTACCTTTTAAATATCCCATATATAAAACTAGATACACTATATTTGGGTGGAATGCTTATAAGTATGTGCATATGATTCGGCATAATATGCCCTTCTATTATTTCTGCTCCTTTGTATTGGCACAGTTGTCTTATTGTCTGACCTATACTTTCCTTATATTGATTAAAAAAGATTTTTCTTCTATACTTTTGAGTAAATACGATATGGTATTTACATAACCACTTTGTATGAGCTAATCCATTATATTTATTAGCCACTAAAATCACCATCCTTTCCTACAATTATAGCTCGAACAATTATATTGTAACGGATTGGTGTTTTTTGTATAACGCATTGCCACCACCCACATAGCAAGAGGACTATTGATTTCCATACTCTAATAACCTTATCCTTTCTCGCAAAAAATAAACTCTGAGAACACTCAACGCTTTTGATTACCAATACTATTCTTTACTTGACCAACTCTTCTCAACAGAAGTTTCAAACTTTTAACGCCAAAGTTCTGATTTACTTAGTAAACATCAAATATCAGTTTTTATATGAAAGCTAATATTAAAATCAGGTTGAAAGTGCAAAATGTTAAACCACTTTCTTCATTTGCTACATTCACATTAATTATTACTACTATTGCATCTAATCAAAGATGCTGGTATGTATTGAATGAAGAAAAACTACATAAACCATTAACAACTTAGGGAATTTTAATTATGTCAATATCAGACTCTATAGTTAACAAGATGATATGAAATATTATCATTTTTCTCTTATTTTTTTTGTGAATTTTGTTTATTTATTTTGTACTAAAACAACCGGTAATCAGACGCGTTGTTTGGATAATTGCGAAATCACAAGGTATACCAAAATAAAACGTATTATTCCGTTTTCTATTGCTATTATTGGGATAACTTTGATTAAAATAAACTTTTTTATATATGCTACTGCACTTTTTTCATCAATAAATCTTGTAGCCTTATTAGTTATACTTGAAAAGATAAACACTATTTTTATGTCAAAAACTATTGAAGTATAAATGCATGATACTGTTGCTAAAATTTATTAATTTCTTTACTACCAGCAAACACTGAATTTTTAGTGTTGCTGGTTTTCTTTTTTTTATCTTAATCATCACATTAACATAATAAACAAATTTGCTCTATTTTCCCGGACGACATATCATCACCAGCCCTCCATTATGATAATTACCCAAGCATACTCCGCGTGCCTCATCCACTGCCTCAACCATTTTCCCATTGCCTACATAAATCCCCACATGGCTGATGTTTTTGTATCTTCCATTGGTTGTGTAACTGTAAAAAATCAAATCTCCGGGCTGTAAATTTTCTTCCTTTACGCTTTTATTCTTCAGTCCCTGCGCTTCTGCAGCTGCAGTGGTTGAGCCACCAAATGCTATGTCTACACCTACTGATTTCCATGCGTAGTATGCCAGTGAGCTACAATCAAATGCCTTTCCACTGTTTCTTAAGTTCTGACTGTACGGATATCCTACCTTAGACAATACAAATGATGCCACAGTCTTTTGTGTTGGATTTGTTATTTTGTCAGTTATGCTTGTTATTTCCTGTGGGGTAAGACTTCCCTGCAAGCCACTTAGCTGACTTCCACCTGTCTGACCACTTGATGGATTACTTGTGATGCAGGCACTCATTAGCTGATTAAGTGTTTCCTTCCTTTCCTCATCAAACTGATACTCCACTGACATTTCCGTGTAGCTTTTTAATTTAATTCTCACTTCAAGGTACTTTTTCTTCTTTTTGCCCTTTTTCTCCGTAACATTTTCCGTTGTGTACTTGCACATGTCATCAAACACTGCCTTTAAATTCTGCTTGTTTGTTTCATTCATCTTTGTTGCCGTGTTTTCGTAACCATATTTAACCATATACACGCACATTATGTCATAGTAGTTTGAAGGCTCGCTGTTCATTCCCTCGTAGTCCACATACACTTTTCTTCCCTCATCCACATCCTTGTGTTCATCCACCAATGTCTGTATTTCCTGATTGAATTCAGAAACATAATAGGTTGTAACTGTCTGTATTGTGTCTCCACTTTCAAGGGGTGGTAGGAAAATTGCAAACGGTGAATTATAAAGCACCGCTATGATTGCAAACACAATTCCTGTTGCAACCATTACCACTATGAGTATTGGAACAACCAACGGTGCAAGCAGGGATGCCACCTGCTTAATCATGTATGCCATCTTGTTTTTTATCAGACTTCCTGCAAGTTTGAATATGCTGTCGTTTTGCTCATCACCGGGCTTTAGCTTGTCCATGAAATATTTCATCATCCTGCTTTTTTGCTCTGCCCTGTAAAATGTGTTTTCAATCTTCATTCCCACTGCTTTACCTGCAGCCATTCCAAGCAATGTGCCTTCAGGACCTGCCGCTGAACCGGCAACTGTAGTACCGGTTTTTACTGCAAGTTTTGTACCTTCCTTGGTAACTTCCTTTGTTATATCCTTGGCTACCTTTTTGGATGTTTTCTTTGCCACATTTTTTGAAGCATTCTTTGCTGACTTTTTGGCAAGTTCTTTTCCCTTGTTTGAAGCTTTCTTTCTGATTTTCTTGCCTGCCACTTCCTTCTGTGGCTTTGACGTTCTTATCTTTTTCCTAATTCGATTACCTTCACTTATTGCCCCTTTTACGGGTCTTGTTGCAATGCCTGTTGCCTCAAATGCTCCATCAATGTTTTCACCACCCTCAACATTTTCAGTAATAGCTAATTCAGCCATTGTTCCTGCTAAATTTACACTTCTTTTGGCTCTGGTTGTCATTGATTTGTTGTCAATTTTAGCTTCATTCTTTTTATGAATCTTTCCGGTCCTTTTCTTGTGTATTTCTGTATTAACTTCTTGTTCCTTGTTTATTTTCATGTTGTCCTCCTTGATTTTGAGTAAAAATTAATGCCAAATTAGTTCCTTGCTAACTTGGCGTTTATATCTTATTTATTTTTCTTTTCATTCGTAATAAAAACTAGATTTTTCCAAACTATATCCATAATCAATTACTATCTACACTCCTCCTATTTCCATCTTCTCATACAAATTAGTGTTATACAGCTTGTACAACTCGCTGTCCTTTGTTATCACATTATCAAATGGCACCATCCTACTTCCGCATTTTATAAGCCCGCATCCTGACGGTGAGTCTATCACGTAATTAAGCTGCTCCTCTGATATTTCCAGTGCCTCCACTATCTTTTCTATGTCCTTGCTTGACTGATTCAACAGAAGTATAAATGCTGAGTTTGAAAGCATTGTGGTACTTGTCTCACTCATTAAAAGGTCCACGATGTTCTGTGTAATTCCGGTACAAAGTCCTCCCTGCTTTCTAACCTTTTTCCACATCTGACGTAGATATTCCGCACTAAATGGTGAATTAAGTAGCACATGCACTTCATCTATGTAGAACCATGTTGCCTTTCCGTGTTCTCCGTTTTGTATGATTTTCTGCTGTATTGTTTCCATCATTACAAGCATTGCCAATGGTGCTAGCGACTCTCCAAGGTCTCTTATTCCATAAACGATAAATCTATTGTTTACATTTATGTTTGTCTGATGATTAAATATGTTAAGAGCTCCTGTAACAAAGATTTCAAGCCCAAGAGCAACATCCCTTGCTTCCTTATCTTCCTGTTCAAGTAACTTATTATACAAATCTTCCATTGTTGGAACATACTTTTCCTTGCTACGTGCAATTTCCATGTAAAGGTCCTTAACACATCTTGAAATAATTGAACGCTGCTGTGGTGTGATTTCCTTCATTATCTGCTCACAGATACTTAACATAAACTGACACTTATCTCTAACCCATCCCTTGCTATCTAATATGTCAAGGTTCCATACATCCATATCCATAGGGTTAATATAATTTCGTGTATTGTTTGATATATTGATATATGTACCATCATACTTTTCAACCACATCTTCATATTCCCCCATTGGATCCACACAGATAACATTATCCTTTGTTGAAAGTAAAACTGAACCCATTTCCATCTTTGCCTGAAACGACTTTCCTGCACCGGACACGCCAAATATGAATCCGTTGCCGTTTAACAGTTTCTTTCTGTTTCCAACAATGATATTTTTTGAGATCTGGTTTACCCCATAATAAATTCCACTCTTATCGCAAATTTCCTGTACGTTGAACGGCATGAGCACTGCAAGACTTTGTGTCAGCATTGTTCTCATTGTTTCAATCTGTCGCACACCTATTGGAAGTACTGTATTCAGTGCCTCTCTCTGTTTGTACTGACAAATATCAACTGAACATCCTGCACCTCTTGCTACTGAATCAATAGACTCACATATACTGTCTAATTCTTCAATGTTTTCAGCCATAACTACCATCGTCACTCCCACAAAGAATAAGCTTTCATCATTCTCTCTAACATTGTTCATAATATCCTCAATATCTGCCTTTTGTCTTCTTGTTGTGTATGAAATTTCTGATGAAAAATCATTATTCTTATTTCGTGTTTGTTGCTGTTTAATAATATTTGACTCAATGCCAAGATATTTCTTTTGAAGAATTCTCATTGTCATATCCTTTGGTACCGGAACCACATCAACACTTGTTATCGAATGAATAGGTAAAAATGTTAATTCCGTAAAGAATCTGTCTGATAAATACGTAGGATACTTTTTTATATAAATTGCTCTACATACCTTAGATTCATCTTCATAATAATCCTGATAAAACTTAAGTTTTGAATTGCAAATGTCATTTCTAAAATCTGTTCCCGTTTTCTTACCTTCCTTAATATCAAAATCAAATTCTTCTTCTTTTCCTAATCTGTAGTAGTCATGAAGAATCTTTAATCTTTCATTTCCGGAAATAGGAATTAATTTAGAACCAAGCTCTGCAAAGTTTTTAAATAATGAATTTTCAATTGTTGTAAACTGTGCCTTTGCTTCCTCAAAATTCTTTCTCTCTATGCTGATTGTTATGTATCTTTCTTGCTCTATTCCCTGTCTTCCTTCTAATATTTTTTCTTCAATGATATTGTTATAACTCTTGCGCATTTTATCGAAACCATCCTGTTCATACGAAAGCATTACGTCTTTTTTTAACAGTTCCATATCTTTATTCTTGTTATTGACCGTAATTTTAAATGTACAATCAAATGAATTGAGGCATTTGCAATATCTTTGAAAAAAACTTTCCTGTTCATTTTCTGTTCTGGTTGCATAATTCACATCATTAAATCTATACGTCTTTGAGTATCTTCCAACTGCCACTTCAAATATTCCACATTCAGAAATTTTCATAATTTCTATTGTCTGTTGAACCGATTTTGGTGTCTTGTATAGTGGCTCTGATGCCTTTTTGAGTAATGTGAAATTGTCCTTAAATAATCCCATCGTTATCCATCCTTTCTCTTTTTCTTCTTAACACGACTATCATTAACGTAGCCTTTATCCTTTTTTCTTACTCTACTACCATTCTTTAATTTTCTTGATTTCTTGTCTGCTATTTTCTGCTTATTCAATTCTTCCGCTTGCAGCTCCTTTAACATTTCTTCACCTTCTTCTGAAATATAAGTAAGCTGTGGACTCATAAATAAACATCTGAATTTTCGTTTCATCATCTCTGTGAAACTCATCCCCTGATATTCATAAAATCCATTTAATGCTATGGGTGCCACTACAGGTATTGCTATGTATACTGCTACTGTTAATCCAACATGCTTATATGTCGAAAGTACAATGCCTGCTCCCAATGCCAATGCAATTACTGAACATATCAGTTGTTTTGCTGTAAGTCCCATTACTATTGATTCTTTGTATCTTTCGATATCCTTATTTATTGAAATGTTCATTTTGTCTCCTCTCTATAATCCAAGCATCTTACTTGTTAAGCTTTGTGCTCCCTTTACTGAACCTACTGTCATTGCTACACTAAATGTCAATTCACACATGTACATCAGTGCTTTTGTCCAATCTGCATAATCACTTGTAAAAGTTGGTAATCCTGCATTTAAGAATGCATTGCATACTATGATTGCCAACGCCATTGTTACCGCTTCAAGTAATACTGCAAGAAAATTTTTTGCATATGTTACTGCTGTGTGACTTACCATTCTATTTCCACTGGTTGTTGAAAATGCAATTGCACCAAATGGTACTATTACTAATATTTTTAGAAATCTAAAATACACAGTGTATACAATCATAAATCCACAGAATATAATTACTAACGCAATTATTACTGCTAATATCATCATTAAAAGACTCTCTCCGAATCCTAAACCTTCAATTATGTCCTGTTGTTCTTGTGGTATCTTTAATTTTGTAGTTCCACTATTTGTAATGAGTCCCACTAATGCTCCCACCGACTGAAAGAACGCTTTCATTATTGTTACATTATTTGCTACCAGCCATTCTGCTATGCCTAATCTCATAAGCATCCTAAGTACTGTTTCAAAACGTATTTCTTCTTTTACGTCAATGCTTTCTGAACAAAAACCTATTACAAAGAATAGAACCACCAGTGATGAACCTACACCCACAAATATGGGTTCAATGTCACTTATGACTCTCCAAGGTCCACCTCCTTTGAATTCTGTTGGGGATTGCCCCAACAGTTCAAATACTAACGCTATCTTATCATTCCAAAAGGCTACAACAGTTTTAAGAAGGTCTAGGATTACTCCGCCTAAGCTGAATATATCCATACTTCAATTCCTCCTAAAAGCCTAATACTCCAAGTACAGATGTAATTCCTGCCATCATGGCACCACCGGCAATTCCCTTAAGTGCTGAATTCATTGTTGCTGAATCGTTGTGCTGATATGCCTGTGCAAACTCCATTACATTCTTTGCAAGAATTATTACACCTACAGCACCAATTACGGATAATAGTAATGTCTTAAGGCTATCTAATGGCTTTGTTACTGAACTTGTATCAGTTGCAGCCATTACTGTACTTATCTGTGCACAAGTCATAAATACACTTGCAGTTACTACGTTTACCAATTTCTTTATCCTCTTCATATCGCTTAATCTCCTTTTCTTTTCAAATAATTTTTTCTTCTACTTTTCATTTCTTCTACAGTCGTTGTTGGGTACAAATAACTTAAAATAACAGAAAGTTTTATGTGTGCATCCAATGCCTTATACAATTCTTCTATCTGATTTGGTTCAAATTCCATATCAACCAAACGACTTGTCATCTCTTCCTTCAATTCTTCATCTGATAAATTCTCTAGCATTTCCTGTCTGGTAATAACCTGATATTCATCATCTGAATTATTACTATCTGTCACTTTGTTTTCAGTTCCGGTAACATTTGTCCCTTCTCCAAAATATATTTGACTTGTATCTCCAAGCATCATTATTTCTTCTATGCTAAGATCCATTATCTGTATTTTTTCATTTTGTTTCTTATTGTTTATTAGTTCCTTAATTTGATTGTCACTCATAATAGTCAGTATTGATTGTGTTGATGCCACTGGTATGTGTACATACGGTTTTGCTCCACCATCTTCTGTTTCCTTAAACCTTTTATGTTTCATAGGTATGTATTTATCATCAAATATTGGATCAAATCCTCGTATAAATATTAAGCATTTCTTATTGCTCATATTTCTCACTTCATCCGGAGTCATCAACTCTCTACCCAAGACATCATAATTTCTACTGGAACTACCGTGAATTCCTCTTGTTTCTCCATTTGAGCGTTTATCAATGGTACTCTTTCCTAGCATTTCGGAAATATATTGATGAGTTGATTTTTCATTTCCACCCAGATAAACCAATGTGTCACAGTTACCTGTGATAGTCTCCCATGTGTCCTTGAACAATGCCTTAATTTGTGCAAGATTCTGAATTATTATTGTGCTACTTATTCCCCTACTTCGCATTGTAGATAACAATGAGCAGAAGTCTTCCGGTAATGCAACATTTGCAAATTCGTCCATCAGTAAAGTAACCTGCAGTGGAAGTTTCCCTCCATACTTAAAATCTGCCTGAAAATATAATTCCTGAAATAATTGTGTATACAACATTCCAATAATAAAATTGTAAGACTTATCTGAATCCGGAATAATACAAAACAAAGCTGTTCTTGTCTTCAAGTCACCATTTACTCCTATTCCTAATTCTTCAAGTTTCAAATCATCTCTTGATAAAACTCTTAGGATTTGTGGGTTCTCTAACAATGCAAGTCTTGCGTTAGCACTGATAATAATTGATCTGACGGTATCTCCTGCAGCATCCACTACCTTCATATACTGTTTATATGCTGGATGATTTGAGCCCATAGAACTTTTCTTCGCAAGATTCTTTATCTTAATTGTCAGCTTACTATCCTTACCTTTCGGATCCACCTTTGCTTCTGATAATAATTCCATTACAGTTCGAAAGTTCTGTTTTTTCTCTGGCATTTCCAACCAAACATAATAAATTAATGACTGCAATAATAATCCTTCTGATTTTGTCCAAAATGGATCGGTTGGTGCACCATCCTTTGGTGTTGTATTGCTAATAATGTTTGTTACAAGTTTGATTACATCATTTTCTTCTCGAATATATCGGAACGGATTGTAACAATCTGATTTTGACATATCAATTAAATTAATGACCTTAACGTTATATCCATTCTTCTTTAACATATTTCCTGTAGACCTTGCCACCTCACCCTTTGAATCCGTACAAATAAATGAACCATTTGGTAATAATTGCATGATGTTTGGTTTTACCATAAAAAATGTCTTTCCTGCACCTGAACCACCAATGACCAACAAGTTATTGTTAATCATTGTTCGCCTTGTGTCTGTGCTCATTCTCACATGTTTACTGAGAATCCTGTTCTTTTCTTTATCTTTGTCAGCTAATCTTTTATTTACCATTTTTATGTTTGCAAACTTTGCTGTTCCGTATTCCTTACCAATCATTAATTTTCTTTTATTGGTTAAATACATAATAACAGCCATTACATATATGATTAGACCATAGACTATTGCTTTATCAGTGTTGGTGTTGTAATAGTTTCTTGATGGGTGCTGTAAAGCAAAAAGAAATGTGTCTGTAAATGTGGTTATATCTATTCCCTTGCTCCACACTCCATTTAACACATATGAAACATAAGCACTGGCTATGGCTCCAATCGTTATTCCAAAGTAAGTAATTTTACTAGTCTTCATAGGCAATTACCTCTTTATCCTAACCTCGGGACTTGAAGTCCCGAGGTTGGACTTTGACTTATTAATTTGTACTGACTTAGATTTATTTTTTCTTCTTTTATTGATTTGCTGTTGTCTCATTGCCCGGTACTTAACTTCATCTGACACTGTATCATAATGGGTATTCTTAAGTTGTAATCCTTTAACTTTTTCTACAACATTGTCATCCTTATCAAGGATTTTGTATTCTTCATCTTTTTTGAAAAATACATAAAACGTCTTACCATCGTTGATTGGAATTGCATCATCTTTATCAATCCATACATATCTGGCACCGGCACCATATGTATTTGGAATTCTCATCTTTAATTGTGTAAGATTTTCCTCTATGTATAACTTCTTTGCTACTGTCACATCTACCAAACAATCATCCTTTAATTTTGCGTTGTAATCTAAGTTCCTTGATATGCTATTTATTTGACTTTTCTTTTCTTCACTGGGTGTAATGCTTTTATCACTTCTTAACACATTATTCTGTTGAAGATAATCTGTTATTTTTTCAAAGTCTCCATCTTTACCATTTTTAACATAATCAACCAAATCCTCTATGCTGCCACTTCCCAATTTTTCTATTAGTGCATTTATTCTTGGTGTTGCTTCTGTATGGAACAATATCTCCATCATCCCATCGTCTTTGTTAATGTCCGGAAGTTTTGAATAAAGCAGTCCATACTTTTTTGCAACCTTTGAGAATTTCTTATAATCAGTTTCTTTTATTTTAAGAACCTGTAAGTTTCCATCCTTACTTATCATTTTCTTAAGTGATGTCCTGCCTTGAAGTTTTTCTCTTGTAAGAAGGGCATACAGAAAAATGGTAAGGTTCTTTACTTGTTTTGCTGTGGCCCCAGTCACATTCATTCCAAATCTCAATCCGTCAAACTCTAATCTTATAATCTGTATTGCTTGTGAAATTTCATCTGCCATTTAACTACCTCCCTTGTTGAGCATAATTGCAATTTCAATAATGGTTGCCATTGCTTTTTCATCTTTCTTACAATTTATTAATGAATCTATCTGTTTTTCTGACAATCCACTTTTTATTGCATTCTTTATCTGTTTCATTTGTCCTATGGTTAAATCTCCATTCGATAATCTTTCCACAAGATTGTTGTTATACTTCTTGGATAAAAATAATCTTTTGATTAATTCCAAAGGTGCACGCTTTGGAACATGCTTCTCAATCTCTATTTTTCCATCTGCCTTTGAAGCAACGGCATCTGTTATATTCTTAGAACCAGTGTTTCTAACTCTTATAACTTCGAATTCACTATCAAAATCTTTTCCATCCGCCATTTAATCATCTCCTTTTCACCTCTTTTTATCTATGTCACGTTCCTTATTTTCTACATACTCTCTTTGTAATTTCTTTTCTTTAATTTCTTTCAATATTCTGTAACCTGTACTGATTTCTAATCTCAATTTTTTTATTTGAGATTTATTCTCATTCATTAACTTTTCGTAATGTTCCTTAAGTTTCTTCGCTTCTTTGAAAGATATGTTGCTTTCCTTTAATACTTGTTTTGCTGCTTCGACAACCTTAGCTGATTCCCTAAATGTTTCATCTCCTGTTTTGTAAAACATATAGGCATTCTTTTCATTCTCTATAACATTTACTGCATTAAATACTTCGAAATGTTTTTCCATTTCTTCAGTTATGACATCTTTCGCCTTATTAAGGACACCTATCTTGTTTCTTATTTCTGATTGCACCTTTGGTATTTCTTCTGCTTTATTAATGTCATAATGAGATAGATACAAATATTGTCTTTGTAAGTATTCAAATCTCTTTACATCTCTTTTATATTTCCATGCCTGAGAGTAAGGTCTTTTCTTAATTTTTCCTAATTGATACATCATTCTAAAATACTCTTTTTGTAGACCTGTCAGTTTGCGTTTCCTGATTCTGCCGGACTTAAAACTATTGATACGTGGAGCCCCGATAATCTCTGAACGTCTATATGACTTAAGGTCTTCCTTTGTAATACGAACTTTTATTTCTTCTTCACTATATCCCTCTCCTAGTGTTTTCAGTCTTCTGAATTTTTTCATTTCAGGGGGCTTTATGGCTAAATACTTTCCGTACTTTATCTGATATCCTTGATTTTCCAGTCCTGCTATAAATGACTCAAAATCATAAGCTCTTATAATATTTGCATCAATGTCCTTCTTTATTTGATCATTCCATACAAAAGGTCCATCTTTTAGCTGATCCCACTCCTTGTTGTTTTTTATTTCTTCTTTGTCTTTTCGCACTTCCAGTTTATTTAGCCCATATTTTTCACAAATTCTATCTACTCTGGATTGAATGTCTCTTTCCCAATCGCCCTTTTTGTAGTGATATTTATATCCGTCTGTGAATCTGACACTATTCCAGATAATATGACCATGAATATGACTTGTATTGTTATGCACTGCATACACTGCTTCATAATCACTTTCCAGATACTCGTTTACAAATTCCTGAATAACCTTCATGGCTGTATTTTCATCACATTCATTTTCTTCAAACGAAATTATGAGATGATACCCTTGCCTTTTATCTGTTTTTCCAAAAAGTTTTTTTGTAGCTTTCATATTTTCATATGCGTCTTCTTTTATGCAATTAACACTTCCAGTAAGTAAACCATTCATGGTCTTTTCATCTTTTAAGATATAGTTAATAGCCACTTGCAAATGTGAGCTGCTCGAATGCTCATGGCTATTTATGTGAAGAATTCTACTTATAGCCATATTTATTCATTACTTCTCCTAATTTCATATTAAGTGTTCTCATATACTCTATAAGTCTTGTTTTGTCAGACTCCAAGTACAAACCACTATTGTTATTTCTAACTATCTGATTAATGTTGTGACCAATGTAATTGACTTCATTAATCAATTTCATAATCAACTTTCTAAGTTTGGGATCTGTTGCATCCCTACTCAGTGCCATAAATCTCATATATGTAGAAAATTTCATATTGTTATCTATAGCTCTCTCCATAATCAAGTTGTATTCTCTGTTGCTAAATCTAATCAGCCTTGAAATATCTCTACTTTGTTTGCTCACAAATTTCACCTTCTCTCTTTCTCAAATTTTTCTAATAGTTCACTTTTTTCGATTTCCGATAAGTGGGGTATGTCTAATGCAAGATACGCATTTGTATATACAAATGCATTCTTGTTAGGAAAAATCCTAAAACCTCTATATTTATCTGGTCTTTACTTCCTCTGCTATCCTTATGTCTTTGTCTGTCTTGAAGTTTAAAAATTCTAGCTTATCTGAATATACTTTGCTTTTACTAAAATTAACTAGCTTCTTATTTCTTAAGCTGAAATACCTCCCTTTATCCGGACCAACAATAATGTGGTCCAGAAGAGGTATTCCTACAAGATTGCAAATTTCAACAAGCTTTGATGTTGTCCTAATATCTTCCTTTGAAGGCTCCAATATATTGGAGGGATGATTATGCAGAACCATCATATTTGCTGCATTAGATAATATTGCTGACTTAAGTATTTCTCTTGGTGTGGCAATGGTAGTATCTACAGCTCCAATGCTTACAAGATTAAAGTTAATAGGTTGAAGCTTGCTGTTAAAATTGATTACACACAATGCTTCCCTATCTAAGTCCCTTATGTAGTCTCCAACTACCATTGCTACCTTTTCAGGAGAAATAAGTTGTTCTTCTGATAACAGAGGTCGTTCTTTAACAAGTCTAATTGATACCTGCTTTATCTTTTCCATCCGTTACCACCTCAACTTTAATGACAAACTCTTCATCCTGATTTAAATTTGAAATTTTAATTTTTATAACCTCCTTCAATTTTTTCTCATAATCCACTATGACTATCTTCCACCTCTTTCTGTGTTTTCTCTTACACCAAGATCCACATCATCAAGACTCTTGTTCATTGTGTCTGTTGCAAGTCTTAATGTCCTTAAGTCCTTGTCATAGTGATAAACCTGATTTGAAAGCCTATCATTAATATCAACCTGCTCCATATTGATTTCATAAACCATTTCTGCAAGTTCCTCCGGTTCTCCAAAGTTTGAAGAAATAGCAATAACTTCATGTGTGCTAGACGGTAAAATGTAAAGGTCTGAACCAAGTTTTTCAGATAGTTTATGAAGTGGTTCCTCATACAACATTGATGCTGCCCCAAACAATTTTGATGCGTTTGATATAACATACATTGAACGTTCATCCGGAACATCATTAACAACTTCTTCAAATTCTTTACTCATTTCTGCATCAAGTTCTCCTACATCAAATATAATTTCCGCAATGACTTCATTCATATTCTTAACAGTTACAGGAAAGAGATTTTTTGTATTTTCATTTGCAGCCTTAAACAATTCTTCTTCTGTAACACCTTCTTTTTCAGCCAATTCATTGTTTATTAGATTTGTATAAACACCATCAGAACCTGCTCCAATATTCCATCTGTATACTATTGCCAAATCTTCAAACTCACGATGTGGCACAGTCTCTAATAATTCTCTATTCTGCTCTGCATTGATAAGAGTAAAGAATACATTTTCCATCATCTTTGATGTGTTTATTGCATCTTTTGCAATATCCTTGTCAAAACTATTGATTGCTGTTTCCATTGTTTCTCCAGCTCTATCAATCACTGTCTCAAAGTCACCATTTTTTTTATATTCTTCGAATAGGTCATTAACATAAATTGTAGGGGATGCATTACTAAGTCCTGGAATTTCACGCAACATAAGTCCCTCCACTGCTCTGTTTGTCTTTTTTGTTTCTCTAATATCCACTATGCAATCCTTATATTTTGAACTCATATGATCTGTAATTTCATCTTTAACTTTTTCTTTGAATTCTTCGTAATTTAACATTGATTTTCCTCCATAATTTTCTTAATACTTTATTTGTTATAAATAAACTTAATTTGCACCTACACATTGTCACTACCTTTAATCTGGCGGACCATTTGCACTATTTTCCACAACTGCACCTCCTAACTTTTTACAAACAAAAAAACGCCCTACTAAATTACGGAAGACATACTGTCTCCATAATTCAATAAGGCGTTTTTTAATTATTATTTGAAGCTGTTGTAAAAGCATTTGCTCTCTCAAACTTCATAACTATATTCTACAGGTAAGTTAAAATTTTGTAAAAAACTAGTATGGTCTTTTTTACAGTTTTTTTGAGTCTAGTATGGTCTTTTTGTGGAAAAGTAAAACCTCGGGACTTCAAGTCCCGAGGTTTTACTTTTTCATTACGTTTTCTTTTCGTTCAAATAAAATCCTTATATAGATAAAATCAAAGAAATATAGTATTACAACTAATTTTATAAATGTCCACTATTATCAGTTCTATTTTATCAAATTCAGATGCCCCTATTTTCCAAAAATATTTCATATTTATTGTAAAAATAGCTACTATTTATCTGGCGTACCCTCCCTTTTCTGTTTTATGATGTCATCCAATTTTTCAATAAAATTCTGTGTATGTTTAGCTGCAATATTCTTTCTTTTTTCTTTATATTCTTGCATTACACAGTTCAAATCGTCTCTTAACTTTTTGAGTGAAATCATTGTGACTTGCATATCAATTTCTAGTGAATTAATATACTGTCCCCAAATTCCAATAAACCATTTAGAAAAAAGGCTTTTATCTAGATTATCTGCATTCTTAAATGCATTAATTGTAGCAGATTCCATCTCAAGAGAAAATATATTGTATCTCTTATTGCTCAGTTCTCTAAAAGCAACGCTTAATTCAGAACTAATCAAATCAATATAAAGCTTTTGATTTTTTTCATAAATCCACACATCATTTTCTCTAAACTCTTTTATAATCTGATATGCAGACCATTCATCTTCTGTAAAATCTTCTTTACTTTCATCCTTGATTACTCTGTAAAAATGACTATCTTTTTTATCAGATTTAACCAAATATTTGATTTGATTTCTAATCCCCTCTCTCACCTTTTCCCAATCAATTGTAGGTAAATCAAAGTCATAGATTCTAGAATAGTAACAATTATCAAGAAAAAGAACATACTCATCTAGTGACAACTTTCCTGCATATGCTTCTACCAATAAGTCTTTAAATCCTTCATCAATTACTATTTCATCTACTTCAGGCAGTTTATGTGTTCTGATAATTTCAAGTGGAGTGGCTGCTTTCTCTTTATCCAAAAACAACTGTATCTCTTTTGATATAACTTCATCATTCCACTCCCCATTAATAATCCACTTTGAGAATCCATTCACAATAAAATTAGTATCAAATACTTCAGGATAAAGTTTTTCGACATTAAGATACTGAAACAAATCCCCGTATCTTGGGAATTTACAAATCAATCCTGCTTTATTCGTCATCATAAGACATGTAAAAGAAAGAAGCCAGTTACTACAGTCTTGAATATTCGCTTTAATCAACTTATTATATACACGTTCAAAATCTTGAATGGCACATTTAAAACTCCGTATATTATGCGGTCTTTGTGCTAACAAATCTCGAAGTTTTTCCTCTTCTTTTTGATATTCTTCTCTTTTCTTGTTACCACCAGGCTTATAATTTTCAGCCTTATACTGTTCAATGATTACGTTATCATTAAAATCTCCCGACAAAATTTTAACCAATAATTCCTTATTTTCTCTGAGAAACCCCTTATATTCTATACCACACGACATTGATTCTATAGAGTTAGAGACGATTTCTCCATAATCAGGAGCAAACGTAATAACTCTTTGCACTATTTTTTCTTTAATTTCGCGGTATGATAATTCATTATCTGATCCATCTTTTATTTTTTTTCATTTGCAACTATAATCGTATTAAAACTCTGATTTTCACAGTAATCATTGATGCATCCCAGAAGATCTGTGTACGAAATATTTGCCCTCTCTAAGTCATCAAAAATAAGTATAACCTTTTTTTCAAGTATTGTATTACTTATAGGCACAAAATTAACTAAGTCCATAATAGAAGAAACTACTTCTCCTTTTTTTTGCAAATTTTCAGGCAAAAAATCCTTGATTGTACCAAATATTTTTTTATAAGAATCTGCAACCTTTGAAACATTTGTTCCATTCAGTTTTTCAACTTCACTTGCTTTACCCAACCATTTTTTCTTTACCTCGACTCTTAAATTATCTAAAGAATCTATACCAAATAAACTAACACACACAAAAACATATCTATCTCTCATTAATGGAATAAATTTGTTTTTAATAAGATATGTTTTACCACATCCCCACTCTCCAGATAGCATTAGGGCACCAACTGGATTGTTTATATCACAATAATTTTTTAACTCTTCAATTAAATCCATTTTATCCTCCGACTGCTAAGGCGGTTCTTAATTATCACATCATCTGAACAAACTTAAACAGATTTCTCCACAACTTTAAATTTGTATTTTGCTTAAAAACTTTAAACTATTATATCATATTTCCTTCCCCACCACCACAATTCTCCAGTCATCTTCTTTCCCATTATCGCAAGTAGACAACATCAGCATCTGTTCCTTATACTTAGGCTTTCCCCCTATATTCCACATGCTATGCTCCAGCACCTTTTGGGCAAATTCATCATAGTCCTTCTCATCCCTTGCCATTATAAACTTCCAATATTTAAATTTTCTTACGTTCACACTCATAACGGCAAACACTTCATATTCTCTTCTTCTGTCCGTTGTGAAATATATCTTTCTGTGTCTATCGAAAAAATCCTTCTCCTTATACTGTTCCAGTGCTCCAAACATTTTTCCACCGTTTATGTTATGACCGTAAATAATTAGATTGTCAGATTTCTTTAAGTCACAATAAGCACTTAAGTATGGTGTTCCATAAAAGCTATAATTTTTATCAAAGTCATGATTTAAATAATAGTTCGGATTATCCCTTGTCTGCATTATAGGATAACTTATGCTAGTTCCTGGCACTTCCAAGTATCCAATGCAGTCCTTGTTTTCTCCCTTTAGTTTTGTCACATTCATTGTTTTGTCTTTTTTCTCAGTAACACTTTCCTGTATTTCCTTAAATCCATTCTCACTTTTCCTCTCCGCTTCTTTTTCCTTTAAAAAAGGGACAGCTGCAATCACAGCCATCCCCAATAAAAGAAGTATCAGAGATATTTTAATCATTCTCTTCATTTTCCTTCTTCTCCTGTTTGAAATTGTATTTTGACTTGTCCTTTGCTCTCACGCATGCAAAACATCCAAGTGCCATTAATAATGAGATAAGTGAAATCATCATTCCTGCAGTCTTTCCCTTTATTCCTGTCTGTGGCGTGTCAGGTACTTCAGGTATTCTTTCATCAACCACTGTAAGCTTCTGAAGCTTTCCTGTGTCCCTTATCCTGATTTTCTTATCCTTTGCAACCTTGTAATGCTTTGGTGCGCTTACTTCCTTAAAGGTATATGTTTCTCCTGCCTTTAGGATTCCTTCAATGAGTTCAGAATTCTTGCCGGTTGTAAATTCATACACTTTCTTGCCCTTGCTGTCATACACCTTGTATTTTGCACCGCTAAGCTGCTTCTTTGTGTCTGATGCATTCTTGCTAAACTGAACCTTTATTGTGTCATCAGTCATGCTTACCTTCTGTAAGCTACTGTCATCTGCCACTGTAAACTCAACACTTTCTGCAGTTGCATAACCGTCTCTTGGCAGTTTTTCAGTTAAAACATATGTCTTACCTACAGCATACTTTCCTTCAATCACATGGCTTTCTTCTGTTGAAACCCATTCATCCATTACAACTCCTGTGTCCTTTTCAGTTACCTGCATGTGACATCCTGAAAGTTCCCTTCCGTTTGTAATGTCCTTCTTTGAAAATTCAATCTTTGTTGTGTCATCATACATTACCACCTGATTATCAATATTTTCCTTAAAGCTGTCTCCACTCTTAACATAAACCTTTGTCCTACAATTATTGCTACCACTTTCAACAAGCTTGAATGTAATGGCATCTGCAGTTACAAATCCATCTGCAGGTCTCGTTTCAGTTAATGTGTATTCCTTATCCTTAAGAAGTCCATTGATTTTTAATGCATAATCGTTATCTTTTTCGACATGAACGTTGTAATATCCCATTCTTTTAAGATTTTCATTCATCTTTACTGATGACATGTCTCCTGAAACCCAGCTTATGATTTCGTTTCCTTTGTCATCACTTATCTTTAAATGGCAATCCTTGATTTCCACTGATGATGCAATCATTCTCTTGCTGATTACTGTTTCAGTCTGATCTTCCTTAACAGTTACATTAGTCTTAACTGTTTGAGTTTCCTGATTCTTATATTCAAGGTGAACCTCATGCATTTCCCTGTCAATGTAATAGCTGTCGCTTACACTTTCCTCAAGGAAATAGTAATTACCTGAATTTAATGCCTCATTAATGAGTTGTCCCTGCTCATCCTTCTTGCCATAGCCTTCATCCATTACCGGCACATTAAATGGTATCTTTGCCACACCATTTTCATCTGTTTTGACTGTTGCGATTTTTTCACCAGCCTTTACAATCACGTTTTCCTTTCGGTCATAAATGTTATCCCTTGAATAAAATCCAAACACTGCATCAGCTATGGATTCTCCTGTTCTTGAATCCTGCTTTTGAAGTGTGATGTCTGTCTTTACAAGTTCATTGTAAACATCTACCTTTCCATCCTTGGAATTTTCAGAAACATCAAGTACATATTCATCATCCTTGTTATTCCACTTAAAGCTTAAGTCCCATGATGCCTGTTTTGGAAGAACATAACCGTGCCTTGTCTTTACTTCCTTCAATGTGTATTCACCAAGCGGTACGTTTAATGTCATTGTGCCATCATCATTTACTGTGTAGTTGCAAATGCCATTACAGTCATTTGTAAACTCAGCCTTTTCACCTGTTGTAATTGTTGCCACAACTGAATCCTTCTTAAAAAGCACTGTTCCCTGATTATCCTGTGACATGATGTCTTCTTTTGCAGTAAGTTCAAACACAACACCGTTAAGCTTTACATCATCATAATCAAATGGATTTACATTGACCTCCGTTGTTTTGTCAGTGCTGCTTAATGCTTCTTGCACCTTGTTTGAAACTACGTCAGTCTTGTCTGATGTATTATCGTTTGTTTTATTTTCTTCTACACCACTTTCATCATTTCTGCCACATAACTCCGGTCCCATCTTGTCTAATGTAAACTTTCCATAAGTCACATCATTGTAATACTCGCACTCTGCATAAAGATATTCATTTCCAAGCTCATCCTTCATTGTTTTGTATGAATTGCTGTTTATTTCAACAGTAACAGGACTCTTGTTTACCTTGTATCCTTCCGGTCCCTCGATTTCGTACACCTTGTATGATCCTGCCTTAAGCTTCTCATAGGTAATGATTTCTCCTGTTTCATCTGTTACAAATTTGTCAACGACCACCATTTTGTTACCGTTGCTGTACTTCTGTGTTACAAGAGTTTCATTTCCTTCCTTGTCTACCTTGTAAATCTGATATGTTGTGCCTTTCTTTAATACTGTCTGATGTGTCTTTGAATCCTTCTTCACGATTTTTAAATATGCCGTAAATTCAGGATTGTTTAATAAGTACTGATAAGTCTTACCGTTTTCAGTTACATTCACATAAAAGTCTGGACACTTTTCGGTATTGTCTGCTCCAATGGTCTGATGAACCACATATGTACCATATGGTAACTGTTTTGACTTGGCATAGCCGTTTAAGTCTGTTGTTAAGATGTCTCTTTCAGTGGCTTTTGCCTTGGCATAAGAGCCTGCACTTGCAAGATAAATCTGAAACTGTGCACTCTTTTCAAATGGCACAATGCCTGCAGTTCCGTTACCCATGCCCTTGATGATTGCCACATCACCCTTGATTGGCTTTTCTGAAACCTGCTTTTCAACCGAATTGTATTCTGCAGTGAATTTGGCACCGTCAGCCACAATGTCATACACCTTGTCATTCTTAAGATATCCCTTTGGCGGTGTGATTTCCTTTAGGTAATAAGTCTTTCCACATCTCATGTAGTCTGTTTCAAACTGGTAGTTCTTGTCTGTTGTATATGTATTAATAAGCTTTGTACAGGTTGCATCTGAATATACACCATACACTGCTCCTTCAAGTGTTGCATCACCCTGAGCAGTCTTGCCTGTTTCTTCATCAATCTTTACGGCAGTTAATTTCACCTTCTTGTACTTGTCCTTAAGAACAGGCTTGTATGCAAGCTTATAGTTACTATAAGTTCCTTCTGCAGTTTCAGGCCAATCACCATCATCGTTTTTAACCCAAGAATCAGCCTTAGTAAGTGTTACTGTCACTTTATTATTAGTTAAATCAGTCATCTTATTATTTCCCTTGTCTACCACAAAAGAAGTTAATAGGTTGTCGCTTCCTGAATTTACTTCCTCAATAACATATTTATTACTGATATCATTCATCTGGTCATCAAGGTCTGCTTTTTTTAATTTTTCTGCACCAGCCTTAGATAAATCAGATGCATAATTATATCCTTTATCATCCAATAGGTCTTTCATTTGCTTTTTGTCAGATGTACTCATCTTTGATAATTCATCATCAGAAACATAATAATATTTTTTTGAATTCAATACATATGTAAATCTAAATACAATTTTTCCGTTTGAATCTGTCATTACATCCTGACTAAACTTTGTTGCATCCTCATCCGCATCTTCTTTCACTGAATCTCCCCAACCATTATACTGATATGAATATAATTCCTTTATGTTTTTAGCTGTAAATCTAAAAGTAACTTTTGGAAGAGTAGTTCCATCTTCATCAACTTTTTCAAGTGTTATTCTTTGTCTATAATATCTTTTTCCACTTGTAGCTAAATATTTATATTCTTCATTAGTTGATTTTATTTGCAACAGTTTTTGAACTTCACTGTCATCCGTGGAGCCTGAATATTTCCAGATATAAATATCGCATTCCACTTTTTTCCCTACTTCAAAAATGTCCGAATATAACGTATCATCTTTATAATATCCTGTATTCTTTTTAACCTGATTAATTACACTTTTTAAATTACTTTCACTTGTGTATCCCTCTTCAACACTCCAGATAAGACACTGTGCATAAACCCAAGCCTTATTACTACCTTTTTTCACTTGATCATACCAATATCCAATCTTGGCTTCTAACTTATTCTTTGTGTTGGCATCATCACTACTAATTGTTTTTGATTCAGATTTGTAAGTGTATCCTGTATGACATGCTTTTCCCAAATCCATACAAAAAACCGGTTTTGAATCTACCTGCGTTTGAAGCCATGTTCCGCTCTCACTCTTTGAACCTATATTCACTGTTCCTAATTTTCCCAGTGATTCCAAGCTGGCAACTCCACTTGCAGCACTTACTGAAACCATTGGACAAACATTTGTTGTAATCATTACTGCAGCCAACAATCCTGCTACCATTTTTTTTATCTTCTTAAACATCTTATACCTCTTTCCTTTCTTGAAAAAGACAAAAAAATGCCTTATCAAATCACTAATGATTTAATAAGGCGTTATCTGTCATTTATTCATTTTTTACATTTTTCTTCCAGAAGTTTATCTATGTCTGCATCTGCAAACAATGCAACCCAATAATAACCTCCACTTGCTCTATAGCATGCTATCGCTCCCTTAACGTGACTCTTTGATATTAGATTTTTGTAATGAGCACTGCTTCTTTTCCATTGCTTCATCGCTTCCTTGTATGAGAAAGCTCCTTCAAGAATGTTTTCACTAGAAACATAATTTATGCCATATTCAGAATCTCCTTCCTCAATCCAAATAAACTCATCATCAATCTTATATTTTTTTGAGAAAACCTTCATTGCTGTTTCATACCATCCGTCATGGCTGTAGTTCTTGCTGATTTGCTTTGCTCTCTCCAAACAAACATTATATACATTCTCTGACCATTCAATTCTCTCTGCTCCTGCAGATTTTCTGTACTTGTTTTGAAGTTCAAATGCATTTTCAGATGCTATTCTGTCTGTGAAAGGCTTCTTAACTTTGCCCCACTTTGTTCTTGGATAAAGTTCTTTCTTTATTTTAACACTTTTCACTTTTGAAAATTGTCCATACACATTGTTTCCATTAATTTTCTTGTATGCCCTTATCCTTATCTTAACTTTTTCACCCTGAAAACAATTAGTTAATGTAAAGTAATTTTTCTTTGTTGTTTTTACTTTCTTCCAGTTTTTTGTTACCGGATAGTAAACATAAACACAGTAACCTACAACTTTCTTTTGCTTTTTCCAACTTATCTTGTAACCTACTGTATACTTTAACTTAGTTGTTGCAAGACTGGCATTCTTGATGCTCTTAAAAGTCTTGGTAACTTCTCTTGTCCTTACATTAGTCACTTTGGATATTTCTGCCGCTTCAACACTACTTGAACATATCACATTGGCGATAATCAACATTACTATAATCACATATTTAATTTTTTTAATCATGGTACCAACCCTTCTGCGCAAAATTTAAGTCCATTTATAACAAACATTTATCAACATCAATGCAGTGGTAAATACATCAACTGTTGATAGGACTATAATAGCACAACAAATCTGTAAAACAAAACTCTAGTATGGTCTTTTTTTGACCTTTTTCGAGTCTACTATGGTTCTTTTTCATTTAATCGCTTCTAAATTTTGTTCTCATTGCCAACTCCGGCATGTCATGCTGAACCAATGCCTTATAATAACTGTCAATTGTCATTGGAGCATTATATAACGTCGCTAGCAAATATTTTTTTATGTTTCTTACATCAGAGCTATTATGGTTCAGGCAATCTAAAACATATTCGATATGACTCTTGTCTAATTTACAAAATCTTGACTTTATCATTTCTGTCGAAATTCTATTGCCACTGATTATCTGATACTCCTTGTCACTTACTATTGCCTCAACCATAATGTCAACCAGATTGTCAACTTGTTCTCTGTCAGTTATGTTATTCTCAATCAGGAGGTCGTAATCAATGTTGTGTTTTATCAATTTTTGGTATGCTTCGTATTTTAGTTTTATCATATCCCTTCCCATCCTATCACCTACAGTAGGTGTGATATGATTAGATGTGATATGACTCTCATTAGTATTATTTATATTAGTATTATTTATATTAGTATTACTACTATTAGTCTTATTATTAAGTGGTGTATCATCGGTAACCTCTTGAAGTGTAAGATGTTACACCTCTGGAATCGCCGCAATTATCCTGTGAAGTTTCAATATCTTCTTTATCTCCTGAATAATCCCTTTCAATTATGAAGCTTTTTACATACAACAGGCTTGGTAAGCCTAATCCCCTTCTTTTCTTTTCAACTAAGCCAAATTCAACCAATTCATTAAGATATTTTACTGCAGTCTTCTTGCTAAAATTGAAATCTTCCATTATTTCAGCAACCTGATATATTATGTACACTCTGTTCTCGTCATCAAACCATCTGTTTTTCATTGATAGATTCATTCTGTCAAGCAGCACTCCATACAAAAGTTTTGCATTAACTGACAAATTTTCAAACATTGGATCTGTTATCATTGTCTTTGGTATCTTTATGAAATTGAATTGGTCGGCTTGGTTTCCATAATAATAATCAAATGCCATATCCTTCACTCTTCCATTTCTCCAGAAGCTGATAAATTATTTTTTCTATGTCCTTTCTCGAATATTCTTCCGGAAAGTACTTTTCTAATTTATTCTCTGGTAATATTACTTTTTTCTTTTTCCTTGGTTTCGAATCAATATTTCCAACCACATCAGAAATCTGTTCCTTGCTTTCTTTATTCATTTCTCTAATACGCTTAATTTGCTCATCATTAATGCTGTATCCCTGATTAATGTAATTTAATACTTCTTTCTGCTTTTCTTCTGATAAATCAGCAATTTTTACCGCTAACGTGATTGTTAGCTTCTTCTGATCCACCATATCCAATAATTCGGCAATCAGGTTTGTTAGTTTGACGTATCGGGTAACCTGTCTGCCTCCAAGTCCGTTGTCCTCTCCAACAATCTCACGACTTCTGTCTCCCTTTTTCCCCATGTGACTTATGGCGTCCATCTTCATCTTAAAGGCAAATGCCTTTTCACTTGGTAGTATTTCCTCTCTTTGAATGTTACTGTCAACCATAATTATTGTGGCATCATCATCCGTTAACTCCTTTATTATTACAGGCACTTTTTCAAGTCCTATTATTTCTGCAGCTCTCTTTCTTCTGTGCCCTGATATTACTTCATAGAAGTTATCCTTTTTTCTTACCAAAATGGGTGACAGTATTCCTCTTTCCCTTATTGAACTAACAAGTTCCTCCATTCTTTCATCATCCAGCACCTTAAATGGATGATTTTCAAACTCCCTTAATAAGTTAATGTCTAATTCCTTTGTTCCCTCATTTTCATTATTCACACCAAGTAATTCATCATAACTTGTTAGTTTTATCTTCTCTCCAAATTTACTCATTTTCCAAGACCTCCTCTGTTAATAATTCATAGCTCTTTGCAACTTTACTTTTGGCATCATGTGTGTATATGCTCTTGCCTACCGCACTTGTTTCTGCAGCTCTTACTGACATTGGAATCTTATTGTCAAAGATTCTTATGCTCTCTCCATATGTATTTCCCAATGCCTCGATAATGTCCTTTGTATAATTTGAACGCATGTCGACCATTGTAAGCAACAGTCCCTCAATTGTAAGACCCGGATTAATCTGTTTCTTTACTCGACTTATAGTTTTAATTAGTTGCTGTAATCCCTTAACCGGCAAATATGCCGCCTGACTAGGTATTATTACCGAATTAGCACAGGTTAATGCATTTATGGTAATAACGCCCAAACTTGGCATGCAATCAATTAATATGACATCATATTGTTCCGTCAGTTCTCCTAACAAACACTTCATTACCATTTCCCTGCTCATTACATTTACCATTGACACTTCCAAACCAGACAGTTCAATGTTTGCAGGAATGAAATCTACTCCCTCACAATGATGATGAATTAATTTTTCATAATCAATTTCTTCATCATTGATTACATCCAACATTGCATTTGCCAATGTATAATCAAGTTCATCCGGTTCATTTATACCTAAGCAGATTGATGCACTTCCTTGGGGATCTGCGTCCACTATCAACACTCTTTTTCCTTTTCTCACTAAACCTATTCCTAAATTCACTGCGGTTGTGCTTTTTCCACAACCGCCTTTCTGATTTGCTATTGCAATTATCTTACTCATATACTTCCTCCTATACTTCCCTAAATTTCTCTAAATACTTCTCAAAGATTTCGCAATTCACCAACACAATCCCATTAACCTTATAGGTTGCTTTTGCTTCTTTAGCTAATTTTTCAAACTTGCTATGTCCCATACTATACAGTTCTGCACCTTCTTTATATCTAACAAATTTCTTTGCTAATGCCTTTGTTTCTCTTACTGTTCCTGCTTTATTAATCATTTTTCTTCCTCCTTCAATCTAATTTCTCTGATATGTTGCTCTAAAATGTGTCTGTTAACCCTTACCATTTTGCCAATTTTATAAACTGCTCCTGATTCTCTGCATATTCTTATAAAAGGTTTCATTCCCATCTTGTAATACTCTGCTCCTTGCTTAAAAGTAATAAAGTCTCTCTGCAACATATCAATGTCCTGTTCGTCAATGTCATATGAATACATCCAAATATTTCCACTCATATTTTGTTCTCCTCCTATTTCTTTGCCGGTTCGTGAAATTGCTCTAAATATTCATTGAAAATATCTCTGTTTATTAATACATATCCATCAATTCTGTAAATAGCCCCAGCCTTACTTGCCAATTCAAACAATTTTTTATGTTGAATACTATAAACATGTTCTGCTTCCTGATATCTTAAAAACTTCTTTTCAAGATTTCTTCTTTTTTCCTTAACTTCTCTAATTGGCATAAATTCTTGTTTTCTTTCCATAATAAATCTCCTTAATAAAATTTGAGCCTATGCAAAATAGCAACAAAAAAGACACTTTTTAAAAATTGCTTTTTAAAAAGTGTCCTAATTAGGATTAACTATTATATAGTTATTTGACAGTTACGTATCCCATATTGATGCATAACTCTTCGTATTAATTTTCTGATTTGATGTCAATTTGATGTCAAATTTAATTTAAGCCTCTACAATCCCTTTATTTATGGGCTTTATTTATCCAACTGCTTCATTGTCGGGAATAATAAAACATCTCTGATAGCTGCTGCGTTTGTAAGTAACATACACATTCTATCAATACCAAATCCGATACCGCCTGTAGGTGGCATACCAATTTCAAGTGCGTTCATAAAGTCTTCGTCAGTTGTATTAGCCTCTTCATCACCAAGTGCTAATAATTCTTCCTGAGCCTTAAATCTTTCTCTCTGGTCAATTGGATCGTTAAGCTCTGAATAAGCGTTAGCCATTTCCCAACCATTCATGAAAAATTCAAATCTTTCTACATATTCAGGGTTTTCAGGTTTCTTCTTTGTTAAAGGAGAAATTTCAATTGGATGATCCATAATAAATGTAGGCTGTACTAAGTGTTCTTCAACAAATTCTTCAAAGAATAAGTTTAAGATATCACCCTTCTTGTGGTGTTCTTCAAATTCAACATGATGTTCTTTTGCAAGTTCTCTAGCCTGTTCAACTGTTTCAACTTCATTCCAGTCAACACCGGCATACTTCTTAACTGCATCAACCATTGTAAGTCTTTCAAAAGGCTTGCTTAAATCCATTTCAATGCCATTATATTCAATCTTAGCACTTCCACAAACTTTTTCAGCAAGATGTCTGTAAAGATTTTCTGTTAAATCCATCATGCCGTGGTAGTCTGTGTATGCCTGATATAATTCCATAAGTGTAAATTCAGGGTTGTGTCTTGTATCAACACCTTCGTTACGGAATACTCGTCCAATTTCATAAACTCTTTCAAGACCACCAACGATAAGTCTCTTAAGATAAAGTTCCAATGAAATACGAAGCTTAACATCTTCATCTAAAGCATTAAAATGTGTTTCAAATGGACGTGCTGCTGCACCGCCTGCATTGTGTACAAGCATAGGTGTCTCAACTTCCATAAATCCCTGTCCGTCTAAGTATTTTCTGATTTCACTGATAATCTTTGATCTCTTAATAAATGTTTCCTTAACTTCAGGATTCATAATAAGGTCAAGATATCTCTGACGGTATCTAAGGTCTGTATTTGTAAGACCATGATGCTTTTCAGGAAGAATCTGAAGACTCTTTGAAAGAAGAGTAACTTCTGTAGCGTGAATACTCTTTTCACCTGTCTTTGTTACAAAAGGATATCCCTTAACACCAACGATATCACCGATATCCATCTTCTTGAAATCCTTGTATTCTTCAAAAGGTTCATCACCTAATTCATTTCTTGCAACATAAACCTGAATATTTCCTGTTTTATCCTGAACATTACAGAATGAAGCTTTACCCATTACACGCTTAAGCATAATACGACCTGCAATTGAAACAAGCTTTGCAGGATCTTTAACAAGCTTTCCTTCTTCATCATGTTCACATTCAAACTTTTCAAAGTTATCCTTAATCTCTGTAGTATGGTTTGTTACATCATACTTTGTAATCTGGAAAGGATCCTTTCCTCTTTCCTGTAAATCAGCAAGCTTCTCACGACGCACCTTTAAAAGCTGATTAACGTCAACCTGCTGTTCATTCTTATTCTGCTGTGCCATTTTCTTAAACTCCTTAAAGTAGTATAATTTATTTCTTTTTCTTAATATCAAGAACTTTATATTTTGATACTGTATCGCCCATTTCAACCTCTACAATATCTCCAACTTCGTGTCCAATAAGTGCATGACCTAATGGTGATTCGTTAGAAATCTTTCCACTTAAGCTGTTTGTCTGTGTTGAACCAACAATGCTGAACTCAAGGTCTTCATCATATTCGAAATCATGAATGATGATATGACATCCAACGTTAATCTTTGTATCATCAATATCAGCTTCAGCTACAACTTCAACATTTTTAAGAATCTTTTCAATATCTTCGATTCTTGCTTCAATGTCTCTCTGTTCATCTTTAGCTGCATCGTATTCAGCGTTTTCTGATAAGTCCCCCTGCTCTCTGGCTTCCTTAATCTTCTGTGCTACTTCTTTACGTTTATTTACCTTTAAATCTTCTAATTCTGCTTCTAATTCCTGAAGACCTGCATATGTCAATATATTCTTCTTTGCATCTGCCATGTTTACTTCCTCCATCTACATGTTCGTTCATAGTTTTACACTTTATAATAGCCCAACCACCATTTATTGTCAATGTTAAAGCCCCGAAAAAGTGTACAAAAAGCCTATAAAACCTTATAATTTTGATTTAATTAGCTCCTCTAGAGACTGCCAGTCCACAATCTCATTGCATCTGCGTCTAAGCTCTGCAGAATGTGGCAAGCCCTGTGTATACCAGGCTATGTGTTTTCGCATTTCCCTAACTGCTGTATATTCACCTTTGTAATCAATAAGCATTCTTGCGTGTTTCAAAACCATATCGCGTACTTCTGTTGAAGACGGTTTATCTACAATAATTCCATTTTCAAGATACTCTTTTATCTGTTTAAAAATCCATGGATTTCCTCTTGCGGCTCTTCCAACCATTAACCCGTCACATCCGGTATATTCTTTCATTGCCTTTGCATCTTTTGCGGAAAAAATATCACCGTTACCAATTACAGGAATTTTCACAGCCTCTTTTACCTCTTTAATCACGTCCCAGTCTGCTTTTCCGCTGTAATACTGCTCCCTTGTTCTTCCGTGAACGGCAATTGCTGATACGCCGCAGCTTTCCGCAATTCTTGCAATCTCAGGTGCCTGAATTTCACCGTCTTTAAAGCCCTTTCTAACCTTTATTGTAACAGGCTTCTTTATTGCCTTAACCATTTTTGTAAGAATCTCTTCCACAAGTTTAGGCTGCGTAAGCAAATAAGAACCTTCATGATTGTTAACAATCTTAGGCACCGGGCACCCCATATTAATATCAATAAAATCACAAGGACCTTCTGCAACCTTTGCACCGATTTCCGCCATAATGTCAGGATCAGAGCCAAAAAGCTGAACAGCTATTGGATGCTCAGCCTTATCAATATTTAATAATATGTTTGTATTTTTATTTTTATACAAAATAGCTTTGGCACTTACCATTTCCGTGTAAAGCATGCCACATCCCTGCTCTTTGCAAAGCAGACGAAATGGCAGGTCCGTTACACCTGCCATTGGTCCCAATGCCAAACTATTTTCAATTTCAACATTGCCTATTTTCATAATTAATCTCCAAGCTTATTTATTATTCTTGTTCTTCTCGTAAATAATTCTCATTCCCTGAAGAGTTAATTCCTTGTCATATATGTCTATTTTGTCTGTATTCTGCCATATTATTCTTCCAAGACCACCTGTAGCAACAACCTTAACATCTGTAAGACCGCTTTCCTCTTTCATCTTTTCAATAATATATTCTGTCTGACCGATGTATCCATAAACAATACCTGCCTGCATACATGAAATTGTATCCTTAGCTAAAATGCTTTCAGGCTTTTTGATTTCAATTTCAGGGAGCTTAGCTGTTTCATTCCATAAAGCCTTTGTGCAAATCTTTATTCCCGGCGAAATAACTCCTGCTTCAAAAGTACCGTCAGCTCCAACCAAATCATAAGTTGTAGCTGTGCCAAAATCTATTACAATACAAGGTCCGCCATATAATTCATATGCTGCCACAACATCCACAAGACGGTCTGAACCAAGTTCCCTCGGATCAGTTCTCTTAACTCTTATTCCTGTCTTTGTCCCCGGACCTACAATTATAGGCTTTATTCCAAAATACTTAATAATACCATTATTTAAAGAATACATAACTTTAGGAACTACCGATGAAATAATAACATCCTCAATCTCGTTAATATTAATATTCTTTCTCGCTATTAATTCGGCTATTGTTGAACCATATTCATCAGATGTTTTCACCATCTGGGTATTCATTCTAAATGTGGCAAATACCTTATCCTCCTTAAATAGTCCAAGTGTTATATTAGTATTTCCAACATCAACAGTAAGTAACATTATATTTCTTCTCCCAATACAAAAACTTTATAGTACATTTCTAAAGATTCCAGTAAATCTCTTTTTTCCATTTGCATCTGTCTTATCTTTAGTCCACAGCCAATATCATCATATAACAAATCTCCTTCATCAGCTTCTGTTATAATCTGAAGATTGCCTTCCTCATCATATTCTAGAACAAGTATTCCGCCAACTTCCTCCGTAAAAAGAACACACATAATCTGCAATTCCTGTTTAATCTGTTCCGGCAGGTTGGAAAACTGCTCATTTAAATAATATTTTTTGTCGTATGCGTTAGCACCGCACAATACCATTTTCTCGTTAAACATATTTCTTCCTTATTAGTAAAAATTAAATTAAGTCTTAATCCTTAATAACTTCAGCCAAAGCCTTTACTGAACCGGCAATTCCCTGAATTTCAGATGGAATAATAATCTTTGTAGCCTGACCGTCTGCTGCTGCTGCAAAAGCTTCAAGACTCTTAAGTGTAAGAACTGCCTCATCAGCTCCTGCTTCCTTAATGGCTTTGATACCGTCTGCTGTAGCTTTCTGGACACTAAGAATAGCCTGTGCCTCACCTTCAGCTTCAAGGATTCTCTTCTTCTTTTCTGCGTCGGCCTTAAGAACTGCTGCCTGATTGTCAGCTTCAGCATTAAGAATAGCTGCTTCTTTCTTACCTTCTGCAATAAGAACTGCTGATTTCTTCTCACCTTCGGCTCTAAGAATCTGTTCACGCTTTTCACGTTCAGCTCTCATCTGTTTCTCCATTGCTTCCTGAATATCTCTTGGTGGAATAATGTTCTTAAGCTCAACTCTGTTAACCTTAATTCCCCAAGGATCCGTTGCAACGTCTAATTCTGTACGCATCTTAGCATTGATTGTCTCTCTTGAAGTAAGAGTTTCATCAAGTTCAAGATCACCTACAATATTTCTAAGTGTTGTAGCTGTTAAAGACTTAATAGCCACAATTGGATTTTCAACACCATAAGCATAAAGCTTTGGATCTGTAATCTGATAGAAAATAATTGTATCTATCTGCATTGTAACATTATCTCTTGTAATAACAGGCTGTGGTTCAAAGTCTGCAACCTGTTCCTTCAAATTAACTTTTCTTGATACTCTATCCAAAAATGGAATTTTGAAATGAAGTCCCACTGACCATGTTTCTTTGTAAACACCTAATCTTTCAATAACAAATGAATGCGCCTGTGGCACAATCTTTACACATGTTGAAACCAATACGATTGCCAACACGATTAAAATAATAAAAAATATCATATTCTACCTCCTTGTATACTAGGCCTTTCTGACCATAGCTTTTACCCCTTCTACGGACACAACTGTAACTAATGAATCTTTAGGAATAATCTCTCCATCTACACTTCTGGCTGTCCACTCCATACCGTCTACCTTAATCATTCCTTTTGCGTTAATGTTATCAATTTCCACAACAACTTTTCCCTGTTTACCTGCCATTGATTCAACATTAGTCTTTTCAGCTTTGTTGTTTACATACTTAATGGCAAATGGTCTTATAAATATTAATACCACCATGGTAACTACCAGAAAAACAACTGCCTGAACAACCCAGTTTGCTCCAAGCAATGCTGCCACACATCCGGCTAAAGCTCCAATGGCAAACCATATACAGGTAAGACCAAGTGATACCAACTCAAGTGCTGCAAAAACAACAAACACTACAAGCCAAGCAATATAGCTCATACTCATCTTCCTTTCATTTCATTTTATGCAATTTTATCATCTAAACGCAAAAAAATAAACCCTAAGTATATTTTATTTTATACATTATACTCAAGATTTATTATCCTACATAAATATTAATCTGCTGATTGGGCAAACTCTGCTTTGATATAACCATCATTACCCTGATAGTTGACTAAAACCCAGTCCCCTTCTTTTCCAAGAACGTAGAACTCATCGCCTGTTGATGCCATTCCAAGCACTGAACTGTCTGCTGAAGCTTCCTCTCTTACATACAACGTATCTGCCGTAATCTTAATTCTTCCGCCTAATTCAAGGTTATTTTCCCCTGTTGTAGTGGTTTCAGGCTCTGTTGTCTCAGCTTCGACTGATGTTGTACTCTCAACTGCCTCTTCTGTTGTAACTACCTTCTTCTTTGATTTCTTGGTTGTTTCCTCAGCCTTAGCTGCAACCTTGTCTGTATTGCTATTGTTAACTCTGATTGACTCTGTTGATGCCATCTGAGCTGTATCTACATATTCAATCTTATTATTTCTGCTAACTGCTGCAGCTATTGTAATAATTGCTGCCATAACAAAAATGCCGGCGTACATAAGATTATTAACATTTCTGTATAATCTTCTCTTTCTGTTTCTCTCTATTCTCTTTTTTCTCTCTAATCTATTGCTATCCATTAATGGTTCCTTCTCTGATTTTTCGAATTTTCCTGTCAAATTTCGTCATCGTCTTTAAAAATTGTAACAAATATTACAGTCTATGTCAATTTTTTGTCATATATTTTATGCCTAAAATGCTTAATTTTTTTCAGCTAATTTTTTTCTTTTATTGTTAGATTTTAACATTTAACTTTTTAATTAAATTTTTATTAACCAATTCCTTATTAAAAGCATATATTAGTTAATATATCTTGTAATATTTTCATAAACTTTTTCCCAAAGATTGCATATTTTTCACAAAAGTTGTATTATTGTGAGGTATGCATTTATTATTTTGGTTGATAAATTTCTTAACTTGACATTACGGACTTAGTATCGACCTACCATTATAATTAACAAATATATAAGTTAATTGTAAATTCGGGATCTGTATTAAATATGGAAGATACGGAAATTAGTTTTCCCGAAAGTTTGTTAAGGAGGAATTTTGTTATGGCAAACACAAAGAAAAAAACAACACCTGTTGCTACTAAGAAAGACAATACAGTAGAGATTCCTGTAGTAGCAGCAATGACTAAAGCTGAACCTAAGAAAGAAGCTAAGGTTGAAGCTAAGAAAGAAGCTGAAGTAAAAAAAGCTGAACCTAAAAAAGTTGAAAAGGCTGTAGAAGTTAAGACTGTAGCTAAGAAAGAAGATAAGGCACCTGCTAAGGCTGCTACAAAAGCTGCTGAAAAGAAACCGGCTGCCAAGAAAGCTACAACTACTAAGAAAGCAGCTACAACTGCTAAAAAGACACCTGCTAAGGCTGCTAAAGTTGAAAACAACATTTATGTTCAGTTCTCAGGTATGGAATTTGATACTGCTGCAATCGAAAAGGCTGTAAAGGCTGATTACACAGCAAAGAATGGTAAGAAGGATATGAAGTCAGTTTCTATCTACATTAAGCCTGAAGACATGAAAGCTTATTACGTAATCGACGGAATTATTGGTGACGTAGCTTTATAATTCCTACATATACTAAAGATATCAGGAGAGTCGCATTTGTGCGGCTCTTTTTTTCACTAATTCATGCACCGCTTGTAGTAACGCGTAAAATGATAAAATCAATGTGTTTGAAGGTGTTTTTTCTCTGCCGACACAATATAAATCAAATAAAAAGAGAGCACAACTTGTATGCTCCCTTCGATGTTCTTTAGATATGTTTCTATTATTCGCCGTCTACGCTTACTACGAAATCATTTAATTTCTTTGCAAGTACATCTGCATCCAGTCCGTGTACAATACATGCTTCTTCCAATGTTTCTCCCTGTGATGCAGGGCATCCTACGCAGTGCATTCCTTCATTTAAGAGGATTGGAATACAGCCCATGTTTACGTTTATGATATCTTTGATTATCATGTCTTTTGTTATCTTTGCCATATTTTTTACTTCCTTATTTTAATTTTGTTCTGATTTTTGCCTTTCTATAATTATTTTTCAATAATTATGTTTTTTAGCATTTTTCAGGTTCCGGATAGTCTACTCCAAATGTTTCTACTGTTACTTTTTTCATTACCTGTGGTTCTAATGGTTTGTCCATTCTGTCTGTTGCCACGTCTGCAATTTTGTTTACTACCTCTATTCCTTCGATTACCTTGCCAAATGCAGCATACTGACCATCAAGGTGAGGTGATGTCTGGTGCATTATGAAAAACTGTGATCCGGCTGAATTTGGCATCATTGTACGTGCCATTGAAAGTACGCCCGGTTCATGCTTTAAGTCGTTCTTGAAGCCGTTCTGTGTAAATTCGCCCTTAATTGAGTATCCCGGTCCGCCAATACCTGTTCCTTCAGGATCTCCACCCTGAATCATAAAGCCTCTGATTACTCTGTGGAAAATAATTCCATCATAGTATCCTCTGTTTACAAGGCTGATAAAGTTGTTAACTGTGTTAGGCGCAACTTCAGGATAAAGTTCAGCTTTCATAACATCTCCGTTGTTCATTTCAATTGTTACTATTGGATTTTTTTCTGCCATTTTAATATCTCCTTTAACTTTTACATTTTGTTCATATTTCTTTTACACGTAAAACACTCTTTTTTCACGTTTTAAAATTATAATACAAACATAAACAAAAGAAATTAATCATTTGTTTATGTTTTTTCATAATTTTTTTGAATCGGATTTAATCCGATTCCCTCCCTTTTTTATTATTAGAATATATTTGCGGAAAGGATGCGTGCGTTGCATCCTTTTTGCACGGAAAGAGTTTCACGAAACGTGAAGCTCTTTTTTCATTTTTATCCATAAATCTGTCTGCAAATAATGTATGCCATATAGAATGCATAAATTATTACAAGAAAGATTCCTTCTTTCTTCTTAATTGTTCTCTGTGTTGATGCAACAATAAACACGATAATTGTGGCAGCCAATGAAACTATTATGTCCACGAAGTTCATTGCCGTAACTCCAACTGATGAAATTGCCGCTGATAGTCCAAGTACTAAAAGAATGTTTGAAATGTTTGAACCTACAACATTTCCTATTGCAAGGTCTGCCTCTCCCTTGGAAGCTGCAACTGCTGATGTTACAAGTTCAGGAAGTGATGTTCCCATTGCTACAATTGTAAGTCCTACCAATGTTTCAGACATTCCTGCTGCAAGAGCCAGACTCTTTGCGCTGTCTACAACAACCTGTCCTCCTACCGCTATGGCAATTGCACCACCAACTATGAAAATTGCACTTTTTCTTTTTGAAAGCATTATAACTTCATCGGTACCATCTTCTTCTGTTCTTTCTTTTAAAGCATAACTTACAGTCCAGGCTATAAATCCTACGAAAAGTACAAGCAATAATATACCATCAATTCTGTTAACATTTCCTACCATTGTTGATCCATTTTCAAATAAGAAAATGTTGTTTTTCTTAATTATTCCTCCAAACCATAAAATATCTCCTGCCAAAAATATTAACAGTACTGATATTATAAGCAAAAGTGGCATTTCTCTTTTTAGTATGGATTTTTTTACTAACATATCTTTAAATAATGCAGTAATACCAATTACCATCAAAAGATTAAATATGTTAGAACCTACCACGTTTCCAAGTGCTATGGCATTAGAATGCTTAACTGCTGCAAATGTACTTACTGCAAGTTCTGGCAGGGAAGTTCCAACTGCCACAATTGTAAGTCCGATTACTATTGATGGTACTCTAAGTCTCTTCGCCACTGCACAACTTCCGTCTACAAAATAGTCTGCTCCTTTTATAAGAAGCACAAATCCTACTAATAATAAAATAATATCTAATATTGTTTTCATTTATTCACCTTTTCTTTTTAATCGCATAGATATTATTTTATACAATTATTGGCATTTATGCAACATATATAGCTCATTATTTCACCTTTACCAATCACAGGTGAAATAAGATTTTTTAACATTATAGCACAAAAAATAGGGATACCGTCTTTACTCAAAAACAGTATCCCTACTTTATTTGTATTGCTCTAACAAAATTATTCTATTGTTATTGCCTTTTATTTATCGATTTCATATACTAAATCACCATATGTAGGCATTGGCCATACTTCCTTAGGCATAATTACTTCAAGCTCATCTACAGGCTTTCTTAAAGCTGCCATAGCTGCCATTACGTCGTCCTTGTATGATATTGCAATTGCCTTACTGTCATCCTTAGCTTTTGCTTCTTCTACAATTTCAGCAAGTGCTGTTGTAGCTTTCTTTGTTTCTGCTAACTTAGCTGAGATTTCTCCTAATAATCCAGCCTGAACTGATGCGTCAGCTCCTGCTTCCTTAACAGCGATAACCGTATCAGCAAGATCCTTTGTATATTTTGTAACTGCCGGCATAATGATTCTGTTTGACATTTCAACCATTGTTAATGCTTCAATGTTACGTACGCCTGCATACTGTTCAAAAAGAATTTCTTTTCTTGCTTCCAATTCAGCCTTTGATAAAATGTTGAATTTCTCGTACATTGCAACTGTTGTATCGTCTACTAATGCAGGGATTGCATCAACGATTGATCTGCAGTTAGGAAGTCCTCTCTTTTCAGCTTCAATTGGCCATTCTTCTGAATATCCGTTACCGTTAAATACGATTCTTGCATGTTCTTTCATTAACTTAGCTGTATATTCTTCAACTGCCTTATCGAAATCTGCTGCTCCTTCAAGGGCATCGCAAGCTTCGCTAAATGCTTCTGCCATCATTGCGTTAAGCACTGTATTTGTATCACCAATTGAGTTAGATGAAGCAACCATTCTAAATTCAAATCTGTTACCTGTGAATGCAAAAGGTGATGTTCTATTTCTATCTGTAGGATCTTTTTCAAGTACAGGAAGTTTCTTAATACCAAATTCAAGTGTTCCTGATGAAAGACTTGAAGTAGCCTTACCGTTCTTAAGAATCTGCTCTACAATATCTCCAACCTGATCACCAAGATACATTGAAATAATTGCTGGAGGTGCTTCGTTAGCTCCTAATCTGTGATCGTTACCTGTATTTGATGCTGCAAGTCTTAATAATACTGCATGTCTGTCAACTGCTGCCATTGTGCAGGCAAGTACTAACTGGAATAATTTATTTTCTTCAGGTTTCTTACCTGGCTTAAACAAGTTAATTCCGTCATCAGTTGTAAGTGACCAGTTATTATGTTTACCTGAACCATTGATTCCATCAAATGGTTTTTCATGTAATAAACATACAAGACCATGCTTTGTAGCTGTTTTCTTTAATACGTCCATTACTAAAAGGTTATTGTCTAATGCTACATTTGAAATTGAAAAAATTGGTGCAATTTCATGCTGAGCAGGTGCAACCTCGTTATGTTCTGTTTTTGCTGTAATACCTAATTTCCATAACTGAACGTTAATATCTTCCATAAAAGCTTTTACTCTAGGCTTAATTGCTCCAAAGTAATGGTCGTCCATTTCCTGTCCCTTAGGAGGCATTGCTCCGAAAAGTGTACGTCCTGAATACATAAGGTCCGGTCTCTTTAAATATTTTTCTCTGTCTACTAAGAAGTATTCCTGTTCAGGTCCTACATAAGAGAAAATTCTCTTAGTATCCTGATCACCGAATAATCTCATAAGTCTTACACCCTGCTTACTTACTGCATGCATTGCTTTAAGTAATGGTGTCTTTGTATCAAGTGATTCCCCTGTATATGAGCAAAACGCCGTTGGAATACAAAGGGTATCTTCTTTAACATAAACAGGTGATGTAATATCCCATGCTGTATATCCTCTTGCTCCGCAAGTAGCTCTTAAACCACCTGAAGGGAAAGATGAAGCATCAGGTTCACCCATTAATAAATCTTTTCCTGTAAATGTGTTTTCGATTTTTCCATCTATTGGAACAGAAGCAAATGAATCATGTTTTTCAGCTCCTACTGAAATTACATATGGCTGGAACACATGTGTAAAGTGTGTAGCACCTTTTTCCAACGCCCATTCCTTCATTGCCTGTGCAACCACATCTGCTAAATCTTCTGTGATTTCACCGCCTTCGTACATAAGTTTCTTAACTGTTTCGTAATCGCTCTTTGGTAAACGAACTTTCATTACTGCATCGTCAAATACGTTTTCCCCAAAAACTTTTTCAATGTTTACTCCCATAGTTCTGTTCCTTTCCTATACAACAAATTTTTCGTCCGCTATAATAAATATAATTAACAATTTCATCTTAAAGTTTTATAAATGGCATTTATGATAGTAAATACACTAATGAACGTCACTTATAAAAAAAGGACACTTCTCCAAACTTCATTTTTGAAGAACGTCCTTGTCCTTAATCTCATTTAGCGGTTGAGCTTTTTTGCTCTGTACGTGTCATAACTTACATCATTTCTTTACAAAAATCAATAGCATATGAGTATTTATCTAATTTTTTAAACCTTTTTCTTAATAAAATTAAGTGAAAGTCCCTAATCCACAACTTCTTCCCCTCTGTACATACAAACAAGCTGTCTGTTTCCATAGTCGTCCACACATGTTGAACACATAATAATCTTGTCATCCGTCGTTGGCTTTCTTGTATCAAACTTGTATGTGCTCTTGCTGTAAACTCTGTCAATCCAGCTCTGGAAATCGCTTTTATTTTCAAAACCATACTGGTAAATCTTCTCATCAACGTCTTTTCCCGAAAAAACAGAGAAAACATAATAAATGTAATGCTTACGACCAATATAAATATCAAAAGTCGGATGTTTCTTGCAGAAATCCTTATCTCTAAAATTCATAATTTCTTTAAACATAGAACCGTCAAGCATATTGTGACCATACAAAATACACATGTCTCCTTCAAGACCTGCTGTTCTATAGTCAATAAAAATCGCACCTGCTCCATTATAAATCTTGTCTGCACCATGCTTTAAATAATACTTGTTATCACTATGTTCAAAAATCGGATACTGTATTCTTGTACCGTCTAACTTAATATACCCCTTTGCCTCATCATTATACTTAAGCATGGCATCATAGTTCCAAACCCACTTCTTGCTATCAGCACTGTAGTTTAAGGTGTCTGAACTTGAACTGTTTGAACTTGTGGTGCTTGAGCCTGTGTTTGAAGTATTGGAATTTGTGCTGTTGGCAGTTAAATTGCTGCCTGAAACCTCGCTATTATTTAAAGCTTTGTTTCCATTTAAACCGACACTACTATCTGAGCCTGTATTCCCTTTAGCATCCTGTACAAACATATCGTTAAGACTTGCATACTTCTTCTCATCATCCTTGTAATTCAAATAAGATTCTGTCAGGCTGTAAGACGCATAAATCAAGGCTACTCCTGCCGCAATAATCACAAGAAATCTTACAGCATTATAAATCTTTGCAAACTTCTTAGACTTAGGTGATAAGTCATCCAAGCTTGGTTTTTTCCCTTCAATTGTTGTAGAATTTTTTTCATCTGTTTCAATTGATTTATTATTTTCTGTTTTTTCAGATTCTATTTTTGTATTCTGTTCTTTTCCTAATTCTTTTTTGTTAGTTTTCATATCATAACCTTTCTTAGTAAAGTATAAATACTTTTTAAACTTTAATCAAGAATTATATAAGTGATTTTTGATTATATTATCTAACATAGCAAAATAATCAATTATATCATTATGTATAGGAATCTCCTCCTGCCAAAAGAAAAACCCCGGCTTTTGCCGGGGCATGTATTCTTGCTTTATTTTTGTATGGATTATTCAGCTTTTCCAACTGAACCGAAAAGTTCCATTTTTTCTTTTACTGTTGCTTTGATTGCTTCAGCACCTGGTGCAAGTAACTTACGAGGATCGAATCCCTTTCCTTCTAAGTCCTTACCAGCTTCGATGTATTTTCTTGTAGCTTCAGCAAATGAAAGCTGACATTCTGTATTAACGTTAATCTTTGAAACGCCAAGTGAGATAGCTTTCTTAATCTGGTCTGCAGGAATTCCTGTACCACCATGAAGAACTAATGGCATATTACCAACTTTTTCACTAACTGCTGCTAATGTTTCAAAGCTTAATCCTTCCCAGTTTGCTGGATATTTACCATGAATGTTACCAATACCTGCTGCTAACATAGTTACTCCTAAATCAGCAATAGCCTTACATTCATCAGGATCTGCACATTCACCCCTACCGATAACACCGTCTTCTTCACCACCGATTGAACCAACTTCTGCTTCAAGTGACATACCGTGTTCGTTAGCGATTTTAACTAATTCTTTAGTCTTTTCGATGTTTTCTTCGATTGGATAATGTGAACCGTCGAACATGATTGATGAAAATCCTGCTTCAACACACTTTAAACATCCTTCATATGAACCATGGTCTAAGTGAAGAGCAACTGGAACTGTAATTCCAAGTTCTTCCATCATTCCGTTAACCATTCCTACTACTGTCTTGTATCCTGTCATGTACTTTCCAGCACCTTCAGATACACCTAAAATAACAGGGCTCTTTAATTCTTCTGCTGTTAAAAGAATTGACTTTGTCCATTCAAGGTTGTTGATATTAAACTGACCTACTGCATAGTGGCCTGCTTTAGCTTTTTCTAACATTTCTTTAGCTGATACTAACATAATGTACCTCCGTAAAATTCATTTATTGTTAATTTTTAAACAACTGCTTATATTATAACCCATTTTAGTAGTATTGCAACACTAATATTCGCTAATATAACTATGTTTTTGCACTTTTATAAAATTATTGTGAAGTTTGTTCTCTACTTTAGTTATTAGGATACAAATGAGAAACATCCAAATAATCAGGAATTCCTCTCTCATACTTAACAACCGGTTCCCCAAGAATAAGCGGATATGCGTAATCAACAAAATCCTGTGTTACATCATTTCCTCTTTCGTTAATCCATTCTCTTGGAACATGTTTTACAAGGCCTGCCACATTTTTAACATCTGTGTCTCCCATTTTAACACTATATGGTTCGTTAGCTTTTCTGATTGCTGTAACCATAACGCCTGACTTGCCCTCAAGTGCAGTTTCAACTGCGTGACGCCCAAGTCTGAATGCTTCGCCAATATCTGTAATAGAAGACATATGTGCAGCACATCTTTGCAAAATATTAATTTCAACAGAACGGACCTTTACCTGAAGATTCTGCTTAATAATATATTCTAAGCACTTTCCTGTTCCGCTTAACTGGCTGTGTCCAAAAGTATCTTCCACTGCAGATGTGGCACTAATGTACTTCCCTTCTGCATTTTTGATTCCCTCTGAAACAGCAATTACAACGTTATTGTATTTCTTAATTGCCTCTCTTACATCTTCAATAAACTGAGCCTCATCGAAAGCAACTTCCGGCAAATAAATAAGATGAGGTGCATGATTATATTTATTTCTTGCAAGGACTGAAGCCCCTGTAAGCCACCCTGCATCACGTCCCATAATTTCTACAATAGTTACGCTGTTAATTGGATAAATTGATGTGTCGTGACCTATTTCCAGTAAAGTAGATGCCACATATTTTGCTGCTGAACCATAGCCCGGTGTATGGTCTGTAATACACAAATCATTATCAATAGTCTTAGGAATACCAACTATCTTAACATCCTTTCCAACAGCTTTTGCATATGTGTTAAGCTTGTCTACCGTGTCCATAGAATCATTTCCGCCAATATAGAAAAATGCATCTATTTCATATGTTTCAAACTTATTAAAAATATATGCATATGGTGCATCGTCTTCTGTATAATCAGGTAACTGATATCTACATGAACCTAAATACATAGAAGGTGACTTTTTTAACAATTCAATAAACATAGGCACCTGTTCAACTTTTTCAGTCAAATCCATAAGGCATCCATTTAAAAGTCCCTGTACACCATTAAGAGAGCCGTAAACCTTGTCAAACTTTTTGCTGTCGATTGCTCCCTGAATTACTCCCGCCAAGCTTGAGTTAATAGCCACAGTCGGTCCACCAGACTGTGCAACTAAACAATTTCTCATAATTACCTCCAAAACTTTATTCCACGAAACCTAGTATACCCCAGTTTCTGACAAAAACCAACAGTTATATTTCTTCTATACAAAATATAATACCCGGGAAATCTTGTTTGTTACCTTTCTGATTTCCCGGGTTATTACCATAGTATTGAGTTTTTCTGGGTTTTGTTGCTGTTAAGCCATTATAATCTTAGTTTATTTCATTAAGTCTGTTTGTGATTTTCCATACACTTTTTTTCCATTAACATATGTGTATGGAGTTACCTTAACATAGACTCTCTTTATATTGTAAACATTTTTAACTTTCTGCTTAACTGTTACAGTTGTTTTTGTTTCATTTACTTTTACATTTTTAACATTCTTTTTGAACTTCTTGTCTGTTGCAACTTTTACTTCATAACCGCTTATGCCTTTAACCTTAGCCCATGAAGCCTTTACTTTAAGATAATTTTTCTTGTCTCTTTTAAAATTATTTATCTGTACACTTGTTTTGTTATACTGTGCTCCTAATCTGTAATCCAAAACTACATTAGAAGTGTTATCAAATACGCCATTGGCAATATCTGTCTTTCCTTCAATTACAAACTTTTCCAAAGAATCGCAGCCCAAAAATGCATTAAAATCTATTTTTTGTACATTTGACGGAATTGTAATTGTTGTCAATTTTGTATTTTGAAATGCATACTTTCCAATACTCTTTACATTTTTTCCTATTGTTACACTTTCAAGGTTTCTGCAATCCCAAAAAGCACCCTCATTTATTTTTTCGATATTATCAGGAATCACAATATTTTTTAATTTATAACATGCATCAAACATTCCCTCTGGGATTTCTTTTATATTTGTTGGAATTGTAACTTTTTCAAGTGCACAACTTGAGAAAACATTTTTGCCCCATTTTGTAATAGTATTAGGTATTTCAATTTCCTTTATATTACATTCGAAAAATGCATAATCACCTATTTCTGTGAGATTCTTTGGCAATGTAACTTTTTCAAGGTTATATCTGCTAAAGAACGCTCTGTCTTCTATTACTTTTACAGTATCAGGAATAACAATCTCCTTTGCAATCTTGCTGTCAGGATTGTATCCTTCGCCTTTTATAACATTGTTGGCAATTGTTGTAATTCCTTCAGGAACAACAAGTTTTTCACTTTTTCCTTCATAGCCTATTAAAACGTTGTCCTTTGAAATATACATTCCATTCTCAACTTTGATACTTGGAACCTGCTTTGCAATATTTTCCCATGTAGAAAGGTTTGTACGGTTGCAAAGGTTCACAACACTTTCTCCATCTAAGTCTGCGCCTGAAATTACTATATCCTTTCCAATATCAAATCTTTTATGATAATCTCCTGCCTGATATGCATTATAATCAATCTTCTTAACTGATGCCGGAATCCTTATCTTTTCAAGTTTGTCACAAACTACATAATCATCTCCATCAAAATGTCTTGCATAGAGAATTGACTGTAATGCAAATGTTTCACAACCTTCATCTATTGAAAGTTCCTTTGTTCCTGCTGATACTCTTACAAGAGTTTTTCCGTCCTTTGTGTAAATCATTCCTGACTTTGATGTATAATTCTTGTCATTTGCACTAACATCAAAAACATTAGAATTAACATATGTAACTGTCTTTAAATCAATACTTGTTGAAAAAGTTACTGTGTCAGCCATTGAACCGCCCATAATTGTTGCATAAGCGTCATCACCTTTTTTCTTTTTTAATGTATAATTTCCCGGTAATGTGATATTTTCTAACTGCTTACAATTTTCAAAAGCATCCTGACCGATTTCTTTTACTTTCTTAGGAATTGTTACTTTCTTAATTTTTGTTCCATTAAAACTATCAATTCCTATTTTCTTAACCGATTTGCCAATTGTTACTTTTGACAAGTTTTTGCACTTATAAAATGCTTTGTCTGAAACTGATGTTACACCATTTTTAATAACTACTTTTTTAACTTTCTTATTATTTTTGAAAGTCATTTTCTTAGGCATTTCACCTTTTCCTGATATTGTAAGTGTGCCTTTTTTAAGTGTGTATACTACCTTTGATTTTTTCCCTTTTGATTTAGCCATTACTGTTGGTGATGGATTAGCCAATGCCAAAACAGTTACTGCCATAGCTGTTGCAAATAAAAATTTTGATGTTTTCCTCATAGCTCCTACCTCCTTGTTTGTGTATCCTTCTTAATTTAATACTGATTTTTCATAGTCTTCCTTACTGTTGTTTCAAAGTCACTTTATTTTGCTAGCTTTCCTTGTGTCTTTACATATTAAACGAAGGGTTTTCAAAAAATATTGCATTTATTTTATTTTTTTATTTTTATTTAACACCAAATTATTTTATGCATAGAATAATACTGTAGAACAAAAAGAAAATGGAGATTTTTATGGACTGTAACAATTGCAATCAAAACGCAAATTGTTTTAATCATAACAATATGAATACGCCAAGAAACGGAAGATATAATCGTGGTAATTGTAACAGAATGATGCCATGTGGCAGACCTATGTCGGGACAGGAATGTGGATGTGAAATGAACAACAATGTGAGAGAACGAAATATGGATAACCCAAATCGTTGTATGGAACGCAATACTATGAATCACAGTGTCGGAAATGATAACCATAGATGTGGTTGCAATATGACTTATGATAATCAGGGTTGTTGTTGCAATATGAAACGGAACAATGAGGGTTGTGACCGTGGAACAGAACATGTCGACCATATGGCTCCCGGTATGTGTTTTGTTCCGTGGCAAAAATGGCAGGATGTTTATGACATTGACCAGGCTATAGGCTGTGGAACCATATTCAAGGAACTTTATAAACCTTATGTTGGAAGGGGATGTGGACGATGAAATGTGATATGAGTAAAGAAAAGCTTATGGATATTATTACTAAGGCAAGTTTTGCAATGGATGACGTAAAGCTGTTCCTTGATACACATCCCAATTGCATGGAAGCCCTTGAATACTATCACAAGGCGAAGGAAATGCGGGAAGAGGCGTGGGAAATGTACACCCACAATTTTGGACCTCTTTCGGCATATGATGTAGCTAATAAGGATTATTGGGACTGGAATAAAGGTCCTATGCCTTGGGAAGGAGGTAACTGCTAATGTATAATTATGAAAAAAGATTACAGTATCCTGTAAATATTAAAATCAAAAGTCCGAAAATTGCTCAAATAGTTTTGAGTCAGTATGGGGGTCCTGACGGAGAATCAGCGGCCGCAATGCGTTATATGTCACAGAAATTTGCAATGAAAAACCCTAAAGTTGCAGGTTTAATCAACGATATTGCGGTGGAAGAACTTGGGCATCTCGAAATGGTCGGCTCCATTGTTTCCCAGCTTGTAAAAGACCTTCCTTGTGATGATATTGACCTTGCAGGCTTTGAGAAATACTATGTCGACCACACTTTGGGCGTATGGCCACAGTCTGCCGGAGGTGTTCCTTTCTCAGCTACTACCTTCCAATCTTGTGGTGATCCTATTGCAGACCTTATAGAAGATATGGCTGCGGAACAAAAAGCCAGAAAAACATACGATAATATCCTATCTCTTGTAAAAGAAAGTGATGTTCGAGAACCTATTAAATTCTTAAGAGCAAGAGAAATTGTTCATTTTCAACGTTTTGGCGAAGCTCTACGAATGGTAACTGAAGACATGGACAAAAAGAACTTCTATGCTTTCAATCCAAGCAGTTGTACAAAATAGGATACAGGATTACAGACTATAAATATATTCTTAGCTTTACAAATGAATTTTGATAATCTTAGAAAGAAAAAAACCACTTCATAACGAAGTGGTTTAAAGCTGGCCCACAAGGATTCGAACCTTGAAAATGCTGGAGTCAGAGTCCAGTGCCTTACCATTTGGCGATGGGCCAATGTCTCGCGACAAAAAGTATTCTAGCATAGTCACCATAACAATGCAAGTACTTTTTTAATTTTTTTCAAAAAATTTTTATTTTTTATTTTTCTTTTATCTTGCAAGGTTAATTTTTTTAACAACCTTGCAAGATTTATCTACATATGTTGATTATTATTGAAAAGTTACCCACACATAATAATTATTATTTCTGCTGACCTGCCAGATAGTTAGCAAACTGCTGTGCTGTTCTACCTGAAATTCCACCATGGCTTAATTCCCATTTATTTGCTTCAGCCTTGATTTCATCATCACTAAGTTCAACACCTAATCTTCTACACAATTCAATTGCAATATCAAAGTATTCCTTCTGTGTAGGTTTTGAGTAGTTAATTGTAACACCAAATCTATGTACAAGTGATAATTTTTCTTCCATAGTATCTGACTTATGCATTCCATTATCAACCTGAACATCACTTCTGTCATTCCATGTTTCTTTAATAAGATGTCTTCTGTTAGATGTTGCATAAATCAAAATATTCTCAGGTTTTGTTTCAACGCCCCCCTCAATTACTGCCTTTAAGAACTTGTACTCAATTTCAAATTCTTCAAATGAAAGGTCATCCATATAAATAATGAACTTGTAGTTTCTATTCTTTATCATAGCTATAACGTTAGAAAGGTCTTTAAACTGATGCTTGTATATTTCGATCATTCTAAGTCCCTGATCATAGTATTCGTTAACAATAGCCTTAATGCTTGTAGATTTACCTGTACCGCTGTCACCAAATAATAAGCAGTTGTTGCTCTTTCTTCCCTGTACGAAAGCTTCTGTATTATCAACAAGTTTCTTTTTCTGAATTTCGTATCCAACCAGGTCATCAAGCATAACTTTTTCCATATTGTTAATAGCCTGGAATTCAACCTTGCCATTGTTGTCTGAAATTCTGAACGCCTTATTAAGACCAAACATTCCAACACCATAATCTTTATAAAACTGTGTTACGTGATCAAAAAATTCTTCTTCATCCTTAGCGCTTTCAAGCTTTTCGCTTAAATCTCTAACCTTTTCACTAACATTCTTATTGTACATAAGTTCAGGTTTCCCAATTGCCTGATAATTTTCAATCTTTGTAAAACAGTCAATACCAAGCTCTTCTTCCATTGGCTTAAAGTCATAATCAAATAAGGCCTTGAACTGCTTAAAGTCATTCTTTGCAAAACTGTTTACTGTTCCCACACTTGCTCCAACCTTTTCACATGTTAAGCTAAATGGGTTCTCATTTGTTATTAATAAATATGTAAGATAGTTGTGCCACAAATTCTTATCGAAAGCATAATCTGTTGATACTTCCAGAATTCTCTTAATCTGATTATATATCCTAGTGATTATTTCATCTTTCTTATAGTCACCACTTTTATATTCTCTAATAATGTCACTAAGTTCCATAAGAATGGAATCTTTAGGCATATCTCCGTAAATAAGTAATTTTGAAACTATATTATGCATAATTCTCGCCTCTTTTACTATATATTTGAGTAAAACACTCTTTTTATAATTATAAACACATTTTATTATTTAGCAATAAAAAATCGCCATACCGGGAAACCCCGATATGGCGATAAAGAATCATTTCTTGTCGTTATCTTATAGACTTCCGTGGAATGTTCTGTGGATAACGTCATCCTGCTGTTCTTTTGTTAACTTAATGAAGTTTACAGCGTATCCTGATACACGGATTGTAAGCTGTGGATATTTTTCTGGATGCTTCTGAGCATCAAGTAATGTATCTCTGTTTAATACGTTAACATTAAGATGGTAACCACCTTCCTGTGCATATCCATCTATTAAAGAAACTAAATTATCAATCTGTTTTTCGCTTGCTGCCATTTTTATTACCTCCTATTTATTCTCTTGTAATAACTTAATTCTGGATTCTTTAAATCCCTGCAACACTATTTTTCGAGCAGCTACTGCCATTTCTTTGGTAGCAGGCTCTATATCCTTCAATGGGTAATCCATGCCAAGTTTCTCGTACTTTGGCTTAGCCATATCATGATATGGCAATATATCCAAAGCCTTAACCATTTTTAACTGACCTATAAAAAGTCCCAATTCATATAAGTACTCTTTATTTAAAGTTATATGTGGTACAACAACATGTCTTATCCACATCTGAATACCTTTTTTATCAAGATATTTTGCAAAAGCCAAAATATTATCATTAGGCTGCTTGCAAAGTTTTAAATGTTCTTGCGGATTAATATGTTTAATATCCAGCATAACCAAATCGGTTACTTCAAGTAATTTATCTACTTTCATCAGATTTGCCGGATCATCAGGTCTAAATGTTACACCTGATGTATCCAGACAGGTATGAATTCCTCGCTTATGTGCTTCAGTAAACAGTTCAGTAAGGAAATCAATCTGAACCATGGGTTCACCACCTGTGGCAGTAATACCTCCACTTTTGTAGAAAAATTTCTTTGTTTCATATTCTTTAAGCAATTCATCAACGGTCATTTCCGTACCGCCTTCCATTGACCATGTGTCAGGATTGTGACAATACGCACATCTCATAGGACACCCTTTAAAGAACACTACAAATCTCACGCCCGGTCCGTCTACTGTTCCGCAACTTTCTGTTGAATGAATTATTCCTGTTGACATTCTGATTTTCCTTTTTATTTATATTTATTATAACTGCTGCTGCTTGATGATTTCATCAATATCAAGACCAAGTGCATCAGCGTCAAGGTCACCTGTAAATACGTCACAGTCTTTTCCAAGTGCATCTGGAACTACTGTAAATGTATCTGAGATACCATCTCTAGCATTTTCGAAAGGAATCTTAGCTACAGATGCAAGTGATGCTACAGCACCGTGTGTATCTCTACCATGAAGTGGGTTAGCACCTGGTGCGAATGGCTGTCCCATCTTTCTACCGTCAGGTGTGTTACCTGTGTTCTTTCCGTATGTTACGTTTGATGTAATTGTAAGGATTGACTGTGTTGGAATACTATCTCTGTATGTGAAGTGCTGTCTTAAGTAACCCATGAACTTGTTAACGATCATAACTGCGAGCTGGTCAACTCTGTCATCATCGTTACCATATTTAGGGAAGTCACCTTCTGTTTCATAGTCAACTACGATTCCATCTTCATCTCTGATAGCTTTAACCTTAGCATACTTAATAGCTGAAAGTGAGTCAGCTACTACTGAAAGACCTGCAACACCTGTTGCGAACCATCTTGTTACATGAGCATCATGTAAAGCCATCTGGATTCTTTCATATGAATATTTATCATGCATGTAGTGAATGATGTTAAGAGCATTAACATAAACGTCTGCTAACCATTTCATCATATCTTCATATCTTTCCATTACTTCATCATAATCAAGATATTCTGATGTAATTGGTCTGTACTTAGGTCCTACCTGAACCTTAGTCTTTTCATCAACACCACCGTTGATAGCGTAAAGTAAACATTTAGCAAGGTTTGCTCTAGCTCCGAAGAACTGCATTTCCTTACCAATTCTCATTGAAGATACACAACAAGCGATACCATAGTCATCACCATTGATTGGTCTCATTAAGTCATCACTTTCGTACTGCATTGATGAGTATTCAATTGAAAGCTTAGCACAGTATTTCTTGAAGTCCTGTGGAAGTCTTGTTGACCAAAGAACTGTAAGGTTTGGTTCTGGAGCTGCACCTAAGTTTTCTAATGTATGAAGATATCTGAATGACATCTTTGTAACCATGTGACGTCCGTCAATACCAACACCACCGATTGCTTCTGTAACCCAAACTGGATCACCAGCGAAAATCTGGTTGTATTCAGGTGTTCTTGCGAACTTAACACATCTTAACTTCATAATGAAGTGGTCAACGAATTCCTGAATCTGTTCTTCTGTAAATGTTCCGTTAGCTAAATCTCTTTCAGCATAGATATCGATGAATGTTGAAGTACGTCCTAATGACATAGCTGCACCGTTCTGTTCCTTAACTGCTGCAAGGTATCCGAAGTACATCCACTGAATAGCTTCCTGTACGTTCTGAGCTGGTCTGCTAATATCAAATCCGTAAATCTTACCTAATTCTTTTAATTCTTTAAGAGCTCTAATCTGTTCTGAGTATTCTTCTCTATCACGGACAACTTCTGGTCTCATTTCTGTAGGTGTAGCTGCTTTCTGAGCTTCCTTATCTGTGATAAGTGTATCAACACCGTATAATGCAACTCTTCTGTAGTCGCCGATGATACGTCCACGTCCGTAAGCATCTGGAAGACCTGTTACGATGTGGTTTGTTCTACATGTTCTGATTTCTGGTGTGTAAGCATCAAATACACCAGCGTTATGAGTCTTTCTGTAGTTTGTGTAGAAATCTACAACTTCTGGATCTACTTCGTATCCATTGTCACTACAAGCCTTCATTGCCATACGGATACCACCGTTAACCTGAAGACCTCTCTTGAAAGGCTTATCTGTCTGGAAACCAACAATAGTTTCTTTATCTTTATCTAAGTAACCTGCGCCGTGTGATGTGATTGTCTGTACAACCTTTGTATCCATATCAAGTACGCCGCCTGCTGCTCTTTCCTGTTTCTGAAGATCAAGTACCTGATTCCATAAATCTGTTGTTGCCTGTGTAGGACCTGCTAAGAAACTTGCATCACCATCATATGGTGTGTAGTTCTTCTGGATAAAATCTCTGACGTTGACTTCTTTTGCCCATTCGCCTGTAGTAAATCCTTTCCATTCTTCTCTCATCTTGTTTTCCTCCTAAAAATAAATGTAAAGCATAAAATATAGTGAATGACTAACGATAGCTTAATAAATCATCTACTGTCTTCTTCTTTGGAACACCAGGTTCTTCATCAGGATAACCTACAGCAACAAGTGCCATAAGTAACTGTCCCTTGGGAACCCCGATAATCTCTTCTGCTTTATCGATGTCATACAATCCCATTATTACTGTTCCCAAGCCTTTGTCATTAGCTGCCAAACACAATGTCTGTGTAGCAATGCCATTGTCAAATGCCTGCCAACAATCTTTTCGAGATGTGGAATAACTGCCATCTCTCTCAAAACCTGAACGCTTGTCCACTATTAATGTAGCAATAAGAAGTGGTGCTCCATTAATAATTCCTCTGTTGTGCTCTGCACAACATTCCTCTGCAAGCTTAGCTTTAATCTCAGCATCTGTTATTGCAATATATCGTGTTGTCTGAGTATTCTTCCAAGAAGGCGCATATGAAGCATCCAAAACCAAATCTTCAATAATATCCTTAGATATTGATTCCTGTTTAAACTTTCTAACACTTCTTCTTGTTTTAATGCATGTTATTGTATCCATATCATACACCTCTCAAAAATATTAGCCAGTGCCGTGTTTAATTGTCAAAAAGACGCAACTAGACACAATAAAAGTAATTTTCACTAACTGTGAATAATATAACACTTTATCTTTTTTTTTGCAACGTTAAGAAGGAATTATTTTCGTTTTTAAAATTTAACGTTTTTCACTTTATAAAGTGCAATCCTGGTATATATTTTCTTTACATTCTTATTATATGATGATTGTTTTTATTTTTCTGTTGCATTTGCAACATATTCATGATAAAAATTTTTATACAATAGTTATATCAATATAGATTGGAGTTTATTTATGGAAATAACAAAAACAGATTTGTTTTACAATATTTCAGAACAGCAACAGGCTGAAATGATGCACTGTTTTAAAACGTATACCAGAACTTATAAATCCGGAGAAGTTATCTGCTTCTATGACGACAACAATATAGGGGTAGGTATAATCGAGTCAGGTAGCGCAAGGGTTATACATTTTCTTCCTAACGGAACCCAGACTATTCTTGAGCAATTATGTCGTGGTGATCTTTTCGGTCAGCTCTTTTATCACTATGCCTGTCCTGAAAACATTTCTCTTGAAGCTACATGTGACTGCGTTGTTCGTTTTATTGATTATGAACACATTATAAAAAGATGCTCGAAAGCTTGTCCACATCACAGCCAGTTAGTTAATAATATTCTTGTTATAATTTCAGATAAGACAAGATCTATCTGTGAACATCTTGAAGTTTTAAGTGGTCGAACCATACGTGACCGTTTAAATAATTATTTTGAAATTTTGTCTTCGAAATCCGGAAGCAATACTTTCAAGCTTCCCTTCACAATGACTGCCCTTGCGGACTATCTTTCAGTTGACAGAAGTGCCATGAGTAGAGAATTAAAGAAAATGAAAGATGAAGGATTGATACAGACTAACAAAGGAATTGTTACCATTAACAGGTAATTTGCCACTTGTCGTATCACAAAAAAATGGATGCCCTCAAACACGTTGATTTTCTTATTTTGCTCCGTCGTCTATCGTACAGCGAAAAACTAAACTCGCTTCGCTCGGACAGTAGTTTTATCGCTGTACACTATACTCGCAAAATTTCGAAAATCTGCCTATTGTTTGCTGGCATCCATTTTTTTGTGATACTTAATTAAAATATCAAAATTCCAATTCACCTTTCCCTTTTTGTACTGGAATAATTGGGATAGGACCTTTTGACACTGTAATTACATTAATTTATTATTTGGATTCTGTTACGTCGTTCACTTCATCTTTGTCTGGGAATACTGCATTAAGGATAATTCCTGCAATTGATGCAACTGCAAGTCCTGAAAGGCTGATTACTACTCCTCCGATTGAGAATGAAACTGCTCCGTCAACTCCGCTTAATACATCTGCGCCCATTCCTGAACTAAACTTGATACCTAAAGCACACACAACGATAATAGCTGCAACGATAACGTTTCTGCTCTTCTTAAAGTCAACCTGTGCTTCTACTACATTACGAACACCGATTGCTGCAATCATTCCATAAAGCATAAATGAAATACCACCAACGATACCTGATGGCATAGCCTGAATAATCATGGCAAACTTAGGTGAGAACGAGAATAACATTGCAAGATAAGCTGCAATTCTTACTACTCTTGGATCATATACTCTTGAAAGAGCGAGTACACCTGTGTTTTCACCATATGTTGTGTTAGCAGGGCCACCAAAAATTGATGATAATGTTGTAGCAAGTCCGTCACCTAAAAGTGTTCTGTGAAGACCCGGGCGGTTAATAAAGTCTTTTCCTACTGTAGCACCGATGGCACAAATGTCACCGATATGTTCCATCATTGTTGCAATGGCAATTGGAACCATTGTTGTAATAGCAAAAATAATTGCTGAGCTGTTGTTCCAGTCAATTGCAAAAATTGTTTCGTCCATATGAACAGGAAGACCAATCCATGCTGCATCAGCAATAGCTTTTACATCAACCTGACCTGCTTCGCCTAATAAACCTAATCCGTTTCCGAAAATAAGGGCGAATAAATATGCTCCAACTACACCTAAAAGAATAGGAATAATCTTTGCCATTCCTCTTCCCCAGATATTAAATAATATTACGATAACAAGCGCTACGACGGCAAGTGGCCAACATGTTGCACAGTTATTAAGTGCTGATGGTGCAAGGCAAAGACCAATAGCAATAATAATAGGACCTGTTACAACAGGTGGGAAGAACTTCATAACCTTCTTAACACCTACTAACTTTATTAGCAACGCTAAAACTAAATATAATAGTCCTGCACAAGCTACACCTAAACATGCATATGGAAGCATATGGGCTGAATCTTTTACTCCAAAGTCACCAAAAGCTCCTGATACTGTTGTATATCCACCAAGAAATGCAAAAGATGAACCAAGAAATGCCGGAACCTGTAATTTTGTAAAAATATGGAAAAGAATAGTTCCAAGACCTGCCATAAGTAATGTTGTCTGAACATCAAGACCTGTTAAAAGTGGTACCAAAACTGTTGCACCAAACATGGCGAACATATGCTGGAAACCTAAAAGAAACATCTTTCCTTTTCCCAACTCTCTGGCATCATATACTGCTGAGTTACCAATTTCGTTGTTTGACATTGTCAAATCCTCCTTTTTTTACTTTCGATAAAACATTTTAGCAGAAGTTTAAAGATTTTTCGACCACAATCTCTAAAAACGTTATAATGCACAAAAAAATAAAAGCATTTAGGCTATTTTTTACATTGTTACTTAATAGTCTAAATGCTTTATAATTTATTTTTTATTTCTATAATCAATTTGTGCCTGATTATATTATTCCTTCCACTGCAGTCTGTGAAGGTGACCTTCCATCTGCATTCCATGGAAATCATTCTGTCTTAATGCCTCATAAAGTACAATTGCAACTGAATTGGCAAGATTTAATGATCTAATCTCCGGATTCATTGGGATTCTAATACAGGTATCTTCATTATCTACCAAAATCTCTTCCGGTATTCCTGCGCTTTCTTTCCCAAACATTATATAATCATCCGGTCCAAACTCTACATCTGTATATCTGTGTGGAGCCTTAGTTGTAGCCATCCAAATCTTTATTCCCGGATGCTGATCCATAAAATCTTTGAAACTATCATAAATAGTCACGTCCAAATCATCCCAATAGTCCATTCCTGCACGCTTAAGATTCTTCTCATTTATTCTAAATCCCATAGGTTCAATAAGATGAAGCTTTGTACCTGTTGCACAACATGTTCGTCCTATGTTACCTGTGTTCTGTGGGATTTCAGGCTCTAATAATATAACATTCATAACCTATCTCCATTCTGGCTTACAAAACTGTACACTAATGTGCATCTGCTAATCATGTAAGCTTATAGTCTACTTCTGCTCCAGTCTTTCAACGAACTTTCTAACTCTGCCAAGGGCAAGCTTAAGATCATCAAGTGAATATGCATATGATATTCTAAGAAAACCTTCTCCGCAATCACCGAAAGCTGTTCCCGGAACTACGGCAACCTTTTCTTCCTCTAGCAATCTTGTAGCAAACTCTTCTGATGTGAGTCCAAACTTCTTAATGCTTGGGAATACATAGAATGCTCCATATGGTTCAAAACAATCAAGTCCCATATCTCTTAATTCGTGAACAAGATAATTTCTTCTCTGATTGTATGACTCCTTCATTCTTGCCACATCATCATCACCGTTTCTTAATGCTTCAACTGCTGCATACTGGCTTGTTGTAGGTGCACACATAATTGCAAACTGATGGATTTTAACCATCTGATCCATAATAACCTTTGGTGCACACGCATAACCAAGTCTCCAACCTGTCATTGCATAAGCCTTTGAAAAACCGTTAATCAAAACTGTTCTTTCCTTCATTCCCGGAATACATGCTATTGAAACATGCTCTTCCTTGTAAGATAATTCAGAATAAATTTCATCAGATAATACAAAAATATCTTTTTCTATACAAACCTGAGCAATATCTTCCAAATCCTTTCTTTCCATAATAGAACCTGTTGGATTATTAGGGAAAGGTAAAACCAAAATCTTAGTTTTGTCAGTTATCTTTTCTAAAACTTCTTCCTTAGTTAAGCGAAATTCGTTCTCTTCCTTTAATTCAATAATGACAGGAACAGCATGTGTTAATTCAACACATGGAACATATGAAACGTAGCTTGGCTGTGGAATCAAAACTTCATCACCCGGATCAAGCATTGCTCTCATCGCAATATCAATGGCCTCACTACCACCTACAGTAATCATTACTTCGCCGTTATAATCATAATCTACATCTAATTTTCTTTTAAGGTAATTGCATACCTCCATCTTTAACTCTTTAAGACCTGAGTTAGATGTATAAAAAGTACGTCCTTTCTCAAGACTATATATCCCCTCTTCTCTAATATGCCAAGGGGTATCGAAATCAGGCTCACCTACGCCAAGTGAAATAGCATCTTTCATCTCGCTTACAATGTCAAAAAACTTTCTAATGCCTGATGGTTTAATTTCCTTTGTTACTTTTGATAATGGATCTCTCATTATGGTGTCACTAACATCCTTTCATCTTTTTGTTTTTCATCTAAAATCATTCCGTAGTCTTTATACTTCTTCAATACAAAATGTGTTGCTGTATTCAAAATTGAATCTAAAGTAGAAAGCTTACTTGATACAAACTGGGCTATCTCTTTCATTGTTTTTTCTTCAAGTATAACTGTAAAGTCAAAACCACCTGACATAAGATAAACTGCCTTAACTTCTTCAAATTTATATATTCTCTCTGCAATTTCATCAAATCCGCTTCCACGCTGTGGTGTAACACGAACTTCGATTAATGCTGTTACTTTTTCATCGTTAGTTTTATCCCAATCAATAAGTGTGTAATATCCACATATTACACCTTCCTTTTCCATATCCGCTATGGCGTTGGCAACTTCCGCCTCCTTCGCTCCTAAAAGAATCGCCATTTCATGAATGTCAATTCTGCTATTTTTTTCAATTAAACGTAAAATCTCTTCTCTCATTGCCAATCTCCTTTTTTAAATAAATTTGTATATTTCATCACCTCTTGGAGGTTCCAAATACCTTGTTTCATCGCCATTTATAACTACTCTGTTCTTATTGTCAGTTATCTTTCCGATTACTTCTCCATAGATTCCGTTAGCGTTTAGTGACTCTTCTATTTTATAACCATCAGGGCTTACAATCAATAGCGAACCTGAACCTTCCAACAAATAAGGGTTAATATCCATAAATTCTGCTATTTCAATAACCTGCTGCCAAATAGGAATCTTGTTAATATCTACCTGAATGCCTTTATCCACACATGAAGCCACTTCCCATAATCCGCTAAACAATCCTCCTTCAGAAACAGCGTGCATATACACAGCTCCTGCATCTATTGCTATTGCAGAAGCTTTCTCGGTACTAGTGTAATCTTTCAATTCCAAGCATTCTGAAATAAATCTTCCGGAAAACTTGCCTGCTAACTTATCTTTATATCTTTCTGCTATAACAGATGTTCCACCAATAGCAAGTGTTCCTGCCATTATAACATCCATTCCCGGTTTTATGCTATCACTTTTTAGTAAATTGCCTGTTGTTCCAATCATAAAAATGTTAATAATTGGACCTTCAGTGGCTCCTCTATAAACATTACACTGGTTAATTTCCACATTATGACTGTCTGCTGACTTTCTAAAATTTTTAATCATTCTGTTTACTTCTTTTTCTTCAAATTCCAATGGCATTGTAATGCTTAATTGTAAACTTTTTGGAACACCGCCCTTTTCGCAAATACTGTTAATACTTCGCTGAACATAAAACTCTTCACATCCGTCAAAAGTCTTTAATATACAATTAGAAGACACTACAGCCGTAATGTCTTCTAATTGTATGTTTGCAGAATTTACTCCCGGTTTAACTCCTTCGTTTTTGGAATTTAAATTCTTTAAAATAGCTCTTTTATAAGTTACTTCTGAAACTTTTCCCGGATTCATAATTCACCGCCTTATTTAACTATTCTGATTTTTTTGATTTCTTACTTGAAGTTGACTTTTTTGTTGTCTCTTCACTACTCTTCTTGTGGTCCTTATCACTATCATCTTTCTTAGTTGTTGTGGAAGCCTTCTTAGTTCCCTTTACAACAATTGTTGGTGACATTGCATAAGTACTTGTATGTATTAATTCCTTACTAACCTGCTTGCCGTTTTCATATGTAATCTTCCATAATTCAGCCACATACCCTACATGACCTGAAGATTCAACTTCTGAATAACCTACAGGCTTACTTGAATCCTTCTTAGTCTGTGTTTTAACAGGTGTAGTCTTTACAGTCTTGCTTTCATATTTTACTGAATGACCTGCTTTTCTTGTGTCATGTCCATAAATATTGAAAGTAATTGAACCGCCTGAATTATAAATACCTTGAACATAAATAGGCGCATCAGTATCATTTTCAAATACTAAATCCTTGTAATCTCCTGCCAAAGCTGCATCTGCTGACAAAGGAACATATCCTACTGCCATTGAATGCGGGAATCTCTTAACAACCTTAATCTCTGCTCTAAGTAAAGCATTGTAAAGTGTACTTGAAACCTGACAAATACCACCACCTAAGCTGTCCTGAACGCCACCATCAACATATGTACCTGCAGGATGCCATCCGTTATCCTCTGTCCACGGATATAAGTTTTCATTACATGAATACTGTTCTCCCGGATAAACAACTGCTCCGTTAATTAACTTAGCACCATTCTGTATGTTTAAGTTTCTATTAGCATAAGAACTTCCTACACTAAACTCTGTTGTATAACTGCCCATTGGTTCGTTAGAAACCTTTTCACAATCCTCTGTTGTATACTTAGGTTTTGAAACTGTAGTTGTAGCAGTTAACTTTATGTTAGCTTTCTTATTCCACTTCTCTGTTACATATGTATATAACTGTTCTACAGTCTTATCATAGTCTACAGTCACGCCTTCTTTCTCTTTCATAATCTTAAATCCATGACCTGTAGCCTCCAAAGACGCATTCTGCGCCTTTATTTCATAATCAGCACAAATAGTTTGTAACTTCTTTTTTAAGGTATCTTTATTAAATGACATTTCAATATTAAACTTCATGCCATTATGCTGTAAATCAAGACCATCCTTATATCTCTTTATAATGTTACCTGTCTTTCCTGTATTCACAGCTTCATCAACTACTGTCTTATTGCTCCACTTGTATCCTAAATCCCCTAACGTAGTCTGAACTGACTTACCATTAACATCAAGTGTTACTGTTGTAGCTGTCTTGTCTGACACAACTGTCTTCAACGCTTTTGTAGCTTCGCTTGCTGTCATTCCACTTACATCAACGCTGTCAATTGACACGCCGTTTTTAATCTTTTCTTCTGCATCCTCAGAAGCAGCCCATACACGCACTGTTCCCATTGTAAGAATAACACATGCGATTAATAAAACTACTTTCTTAATCCCCTTCACAATTAGCCTCCTCAAGTCCTTCTCTATACACTAAATACTGTTGTAACAACCATTGCAAGTATTAATAAGCCTGCTATTACTCCTGCGATAATTCTCTGATTCTTCTTGTTGTAAAAAAAGTTCATACCATTCTCCTTTTCCCAATAAACTAATGATTACAGTGTAATCAAATTTTAGGTGTCTTAACATTTATTATATTAATAAAAAACGATAATATTGTGAACTGTGGTCTAATAACCCACTTTTTCTTTAACAAAGTATACCATAACTGTCAAAAATGTCCTAGTCAAAAATTCTGCCTTTTTCTGAAAGAATTTTGTCTATTTTTTTAGACGCTTCATTCTTTGAAAGCTCATCTATATTAAAATTCATTTCAATCTTATGATATACCATCAAATCTTTTAAATATTTCTTTTGTCTGTCAGTAATAGGTTGCATTTTTTTCGCTTTAAATACTAACTGATAAGGTTCAAAAAATCCCGGACACTCTGTCCCAAACTTTTCCATTAGCACATTGTATAACTTAGATGTAACCTCTGCATCATTAAATGCCCTGTGATGGTTTTCATCTGCTATTCCATAATAATTGCACAAATATTCCAAGCCTCTGCTTTCAAGTCCATTCAAAGTCTTTCTTGCAATCTTTAATGTATCAATTCCCATTTTGTCAAACTTAAGTTTCTGGTTAATTGCATTCTGTTTCAAAAAACTATAGTCAAACATAATATTGTGCCCCATAATCACATCGTCCCCGGTAAACTCAATAAATCTTGGCAGAACTTCCTCTATAAAAGGTTTATCCTTTAACATTTCGTCAGTTATTCCCGTAAGTTCCGTAATATAGGGACTAAGTTTCAGTCCCGGATTAATCAGCTCCGAAAAAGTATCAACTGCCTTACCGTCCCTTACCTTAACTGCTCCAATCTCTATTATTTTGTCCCACTTTACTCTTACGCCGGATGTTTCGATATCCACACACACATAATCTTTAACCATAATTCCTATCTCTTTATCTGCTTTGTTATGTTAATCAGCTTAGCCTGTTTATTCAAAGGATTTCTGTGTTTGTAATCAAATAATATATATGTAAGATTGTCCTCATTTATTCCAAACACTTCAACATGAGTCATTTTTTCTAACTGCTTGGAATCGTAATCTTCATAATCCACAAGGATTGTTCTAACCTCTTCTCCTTTAAAAAACTCTCTAATCTGATGCTTGTATTTTTCAATGTTTTTAGAAAATCCAGGACGGCTTTTGGCATTTTCACGCAAATAAAAATCTTTTGTCAAAAGCTCCTCCCATTGAATATTCTCTTCAAAGTTCCTCTTCTTAATAAAATTCAAAAGTAATTCATAACGCTTTACTCTTGAATGTTTCTCCCCGTTTTCACTGTGTTTCTGGTAAAAATTACCCAGTTGTTCATACAGTTCAAATGGTGATTCATAAAGTTCACTAAGCTTTCTTATTGTATTTTCAAACTGAAAACTATTGTAATATATCTCAACAACAGCCTCCACTTCTTTTAGTTTCAATATGTCATCAAAACTAACCCATTTGGTTTTAAGCACTTCGTAAGGTGCCCTGCCACTATAAGCCATACCATATTTTTCACTATTTTCCTTCATCATTGAGCCATAAAGAACTTTCAAAAATCCCAACTGAAACTGGTCAGGCTTCATTGCATACACCTGATCAAAACTTCTCTTAAAGCTTTCATAATTCTCATATGGAAGCCCTGCTATAAGGTCAAGATGCTGATGAATATTACCACCATGATGTATCTTTTCCGTAATCTCTGCTATTTTTTCAATGTCCGTTTTACGATTAATTGCCTCCAAAGTCTTCTCGTTAGTTGACTGCACGCCAATTTCCAACTGAATCAACCCCGGTCGCATATCACTTATTAAGGCAATCTCCTCCTCCGTCATAAGATCTGCTGCAATTTCAAAATGAAAATTAGTTACACCATTATCGTGTTTCTTAATATATGACCAAATTTCCATTGCATGCTTCTTGTTGCAATTAAAAGTTCTGTCCACAAACTTAACCTGATTAGTATTATTGTCTATGAAAAACTGAAGTTCCTTCTTAACCAAATCAAGACTTCTAAACCTTAATCTTTTGTCAATGGATGAAAGACAATAACTGCATGAAAAAGGGCAGCCTCTGCTTATTTCATAGTAAATAATCTTGTTTTCAAAGTCCTTCATCTCCTTATAAACAAAAGGAATATCCGACATATCAACAGGCTGTTGAGGTTTGTTGATTATAATCTGGATTCTCTGTTTTTTTGAACAATCTAGTATTCCTGTTTCTGATTCGAATATCTGATGTTCTAAACTTTTAGACTTTCTATATCCTATGCCAAGTATATCCTTAAGGTCATCAATACCAATTCCATTAAAAGTATACTTGTCCATTACTTCTTTGAAAGTAAGCTCGCCCTCCCCATACATAACATAATCAATGGCTTCATTCTCCCTAAGAACCTGCTCCACATTGTAGGAAACTTCAGGACCACCTACCCAAACATCCACATTTGGACAAATCTTCTTATAATCCCTAACAATCTCCTTAACCATTCCAATATTCCAGATATAGCATGAAAAACCAACTGCATCCGGTTTTCTTTTATAAATATCTCTTAAAATATCATCACTGTACTGGTTAATAGTGTATTCTGCAATCTCTATTTCATTATTATTATTTCCATATTTTTCAGCAAAAGCCTTAAGGCTGTAAACTGCAAGATTTGAATGTATGTATTTTGCATTAATTGCAACTAGCAAAAACTTCATATTATTTCTCTTTTACCTCACATGTAATCATCCATGGTGCCGGCTGTGCGACAAATACTCCATTCTTGTCTACCTTAGACACAGCTATCTGCATTACTTCTGTTACATCTACACCATGTTTCTTCATTAGGTATTTAATATCTGCTAAAATATCTAATTCTAATGTATAAATAATAAATTTAATCTTCGGATTTACTTTTAATAAAGTTACTATATCATTTTCGATGGTACTTTTTTGTGCCACGATAAAAGCAAGTCTTGGCGTTGGAAGTTTTTCTAATGCTTCAACGGTAATTTCAGGAATAATTTCAATATTATGGGTACCAAACTTAGAAGCATTCTCTTCCATTGTTCTAAGTGAACCTGCATCTCTTTCCGCTGCAATAACAACCCCTTCATAAGCTACCATTGATGCTTCAACTGCAATACTCTCAGCATTTGCAAATAAAACAGTGTCTCTTACATCCATTTCAAGCTTATTCATAATAACTGCACGGATTTCATGACCTACATATTTAACCATACCTGATGAAAAATTATCATTCTTCATTCCGAAAATCATTGATTCCCTTGTGTTTTCATTAACAATATAAATAACCGTTGGTCCTTCTAAATTGCCGTCCATCATATCGCTTACTTTGCAATGCTTCATTTCAGAAGGTTCGTACCCTTTACCAAAGTACATTTCATAATCACCATATCCTGCTTCCCAGCATTTATATAACATGTTAGGATATGTAGAATCTGCAAAAATCAAAACTCTCTTATGTGTTGCAATAGTTGCCAACACATTTCTTCTCTTGCTGCAAGTGTTAAGCATCTTAATCTTCTCCGCACTTACTCCCTGCATATCTGCCACATATTCCATCCATTTAAGCATCTGTGAATTTGTAAATTGAACTTTTTCTGCCATATCTAATTCCTCCGTTCTTCATTGCGTAAAATCGCAACACTCTTTTTTAATTTTACCACAAAAGAACAAAGATACAACAAGGGGAATATAAAAAGAAAAGCCACCGTGCTTTCTTTAGCACGGCAGCCTTTCGGGCAAAAAAATAGAGCGGGTGATGGGAATCGAACCCACATATCCAGCTTGGAAGGCTGGTGTTCTACCACTGAACTACACCCGCATGCGTCGGGGTGACAGGATTCGAACCTGCGACCTCCTGATCCCAAATCAGGCGCTCTAGCCAAGCTGAGCCACACCCCGTATTTGCGTTGTCTGTGTTATTTCTCTCGTAACAGCACAAGAATTAGTATACTCTATTCTGTGTTGTTTGTCAACAACTTTTTTAATTCTTTTTTGAACTTTTTTCAAAAGTCTTATTACTTTTTTAGAAGTTCTTTACTGTCACCCGACAGCTTGTTTACTTTACCATAGGTTAAGTACTTTTGTCAACAACTTTTTACAAACTTTTTATTTTTTCTTTTTCAGCCTTTCTTTAAGGCTAAAAAGCCTTAAAGACTATAGGTGTCAGCTCTGGCTTCTCCATTGCTTCCTATTGTTACAATTCCATATGTTGGTCTGCCTGAAGCCTGTCTTGGTCGTGAAATACTTCCCGGATTCATAACAAGTACATCCTTGCAATATGAAACATCCGGCACATGAGTATGTCCGTATAACGCAACACTGCACCCTTCTTCTCTTGCAGCATTACACAAATCATTTGCACTATACTCAACATTAAATCTGTGTCCATGAGTTGCAAAAATCTTTACATTTTCTTCTTCAACTATTTCAACCAACTCATTCTTTGAATAAAAATCGCAATTTCCTCTTACAATTGTAACAGGACAACCGCACATTTCACGAATCTCCTCATCCTGTCCAACTGCATCGCCCAAATGAATAACTCTATCCACCTTGCCTGCTTCTTTTAATATTTCATTTAAATTTCCAAGTTGTCCATGTGAATCGCTTATTACTAATATTCTCATGTTATCTCCCCTCTCTTTCATTGGGTAGTCTCCAACTACACTAGTCTTTTTTTCTTTAATGTACTTTCAAAAGCCCAATCTTAATTTAAATCCAATTTTCTCTTCAAAATTTCTTTCATCTGCTCTAACGCTTTTCCTCTATGGCTAATGCTGTTTTTTAACTCAGGAGCCATTTCACCTGTTGTCATCTCGTATTCAGGTACATAAACTATAGGATCATATCCAAATCCGTTCTTTCCTTTTTGTTCATATCCGATTAATCCTTCAATTGTTCCCCTACATGTTTCAATTTCACCATTAGGAAAAGCAACTGCCATAGCACAAACAAATCTTGCGCTTCTTTCTTTGCCTTTTGCATCTTTTAATTTTTCGATAATATATTTATTCTTTTCATCATAAGGTGTATCTTCCCCTAAAAATCTTGCAGAATAAATTCCAGGTGCGCCATCCAAATAATCAACTTCTAACCCTGAATCATCTGCCAAAGCTATTTCACCTGTAGCTTCCATTATTGTTTTTGCCTTAATAATGGCATTTTCTTCAAAAGTTTTTCCATCTTCCACTATATCAATATCAATTCCGGCATCCTTCATTGTTACAAAATCAACTCCGAAATCTTCCATCATCATTTTTACTTCTCTAACTTTTCCCTGATTAGTTGTTGCAAATATTATTTTTTTCATTGTGTACCTCTTTCATATTATTTATTCTTAGTATATGCCTTAAGACAAATATTACATTGCTGTTTCTCGGCCGACTGCCAGCTATATCCTTGAGAGCTAAAATACCCTTCTCCATCTGATAAGTCTATTTTTACGGCCATTTCTTTGCTTTCCATTTCCACTGGTATAAGCTTGTAAAACTTTTCACTTTTATCCTTACTTACCTTCACTATAATGGCAAATTTCTTTTCCTTTGAGATATTATACTCCTTATCAAGATTAATTGTATAATATCCCTGATTTTTTATTGTGCCTGATGCTGCCATATGATTTCTATTATTTAATGACTCCTGACTTTCAAAATTTTCGCAAATAAAAACTTCATATTCCAAATCTGTACTTGTTGCATAGAATCCTACAGCGTCAAGTTTTTCATTATTTTTGCCCTGATAAACATTGGCAAAATAAACACTTGAACTGCCTTCAAACCCCATGCTTCCGGTAAAGCCACACAAATCGCTTTGATAAATATTATCGTAATTATTAGTGTCTTCTACCTTTGTATAGCACACATTGTTGCTTCCGATTCTGTCATCATAATATGAAATATAGAAAATTCCCTTATCTCCAAAACTTTCTCCCCAACTGTTTACACAAATAAAAGCTCCATTGCCTTTAATAGTTTTGTCGTTAAAATAGTCCTTTGAGAAATCGTCATCCCAACCAACAATTACAACATCATGATTAGGCTTATTATCTCCCTTGTAGCAATAAGCATTATATTTTTTATTATAATACATTGAACTGCCGTCTGCATCACTCATTGACATATACATTGAGCTTTCGACTCCACCATATTTAAAGACCATTTCCTTTATTTGTTCATAATCTTTATATGGAACAATCTCTGCTTCCTGAACATGTTTCACAGACTTAAGATTTTTATTTGTTTTTCCATCTCCATATGGATCATCTTTCTCCAACACAGGACCTTTCCATGACATCAAATATGCCATAGCACGTATGTACTCGCCACCATCCTGAATATCATCAGAAAGGGCATTATTATAAATCATATTGTCCTCAGAAAAATCAAATTTCTGTTCCGGCATAAGTGATGTTTCCAGTGCCGTAAGTGTAGCAAAAGCCCAACATGTTCCGTATTTTCCCTGGTTTTTTATTTTTCCAATCTTATTATTTTCAACATAACTATATCTCTTCGGCAAATATGAATTTCCCGTTGCTGTATTTGTAAAACTTGCCGTATTACTTTTGCTGTTCCACTTATAACTATAATTCAAATATTTGCTAAAAACCTTTGCTGAAACATAAATGGAATCGTTTATCTTCTTCGCTCCATTACTTATTTTGTAATTATTTTCATTAAATTTAATATTCTTCTTACCAAAATATAAAGTAGCTTTGTTACTACCTTTTTCAATAAGAATTTCTTTCCCGTTATAAACGTTTTTAGCACAATTAAATGCATCACTTATAACGCTAATCGGAATCATAAGCTCCATCTTATTAGTCATGTATGGAGTTTCCACATTGCATTCAATAGTTCTTCCGTCTACTTTTAAATTTATTTTATTTTTGTTAATTTCCCTTGCCATTATGCGGTTCCATTTTTTGTCAAATTTTACCCCGTCAACATTTTTTTGAATATTTTCCTTTGAAAATACCATAGTAAAGCCTGCCAAAATAAGAACCACAACAATTATTGGGATGCATAAAATAACTATTTTTTTATTTTTCATTTACTTTTCCCTTTTTCGGTGGTTTTGGCCCCATAAACTGATAGAAATATGTTTTAATCATTCCATTATAAATCTTACGGTTCTTCGTTGCCTTAATTCCCATATCTTTTTCAGCATCTTCGTAAGATGTAATAATAAACGCAGACCAACTATCTAACGCCTTATATCTCTTTCCAATTTCAGTATACAAAGGCACTAAAGCCTTCTTTTCTTCTAGTCTTTCGCCATATGGAGGATTTGTTATAATAAATCCATACTTTTTACTATGACTTAATTTGCTAACTGGTCTTGCCTGAAAATGAATCAAATGATCAACTCCTGCAAGCTGTGCATTTTTTCTTGCAAATTCAACCATTTCAGGATCAATATCATATCCCTGAATATCAGTGTCAACATCTTCATTCATTATGTCATAAGCTTCATTTACAGCCTTGTACCAAAGTTTTTTATCAATAAAATTAGTCCAATTTTCAGCGGTAAATTCTCTATTCATTCCCGGAGCAATATTTGCTGCAATCATAGCCGCCTCAATAGGAAAAGTTCCACATCCACAGAAAGGATCAACAAGTATTCTGTCCTTATTCCATGGAGTAAGCATTATTAAAGCCGCCGCCAAAGTCTCAGAAATGGGTGCTTTAGACGTATTCTTTCTGTATCCTCTTTTATGAAGTGATTCTCCAGACGTATCCAGTGCTATAATAGCCTCATCTTTATAGAAAAATACTCTTATGGGATACTCTGCTCCGTCCTCAGCAAACCAGCTTTCGTGATATTCCATTTTTAATTTTTCAACAATAGCTTTCTTAACTATTCTCTGAATGTCAGAAGGGCTGAAAAGCTTACTCTTAACTGTCCCTGCTTTTTTTACCCAAAACTTTCCATCAACAGGTATAAACTTCTGCCAATCCAATGCCTTAACAGCCTCAAAAAGCTGATCATATGTAGTTGCCTTGACTCTTCCAACTTGAATCATTACTCTTTCTGCCGTTCTAAGAAAAACATTTGCCCTACAAACTGCCAATGCATCTCCCTCGAAAGTAACTCTTCCGTCTTCAACTTGAACAATATCATATCCTAAATCTGTAATCTCTCTTTTCAAAACTGATTCAACACCAAAATGACATGGTGTAACTATTTTAAATTTATCCATTATTTATTAAATATGCATTACTGCATCCCTTTCATCTATATTCATACTAGATATGATAATAGTAACTAAAAACAATGTCAACTTTATACTTGTATCATACTTTTATTTAATCTTATATCATATTTTTTTAAAACCTCCCACTACTGCCTTAACTTTATATCCTACTTTGTTCATCTCATTAGCTAACTTAAAACTTAAACTACCTCTCTTGCAATATAAAATCCATATTTTGTCTTTCTTGTCAAACTCTTCAATCTCTTTTAATGATGCATTCGGCAAATTAATTGCATTTTCAATATGAGAAACATCATAATCTTTTCGTCCCCTTAAATCCACAACAATACAATCTTCTTCAATTGCCATTTTTCCTGCCTCTTCAAGAGATATCATATCAAATTTTTTCATCTTTCCTCCACACAATTCTCACTATATATACCACATATTTTACTTATTTTTTTAATTATACTTACTACTTATTATTAAAATTTTTTGTTTATTATTACATATGTTATTAATAAAAATATTGTTCCTATTAACAATAAAAATTATAAATATTAAAGTCTTAAAATCATAAAGATTAAAGTCCCAAATCATAAAAATTAAAGTAACAAATCATAAAGATTAAAGTAACAAATCATAAAGATTAAAGTCACAAATCATAAAGATTATACTTATACATATTATTATAAATCTGAAAAATATTTTCAGATTAAATTTTGTAAGAAAAAGAGCTGTAGCATTGTTATGTTTTCTTAAATAAATAAAAAACTAAGCAAATGCCACAACCCTCTTATTTAACTGTATACAATTTTTCTAAATTTTTTCGAAAACCAAATGATTTTTTTATTCATCTGAATCTTCATTTTTATAACTATTCTTATAGCCATTTTTGTAACTATTCTTTGAATAACTGTTTTCTGAAGATTTATTCTTTGCCTGACCTGTTTTAGAATTACTGTTTTTTAAATGACTTTCATCATAAGCACTATCCTTGCAATTCTTTGACTTTGAATAATCTGACTCATAGTTTTTTGATTTTGAATAATTGTTTGACATATTTGCCTCCTGATTAATTATTTGTCACATAAGTATTATGCAAAATAAAATCAAAATTATTCATTTAAAAATAATTAAATCTTATTGTTAACAAAAATGAAATCTTCTTTTTAAAATTAAATCTTATTGTTAATAGAAGATAAGATCTTATAGCTAGTATAAGCTTAATATTATTAATAAAAAAATAACCCCTGATATTAATCAGGGGCAAGTGTGCGTGACAGGATTCGAACCCACGACCTTCTGGTCCGTAGCCAGACGCTCTATCCAACTGAGCTACACGCACATAAGCACCTCCTTCGGAGATGCTTTCTTAATGCCGGCGACCGGAATCGAACCGGTACTGTGTTGCCACAACAGGATTTTAAGTCCTGCGCGTCTGCCAGTTCCGCCACGCCGGCATTGTACTGTTTAATTGTACAAGTGGGACCTACAGGGCTCGAACCTGTGACCCCCTGCTTGTAAGGCAGATGCTCTCCCAGCTGAGCTAAGATCCCTTACAGATTTAAACTGCTCTATTAATATATACGTTTAGGCAACATTTGTCAACAACTTTTTTTATTTTTTCAAACTTTTTTTAATTAGCTTTTTTAATTATCTTCTTTCACTTGATAATCTCCATCTTTTAGGAAAAAGAAATCCTCCAATCTATGTTTTTTATCAAATAAACCATTATACTGAACTTTTGAGTATTCATTTATGTATTTAGTATATTTTGACTTTTCATCTATATTTCTAAATTCTCCATCATCTCCCTGGTAGAACAATCCGGTAAGAACAGGTATCTTCTTCTGTAAGTCTAAAAGATACTTGTTATATCCTGTCATATCCGCTCCAATAAGGTTTAAAAGATATGAAGATAAATAGTTTGCACTCATATCCTCATTCTGCTTTTCTTCTATGTCATAGTTAGCCCAGATTACGTATGGTGTTGAATACCACGTTGCAGTATCCTTAGCTGTAAAATGATCTATTTTCTTTCCAAAAATATTACTGTAAAAATCTGTGCTAAGAGGTGGCTGGTGATCTCCAAACATTACAATAATAGTTGGCTCATCCACTTTTTCAAAATATTTTGTCAACTCCTCGAAAGCTTCATCTGACTTCTTTGCCAATGTAACATACTGTTCTACTTCATCTGAGCTTAACATACTGTTTGTTACCTGAATGTCAGCATCTACAAAACCTCTATTTCCAACATAACCGCCGTGATTCTGAACTGTAACATTAAACAAATAAAACGGATCAGATGACTTGCTTCTTGCCTTTTCATAATCTTTTGTAATCTGTTCCATATCTGTTTTGTCAGAAATAAAGTTTCTTATAAACTCAGGTTTTTTGTAATATTCCATTGAATAGAAATGATTAAATCCTAAGCTGTTATATACATTCTCTCTGTTCCATCCGCTTCTCTTATATGGATGATATGAATTATTGCCCATATATCCCTGAGATACAAGAGTTCTTGTTAATGAAGGAACAACGCCCTTAACATAGTTGTTATATGGTACTGCTCTTGGTGCAAAAAACGCCAATGAATTTCCTGTTAAGAATTCAAATTCTGAGTTAGCAGTATTTGCCCCTTCAATCGACACATAAAGTTTACCCTTAATTGTATTTTTTGTAAGACTATGAATAAATGGCAAATAATCCTCTGATGTCTCAAAAGGTCCATCCACATTTAAATCTGCCAATGATTCATTCATGATTGCAATTACATTAGGCATTTTCTTTGTTTTTGCAGAATTTTTGTCTGTTGAATCTGACTTAAAATTCTTTGCTATTTTTTCAACGTCGTCTGTTGAGTATTCATCAGGTTTATTATTCTTAATATATTTCCATGATGTTGTAAATGACAACACACTGCCATTCTGAGCATATGTTAACTGTGGTTTCCACTGACTGTCAATAATGCCAGCATTTACTACTCCACTTGAATTAATATAGAAATTATATCCACCGATAACAATAGCAATAATAACTGCTACTGATACCAAACGTTTCTTTAATTTTAATCCTTTATAGCTCTTTAAGCTAAACATTGCTCCTGAGAATGCCACTAAAAAGCTTACTGCCCAAAGAACATATATATCAAATGAATACTCAAAACTATCTGCCACATTTAAAGCTGTTCCAATTGATAAAACATCTGCCGCAAGCACAGGTATTCCTCTAAAGCCAAATACAAAATAGTTAGTTAACGCAAGAACAAACATTGCTATGCACATTAAAATAGCTGAATACTGTGTCTTGTTGGTAATTGCAAAAAATACAAATAGCACAACATAATAAATAATAATATTTAACAATCCTCTTACTGTAAACAAAGACTCTAAAATAGGTCCTACAGTAAAAGATGACAAACTTTCAACCATAAAGTAGGCAACTATAGGAGATACCCAGAATAAAATTCTCGAAAGAATCTTATCAAGTGATATGTTCTTGTTAAACTTCTTATTAAACTTTTCTTCTATTACTCCAAAAGGTACTAAAACAAAAATAAGCGAAAGAATAAGCATTCCAAACATTATTCTTAAAGCACCTGTGTTATAAAACTGAAATTCCATGGAAATGGCTATTTTTTCTCCATCAGCCAACTTCTGTCCATCAATTGTTCCACTCTTTAAGTAACTGTTATTTTTGTCCGTTGTATATACACCGAATTTCTGTGAATTATAAGCATCTTCACACTGAATTATAAGTGTATAATATTCATTTCTTTTTAGTTTAGCAGGCTTCTCAAAAGTAAAATGAGTATACTTTCTTGTTTTCATTCCTGTTAACGGTTTTGAAGTAGTTGCAAGTTCATTTCCATCCTTGTCAACTACAGTAAGAATCATTGAACCCTTTGAACTTTCTCTTCCCTGATTGTCTATATAAATAGACATATCTTCCAAGGTTCCGTCATAACCTTTAAATTCCTGTGTACATTTACTATCTGATTTTAAATAATAAACCTTGGCATCTTCGTACTTCTTGTGTCCTGTTCTAACAGTACTATATGCCAATCCGTTGTTTACTCCTATAAAAATAATGCCAGCCAATAAAAGAATTATGGAAATAATCCACTTAGTTCTGTCCCATTTTACTTTGTTATTCTTCTTTTTATTAAGATATGACTGAATCTCTTGTTTTTCCTGCTCATTGTTTTTCAACGCAGATTCAATTTCTTTACGAGTTGTGTCTACATCGCTTTTAATATTAAACTTCATCTTAACTTCTCCGTTCATTTTATCTTTTTGTCTATCAACTACTCTGCTTAAAAAAAGATAGATGGTCTTAATTTCGGCCATCTATCTTTTACAAAAACGTCCTGCCAAACATTAAAGTTTTTTTCTAACTAATTACGTATTAAATATTTAAGCAACGTTTTTATATTAACACAATATTTTCACATTTTAAAGTTTTTTATTTAAATTCATCAAACCATCCTTCATCATCTAATGTTGGAAGCCCATTAACATCTATCAAGCCATCACCACTTGTAGTAATTATATCTTTTAAATTCCACTGTAGGATTTCAATTTCAGGAACTTTAGTTTGAAAATATTTAATTTTTATTTCTTCATGGAGAGTTGTATACGTTTTCTTTCTTTGTCTACACTAAGAACTCTTACGTCTACAACGTCTCCTACAGAAACAACATCCAACGGATGTTTTATAAATTTGTTACTCATTTCTGATATGTGTACAAGTCCGTCCTGATGTACACCAATATCCACAAAAGCACCAAAGTCTATTACATTTCTTACTGTGCCTTTTAATTCCATTCCTTCTTTTAGGTCATCAAAATCTAAAACATCACTTTTCAAAACAGGCTTTGGCATTTCTTCTCTCGGATCTCTTCCCGGCTTTTCCAATTCTTTAATCATATCTCTTAATGTTATGGGATCAGTGCCTATTTCTTCGGCAACTTCCTTAACATCTTTTATTTCGTCAGTTAAATGAATATTTCCACCAAGAATATCCTTAGTTGAAAATCCGTATTTTTTTAAAAGTTTCTTTGCTGATGAATAACTTTCAGGATGAACACTTGTATAGTCAAGTGGTTCTTTTCCTTCTCTTATTCTCATAAATCCGGCACACTGTTCAAAAGCTTTAGGTCCAAGCTTTGCTACTGAAAGCAAATCTTTTCTGCTTTGAAACTGTCCGTTTTCTTCTCTATACTCAACTATGTTTTTTGCAATAGTCTTACTAATACCTGAAACATATTCAAGTAACGGTGCTGAGGCTGTATTCAAGTCAACGCCTACATTGTTAACGCAGTCTTCAACAATGTTAGATAATGCTTCATCCAGTTTCTTCTGGTTCATATCGTGCTGATACTGACCAACCCCTATTGCTTTCGGTTCTATTTTTACAAGTTCAGCCAATGGGTCCTGTAATCTTCTTGCCATTGATGTGGCACTTCTTTGTCCAACATCAAAATTAGGAAATTCTTCTGTTGCAAGCTTACTTGCTGAATATACGGAAGCTCCCGCTTCATTTACAATAATATATTCTACCTTTGTAGGGCATTCTTTTATAATGTCAACAATTACTGCTTCTGATTCCCTTGAAGCTGTACCGTTTCCAAGGGAAATAAGACTAACATTGTATTTCTTAATTATGTCAAGAACAATCTTCTTTGATTCAGCCACCTTATTCTGCGGTGCTGTAGGGAAAATTACCGTTGTATACAATACTTTTCCTGTGTTGTCTACAACTGCAAGCTTACATCCTGTTCTAAACGCCGGATCCCAGCCCAAAACATTTCTTCCGGCAATAGGAGGCTGCATAAGTAATTGTTTAAGATTCTGTCCAAATACAGTTATTGCTCCATCTTCAGCTTTTTCCGTAAGCTGACTTCTTATTTCTCTTTCAATTGCCGGTTTTATAAGACGTTTAAAGCCATCTTCAATCGCCTCTTTTAACAGCGGTTTAAATTGAGATTCGCCTTTTATAATAACTTTGTCTAAGGATGCAATTATATTTTCTTCCGGCATTTCTATTTTTACATTTAATACTTTCTCTTTCTCACCTCTGTTAATGGCAAGGATTCTATGCCCCGGAATTTTATTTACTCCTTCGCTATAATCATAATAGTTTTCATACGGTGTTTTTTCCTCAGGATTTTTAGTATTAGAAACAATTAAACCATGTTTAACAACTGTATTTCTAATAGCCTTACGAAACTCATCATTATCTGATACTATTTCTGCAATTATGTCTTTTGCTCCCTGAATTGCTTCTGCAACATTGGCTACACCTTTTTCCTCGTTAACAAAAGCTTTCGCCTCTTCTTCCGGATCTTTGTTTTTTTCCTGTTTTAAGAAAATATCAGCTAAAGGTTCAAGTCCTTTAGCCTTTGCCTCTGTGGCTCTTGTTTTTCTTTTAGGTCTGAAAGGTCTGTAAATATCATCCACTGCAACAATTGTTTCTGCCATGGCAATTTTAGACATTATTTCGTCTGTCATCTTGCCCTGCTCTGTTATGGAATCCACAACTGTTTTCTTCTTTTCTTCCAAATTTCTAAGATATTTCAAACGCTCATCAAGTGTTCTTAACTGCTCATCATTTAATTCACCTGTTACCGGTTTTCTATATCTTGCAATAAACGGAATGGTGTTTCCTTCATCTATAAGTTTTATTGCTGCATCAACCTGCCAAAGCTTAACTGAAAGCTCATTTGCAATAATATGATTAATGTTCATTACTAATTTCTCCTTTTTCATTTTTGATGTTTTGTATCATTTCTTTTCTTATACGATTTATGTGTCAAAACACTCAATTTTGATTTTTTTATATTCATTGTAAATGTCTGCTTGTATTTTTTCACAAGGATGTTATACTTTTTTTTATGTGTTTCTAAAGATATGTATATGTTTTTTTCAAATTCTTTAGTATTATAACAGATTTTTAATAATTTGTTTTTATTTTATGATATTTTTCTATGTAAAATATTGTGGTAGTTGCTCATTTAGTTTCTGCTATTTTCATACAATTTTAGAAGGTGAGTTATGAATAGAGTAAAAAAAGAACTTCCAAAGTACAAACACGCCTGGCCTTTATTGTATTTTTTTATATATTTGCCATGGTTTTTAATATTAGAGCAAAAAATAACTCCGGATTATGCCGGATTACATATTATACATTGTCCCCTTGATGACATGATTCCATTCTGTGAATGGTTTGTAATACCATATCTGATTTGGTTTCTGTACATACCTGCTGTTTTTCTTTTTTTGTTTTACCATTCAAAGAAAGAATTCTATAGAATGTGTGCCTATGAGTTTACAGGAATGACAATTGCACTTATTGTATACACAGTATTTCCTAACGGACTTAATTTAAGATTGACAGATATTGGTCGCAACAACATTCTAGTAACTATCGTTCAGTTCCTTTACGCTAGCGATACACCTACTAATGTTTGCCCAAGCATTCACGTTTTTGCCACAATTTCTGCTCATCTTTGTTTGGTTAAAAGTAAGCATATGCAGAAACTTAATTCAAGAAAACGCATTAAGAAAGTTTCATGGGTTCTTACGGTTCTCATTTGCCTTTCAACTGTTTTCCTGAAACAGCACTCAGTCATTGATTTAATCTGCGGAGCCATACTTTCAATCGGATTATATTTTGTAGTATTTAAGTGGTGGTTCGGCAAGGTTAAATTCCCTGCACCAAATGTAAAAGACCCACGAAAACATGAAGTATTGTACTTCTTGAATAAGAAAAAATAGAAGCATAAGCTACAGATATTCTGATAGTGTTGTGGAATTACAACTCGCAAAACAATACTTATAATCAATTTTTATATAATATAAAAAGAAGGAACAGCTTAAAGACAATCTATTGTTGTCGTAGGGAGTTCCTTCTTTCTTGTTATAATTTATTCTCTTTCAAATATCTCCTTAATTTTTCAAATTTTTTGTTTAGGTACAAATTCAATCTTAAGAGCCATTCCCATCCCTTCTGCTAATCGTTTAAGCAAATTTACTGATGGATTTCTCGTTCCATTTTCCAACTTACTTATATCTGCCTGATTAATTCCTGTTCGTTCTGCAAGTTCTTTTTGTGTTAAATTCTGAGATGTCCTTGCATCAACTATTGCTCTTATTACATCCATCTCCGGCTGAATTGCTTCATACTCTTTCCTAAATTCTTCATCTTTCAATTGTTTCGAAAGCATATCGTCAAATGTTCTCATTCTTCATCACCCTTTCTATAAAATCTTTTCTTCTATCCTTTGCAATCTGTATCTCTTCCAAAAACACTTTATTCAATTCTTCCCACTGCACTTCCTTATTTTCTCCCACTGATTTTAACTTAAATTTTATTTCCTCAATTGATTCATTTAAGTATTCATTGATTTTGTCAACGCGTGGAATTTCTTTTATTTCCGGTGAGTTCATTTTCAAGTCCAGAAGTTTTTCCACCTCCGGCACTAGTTCTTTTGGAAGTTCACTTTCCATTAATTCTCTAAACAACATCGGTGGCGGCGTTCCCCTTTCAAGAATCCATCTGCATGCCAACACTGGTCTTAGTACGTAGAAATATTTCTTTGTCCTTACCATTTCAGTTTTTAGATATTCACGATAGTTTCCCTCTGCCATACTTATATAGTGATACAGGCTTTTCTTTGTAGAAAAATATTCTCCCATAATTTTTCTAAATCTGTCAGCAAAGTCTGTTTGTAAATATACTATTGGAGAAGAAAACCATTCAAATAATGTTGGATTTGATTTATAAACTATAGGTGCCTCATCATTTTTTTAAAAAACCTGCATCAGCAAAGCCAATGCAGGTTAATATTTTTAATGTATTTATTTCAAGTAAGTTCTTACTGAGCATCCTTAATTGAGAAGCTGATTCTTCCCATCTTATCTTTTCCAAGACACTTACATTTAACCTTGTCACCAAGTGTAAGGTAATCTTCTACATGCTCAACTCTTTCCTTAGCAATCTTAGAAATGTGAACCATTCCTTCCTTGCCAGGAGCAAATTCGATGAAAGCACCAAATTCCTTAATGCTTACAACTGTTCCTTCAAGAATCATTCCTTCTTCGAAATCAGTTACAATTGTCTTAATGTACTTAAGAGCCTTATCAATCATATCCTTGTCAACGCCACATACTGAAACCATTCCTTCATCAGAAATGTCAATCTTTACGCCTGTTTCTTCGATAATGGCATTGATAACCTTACCACTCTTACCTACAACATCACCAATCTTATCAGGATTAATCTGGATTGTTTCAATCTTTGGTGCATATGCGTTAACTTCTTTACGAGGTTCAGCAATTGCAGGTTTCATACATGTATCCATAATGAATAATCTTGCTTCTCTTGTTCTTGCAATAGCACCTTCAACGATGTCTCTTGTAAGACCGTGAATCTTAATATCCATCTGAATGGCTGTGATACCTTCTGTTGTACCTGTTACCTTAAAGTCCATATCACCGAAGAAATCTTCAAGTCCCTGAATATCTGTAAGTAAAACATAATCATCATCTGTTTCGCCTGTAACAAGACCACATGAAATACCTGCAACCATTGACTTAATTGGAACACCTGCTGCCATTAATGACATACATGATGAACATGTACTTGCCATAGATGTTGAACCGTTTGATTCAAATGTTTCAGAAACAGTTCTGATAGCATATGGAAACTCTTCTTCTGAAGGAAGAACCGGCATTAATGCCTTTTCTGCCAAAGCTCCGTGTCCGATTTCTCTACGTCCCGGTCCTCTTGATGGCTTTGTTTCACCAACTGAGTATGATGGGAAGTTATAATGATGCATATATCTCTTTGTCTTAACATTTTCGTCAAGTCCGTCAATCTTCTGTGCTTCTGATAATGGTGCTAAAGTACATACGTTACAAATCTGTGTCTGTCCTCTTGTAAACATAGCTGAACCGTGAACTCTAGGTACAATGTCAACTTCTGCTGCAAGTGGTCTAATCTGGTCTAATGCTCTTCCGTCAGGACGCTTGTGATCTTTAAGAATCATCTTACGAACTGTCTTCTTCTGATACTGATAAATTGCTTCACCAAGTACTGCAAGCCATTCTTCATTGTCAGCAAAAGCTTCTTCTAACTTTTCTGTAATTTCCTTAATATTTGCTTCTCTTGTCTGCTTATCGTCTGTAAATACAGCAACTTCCATTTCTGCTGGAGGAACAATTTCCTTAATTGCTGCAAATAATTCTTCAGGAATTGCACAACTTTCATATGTGTGTTTTTCTTTTCCAACTTCTGCAACGATTTTTTCAATAAATTCAATAATTGTCTGGTTGATATCGTGTGCCATATAAATAGCTTCAATCATCTTTGCTTCAGGGATAATGTTTGCACCTGCTTCAATCATAATAACTTTCTGTTTTGTTGAAGCAACTGTAAGCTGCAAATCACCATTGTCCCAAACTGCCTGACTTGGGTTAACAACAAATTCTCCATCTACCATTCCAACCTGTGTCATTGCACATGGGCCATCAAATGGAATGTCTGAAATACATGTTGAAATTGCTGAACCAAGCATTGCAACTAATTCAGGTCTGCACTCAGGATCAACTGACATTACTAAGTTGTTAAGTGAAACATCATTTCTGTAATCCTTAGGGAATAAAGGTCTCATAGGACGGTCAATAACACGTGCTGTAAGAACTGAATTTTCTGATGCTTTTCCTTCTCTTTTATTAAATCCACCAGGGATTTTTCCTACTGAATACATCTTTTCTTCAAACTCTACTGAAAGTGGGAAGAAATCAACACCTTCTCTAGGCTTATCTGATGCTGTTGCTGTTGATAATACTGTTGTATCACCGTAGTGCATAAATGCTGCACCGTTAGCCTGCTTTGCTACACGTCCTACATCAACTGTAAGTGTTCTGCCTGCAAGCTCCATACTAAAACTCTTATACATAACTCTCTTTCGTTACTTCCTATAGTAACTTCTCCTTTTTATTTTCTCTCTGCAGAAGAATCCGAAACTACTGTAAAAATCACTATGTAACTAATAATTACAATAACCATCTTAAATCATAATAATCTTTACAGTGGCTTCGGCTAGGTTCTTCTGCAAAATGTGTATTGCTTTCATAAAGTATATTTTCATAAATATACGCAATCCTTTACATTATAAACAAAACAATAATAAAAAGCAAGTACGCATAACTGTACTTGCCTTCATTTTTTAGTATTTTTCTGTATTTTTATTGTTTTATTTTTATCTTTTACTCTATCTTCCAAACAAAGAAAACTTCTTCTTATATTCTTCTACATTAACTGATGTTAAAGTATAACCTGTTTCTTCTATTACTTCTTTTAACTTATTCTTGTCCAACAACTCTTCTGATATAATCTCTGTCTGACCTTTGTTTTTAGATGAACTAACCTTTTTAACTTTAAAATTATTTCTTATGGCGTTGTTAATATGACTTTCGCACATTCCACACATCATACCTTCTATACCTAAAGTTGTCTTAATCATAGTCCTAACCTCCTAAAAAACTTTTTGTTTCAATATGAATTGTATACCCCTATAGGGTATATGTCAATTAGAAAATATATAAACAACAATTATTGAGTTTTTTTATCATTTGCAGTATCCCACCAAATTCAATTCCAAATAAAAGAAAAACAGAATATGTATTTCTACACATTCTGTTTCTTTGTTCATAAAAACTCTCAAATAAAATTTATTATTATTTACGAATTCCTAATTTTTCAATTAAAGCACGGTATTCTTCAACATCGTTTTCTTTAATGTAGTCAAGTAAACCTCTTCTCTTACCTACCATCTTAAGAAGACCTCTTCTTGAATGATGATCTTTGTGGTTTGTCTTTAAATGTTCAGTTAAATCTTTGATTCTGTATGTTAAGATTGCAACCTGAACTGCTGGTGAACCTGTATCTGTAGGTGTCTTACCATATTCTGCTGTTAACTGAGCTTTTACTTCTTTTGAAATCATTTATATTTCCTCCTAAATTTTAAAATATCCCCATACACTGAAGTATCGGATGGAGTATCCAAGTACTGCGTGTAGGTTAAACATACTCGTTTATACTAACAAAGGTAATTGCAAATGTCAATAATTTTTATATAATTTTACAATATTTAATTATTTTAATTTTGTTTGCCATTTTTATTAATATAGTTAATTTTTTGTCTTATTTATTCCCAACAATTCTTCTGCAGGTTTCTATATCTGCCTCGATTTGCTGTTTCAATTTCTCTAAGCTGTCAAATGTTCGCTCCGGTCTTATGAAATCATAAAACTGTACCTGAACGATTTCATTGTAGATATAGTTCTCATAGTCAATTATGTGGGTTTCAACTTTTATCTTTGTACCTGTTTCAACTGTAGGATTTACGCCTACGTTGCTTATGGCATTAAAAGTCTGCCCTTCAACTACCACAACTGTTCTATAGACGCCATTAGGAGGCAATAACTTAGTTTCATCAGGAATGATATTAGCTGTTGGAAGTCCGATTGTTCGTCCCAAGTGCTTGCCCTGCTCAACCTTACCGATTATCCTGTAAGGATGTCCAAGCATTTCATTTACATCCTGCATCTTACCTTCTGTTATTTTTTTTCTAATACTAGTACTGCTTATATCTTTGTTGTGATACTGTTCCTTCTCTACAACTATAAGATTATAACCATATTTTTTCTGATTGTCCTTCAAAAACTTAACATTTCCGGAAGCCTTTGTTCCAAAATGGAAATCCGGTCCACATACAATTGTTGTGGCACCTATTTTATCTTTTAAAATTTTTGATACAAATTCATCCGGAGAAAGTGCAAGAAACTCTTTCTTCATAGGCATTTTCATATACACATCAACGCCCTGCTGTTCACAAAGAATCTGCTTCTCCTCTTCTGTCACAATTGTTTTGTTGGCATTATTTTTAAGGAATGCTGAAGGTGTAGTTTCAAAAGTAAGAACTACTTTCTGTCTACCATTAGCATTGTTAACTATAACTTCAAGAAGCTTTTCGTGTCCCTTATGTATTCCATCAAACTTTCCAATTGTTACAATTGTATTTTTTAATTTTATGTTATCATCTAAAGAAATGCGTTGCATAATTTCTCCATTTCTATAAGAAAATCTTAATTGGTTTGTATATCTGTTTTTCTGCAATATACATATATAAACCAATGAATTTGCCATCGTGAGTATATACTCTTACTGTCTGACCATCCTGATGATTCATCTTTAACAATGTGTTTCTCGAAGTAAAAATATTACCGTTATAAAGTAACTTTTCAGCTTCCTCTGAAACCATACATTTTGAATACATATCCAAAATCTCGTCAACAGGAGTAATATACTGTTCCAAAACTCCCTGGTCCCTAATTTCTTCTATCTGAGATAGAGAAATACTGTCCTTTATATCAAATCTTTCAACTCGTGTACGTGTAAGTTTTTCCATACATGCCCCAACACCTAAATCCTTTCCTATGTCGTAGCAAAGGGTTCTTACGTATGTACCCTTAGAACATGTTACGTGAAAACTTACTCTTGGCAAATCAATTTTTGTTATTGTAATGTCTATAATTTTGCAATGTCTTGGAGGTCTTTCTATTTCTTCTCCCTTTCTTGCAAGATTATATAATTTCTGACCATTTATTTTTATTGCTGAAAACATTGGTGGAATCTGGTCATATTCGCCTATATAGCTTTTAATCACATCAAAAACCTTTTCTTCGGAAAGCTTCATGACTTCCTCTTCAGGTGTCTGATTAGTAATCTGACCTGTTGTATCCTGAGTATCTGTCTCCGTTCCAAGCAACATTGTAGCTGTATAAGTTTTGTCCTTTTCAGACAATAAATTGCAAAGCTTCGTTGCTTTTCCAAGACAAACCGGCAACACTCCTACAGCATTGGGATCAAGGGTTCCCATATGGCCTATTTTTTTCTGTTTTAGGATTCCTCTTAACTTTGCCACTACATCGTGAGATGTATAGCCGGGTTCCTTATAAACATTAATGACTCCATTAATCATTTATACCATCAACTCCTTCAACAGTTTCATTTTAAATGTCCTGTTTTATTCTGTTAAGCAGTTTGTTTATTATATCGTTAAGTTCGCCGTGTATCTCTGCTCCTGCAGCCCTTACGTGACCGCCACCACCGTTTTCAACGGCAATCTTGCTTACATCCACGTAATTCTTCGAACGTAGACTGACTTTGTATGAATCCTCACTTAACTGGTACAAAAACATAGCCACTTCAACACCGTCAACATTTCTTATTGATGCCACAACTGCATCTAAATCTTTAGTTGTAACACCGTACTCCTCCATCATTACTGATGTGCAGTAACCATAAATACATTTTCCATCTAATGCCAACACTGCTTCACTTTGAATCTTCGCAGTAACCATCATCTGGTTATATGTTTTTCTAAAAAATGTTTCTTCAAGAATCATATTCACATTAACACCTTTTTCAATCATGTTAGCAGCGATTCTCATAGTTTTTGGTGTTGTACTTTGAAATCTGAATACACCTGAATCATGTGCGATTCCCATATACATTGGTTCTGCAATTGATTTATCAATTAAGTCTTCATCTAACAAATCATATAATACTTCACTTGCTGAACTTGCCTTTGGCAAAATATAATTATAATCTGCATATCCGTCATTACTTGCATGATGATCAATGCAGGCTGTTCTTTTGGCATTCTCATAGAAAGGCAAATTAAGTCCTAATCTGTCAAGACTTGCCGTATCGAGTGATATAAACAAATCAAATTTAGTACCGTCATATCCTGTTGTGATAATCTGGTCTGTATTTTCAATAATATTGAACTTTTTGTCCACAAACTCTAAAAATACCCTTACATCTAAATCCGGTCTGTTCTTTTTAAGATAATTATACAAAGACATACATGAACCCATGCAATCTCCGTCAGGTCGCACGTGACCTGCTATACCAATAGTCTTTGCATCTCCAATAATATCGTTAATCTTCTTCATCATTCAAATTAATTCCTTTATGCTTATTCGTTATCCTCTGATTCTTCTTTATTATTCCCATTAACTTCGTCTATTAATTTTGACATCTTCATACCGTATTCAATAGACTGGTCCATAACGAATTTTAATTCTGGTGTATTTCGAAGGTTAACTGTTCTTGCTAATTCACGGCGGATAAAACCGGCAGCACTTTTAAGTCCTGCCATTGTTTCTGCCTTTGCTTCTTCGTCACCTAATACACTAATATATACCTTACAGAACTTAAGATCAGGTGTAACTTCAACACCTGTTACACTTGTCATTATTCCAATTCTTGGATCTTTAAGTTCTCTGATAATTACACTTAACTCTCTCTGAACTTCCCCGTTAATACGAGTGTTCTTTATACTGTTTTTTCTCAATTTTTAATCCTTTCCGGACTAGGTTAAAGTTCCTATCTTGGCACTTCTACCATAATATATGCTTCAACCTGATCGCCTTCTGCAATGTCATTGAATTTTTCAAATACAAGACCACATTCGTAACCGGCTTTAACTTCCTTAACATCATCCTTAAATCTCTTAAGTGATGCAACCGGTCCTTCATAAATTTGTTCTCCATCTCTTGTAACTCTTGCTGAACATCCTCTCTGCATAGCACCATCTAAAACATATGAACCGGCAATGTTTCCAACACCTGAAGCCTTGAAAATCTGACGGATTTCTGCATGACCGATAACTTTTTCTTCGTAAACAGGTTCAAGCATACCCTTCATAGCTCTTTCAATGTCATCAATAGCGTTGTAGATTACAGAATAAAGTCTTAAGTCAACTCCTTCTGTCTTAGCTGTTTCTTCAGCCTGTGCATCAGGTTTTACATTAAATCCGATAATAATTGCGTTAGATGCTGATGCTAAGATAACGTCAGATTCGTTAATTGCACCTACACCACCGTGGATAACCTTAACTTCAACTTCTTCATTTGAAAGCTTAACAAGACTCTGTCTTACAGCTTCAACTGAACCCTGAACATCAGCCTTGATAATAAGGTTAAGTTCCTTAAGTTCTCCTGCTTCAATCTGTGAATTAAGATCATCAAGAGAAATTCTAAATTTATTTGATTCCATAAGCTTAGCCTTGCTGTCTTCAACGAATGTGTTTGCAAAGTCTTTTGCTTCATTAGCTGTTGCAGTTGATACAAATACTTCACCTGCGTTTGGAACACCACTAAGACCTAAAATTTCTACAGGTGTTGATGGGCCTGCTGTCTTAATTCTGTTTCCTCTGTCATCAGACATAGCTCTCACTTTACCGTGGTTAGCTCCTGCTGCAATATTTGCTCCAACCTTTAATGTACCTTTCTGTACAAGAACTGTAGCAACAGGTCCTTTACCCTTATCAAGCTTAGCTTCAATAATAATACCTCTTGCCTGACGATTAGGGTTAGCTTTTAATTCTAATACATCTGCCTGTAAAAGAACCATTTCAAGAAGATCATCAATACCTTCCTTAGTGTGAGCTGATACAGGAACCATTTCAACGTTTCCGCCCCAGTCTGAAGCTAATAATCCATGTTCTGCAAGTCCCTGCTTAACACGGTCAATGTTTGCTCCCGGTTTATCAATTTTGTTAATTGCTACGATAATTTCAATTCCTGCTGCCTTAGCATGGTTAATAGCTTCTACAGTCTGTGGCATAACACCATCATCTGCTGCTACAACAAGGATTGCAATATCTGTTGACTGGGCACCACGCATACGCATTGATGTAAATGCTTCATGTCCGGGTGTATCTAAGAATGTAATAGTCTGGTCATTAATTTTAACAACTGAAGCACCGATATGCTGTGTAATACCACCTGCTTCTCCTGAAATTACATTTGTTTCTCTAATTGCATCAAGAAGTGATGTTTTACCATGATCAACGTGACCCATAACACATACTACAGGTGGACGCTTAACCATTAAGCTTTCATCTTCTTCATCTTCCTTTAAAAGTTCTTCAATAATATCTACCTTTTCTTCTTTTTCACACATAATGTCATAGCCTAAAGCTATTTCTTCTGCGCTGTCAAAGTCGATTTCAGTATTAACAGTAACCATCTTGCCTTCAAGGAAAAGTTTCTTAATAACTGCTGATGGCTGCATTTTCATTCTTTCAGCGAGCTGACCTATTGTAATAAAATCCGGAACCTCAATTACCTTGATTTCTTCCTTCTTTTCTTCTTTCTTCTTAGGTTTTTCCATTACAGGCTTAGAGAAATCTTTCTTTCTGCCATTCTTGCCCTGTCTGTTATCGTCATAATTCTTCTTATTTCTTTCCTGACGGTCCTGACGAAGTTTATTCTCTCTTGACTTTCTATCCTTATTCTGAATTGGTTCAGCAGGTGCCATACCGCCTCTTGAATTATCATTTCTTCTAAAGTCATTTCTTCTGTCGTCATTTCTGCCCTGGCCGTTGTTGTTTCTGTCTCTGAAATTTCCGTTGTTATTCCTGTTGTTACGGTTATCTCTGTTATATCCGCCTTTGTTGTCTCCTCTGTCGTTTCTGCGGTCATTTCTCTGACCATCATTTCTACGATCATTATTGTCTCTGTTAAAAGGCTTATTCTGTCTGTTGTTATTCTGTTCTGTTTTCTTTTCTACCTTTGTATCCTTCTGCATATCTTTTGGCTTTACCTCTTCCTTCTTTGGTTCAACCTTTGGTGCTTCAACCTTTGGTGTTTCTGTTTTTTCAGGTTCTGTTTTTGCTACCGGCTTAACTTCTTCTTTCTTAACCG